>Ga0208768_1000058_pt1 | contig 88144 bp, 74 predicted proteins | sample AntAceMetag02UK1_FD_184760 | JGI IMG/M metagenome (GOLD analysis project Ga0208768, IMG submission 184760) | Saline lake microbial communities from Ace Lake, Antarctica - Antarctic Ace Lake Metagenome 02UK1 (SPAdes) (version 2) | ecosystem: Environmental > Aquatic > Non-marine Saline and...
GAAAAAAACAGGGAGTAATTGACTGAACGTGAACACCTGGGTTAAAAACCCGGGTACGTGATGCGCTGGGAGTTCAGGTGTTCACGTTCGTCCGGAATAGGTGTTCACGTTCACCGGAATACGCACTTATGGGGTCATGGGCTTATGGGGTCACAGGGCTTATGGGGTCAGGCCTTACATTTCACATAGTGCCGAGGGAGCAGAGTGAAATGTAAGACCTGACCCTGTCGACTTGAGTGAAATGTAAGACCTGACCCTGTCGACCTGCATATTACATGCGTGTACTATAAGGGCAGATTTGTGCCAATTGGCGGGGGGCAATTGGCACAGTGTTTAGCGGGGGCGATCGGGTATGGGGTTTATTTGGGGTTAGTGCAGAACACGATTAGATTTGCGAGCGGATCATCGAGCTACTTAGTTTCGGTCCATTCCCAGACAGGAATATCGAGGTTGTGCGGCAAGCCGCGCACAGAGATAAACTTATTAAATCGGCGACGACCAGTCCTTACGCTTACCTTGTATTGTGTAGCAATAATTTTTATTGCGTGCTCTGCCGTACAGCCTGACTCTTGCATTAGATTCACCATTTCTTCTCCTTGATGGAGCCAGCTTATTTCTTTTTGGGGTCTGTGGCCTACACGGATTTTTAGCTCCCATAGGAGCCGTTCAATCTTGGCTTCCCTGTCTACTTCGCTTGCCGCTGCGCGAATAGCAGATGTTAGGTGGTTGGCTAAGCAAGCGGGCAGTGGGGAGTTATCTTCAATATATTGTGCTGCAAGTAATAGTGGGTGAAAAGCGGCGTCTATACCAGTGCCTGCGTTGTCTACTGCATTGATTGCTTGAACTGAAAATGGTCTATTGAGTTTTGCCATTCTTACAACTCGGCGCGCGGAACGCTCAAGCCTCCTTATCGTCCAAAACTAGCCGTTATCACATTCCCAGAGCGGGCTTGTTCTTTCAGGTTATCCAAGTAATTCGCCCAGCCTTGCATCATATCTTTGCGGCCCTCAAGGTGCGCGGTCCGATTGTAGGCCCTACCGTTGGCATCTTTAACTGCGTGAGCTAACTGGTGTTCTATATAGTCTACGCGGTAATTCAGAACTTCATCCAAAATGGTGCGAGCCATGGCTCTGAACCCATGTGGGGTCATGTCATCATTTCCATAACCTATAGTACGCAAGGCTGTTCTAACCCCATTTTCGCTAAGAGGACGACTCTTGCCTCTGGCGGAAGGAAATACATAGTGCCCCTTTCCGGTTAGCTTCTGCTGTTCTTGTAGTATGCGGATTGCCTGTGCGCAGAGTGGGACAATGTGTGGTTGCTTGATCTTCATTTTGCTAGCGGGAATTTCCCAGCGGTTTTCCTCCCAGTTAATCTCAGTCCATTCCATATGGCGTAATTCGCCCGGACGTACAAAAAGTAGAGGGGAAAGTAAAAGTGCCGCTTTCACGGTGGGGGTGCCAAGGTAAGCCTCTAGGGATAGCAACAGCTTACCAACTTCTTTGGGTTCAGTTATGGCGGCGAGATGTTTTTTACTCGGATTCTTCAAGGCTCCTTTCAAATCTCCGCTCGGGTCACGCTCTGCTCTGCCAGTTGCTACCGCATAGCGAAAGATTTGTCCGGCTGTCTGCTTTGCTCTGTGCGCGGTTTCAATTGCTCCACGTGACTCAATCTTCCTCAGCACCATTAATAATTCGGGTGCGTGTATCTGTGCCACAGGCCTGTTACCTATCTGTGGGAACATGTCCTTTTCAAGCGCTCGCCATGTGCGGTCCTGATGACTCTTGGACCGTTCGCACATCTTAGTGTAAAACCACTCTGTAGCGACTGCCTGAAAGGAATCATCTGACTGCTGAATTCGAACAAGCTTATCTACTCTTTTACTTTGACCTGGGTCGATGTCGTTGCTTAGTCGCTTTCGCGCATCATCTCGTTTTTCTCGGGCGTTTGCTAATGAAACATCGGGAAACACTCCAAGTGCGAGCACTTTCTCTTTGCCCGCAAATCTGTATTTTAATCGCCAGTATTTTGAGCCGTTCTGATGCACAAGTAAAAACATGCCTTTTTCATCATACAGCTTGTAGGCTCTCTGTTGAGTTTTGGCGCTCTTGACCTGCGTTGCTGTTAGCGGGGTTGATTTGGTCATTTGTGGCCTCCTATGAGTCCTCCAGGGTGGTTCTGGGGGTATAAGGGGCTGCGAGGTTGGTGTACCCCCAAATATACCCCTAAGTACGGGGGTATATTGGCATACATTCAGTTACGGTAAAAGGGCGTTCGAAGTGGGTTTTCTACGTAAAAATGTGATAAAACAAGTAGTTAGTTACATTCTGTTACGTTTAGTTACTATGATTTGGTGGAGGCGGCGGGAGTTGAACCCGCGTCCGCCAGTACTCTGCCTTCGGCTCTACATGCTTAGTTTCCGTTAATTAATTTAACTGCACACAGCCCAACGGGCAGGACGTGATTAGCGAGTTCTGTTTAAGTTTAGCAGCGCGGCCCAGAACATACCTCGCAGCGATCCAGTTCTATATGACAGTCAGTAGCGCGGGGCTGGCACCTTGCTAAAGACCGCTGGCGGACGAATCCTCCAGAAGTGCTTCACTGGGCTGCTTACGCAGCTAGTTGAGCACCATAGTTGTCGTCATTGGCAACTAATAGTTTGCAGCTTTTGATTAACGTGAGTGGCTACCATCACGGCATGCACCTCAGGGTTCGCAACCGTCGTCGAATCCAAATCGCCCCCATAGTGAGCGGGTATTGTACCGCATATTGCGATGGATAGCGCTAGGTGGTGGGGCATACCAAACGTGAGGATGCCGCAAGCGGGTTTACGGGGCACAGGTCTTTGTTGATCATGTCCTGAATGGACGTGCAGGGGTTTTCGCTGGCCAGCACACGCTTTATCAGGCTTTCACCCAGCACAGACAAGCCGCCGGTCATAACCGCCGCCCAGCCCCGCCAGGCCAGGCCGACAGTATCCGGGACGATGCCGGGATCTGTAAGGGGGCCCCTGATCTGTATGGTGTTGGAAAAGATGCTGCTCACGGATATGCCCACGCCTTGACGACCCCTGGAGTCGAGATTCATTTCCAGCGTCTCTTTGCCGAGGTCGATCTGAATGCGGCCCAGAAGGTTGGCCTGATTAGTGCGCGCAGCAAAGCCGTAGGGGGTAACGCCCTGGCCGTCTTTAAATAACGCCAGGGCAATGCCGCATTGCAGTTGTGGTTTTTTGCGGTCCAGGCCCGGGATGAGGGCTTTAAACATTGAGGCCGAGATATTGGCAGTGAGCAGTGTGGAGTTGGCGTAATCAAAATATCCTTTGCCCAGTTGCAGGTACACCAGCCCGTCGACATTGGCGGCAAACTCGGCCTCGCTCTGGCCGTTGCTGGTCACTGAGACAAAGCCGCTGCGGGGGTAGGTGTCGCGGTCATCAAGCCCACGTACATTCTCGAAGGTACTGTTGATCTTGAGGGTCGCGGGCGTTGTATTGGCGCCCAGTTCCAGGTCGATTTCTGCGCTGCCCCCGCTCAATTCTTCGCTGCTGGCTTTCACCGTCAGTTGGCCACCCTCCAGGCTGCCGACCAGGTTTATTTTGTTCACCGTCGCGACATTACTGACGAGTGAGTCCATCGTCACGGACATTTTCATGTTGAAATTGTGCAGGGTGTCCAGCGGCAACGGGTCACTGCTGAACAGTTTGGAGCCGGGCTCGGAATCCGTATCGTCTTCCAGCATCCGAAACGGCGTCAACAGCACACCGCTGATTAGATCCGCGCTGGTTTTGGCGAGTGAGTCGATTGACGTCGCGTCTGACGTTGTCTTGTCGTTCTTGTCTTTCTTGTCTTTCTTGTCGTTCTCGTCTTGGTCTTTGAGATAGGCGTCCTCCCAAGGCACCAACGATACTGAGCCGCTTTGTATATTGATTTCCAGCAGTGGAGGTTCGGTTTTGTAATAGCGAACCTTACCCGTCAGTTCTGTCTCGCCCCATTGGAAGCTGCTGATATCTGCCTGCATGCCATCAGAAAGTCGCGTCGCTTTCAGCGAGACTGTGCGTCGTTCCTGAGGTGTACTGTTCGGTTGTGTGTTCACGGCCTGCAGTTCCACAAAGCCCGTCAGGTTGCTTAGCAGTTGGCCAACATCGCGTCCCCGGCTCACCAATTTTGCCGATCCTGAGACGGGCACTGGCTTGAGTTCTTTATCGTTAATCAGAAATTGGTCGAGGTCGACATTAGAAAGCTCGGCGCTGCCCTCCAGGGTGGCATCTTTATTCTTCCAACTCATCTTTGCCTGACTTTTTACCGAGCCATGTCGGGTGTGAAAATCCAGCTGCTTGAGGGTGATGATATCCGTGCCTGAAACTGCCTCAATGCGAACATCCGACAATGGCTGCGTGTAGAGGATCAGTGATTTTATGTTGATGGACGCCTGCGCTGCGCCGAGGTTTTGCAGTGAGGCGAGCATGTTTGAATCGGTGTCGCCGGTGGATTTTGGCCGCAGGGCCATCAGGCTGCCGATATTTAATCGCTCAGCCTGCAGGTCAACGACAAGCCAGGGGCTGCGTCCGGCGATGACGGAGATATTTCCGGTCACGTCCTGCTCGATAGAATCGATATCGATGTCTTTGATGTTGACGCCGACAATGCGGTTATTTTCAACTACGAGGCTGGAATTACCGGTTAGCTCCAGTTTTTCGCCTGCCAGCGGATTGCGCTGCCAGTTGTTATCCGCACGCACATCCACCGCAAGCTTTGCTGTTCCGCGCATTGCGGTGAAGACCTCCTCTATCCCCTCGCCTTTGCTAGTAAAGGTAAGGCTCCCCGAACTGCGACTGTAAAGAAATCCTGTTTGCCCAAACATGTCGGATAGATCCAGGTTGTCAAACTTTGCGGCAAGCTCGACAGTGCTGGGCTGGTTTGCTGGCGCAATGGCCTGCAGGGTGAGTTGCATGTCCCCGGCATTGATGCCCTTGGCAGTTGCTACCAGTTTGCCACCCTGCGCTGTGCGCTCCAGTGTCGCTTTGGCCTTACCGAGCCTCAGCGCGGGGGTTTTCAGCCCGGTAACATCCAGCGTCACATCTAATTCCAGTTCAGGTAATACGGTGAGGTAGTCCGGCAACGCCATCCCGGCAACTGGCTGCACCGCCTCGGTAGCGAAGAGGAAATCAAGGTCCAGACTCGACCCTGCCAGATGCACGCTGAGCTTGCGTTTAGCAGTGCCAGACAGCGCGGCGGAACCGGTGAGCTTGCCATTGCCCAGCGTGATCACCACCTGCTCCAATGCAAACTCCGCGGGTCGTTTGTCCAGTTGCGCGGTCAGCGCGACCGGGGTGTTTACAGTGCCGTGGTAGTGGCCCGCCGCCGAGGCATCGCCTTGCAGTGAATTGAGCAGGGTGCCCCAGGTGTCTCCCTGTCCCCTGATTGTTGCGCTGCCGGTTTGCAATAGCCAATCGGAACCCACGTACTGCGCGGCGATGCCGCCGTCAGCATCGCGTGCCTGCAGTTTTGCATCTACTCCGACGGTCCAGCCCTCAGCGTTGCTGACAATACTGAGCTCGCCCGCCAAAGTGCCTGCGGGACCATTACTGGTCAATGCCATGATCTGCACGCCCTGTTCGCTGGTGGCGAAGTCGAAGGCGGAGTCCGTGTTGATTTCATCGTCGATGCGAATTTCAGTGATCACAACGTGCCCCTTATGTGTCGGCAGTGACAGCCGCGGCAGTGTTGTTGCGAGCCGCGCAGTCAGATCGGCAGTGTCGTCATTCGCGCTGTAATAGTCGACAAGGGCCGACACTCGGCCCGACTCCAGCAAGGGGATTGTGGATGTGGATTGATCGGGCCATTGCCAGGCCGTCTGGCCGCTGGCAACGGTTTGCGCCGTCATGTCGCCAGCCTTTAGATTAAGCTGGGCAGAGTAGGCGGATTTGGTGCCGGGCTGGACTTTCGCTTGCAATGTGATGGCAGAGTCTGAGATCCCATCGACCGCCATTGTCAGCTCAGCTTCAATCTGCGCCAGATGCAGCAAATCCTGCAACGACGTGAGCTGTATGTTCAGGTCTATATTGCCTGTGGTGCGTTTCTCAATCCATTGCGCGGTCGCTCTGCCACTACCGTGGCGCTGCCACTGCAGCTCACCAACCGGATATGCATCGCCATTGTCATAAACATAGCGCCCGGTCTGAGCGGTCAGGGTGTGGGGCAGATAGGGGTCCAGAAAGTCATAGTTATCGGGCGGGGGAGAGTCGCTGCTGGGCCAGCGTGAGATACGCACCATGAGGTCATTCGCGCTGGCAGACACCAGCCGAACTTCTCCGCGTAACAAGTCGGCCCACGCGAGCGTAACTTCCACCGAGGTCGCGGTAACGGCCGGGTTTTTGGGGTCGCCCATGATCAGGTTTGCAGTGCTGGCCTTGAGTTGCAGTAATTGTGTCTTTATCGGGGCAAGCGTTACCGGCAGGCCGAGCTGGCGGGTGAGCAGTGGTGCCAGCTCGGCATCCAGGGTCCTTTCGAGCAGGCGATTTCCCCACAGTGACGCTGCAGCGATGGACGCTATAACAACAAAGGCAATAATCAATCGTTTCACGCGGTGCCACCGAACAAATCAGAGGCGGCTATGGTAACAGCGGCGTCAGCCGCTTGCCATGTATTGGGTTCCGCTGGTGGGGGGTGCATCACAGTTGGAGATTCAGGCGTTTGGAGGTTCAGCAAAAAGTAAAAAACCGCCACCGACCAGCGTGTGCCAATCGATTGCGGCCTGTCAGTATCCGCCCAGCGGTGTGGCATGCGTCGCGCAATGCCCCGTCCGGGCACTTTCCTCCATGGGAAAGTATGGCGGCATAAAGCCGTATACCCAAGAGACTCTTTGTCAGGTTTAGCAGACTGAAAACCAGTGCCTTGACCTGTCGAGACTCTCTGTACTAACTATGGTAGTGATCAGCGAAAAGCGCAAATGCGTTTTTAGACCGTGTGATTCTAAGGTGCGGTCAATGCGGTCAGCAATTGCGTTACTGCTTGACGTTGTCTCGGACGATACGTTGTTTCTGCCGGTTCCAGTCGCGGTCCTTCTCGGTATCGCGCTTGTCATGCGCTTTTTTACCGGAGGCCAGCGCGATCCTCGCTTTCACCAGGTGACTCTTCCAGTACAGCTGCGTGCAGACGCAGGTGAGGCCCTTCTGGGAGGTGGCCTCAAGAATCTTCGCAAGCTCCTTTCGGTGTAACAGCAGTTTGCGGGTGCGTGTCGGGTCGGTCACGAAATGAGTGGAGGCCGTATCGAGCGGGATAATATGTGTTCCCAATAGCCATGCCTCGCCGTCCTTCATCAGTACATAGGAGTCGGCAAGGTCCCCTTTGCCCATGCGCAGGCTTTTCACTTCCCAGCCACTGAGTGCTACGCCCGCCTCGAACGTGTCCAGCAATTGATAGTCGTACGAGGCGCGCCTGTTTCTCGCGATTACGTTGCTGGGTTTCTGTGGTTTCTTTTTCGTCATGGCGCGCATTATACGGAGAAGACCCTGGGGTGAAACGTGAATCCTACTCTTTTCAGTCCTGCGGTCCTGGGTCAATCTGCAGTAATGACACATCAGCATCATTTTCGTTGACCATGGCCCAGTTCGGCGCGCCTGACCGATGGGGTACGCGCACCACCTTTATATTGGCACTGTCAGCATCGGCGGTGGGCCTGGGCAACCTCTGGCGCTTTTCCTATTTGAGTGGCGAGTACGGCGGAGGCGCATTTGTTGTCACCTATGTCTTGTGCCTATTTCTGATCGCAGCGCCGGTGATGATCGCCGAGGTAGTGCTGGGGAGTTACGGTGGCCCCAGCGCTGTCGAAGCGATTCGCCGTACCTGTGATGCCTCGCTGCGCTCGCGTGCATGGCGCATCATAGGCGCTCTGGCCTGCCTGACGGGCGTCCTCATTCTGTCGTTCTATATTGTAGTCGCCGGTTGGGGCATAGCATATGCTGGCTTCATGCATGCCGATGTTTTTTCCGCCGCGCGCCCGGGGGAGGTGGGGGCCCACTTTAAAACCTTCCTGGCCGATCCGCTGCAACAGATTTACTGGCAGAGCCTGTTCCTGTTAGTGGCGGCAGTTGTCGTGGTGCTCGGCGTGAAGCGCGGCCTGGGTTTGTTGGTCTGGCTGGCGGTTCCTCTGATGCTCGGCATGCTCGTATTCCTGATCAAGTACGGCTTCGATTACGGTGATATGACGGCCACTCGAAACTTCCTGTTCTCCACGCGTCTGGTGGATTTCTCTTCGCAGTCGGTGCTGGTTGCGCTGGGTCACGCGCTTTTCACCCTCGGCGTGGGTGTGGGCACAGGCATCAGTTACGGGGCCTACGCGCCGGAGCGTATCCCGATAGGACGCTCCATCATGGCGGTGGCGGTATTCGATACGGTGATCGCGCTGCTGGCTGGGCTGGCGATCTTCCCGATTGTGTTTGCCAATAACATGGAGCCCGCAGCGGGGCCGGGCCTGTTGTTCATCAGTTTGCCTTATGCGTTTGGTAATCTCATGCAGGGGGAGCTGGTCGGCACCGTATTCTTTACTTTGATGGTGCTCGCTGCACTCGGATCAGCGGTGGCGGTTATGGAGCCTGTCGTGGCCATGCTGAAGCAACAGCTGCGCATCGAGCGGTTCACGGCGACGCTGATCGTCGTGGCAGTGGTGTGGCTGCTGGCGTGGGCGGTTGTAATGTCCTTGCAGCCCGGTCAGGAGCTTGCATGGTTTGGCAAGCGAAACCTGTTGGAACTTTTGGATACCCTCACGGCGAGTCTGTTGCTGCCTCTGGTCGCTCTACTCATCACATTGTTGGTCGGATGGCGCATACGACCGGAAATTTTGCGACTCGCACTGGCGCGCGAGTCAGTGCTGTTTTTCTCGCTCTGGCGCTTTCTATTGCGTTATATTGCGCCGCTGGCAATCGTGTTAATGATACTCGCGCCGTATCTGTGGCCAGAGTGATTGGGTAATCCACAAGGAGCACGTCGTGGGTGCCGTCAGTCGGCGTGCCGGGTAACTCTGCGGTTGATGCAATGAATAATGACAAGACGACGATAAGAGTGGAGGTGGCCTACGCGCTGCCACATAAGCAGGTTCTGCTGGAACTCCATGTGCCCGAGGGCACGACGGCGCTGGAGGCGGCGCAGCAGTCGGGCGTTGCCGGCCAGTTCGATGGGGTCGATCTCGACAATGGCACGCTCGGTATTTTTGGCCAAGTGGTGGCGCCGGCACAGGTGCTGCGCGATGGCGATAGAGTGGAAGTGTACCGTGCGCTCATTGCGGACCCGAAGGAAGTGCGTAAAGCGCGAGCAGAGCGCGCCATGGAGCGCCGTCAGAAAGAGTGAGGCTGGCGAGCTAGCCGCCCGCAGGTATGCCCGGCGTTGGTTCGGGGAAGTCGGTACTGTCATCCACGCTGGTCTCTGCAGCTGGCTCCGTGGCTTGGACTTCTGCGTTCCAGTCGGAGGGTGCAAAGTCGCCAGTGACGCTCACCAGCGTATCGCCATCAAACACGACAGTCATTCTGGACTGATCGAGTATCTTCTTGCCGTTACGTTTCGAGTAGACGTAATCCCAATGATTCTTGTTAAAAGTATCTTCTACCAACGGCGTGCCCAGTATAAAGGTCACTTGCCGACGTGTCATGCCGGGTTTGAGCTGCGCAGCCATTTCATCCGTGACAATGTTGCCCTGCTCGACATTGATTTTGTAAACGCCGGGGAAGCCGATGAAGCTGCAGGCGCTGAGCGTGGCAGAAATCAGGGCGATCAATAGGATCCGCATGGGATAAAACTTCCACTTCCAGTATGGGGATGGCATCATACCCCCACTGGACAGCACAGAGAACCCCCACGGTATGCCCGAGCAAAATCAGGAACTTCGCAAAGCAGGTTTAAAGATCACTTTGCCGCGCGTCAAAATCCTGCAAATTCTGGAGTCAGACGGCGACGAAGCACTGCATATGAGCGCAGAGGACGTCTATCGGGCGCTGCTTGCCGCCGGCGAAGATGTCGGTCTGGCAACGGTATACCGGGTGCTGACGCAGTTTGAAACTGCAGGGCTGGTCAGTCGTCACCACTTCGAGACAGGCCATTCTGTGTTTGAACTCGACAGGGGTGAGCATCATGACCACATGGTGTGTGTCAGTAGCGGTGAAGTCGTGGAGTTTACGGATCCTGTGATCGAGCAGCGTCAGCGCGAGATCGCCAAAGAGCATGGCTTTGAGTTGATGGACCATTCTTTGGTGCTGTACGTGCGCAAAAAAGAAGAAGACTGATACCCCCGCATAATGTGACAGGCAGTATCGGGCTCAAAGCCCACTAGTGTTCCAGCATCTCCCGGGCGTGAGCCAGCGTCTGCGGTGTAATCTTCACGCCCCCTATCATGCGGGCAATCTCCTGCACTTTTTCCTCGTTGTCGAGACGGCGCAAGCGCGTTTCTACCGATGAGTCAGTGCTGGTTTTACTGACCTGCAGGTGGTGGGTGCCCTGTGCAGCAACCTGTGCCAAGTGGGTAACACATAACACCTGAGCGCGCTCCGCCAGCGTCTGCAGCAGCTTGCCGACCACTTCTGCCACCGCTCCGCCAATCCCCACATCAACCTCGTCAAATACCATGCTGGGCACCGTCGCCGTGTTGGCAGTGACCACGCTAATGGCGAGGCTAATCCGTGACAGCTCCCCGCCAGATGCGATTTTGCCCAGTGGCCGCGGCGGCGCGCCAGGGTTGGTGCTGATCAGGAATTCTACCTCTTCGCTGCCATGGGGGTGTGGATCCTCATTTTTAAGTGGCGCCAATGCGATCTCAAACTGACACCCTTCCATGGCGAGAGTGGCGAGCACAGCAGAGGTGTTTTTAACCAGTTTTTTTGCCGCACTGCGCCGTTGTTTTGCCAATTGCGCGGCATTTTTTGCGTATTGTGTTGCCAGCTCGGCCATCTCGTCCTGCAAATGGGCAACGCGTTGGCCGCCATCGGCAAGGCCCTGCAACTCATCTTGCAGAGTGACGTGCAGTGCCGCCAATTGCTCGGGCATCACCCGGTGTTTGCGGGCGACATCATAGATGGTCTCAAGGCGCTTCTGCACGTCTGCCAGGCGCTGCGGATTGACCTCCACATTGTCGATATGACGTTGAATTTCGCTGCGCGCTTCGTTGATGCTGATGGCTGCAGAATCCAGCAACTCGCGCGCACCCGCTGCAGCCTTGGTGGTGTGCATATGGGCATCAAGCAGTTTCAGGGCCTGTTGTGCGCCGCTCTCCTGCTCTTCGCAGAGCTCAAGGGCGCGGTTGGCGCCAGTGAGAATGTCTTCGGCATTGGCCAGTAGTTGTTGTTCCTGCTCCATATCGGCCAGCTCAGTCTCCTGCAGGCTCAGGGTATCGAGTTCCTCAACCTGATAAGCCAGCAACTGGATGCGGCTGGTGTGTTCATCTTTGTAGCCGGCCAGCAACTCCAGTTCGCGGCGCTTGCGCAGCCAGTCCGAGGCGCACTGTTCCACCGTGCGCGCGAGCGCTTCATGGCCGGCGTAGTCGTCCAGCAGCTCGCGCTGCATGGGTTTGCGCAGCAACGACTGGTGGGCATGCTGGCTGTGGATGTCGACAAGCAGTGCACCGAGCTCGGCGCAATCTTGCAGGGTGCAGACGCTGCCATTGATATAGGCCCGACTGCGGCCATCTGCGGTGATCACGCGCCGCAGCAGGCACTCGTTGCCGTTGTGCAGGTCGCGGTTCTTCAGCCATGCCACCGCCTGGGGGATAGCGGTAATATCGAAGCTTGCGGTAATTTCAGCCCGCTCACTGCCATGGCGCACTGCCTTGGGGTCGGCCCGGTCGCCCAGACACAGGCCCAGTCCGTCCAGCATGATCGACTTGCCGGCGCCGGTTTCTCCGGTGACTACCGTCATGCCTGGGGAGAACTCCATGTCCAGCGTGGACACGATGGTGTAATTGCTGATAGTGATTTGTGCGAGCATGGGTATTCATCTTGGAATTTTGCTAGTTATACCGCAGAAGGCGGGCCGTATAAACAGTCATGATATGGCAGAGGATGTTACGGCAGCTTTGTAATTGCTGGCTGCTGTGATAAAACCTCAGGCAGGGCATTACGGATTGGAGTCTATGGTTGCAGCAGTTATTTCAGAACGCGCCAGTGTACTGTTGAAGACGCTGGTTGAGCATCATATTCGCGATGGCCAGCCGGTGGGCTCGGGTACCTTGCTGCGCTCGGCAGGCCTGGCGGTCAGCGCGGCTACTATTCGCAACGTGATGTCCGATCTGGAGGAGCGAGGATACCTGCACTCGCCCCACACATCAGCGGGTCGTGTGCCCACCGCGATGGGCTATCGTTTGTTCGTCGATACCCTGCTGCAGGTGCAGCCGCTGGATGAGCAGGCCGTTGCCGCGTTGCGGGCTGAGCTCAATCCAGACAAGTCCTCGACCGAGCTGGTACAGGCGGCTTCTTTACTACTGTCCAATATTACGGCGCAAGCCGGTTTGGTGACCGTGCCACGTCAGGAGGCCCATCAGTTGCGCCAGGTAGAATTTTTGCCCCTCTCGGGTGAGCGCGTACTGGTGATATTAGTGGTCAACGAACGGGAGGTGCAGAACCGCATCATCCATACGCGGCGCGCTTTCACGGAGGCGGAACTGCGCGAGGCGGCCGCGATGGTGAACCAGCGTTACGCCGGGCAGCCGATGAACCAGGTAAAGGCGCGGATACTGCGCGAGATGCAGGAGGCCCGCAGCCAGATAGACAGTTATCTGGAGGCGGCTCTGGATTTGGCTAATATGGCACTGGATCAGGACGAGAAAGGCGAAGAATACGTGATGGCGGGTGAGAGCCGCCTGCTGGACAACGCAACGCTTGAAGAGATGTCCAGATTACGTGGATTGTTTGACTCATTTGAGCAGAAAAAAGACTTGCTGCACCTGCTGGAGCGCTGTACGCGCGCCGAGGGCGTACAGATTTTTATCGGTGAGGAGTCTGGATACGAAGTCTTTGGCAACTGCAGTGTAGTGACTGCGCCCTACAACGACGGCTCAAGAACGCTGGGTGTGCTGGGAGTGATTGGCCCCACCCGGATGTCCTACGCTGAGGTCATTCCGATCGTGGATGTTACCGCTCGCATGCTGAGCTCGGCTCTTTCCCACTAGACGGTCCAGCGCGGCTGTCTCACTAGACCGCGCCGCCCAGTACCCCGTCGCCGGTATCAGTTTCACCCGACTTCCCTGCTGCAGCGGCCTTGAAAAAGCTGACGATGACCCCATATTGCCCTCTCCACAAGAAAATGCGCGTCTGCCTGCAGGCTGCGCGTTCAGAACGACTACTTTTTTATCTAAACGGAGTGCTACCGTGGCCAAGCAAGACGATATGCAGCCAGAGGCTAATGAACACATAGACCCTCTTGAAATTAGACCCGACGGCGGCGAGCCGGGCGCTCAAGCCAGCGACCAGGTGGACGAGCCGGAGGAGGGCGCGGCTGAAGAGCTGACACCGGCTGATGCCGTTGCCAAAATGGAGGAGGAGCTCGCGCTCGCCCGGGATGCCGTGCTGCGCGCACAGGCCGATGCCCAAAACACGATGCGCCGCGCAGAGCAGGACGTTGAGAAAGCCCGCAAGTTCGCTCTGGAACGTTTTTGTGCCGAGCTGCTGCCGGTGGTGGATAACCTTGAGCGAGCGCTGGAAGCGACCTCGGGGGACAGCGAAATCGTTAAGCCCATCGCCGAGGGGGTAGAGCTCACCCTCAAGAGTTTTCAGGACGCCCTGAAGAAATTTCATATCGAAGCGGTCGACCCCGCTGGCGAGCCCTTTGATCCGCAATTGCACCAGGCCATGAGCCTGATAGAGAACGCCGATGTGGAACCCAATACCGTGATCGCGGTGATGCAGAAGGGTTACACGCTTCACGGGAGACTGGTGCGGCCGGCCATGGTGATGGTTAGCAAGAGCCCGGGTAAGTAAGGCGTTTGGGCGCAGCTGCCGCAGCGCAATTTGCGCTGTTATCGCCGCAGAGTCCAACGCCGGCCCTTGAAATCAGTCAGATCGGGCCAATATACACAACAAGTAATTGACAACCGTGGGCGCGGCCCGCGAATACAGACTGGAGAAAGACAATGGGTAAGATAATCGGAATTGACCTGGGCACGACCAACTCCTGCGTGTCGGTAATGGAGAATGGTAAACCGAAGGTAATCGAGAACGCAGAAGGGGACCGCACAACGCCTTCTGTCGTCGGCTATACCGAAGACGGTGAGATTCTGGTCGGCCAGAGCGCCAAGCGCCAGGCTGTGACCAACCCACACAACACCGTGTTTGCGGTGAAGCGTCTGGTCGGCCGCAAGTTTAAGGACGACGTTGTACAAAAAGACATCTCTATGGTGCCTTACAAGATTATCGAGGCTGACAACGGCGATGCCTGGGTCCAGGTGAGGGACAACAAGATGGCGCCGCCGCAGGTATCTGCCGAAGTGCTGCGCAAGATGAAGAAGACGGCAGAGGATTACCTCGGCGAGCCCGTGACCGAAGCGGTTATTACCGTGCCTGCTTACTTCAATGATTCACAGCGCCAAGCCACCAAGGACGCGGGCAAAATCGCGGGTCTGGAAGTCAAGCGCATCATCAATGAGCCAACGGCCGCTGCTTTGGCGTACGGTATGGACAAATCCAAGGGCGATCATACGATTGCCGTCTACGACCTCGGTGGTGGTACGTTCGATATCTCCATCATCGAGATAGCCGAAGTCGATGGTGAGCACCAGTTTGAGGTGTTATCCACCAACGGCGATACCTTCCTCGGCGGTGAAGATTTTGACATGCGACTGATCGAGTATCTGGCGGCGCAGTTCAAGAAAGAGAGTGGCATCGACCTGCACAACGATCCGCTGGCCCTGCAGCGCCTGAAAGAGGCGGCCGAGAAAGCCAAGATCGAACTGTCCAGCGCGCAGCAGACCGAGGTGAATCTGCCGTATATCACAGCAGATGCCACCGGCCCCAAGCACCTGGTCGTCAAGTTGAGCCGCGCCAAGCTTGAATCGCTGGTGGAGGAGTTGGTCAACCGTTCCATGGAGCCGGTGAAAGTCGCCCTGAAAGATGCGGGCCTGAGCCCCAGTGAAATCGACCAAGTGATTCTGGTGGGTGGGCAGACGCGTATGCCGATGGTGCAGAAGGTTGTCGCCGACTACTTCGGCAAAGAGCCGCGCAAAGATGTGAATCCGGATGAAGCGGTGGCAGTGGGTGCCTCTATTCAGGGTGCGGTGTTGTCTGGTGATGTGAAAGACGTATTGCTGCTGGATGTGACGCCGTTGACGCTCGGCATCGAGACAATGGGTGGCGTCGCTACCCCGCTGATCGAGAAGAACACGACGATTCCTACCAAGAAATCGCAGATATTCTCTACCGCAGATGACAACCAGACAGCGGTGACTATCCACGTCGTTCAGGGTGAGCGCAAGCAGGCCACGGGTAACAAATCGCTCGGTCGATTCGATCTGGCGGATATTCCCCCGGCGCAGCGCGGTATGCCGCAAATTGAGGTGACTTTCGATCTGGACGCCAACGGCATATTGCATGTATCGGCCAAAGATAAGGCGACGGGCAAGGAGCAGTCAATCCGGATTACTGCCTCCGGCGGCCTGAATGACGAAGACATCGAGAAGATGATTGCTGACGCCGAGGCCAATGCCGAGACGGATGCTAAGTTTGCGGAACTGGTTGTCTCGCGTAACACTTGTGACGGCCTGGTGCACACCGCCAAAAAGACACTCGAAGAAGCGGGAGACCACGCCAGCGATGACGAAAAAGCGGCAATTGAAGCGGCTATCGCGGAAGCCGAAGAAGCACTTAAAGCGAGTGAAAAAGAGCCTGTCGACGCTGCAGCCACCAAACTGACCGAGGTTACAGGTGTCGTCGCCCAGAAGATCTTTGCAGCACAGGCTGCGCAGGGTGAGGCAGCTGGCGGTGAAGCTGATTCCGAGAGCAAGGCCGCAGGTGGTGACGATGTGGTTGATGCAGAGTTCGAGGAAGTGAAGGACGACAAGAAGTAATTACGGGCGCGTGTCGCCGCTGGGATGAACGCTGCGTTCATTTCGGATAATGATCAGGACTACGCGGGACTTAAGTGCCCGCGTAGTTGTTTCCGGAAGCGCTGTAAAAAAGCCTAATAAACTATGTCAAAACGCGATTATTACGAAACTCTTGGCGTCAGCAAAAGCGCTGAAGACGGCGAGATTAAGAAGGCGTATCGCCGCGAGGCGATGAAGCATCATCCTGATCGCAATCCTGATGATCCAGCCGCTGAGGGTAAGTTCAAGGAGGCCAGCGAGGCTTACGAGGTTCTGATGGATCCCCGCAAGCGGGGGGCCTACGACCAGTATGGCCATGCCGGCGTCGATCAAACCATAGGCGGCGGCTCCGGCGGCGGCAATTTCAGTGATATTTTTGGCGATGTATTCGGCGATATCTTCGGGGGTAATGGTGGCCGCGGCCGCGGTGGCCCGCAGCGCGGCTCCGATTTGCGCTACACACTGGATATTTCTCTGGAGAACGCCGTCAAGGGCACCACCGTTGAAATTCGGGTGCCATCGCTCGGTAGTTGTGACACCTGTGACGGCTCCGGTGCCAAGAAAGGCAGTTTCGCAACGACCTGTGGCACCTGCGGCGGTGCCGGGCAGGTGCGCATGCAGCAGGGCTTTTTTCAGGTCCAGCAGGCCTGCCCGGCCTGTCGTGGCAGAGGTAAAACCATTACTGACCCCTGCGGCGCATGCCGTGGCCAGGGCCGGCTGGAGAAAACCAAAACGCTGTCGGTCAAGGTCCCCCCCGGTGTCGATACCGGTGACAGGATTCGTCTTTCAGGTGAGGGCGAGGCTGGGCCTGAAGGTGGGCCGTCGGGCGATTTATTTGTGCAGATGTCAGTCCGTCAGCATCCCATTTTCGAACGTGACGGGAAGGATTTATTCTGCGAGGTGCCGATCACGTTTGTCGATGCAGCGTTGGGTGGTGATCTGGACGTGCCGACGCTGGATGGCCGTGTAAAACTGAAAATCCCCCACGAGACACAAACAGGCAAGTTGTTCCGATTACGCGGCAAGGGCGTCAAGCCAGTGCGCGGCGGCAGCGTTGGCGATCTGTTATGCCGGGTTGTGGTGGAGACGCCGGTCAAACTCGACAAGGCGCAAAAAGCCCTGCTGGAAGAACTCCGCAGTACCCTGGGTGAGGGCGGCAAGACGCAGTCGCCACGCCAGACCAGCTGGTTTGAGGGTGTCAAAAGCTTCTTTGATGAGTCAAAACCATGACCACACGAATCGGCATTACCGGCGCTGCCGGGCGCATGGGTCGCACTCTGGTCGAAGCAATCAATGCGACAGAAGGCATGACACTGTCAGCGGCCATTGAGCGCCCCGCAAGCACGCTGCTCGGCGCAGACTCAGGTGAGTTGTCCGGGCAGGGGAAAAATGGCGTGCGCGTGGTAAGCGATTTGGCGACAGTGATCGGTGATATCGACGTGCTGATCGACTTTTCAGTGCCGGCTGCCACCATGACTAACCTGGCATTGTGCGCCGAGCGCAACGTGGCTATGGTCATCGGCACCACCGGGTTCACGCCCGAGCAGCAACAACAGATCGAACAGACAGCGGCTATTATCCCTCTGTGCAAAGCCTCTAATTTCAGTACCGGGGTCAACCTGTGTTTCAAACTGCTGGACATGGCAGCACGTGTGCTGGGTGACGATGTGGACATCGAAGTGTATGAGGCTCATCACCGCCACAAAATCGACGCCCCGTCTGGCACGGCCCTCAGTATGGGCAAGGTCGTGGCCGACGCGCTGGGTCGTGACCTCGATAAAGTGGCAGTCTACGGGCGCGAAGGCCAGACCGGCGCGCGTGCCCGCGATACGATTGGTTTTGCCACCGTGCGCGCCGGCGATATTGTTGGTGACCACACCGTGACCTTTGCGGCTGATGGCGAGCGCGTAGAGATTACCCACAAGGCCTCCAGTCGCATGTCATTTGCTCGTGGCGCAGTGCGCGCCGCAGGCTGGCTGGTGGGCCGGGATGCCGGCCTGCACGACATGCAGGACGTACTGGGTCTATAGCCAACGAGAAAGAAAGGCGGCACTGTGGGCGGGTTTAACGTCACATACTGGCAACTGCCATCACACCGCATATAATAGCTAAAGGGGGGAGCGAGTGACCGACTACATCGTCAACGTCAACGAACAAAACGCCGCAGCAATGCTTATCGAGGAATCTCACAAGCGCCCCGTGGTCGTGGATTTCTGGGCCGAGTGGTGTGAGCCCTGCAAAACCCTGATGCCGATGCTGGAAAAGATCGCCAAGGAATATGAGGGCGCATTCCTGCTAGCTAAAGTAAATGCTGACGAACAACCCGGTATCGCACAGCAGTTGGGCGTGCGTAACCTGCCCACCGTGATGGTGATTCAGGCGGGGCAACCGGTGGATGGTTTCGCCGGCGCCCAGACCGAGTCTTTCGTGCGCGATATGTTAGAGAAGTACCTCCCCAAGCCATGGGACAAACTGGTGCAACTGGGCAAGGACCTGATCGAGCAGGGCGAGTTTATGGAAGCCCTGACACCGCTGCGACAGGCGTGTCAGGAATCCAGGCAGCAGCACGATATCACCTTGGCTTATGCGCATGCGTTGATAGAGTCATTGCGGCTGGATGAAGCGCAAACGTTACTCGATGGCGTGCGGATGGCGGATCAGGACGCCGGCTATGAGCAATTGCGCGCGCAGCTGGAGATAAAACGTGAGGCGGCCAAGTCGCCCGAGGTTACGGCCCTTGAGCAGCAACTGAAGTCTGATCCGGACAACCTCGATCTGCGTTATCAATTGGGCGTGCAGTACACCAACAATAGCCAGTACCGTGAGGCCATGGAGCACCTGATCGCTATCCTGCGCAAGGATCTCAACCATGGCGACGGCGCGACCAAGCGCATGTTGCTCGATGCCATTGCCTCGCTTGGCAAGGGTGATCCGCTGGCAGTGGAGTATCAGCGGAAACTCTATAGCCTTTTGTATTGAGAGGCTAAATTACGGCAAAAAGTGTTGTTGTCGCTCTCAAGCTGCAGTGACTTTTTTTGGCAATAACGCCTGTCATCAGGCACTATTCTTCGCTGGACGCGAACCTCATTAACACAGACCGTATGGGTCTGCCGTGTATTGGAGATTTTCTATGAAACTGGGCTTTTTACTGGGCTACTCTGGCAAGCAAATTCACATACCGATGGAGTTGATACATCAGGCCGAATCCATGGGTTTCGATTCCGTTTGGACAGCAGAAGCCTATGGTAATGATGCGGTGTCTAGCGCTGCCTGGGTGCTCGCGCAGACCAAGAAGATCAGAGTAGGGACGGCGATTATGCAGATGCCGGCGCGTACGCCCGCCATGTGTGCCATGACGTCCATGTCGCTGCACCAGTTGTCAGGCGGACGCTTTATCGCCGGGCTGGGCGCCTCCGGCCCTCAGGTGGTTGAGGGCTGGCACGGCATCCCCTATGGCAAGCCGGTGACCCGTACCCGCGAATACATCCAGATCATGCGTAATATTATGGGGCGCGAAGGCCCGGTAGAGTTTCAGGGAGAGGTCTACCAACTGCCTAATAGGGGCGAAGGCACAACCGGATTGGGCAAACCCTTGAAATCGATTCTGCAAGGCTGTCCTGAGTTACCGATATACACAGCCTCCATAACCCCTGCAGGCCTGGTGTGCGCGGGTGAAGTGGCCGACGGTGTATTTCCGGTGTGGATGGACCCCAATAAATACAATATTCTGGGTGAGCACATTGAAAAGGGCTTTGCCAAAGCCGGTAATGGTAAGAGCCTGAAGAATTTTGATATCGCGCCGTTTGTCATGGTGGCAGCGAATGACGATCTCGCTGCGGCCTTTGATTCATTGCGGCCCTGGCTCGCGCTCTACATTGGCGGGATGGGCGCAAAAGGTAAGAACTTCTACCATGATTACGCCAGCCGCCTGGGTTACGGCGACGTTGCTACGCGCATACAAGATCTGTACTTGAGTGGCAAGAAAGACGAAGCGCAGGCACTGGTGCCCAACGAGCTGCTGGATGAGGTGGCGTTGGTAGGTTCTCACGGCAGGATTGTGGAACGGTTGGCACCCTGGAAGGAAGCCGGCAAGCGCGGTGAAGTGGGTTCCATGCTGCTGAGCGTCGCCAATCCGGCTATTCTCGAACTGTTTGCGAAGGAAATGCTGTGAGACAGATGCTGGCTGTCGAGCGCTCCGTTAGCGCGGCACAATGCAGGCAGGCACACGGTAGCTGAATGGAAGAGGGCAGCACTGCTTTGGCGGAGGTTGAGACACGCGAGCGCTTCGCTCGCGCCATATTGAATGGCTTTGAATCCTACTTTGCTGAATTCCAGAATATTACCCTCGCTGCCAAGCCTCGTTTTGAAAATGCCGACTGGTTGGGCATCCGTCAGGCGTCCATTGAGCGCATTGATCTGTACAAAGCGAAAACCAGCCAGGTTTACGGATACGCAGAACTCATTGCCGGGCAGGAGTTACACAGCCTGGAATTTTGGCGTGAGGCCAGAAGCATTTACGGCCAGCTGATCGTCGGCCACAACAATTTTGAGATTGCCGAAACCTTTTTCAACTCCGTGTATTGCGCGGTGTTCAAACACCGCAAGGTCCGCGATGAATACGCCTTCGTATTCTCGCCCCATGGGGATATGCCATTGGCTGACCCGAGTCATGTCTACCGCACCTACCGACTGGCGGGGTCGCTCAGCACGCTGCTGAAGACACTTCTCAAGGACTTTGCATTTTCGATCCCCTACGAAGATCTCGACCGCGATATAGAAAATATACGGCGGGCGATAGTCAGTAACCGCGCGCTGCAATTTGATCCCAATAATGAAGACACCGAGTTTCAGTTGCTGGAGCACCATTTTTTTCGCAATAAGGGCGCTTACCTCGTAGGACGAATTCTCTCGGGCGGGCAATCTATGCCGATTGTCCTGCCTATTTTGCACAATGAGATGGGCGAGGTGTATGTTGATACCATCCTGTTCGGCTCCGATATGGTCAGCGTTTTGTTCAGCTTTACCCGCTCCTATTTTTTAGTAGATGCGACTATCCCTGCGCAGTGCGTGCTGTTTCTACAGCAACTCATGCCGGCCAAGCCTATCTCTGAAATCTACAGTGCAATGGGGCACAATAAGCACGGCAAGACGTACTATCACCGCTGTGCCTTCCGGCACATGACCACTACTAACGACCAGTTTATTATCGCTCCGGGTATTAAAGGTATGGTGATGACAGTGTTCACCCTGCCGTCTTACGATTTCGTATTCAAAGTCATCAAGGATAAGTTCACTCCGCCCAAAGATATGACCCGCGAACAAGTGAAAGCCAAGTACACGCTGGTCAAGCGCTGGGACCGTGCCGGGCGTATGGCCGATACGCAAGAATTTAACAATCTCGCGTTTGCCAGGGCACGTTTTTCCGACGAGCTGATGGAAGAGTTACGGAAAGTCGCACCCTCGGTTCTTGAGGAGCACGGCAAAACGTTAATTATCAAGCATGTTTACGTTGAGCGCCGTATGACGCCACTCAATCTGTACCTGCGCAATGCCACCGATCAGCAGGTCGCTGCGGTGATGGATGAATATGGCAACGCCATCAAGCAGTTAGCCGCTGCCAATATTTTTCCTGGTGATATGTTGCTGAAAAATTTTGGTGTAACACGACACGGGCGAGTCGTGTTCTATGATTACGATGAGATTGTGCCGTTGACGGATTGTCATTTTCGGACCATACCGCAGCCGCGAACAGAAGAGGAGGAAATGTCCAGTAAGCCTTGGTATACGGTAGGGCCGAACGATATTTTTCCGGAAGAATTTTCGCTGTTTTTTTCCGGCAACCAGCGTGCGCGGCAGGTTTTCGATACGCTGCACAGTGAGATTTACGACGCTGCATTCTGGCAGGGTTTGCAGGAGAGAATCCGCGAAGGTCATGTTCAGGACTTTTTCCCCTACCGGCGCGAATTGCGTTTCGATCGCCAACCTAAACACAGTTCGGAGAGCAGCTGATGGCTACGATTTATCTCATTCGCCACGGTCAGGCCTCTTTCGGCGCCGAGAATTACGATGAGTTATCGGATTTGGGGCGCCGCCAGGCCGCTGTCGTCGGTGAGTATTTTCGCGATAGAGGCGTTAGCTTCGATGCCGTTTACAGTGGTGATTTATTGCGCCAGCGCGACACGGCGCGCTTGGCGATCGCCAGTCAGTCGTCAGAAGTACACCATCACATCGACCCGCGGTTTAATGAGATACAAAACGAACAGCAGTTGAAGTACCTGATGCCTGCAGTGGTGAAAGTGAATCCGGCTGTCAAAGCGCTGGTGGACAAAGGCCTTGGATCGAGCAAGGACTACCAGAAGCTCATTGATGCGGTATTCAACTATTGGGTATCCGCGGCGTGTGATGATCCGCGAATACAGAGCTGGGCTGATTTTTCGGAGAATACCCGGCAGGCTTTGGCCGATGTCGTGCAGGCTCAGGGTGGCGGTAAAACGATCGGGATTTTCACGTCGGGCGGCACGCTCGCAACAATGGTCGCCCAAGTGCTCGGGCTGGGTGGAGACAAGACGTACCAGTTGTATGAGCCTATTTTCAATTGCTCAGTTACACAGCTGTTTTACCGCGGCAAAAAAGTCTCTCTTTCCTACTTTAATGATTGTTCGTTCTTGCAGGTACTGGGTGACCAGTGCGACGAGAAACTGATCAGTTACCGTTAGGTGGATGCCAATCGGAGTATGGATATTTTTCTTGTTAGACACGGTGAGGCGGCTGCCACTTGGAGCGAGTCAGCGGACCCGGGTTTAAGTAAGCTTGGACAACACGAAGCCGCGGCTACTGCTGCGCTGCTCAACGGAATGATTACTCCGGACACACTGTTGCTCAGTAGTCCCTTGCAACGTGCCATAGAAACGGCCGCGCCTCTGGCAGGTCTGCTGGGGCAGAAAGTTGAGATAGATGATGCGTTTCGTGAGATTCCGTCTCCAGTCCCGCTGGCAGAGCGTCAATCCTGGTTACTCCAGTTTATGCAGCAGGATTGGGACGAGCAGAGCAGTGAACTCAAGGCGTGGCGTGACAGGGCGATGAAGCAATTGCTGGTGCTCAAAACCCCGGCTGTGGTGTTTACTCATTTTCTGGTGATCAATGCGGTGGTGGGCACGCTGCTAAGCCGTCCTCAAACATTGTGTTTCCGGCCAGCGAATGCTTCGATAACACAGCTTCGTGTGAGTGGGCAGACCCTGGAAGTGGTGTCGCTCGGGCCGGAGATGGAGTCTTTCGTCAACTAACATGGCTGATTGCTGTAATCCGTAACATCATTACTAGCCCTTGTGCACTCGCAGTAGTGACTCCTGTGCAGTGGACGCCACCAGCACGCCCTCGCGCGTATAGAAACTGCCGCGGCTGAAACCGCGCCCGCCATGAGTGACAGGACTGTCCAGGCAGTAAAGTAAGTACTCGTCTGCGCGAAAGGGGCGGTGAAACCACAGCGCGTGATCCAGGCTTGCCGACTGCAGATCCTTGGTCAATCCAGTATAGGGATGGGGCAGTAGTGCCGTGCCGAGCAAGCCAAAGTCAGACATAAAGGTCAGCATCGTCTGGTGGCGGGACAGGTCTTCCCCCAAGTCACCCAGCGCACGAAACCATATTTGCTGCTGTGGCTCCTCAGGCTGTGGGTTGAGGTAATCCCGCGGTCTTATCGCTTTGCGTTCAATAGGGTTTGAAGTGGGGGGATCGATTTTGCCGGGGTTTTCCTGCGCGATACGCTGCCAGCGCTCAAAATCTGATTCGAGCTGTTCCGGCGGTGTTACCTGTAGCATATCAATCTGGTGTTCCAGCCCCGGTTCCTCAATGTGATACGAGATTGATGAGCTGCAAATAGCGATACCGTCCTGCTTGGCAATGACGTTTCTCGTGGTAAAACTCTTCCCGTCGCGGATAGGGTCCACTTCATAGATTATCTCTTTGCCGGGGTTGCCTGGCCGGAGAAAATAGGCGTGCATTGAGTGAGTGATGCGGGTCGCATCTACGGTGCGCGTGGCTGCGTTCAGTGACTGTGCCAGTACCTGGCCGCCAAAAACGCGCGATGGCCGCTTCGGGCTGCGCCCGCTGAAGAGGTATTTGTCGATCTGCTTTACTTCGAGAAGTTTAAGCAGTTTGTCGGTATCACTGATCACGAGGAGACTCCCGGGTTGAGGTGTTTGGCTGCGCTGTTCTGGGTAGTAAACCGTTGAAAAAAACATCAAAATAATCAATAGCTGCGCTGTCGATGTTGTCTACCTTGCGCCATTGACTGAGGTTCATGGCGGCATTGATCGCCCCGGCTATCAGCTGCTGGGCCACGTAACTGTTAACTGCGCGCACACTACCGTCGACCATTCCCTCACTCAGAAAATGGCCGAACTGCTGGTTGGTCTTGTCCGTGCGTTTGAGTATCTGGCGCCGGCGTTCCACCGGCAGCGCGGTAATGGAGTTGTAACGAATCAATGGCCCGATGTCAGAATTTTGCACGTAAAATGTGCGGCGACACGTTAACTCCGCCTTCTGCATTCCGCTACCTATAGAATTCGCCGCCTGCGTATGAATGCGCTCCATGATGTCCAGCGAGTGGCCGTAACACCGAAATAGCAGATCTTCCTTGTTGCATATATGGTAGTAAAAAGCACCCTTGGAGACGTTAAGATGTTCCGCGATTTCGTCCAGCGATGTGCCATTGAATCCCTGCTTGTTAAAAAACCAGGTGCCCGCCTTCAGGAAGGCGACCTGCTTCAGGCGATTCTGCGCCTCTCGATCAAAGCCGCCAAGCAGTGCGACCTGCTCATTCTCGTGACTGATATCTGCCGGCGTGTGCTCGGTGTCACCCGCAAAAATACCATGAGCCAGAATGTCCAGGGCTTCTTTAGCGGTAGCATTCACCTGTGCCAGAGGAATGTTGTGTAACCAGGAAACTGTCCAGTCCACCGAACCCAGTATTGCGCGCGTGGTGGCGTTTGGCTCACAGGCCCGGAATGAGCCGTCAGCGACGCCCTGGCGAATACACCCTCGCAATCGCTTGAACAGCTCAATGTACCGCGCTTCTACTTCGGTGCGATGTTCGCCCTTGAGTGCTGCTATCTCCAGTAACGCGGCAATGTGAGGTCCTCTGCCTTCCTGCGCGGCTAACCAGTTCTCAAAGTGTTGCAGGAAGAAGGCCGATGCGCGCGCTATTGCGCTGCTGTGTTGCGCTTCGATGTCATTCAGGCTCTGGATATGGTGCTCGAGTGCCGCCAGATAGCACTGGTAGATCAGGTCTTCCTTGGTTTTGACGTAGTAATACAAGCTGGTTTTGGTCAGCCCCAGGCTTTCTGCAATGTCCTTTAGCGTGGTCGCTCTCGAGCCTTTGTAATTAAACAATTGAGCTGCCTGCGACAATATTGCGGCCCGCTTTGCATTATGCTGCACCGTGCGGTTGAAGGGCGAGGAATCTCGATGCTTGCTGTCTGGATTGTTTGCTGTCATGAGAAAATGCTCCGCTCAGCGGAGCAGGGTGCCTACTGCTAAGTCTATAATTTCAACTTTAAGTATTTTCTTTGTCGCTGTCCACTGCTGCCTGCAGGGCGCTAGGCTGATTTGTCGAGCGAGACATCGAGCCACTTTCGTGAGCGAAAGCGGTAAATCAGCAGTGCCGCCTTGATACTGTAATCCAGGATCATGATGGAGAATATCCAGTAAATGGACAGGCCTAGCCACAGAGCGATCAGGGCCGGTATCAAGCGCCCGAAAGTGACACCGCAAAGAGTCGCGACCAGCGGGAACCGTGTATCGCCGGCGCCGCGCAGCGCACCGCCCAATGTAAATTCGAAGGCCATCAAAGGCTGAGCGACGGCAATGGTATACATGAACACCACAGTGAGGTGAATAACCTCAGGGTCATCAATCATAAACCGTGCCAGTGCTTCGGCCGAATAGGCCAGTATGACCGACAGTGCAACCATCACTGCCAGTGACAGACGCAGGGAGCGCGACACGGCCTGAACCGCCGCTTCGCTTTGTCCAGCGCCCAAATGCTGCCCTACCAGTGTGGCCGCTGCAATACCAAAGCCAAACCCGATTACAATTGGGAACGCCACAAGAGTGATACCGATTCCATACGCGGCATAGGCAGCGGTTCCGTAGTTCGCTACGATGGCAAAAAAGGCCAGAAAGGCAACCTGAACAATACCTTGTTCGATGACAGAGGGTGCGCCGATGGTGATTAGCTGGCGGGTCAGTGCAGTGTCGATGCGCAGTGGGCGCACTGGCTTGAGGTTGAAGTGGCCACGCCACCAGACGATCACAAACACCAGGGTAATGAGTGCCGCCCCGAAACTGCCACCAAGGGAAACCCCGGCGACGCCGAGTTTGGGGAATGGGCCGATACCAAAAGCCAGTAAGTAGGCAAAAAACACATTCAATATAGAGCTGAACAGGAGATACCAGAGTGGCGTAATGACATCTCCGGTGGCTCGAAGTGCAGTGCCCAGCATCACGTTGATGGCGGTAAAAATATTGAATACGCCCAGCCAGAAGACATAACTGGCCGCCAGCGCTGTAGTCTCATCATCCAGGCCGAAGAGGCTCACCACCGCATAGGGTGCCAGCACTACCGGAATGCTCACTACACCGGCCAGTACCACTGACATGACCAGAGATGCCCACGCAACGCGTTCTGCTTTGTTGATGTCATGGGCACCCCAACTGCGAGCGACCATCGCGGTGGCGGCGACCGATACGCCCATAAGCAGCGCCTGCACAAGGAAGAACACGCGTTGACCCGTAGTGACTGCAGCGACAGAACTGGTGCCTAACTGTGCGACTATTTTGATCTGCATGAAACCGACGGTCGTGAAAAGTAGATTCGACAGTATCGTCGGCCACGCCAATTGCCAGACGCCGCGAGTCGAAGACAGTGGTTGATGTTGTGAAGAAGCGGACACTTAACTTTCTCGCTGATTGGTTGGCTCGGTATGTTACACGGAAGCGCCGTTAACATGTTACTTAGCGCAACGCTGCACACTGCTTTTGACGGAAACAATCTATGGTGTGGTCATTTACCATCCCTGTGGCCTGCATACTGGCATAGAGGATAGTGGAGCCGACAAATGTGAAGCCGCGCTTTTTCATGTCTTTGCTCAAGTGGTCTGAAATTGAACTCGTTGCTGGAATCTCCTTCATGGAGTTCCAGCGATTCTGGACCGGACGGTTATCAACGAAGCTCCAGAGATAGTCCGAGTAGCTCCCTTGCTCATTCTGCACGTCCAGAAATGCGCGCGCATTCTTGCGCGCGCCATAGACTTTGAGTCGATTTCGAACAATTCGTCTGTCCAGCAGCAGGCGCTCCAGTTTCGTGTCACTGTAACGCGCTACTTTTTGCGCATCAAAGTTGTCGAAAAGAGCACGGTAACCCTCTCGCTTGCGCAGAATGGTAATCCACGATAGTCCGGCTTGAGCGCCTTCCAGAATCAGGAACTCGAAAAGCGTTTGGTCGTCGCGTACAGGCACGCCCCACTCTCTGTCATGGTAGTCGACGTAGAGCGGATCGTCCCCGCACCAGGAGCATCGCTGTTTCATGTGTGTGCATCCAGTTTCGCAGAAGTATGCTGCTCGCCATTATCTGTGTCTACGATTTTGGCGAATCGGTAGCAGCGATCGATGAGCTATGCCAAACTCAGCGCAACCTTTTTAAGCGAAAAAACCTATGACAGACACTATTCTATATAGCTGCAGAGACCACATTGGTCACATGGTGCTGAATAACCCAAAGCGACATAATTCATTGGGCATAGAGCAGTTGGATGAGATCATGGCGCGGCTTACAGAGATCGCGGCAGATCCTAGCGTTCGTGTTCTGCTGGTGTCAGGCGCGGGAGAGAAAACGTTCTGCGCCGGCGCGTCCTTACATGAGCTCAGCGATGGGCAAATTGGAAAGGAGGCTTTTCAGGAAATGACAGCGCAGTTGGCGGCCATGGACATTCCGACTATTTGCGCAATAACGGGAGACGTCTTCGGAGGTGGAGTAGAGCTGGCGGTGAGCTGCGATTTTCGTATCGGCGTAGAGGGTAGCCGGATGCAGGTGCCTGCGGCAGCGATAGGCTTATGCTACCCATCGTCTGGTATAGAGCGGTTCGTTCGATGCCTGGGGCCGAGTTTGGCCAGGAGATTACTGGTGGCGGCGGAAGAGTTCCAGGCGACAGCGATGCTTGAAGCTGGCTTTCTCGATCATTTGGTGTCGCGAGCAGATCTGGATACTTTTGCCTATGCCTACGCCACGCATATAGCCGGACTGGCACCGCTTGCTGTCAGCTCAATGAAGCAACTCCTGCGGGATGCATCCCCGATAGCGATTGACGCCAGCTTGGCCAGTGCGCTAGTGACTGCATGTTTGGAATCGAAGGACTTGAAAGAGGGTTTTGCTGCGAAACGAGAGAAACGCATGCCTCGATTCGAAGGGCAATGACAGACTCAGTTTGCCGGGGCGAGGGGGCCGAGGCAATTGCGTTGCCGATCGACTGCTAACCAGGGTAGGCCGAGTTTTTCCAACCATTTTATTCCAGTTGCCTCTGTTTTTAGACGCGCGATATTGGCGGCGCTGCAGGCTGTGATGCAGTTCTGTGCAACAACAGCAACACTCAACAGGCCTGGAATGGGTTGCCCATCGACTGGGCTAAGTGCGCGACCGAATAACTCATCGTTTCGAGCGACCGTGTGTTCAAAATCCCCCCGTACCGCAAAACCCATATTGTTCACCTTGAGTCGGACGATCGCCGAGTGGGTATATTGGGGAATGCGCAAGCCAACCAGCCAGTTCGCACCGTCGGGTTGCTTGCCTAGAGTTGCAACATCCTGGTCAATCTCAATGTAGGCATTAGTGACTTTCTGCGCCAACAACAGTTTACGGATTGAGTCCAGAGCATAGGGACGAACGCAGCTGTTGAGATCTATCAGCGCGCCTTTCGTTGCCATATGGGCGCCTTCGGCAGTGATCTCGAAGTGTCGCCAGCCAACCCGTTTGAGCATTTCGGTCAACTGATCGTGAGAGGCGTGCATCGCACCGTCGTTGTGATAGAGGCCCTGTAAAACGCAGGTTGTGGGATCAAAAATATGCTTACTTTCTTCCCAGAGTGCCTTGATGAATGCGAACAGGCTTCGAGTTTCTGTATCGATCGGTATTCGTTGACCGGTCCCAGCCAGCTGATTGATCAGGCTGGTAATGCTGTCAGGGTGGTATGAGCTGAACTTGTGTTCCAGTCGTGTAAGTTCAGTCTGGCAAAGCGCCATTAGCTCGTTACCTCTGCCGTCGCTGTCATCAATGATCAGGTGACAGGCTCTGCCAAACGCCTGTAGCCTTGTCTCGCTCCTGTCCACTAGGCTCTGCCAGCTGTCATTGTCATTAATGAAATCCCGGTTCCATAAATATCCTTCAACGCTAAATAGTTGGATTGCTGTAAGCTGAGATAATGTACCACCGGACAAACCAGGCTGACCAGCAGCCTGTCAACTGATGGAAGCGTGGCGAGACGAATGGGAGCTGAGCCCTATTTTCGTCGCTTGCAATCGCGGGCAATGTAGCCGGCTTGCCACTATCGCAATCACAGTGCTTCGCGTCCGCCAGGGTTTTGGCGTGCTTAGTTTGGCTGAATGATGTTTACTGTCCTTAAGTGTATTCACGTATTATTCGGGATTACAATTACCATGCTTGTCCCATTCTTTATAGTTAAGTCGAATGTCCCATCAAGTCGGGAAACAATCGACTGCACGATGGTGATTCCTGATCCACCGCCCGCTAGTTCCTCAATGGTCTCGACCACGCCCACACCACTGTCGTGAACGGTTAATTCAAAAAAGTGGGCTACCGGTTCATACGTGGTTTTAGGTATCAGTGTTACATGGACGTAGTTGGCGGGTGATCCAATCTCAAAGGCGTGCTGGAAGCAATTTTCCAGGAGCTCGTAAAGTATGATCGAAATAGGAGAAGCCAACTCCGCGGGTATCGCCATGGGTGTAACATCATTGATAGTGACGATAGATTCTGGTGGCACCGAAGTACATTTGAACAAGGCCGGGAAAATTCCATCCGTGTACTTCTGAAGATTAGCAAATGCGCCCCCAGCATGAAAACTGATACACTTTTCCAGGTTTGATAGTGCAGATATTCGTCGAATACTGCTCGCGGATAAGCCTCGTTTTACAGCCTCCGTCTGGTTTTCGCTGCGGTAGTTTATGCAGTCACTCACTAATGACAATGTCATCAAACTATGGTCATAGGATGCCTGAACGATTTCGTCTTGAAGTTCTAACTGTTCTTGTATGTCTTCATCTGCTCTGTTCTCAGCCTCAAACGCCTCCTTCTCTTGGTGTTTTGATTGCCTTTCAATCGAGTAACTGCGGTAGATGCGACGCAACCCCCAAAGAACCGCCGAGAGTGCCACTGCGTAAAAAAAGTAGGCCCACCAGGTTCGCCATGGCGTAGGAAGCACAGACACTTCACGCTTAAGACCTTGCAGATTCCAAATTCCAGCCGAATTCATCTGTTGAACATGCAGAATATAGTCGCCAGCAGGCAGCCTGGTGTAGGGGGCTGTATTTCTGTTCGCATTCTCTACCCACTGGCCGTCATAATTTTCGAGCATATTGCGAAACTGATTTCGCTCTGCATCGATAAAGTCGAGAACACTAAACTGGAAAGTTACAAAGTGATCATTATGAGTGAGCTCGAGTGAGTGAAGTTCTAAAAGCCCTCCAAAAATCGGATCGCTTTCTCGCGGTAAACTGATCCCGGTTAGGCGCATTGGAGAGGGTGAATCATCGATGTCAATTTTGCCGGGATGAAAACGGTTATACTCCTTTATCCCGTCGACATATATTAGGCCTTCGTTACTTTTGAAGGATGCTCCTAGTGTGACGTCGCTGCCTTGGAGGCCATCTGCGATTGTGAAATTTTTGAGCACCTGCCCCTGCGGGTCTAATTTTACGATCCTATTCTGAGTAGAGACCCATAAATTACTCTCTGAATAAAAAAGAAATCCATAAATTGTCGAGTACTCCAACCCCGTTTTTTTTGAGCCACGCCCAAAATCGGAATCAAGAAATGAGAACTCATCGATCTCTTGGAGTCCGCCCCTGTAAAATCCCGCCGCTAATCTAGGCTCCGATGCCGCTAAAGCTGTAATTCTTCGATCAATAAGACGCGATGATCTGAACCTTTGCTCGTATGAGAGGTGGCGCTCGCTCATGCCGTCAAATAGGAAGATCCCTTCGTATGTGCCTATCCAAGCAGACGCCAAGCGGTCGTGATAAAGGGCAGAAATAATGAGTTGATGCAACAGACGTGAAAGATTAGATGTCGACAATCGTGGCTGCGAGCTTTGGGTCGTATGAGAAAACGTTGATAGAAAAGCAAGGATCAATAAGAGAGAGAAAGGTTTCATTTGGTTTGCCCGCAATCCATAATTTCAAAACAAGACTACGAAAGCTTTACAAGCTCAATTTTGAACTCTGACAAAAACTCATGATAAGCTTCCTTTAGGGCGACTATCGCTTCAGTTTGCCCAGAAAAGACATTTTCTTTACCCCTACTCTCGATGACTGAGCTGATCGCTGTTACTTTTTCGGCTCCTATATTTGCGCTCATTGATTTTATAGCATGAGCATTGCGATACAAAGATACGCTATCCTGCGAACGCACGTCATGTGCAATCTCTTGAAGTTTTTCTTCCATTTGACGAATATAGCCCTCGAAAATAGCAGGCAGCAACTGCTTTCCCGTTTGCCGCTCAACGTCTCTGATATTATTGACAGCGCGAAGATCGATAACCGTCGACCCAAAGCGTCGGGTATCGTCGTCGAAAAGGGTGCCGAAAAGGGTGTCGAAAAGGGTATCGGAAACGGTATCGATATCAGGGGCATCCTGCTCTCGATGTGCAGGGTGTTCGAGATATTCATTCTGCAGGCTTTCCGCGATGCTGTTCTCTATATCGGAAACTGAAAACGGCTTCGTTAAGTAACCGTTCATGCCGGCTTGTTCGCATCTATTTCTATCTTGCTGATCGGAGCCCGCAGTCAGTGCGACAATTGGAACAGGTGAAACTCCTTTCTCTAGTTCCAGCGCACGAATTTTGCGTGCGGCAGAGTATCCATCCATAACAGGCATCTGGCAGTCCATAAAGATCAGGGAGTACTCACCAGAAAAATACTTTTCGACTGCGATTTCACCATTGTTGGCAATCTCTACGTCGTGACCGAGCAGGCGTATCATTTCTACGATGATTTGTTGGTTAGTTTCGACGTCCTCGGCGACCAAAATGTGGTGTCTTTTCAAAGAGTTTATTTTCCCAGAACCATCCTCCGCACCATCCTCCGCACCATCCGATAGCGCATCCTTTTCCAAGCAGCCATGCAGCGCGATTTCTAATGAACTGGAAGTAATTGGTTTGGAGAGTATCGTCCAGTCTGAGAAAAAGCTATTGGGTGTTTCGCTAACGAGTGGCGTCAGAAGTATGCGCAGGCGTGGATTCACTTTTTGGAATACTTCATTGTAATCAGAGTTTGGTAATTCATTGTCGTAGTCAACGACTACAATCGTCTCCGCAGCACGTTTGTCGGATATGAGTTCGAGGTCATCCCGCGTCAATTCAGATGTTGTGACACCTAAGCGTTCAAAGTGACTGGAGATCATCTGGAATGTGCATGGATTTGAGGACAGTATCTTAGCGCTATAACCTTCAAACGGCGACCTCGTAGTGCCATCGGATAAGGTGCATTCCATTGGAATAGACAATGTTATTTTCGTCCCGTCGCCGACTGCTGATCGTATCGCTATATCGCCCCCCATAAGATCAATATAGTGTCGAGAAATTGTCAGGCCGAGGCCGGTTCCCCCATACTCCCTGGTTGTACTGGCGTCAGCTTGAGTGAACGGTTCGAACACTCTGGTTTGTGTCTCCGGATCCATTCCTATTCCGTCGTCTTCCACGAAAATGTCCACAATCGCTTTGCCTGTATTTGAAGGACTAAACCTGGGCTCTACTCGAACGTTAATATTTCCACTGTGTGTAAATTTGATCGAGTTGCTAATCAGATTCATTACGACCTGCCGAATTTTGGTCGGGTCACCTATTAAGATGGCAGGTGTGTGCGGGTGGCAGATGTTGTTGAGTTGTAGCCCCTTGCGTTGAGCAGGCTCTCCCTGCAGATAGCAAATGGCATCGATGAGATCAGTCAAGTTAAAGCCTACTTGCTCTAGTTCAACCTTGGAGGCCTCCACTTTCGAAAAGTCCAGAATCTCATTTATGAGATTGAGCAGTGATTCGCCGCTATTCCGAGCGGCGAGGGCAAACTGTTTTTGCTGTCCATTGAGGCGAGTATGAAGAAGTAGTTCCGTCATTCCTATGATGCCGTGCATCGGGGTGCGGATTTCATGACTCATTGTAGCCAAAAATTCTGATTTAGCGTTTGTGGCCTTCACCGCTAATTTCCTGGCTTCGTCAAGATCTCGCGTCCTCTCTTCAACACGGTCCTCAAGTTCCTTCTGCCTGCGTTGGGAGGCCCGCCTGATTTCAGCTTGCCGATAAAAATAGTAGGCAATCAGTGCTCCAGCGAGAAGAATATACGCAGCATAAGCCCATGGGCTGCGCCAGGGAGGCGGAGCAACCACCACAGGTATGCTCAATGCGTCCCAATTCCAGGTGCCGTCTGGTGTTGCTGCAGCCAATTTTAAGTTATAGGTGCCAGGTGGAAGGGTGGTGAATGAAGCAATCCTCGCGTCGGGTGATACTACCCACTCTGGATTCACGCCTTCGAGTTTATATGCATAGTTAACCAGATCAGGATTAGAGTAGTCGGCAGCAAAAAATTCTACTGACAGCATCCTGTCTTGGTAACCTAACTCAATGGATTTCAGATCATAGTAAGGTTCTGTAAATTCCCGCCGCTCATTCATTACCTTTATCTGAGAAATTGAAACTTTGGGTGGTGCAGTATCTATAGTCTGGAAATCGGGTTGTATTGCATTGAAACCATTTATACCTCCAAAGTAGACTGTTCCATCCATGGATCGAAAGGACGCGCCTAATGTGAACTCCTTCGCTTGCAAGCCGTCTCTTACGCCATATTGTCGTGATTCCAAAGAGTTAGGGTTGATTCGGGTCAAGCCGAGGTTGTGGGAGACCCAGACCCACCCGCTATCATCGCCTTGAATGCCATAGATATTTGAACTCGGTAAAGAGATGTTGTTCGAAAAGTGTTTGATATTAACTATCGACTTCGCTCTGTATTCAGCAGGCCATAGATTCAGCCCGCCCCCGGCGGTGCCAATCCACAGCGTTCCATCCAAATCTTCGAAAAAACACATCGACATATCGCTAGAGAAGCTATTCGGTGCGTCTCTATCGACATAGAATCTCTCAAATCCGAGAGTCTTGGGGTCAAATCGATTGAGTCCTTTCTCGGTTCCTACCCAGACAAGGCCAAGCGAGTCCTCAAATATAGACAGGACCATATTGTTGCTAATGGTATGAACGTCATTCGGGTCATAGCTGAGGTTAGTAAAGCCGTCATCGCTGTCCCGATAGATGCTTAGCCCTCCCCCATAAGTTCCGATCAGTAGCTCACCAGAAGACAGACGAAGTATCGAAGTAATCCCGTTTGCAGCAATGCTGGACGTATCGCCGTTGATATTTTGATAGTGTGAAGCTTCTCCCGTCAGGAGGTTAATCTTGCTGGCTCCGTCTTCATATGTGCCAACCCATAATAATTCCGCGTCACCGAGCAAGCTCATGATTTTGGGGCTCGCTATTGACGGTTGAGTGGATTCGTTTATCCATTCAAAATCGGTCGCTCCGGGTCTTAGTCTATTCAGTCCATTGTCAGTACCAACCCAGAGACTTCCGTCACTGGTGTCGGTAAATGCATTGACCGAATCATTAGATAGGTTGCCTCTAGTGCGATCGAACTTCTGGAAATCAGTCTTCATTCCGGAAGCCAGAGCGGAGAGAGTGCCTATCCAGTACTTTCCTTCCCTACTTTGGTACGCACTGATAATGACATTCTCGGGGAGTCCCGAGTTATGAATCGTATATCGATTGAAACTTTTTGTTGTTGCGACATAGAGGTTTAGCCCTTCAGCGGTTGCTACCCATATACTGCCATCAATATCTTCGTAGACGTCTGAGGTTTGATCGGAGGACAATGATTTTGAGTCTGCTTCAATATGGTAAAAGTTTTCGGCAATATTTGTTGCTGGATCGAAGTGAGTCACTCCTGCATCAGCCGATGCCAGCCAGATTTTTCCAGTTCGATCGATGGTCATGTTCCATATCCAATTTGAAGATATGGAATTTGGATCGTCTGAGTTGTGGCGGTGGACGCTAATTTGATTCGTCGAGGGCGCTATTTGAATTAGGCCGGTTTCTTGGGTTCCGACCCAGATATCTCCATTGGGGGTTTCAGTAAAGCTGCTAACTCTGCCGGTAAATGGTATCCCGTCCGAACCGGAAACATAATGGTGGAAGCTATGATCCTCGGTGTTGAATCTGCTGAATGCATCAGAATAGCCAAGCCAGATAGTCCCGTCAGCCGCGGTGTATAGTGTGCTGATCTCATTCGAGTAGGGTGTATTGGGGTCATTTGGATCGGAATCATAGGTGATGAAACTATCGGATATGGGATTGTACAGTACGAGTCCCCGTCCCCGAGTTGATAGCCAAAGGCTTCCCTTATGATCCTCAGTTATCCTCGTGATACTGTCGGTGGGTAACGAATTCGGGTCACCGGCGATAGATCGATAATTTTGGAGTTCATATCCATTGTAGCGATTGAGTCCTTCGTGCGTGACAAACCATAACGCACCTCTCGAGTCCTGGAATGACTGTCTGACGCCTTGTTGAGTCAATTGATCAGAGAAAACGGAACGACTGAGGTTTATGTTCAAGCGGTCAAGGTTAGCACTATGTGCATGTATGCCATGCACGATAAGGAGGGGAGCCAGTACCCACCAGATCACAGAGCGCCTTAGATAGCGTATGAGCATATCGCCTGAACCTTTTCGAATCTGCCAATTTTTCCAAGATGTGAGGAGGTCGTTGTGGTCGTGCTGGCTCCGAACCATGTCATGCCATTTTCAGGCTCTTGCAGACTTTTCTTTCTTCCATATCCTCGCAACATTACGGTCTGAGTTTCAGGGAGCATATGTCGTACCTGACTGAAACAATATCGCGGTTAAATTATGCCCTCTTTTTATCGGGACTGCATTTTTTGGTTGCGCTTTAAATTCGAGATCTGTGAGCAAAGCCCGATTGATCCAAGAGCGACAACTCACCACTCTTTATATCTTGGCGATTAAGCGCGTTACAGGTGCGTACTCCATTGGCCTGCTGAAGGTGGCGAGCCGATTCTAGCTCTTTTGTGGGTACGCAGACTACGAAAAGGAATCCTGAATTCGGCCACTAGGCGTGGAGAGTGTGTGCCCTGGCGCTTTTGTTGGCAGTCGACGCTGACCCCTTTGCCACAAACGCTTCAAATTGTGTTTGATTTGATTAGATCACTGGAAATATTGCTTGTTTGCAGGGCAGGCAATACGATGCGAGCGAGTTTGGGCGGTATCCAGTCAGTGGCCTTGAGTATCTATTGCTGCGTTCTGGGTCGATTTTGATTGCAGCTTGGATTTTTGCAGGACTTACAGCCTTTATGGCAGTATGTCATTTTTAGATAGAGCTGCTTCAGGGTGATTCAGTGAAGTTATCAATAATAGTTGTTGCCTATAACATGGCTCGAGAAATCCCTCGCACCTTACAAAGCCTCTCCCGCCGTTATCAGCATGGTGCGCAGGATTTGGAGTACGAGGTGCTCCTCGTTGACAATGGCTCGCCCGTCCATCTTGATGAAACAACCTGGGCGCATTTGGACGTGCCTGTGCAGTTGATCCGTATAGAAAATGCGTCACCCTCTCCCGCCGGGGCAATAAACCTGGCGCTCGCGGAGGCGAGGGGGGAGATCGTCTGTTTGATGATTGATGGCGCCCATCTGTTAACGCCTGGCGTTTTTCGGATGGCACTGTCTGGCTTCAATGCGTTTGCCAATGCGGTAGTAGCAATTCGTTATTTCTTTTTGGGAGTTGAAGAACAAACGGTGTCTGTTGCTAAGGGGTATGACCAGCATGCAGAAGATAAGATGCTCGAACGTATTCAATGGCCTGACGATGGTTATCGGCTGTTCGAGATATGTACTCCATTGCGCTCAGGTGCAAAGAGGCTCACATGGTTCAATAGAATGTTTGAATCCAACTGCCTTTTCCTGAAGAGGTCGCTTTTTGATGAATTGGGTGGTGTAGACGAGTCTTTCGATTTTCCAGGGGGCGGATTTGTTAATCTTGACACCTTCAAGCGAGCCGTCGAAGCGCCGGGTATTACCCCAATTCAGATTATTGGTGAGGGTAGCTTTCACCAGTTACATGGGGGCCTGACCACAAATAGTGGTGCGCATGATAGAGAAGTGCTATTGAGCAAGTATCGAGAGCAATATGCTCAGATAAGAGGCCATGCTGATTTGATGGCGAACGCGGAATTTGTCTATATGGGGCATATGCCAACCATGCCATCCAATATCAGCGCCGTAGAGCGCAAGAGAGCGAGGGTTGCTGGCAGGGCGCTTGATGGGTGAACTCAGCCAGTTAAGGCATTGCAATAATGGGATCTAGTTACCTGCGACTCTCCGGCCGTATTTTTGGCAAAGAGGCGGACCTCAATGCGTTATTGATGCCGAGTACTTTTGGCAGCAGCGCTGCACTAGCGCCATACTGAATGGAACTTCGATGAAACTGTCCGTGATCCTGATCGCTTACAACATGGCACGCGAGATTCCCCGCACCCTGCAGGGGCTGTCGCGTAATTATCAGCGTGGCGCGCAGGATCTGGACTATGAAGTGATCCTTGTAGATAACGGATCTCCTGTGCCACTGGATCCTGATTCGTGGGCTAACGTGGATGTCCCAGTGCGCCTGGTTTACCTGAAGGATGCGTCCCACTCTCCCGCGGCAGCGATTAATGTCGCGTTAGGGCAGGCGCTAGGCGAGATCGTATGCCTGATGATAGACGGAGCGCACATACTCACGCCGGGAGTCTTTCGTATGGCTCTGGCCTCCTACGCAGCGTTCGAGAATCCGGTTGTTGCTACCCGATACTTTTGGCTGGGTCCTGATACGCAGAACGACTCGATTGCACTGGGTTATAGCAAGGATGTGGAAGACCAGTTACTGCGGGATATCAATTGGCCAGAAGATGGTTACAGGCTCTATGAGATTGGGATTCCATTGCGCGCGGGTACTGAGAACATTAACTGGCTGAATCGCATGTTCGAATCAAACTGCCTCTTTATGAACAGATCGCTCTTTCAGGAGCAGGGTGGAGCGGACGAGCGCTTCGTATCGCCCGGTGGCGGCCTGATCAACTCGGATATCTTCAAGCGGGCGGCTGATGTGAGCGGGGTAACGCCAGTGCAGCTCATTGGCGAGGGCAGTTTTCATCAGCTTCATGGTGGCACCACGACAAACGTCACTGTGCAGGAGCGCAATGCCAGGGTGCAGCTGTTCAGGCAGGAGTATGCACAGATTCGTGGACACGATAAAATAATGACGGAAAAAGCTTTCCACTACATGGGTCATATGCCAACTCGGGCGTCGAAGATTCACCGGCCCGTGAAGCCAGGGGAGTAGTCGGCGGAACGTTCCATGATGCTGTCGATACTGCCGTTACCAACCGTAACGGCGTAGATCAATCTTGTCATTTACGCTGAATTCAATGCCTTCCAGTTTGAGTCGTTCGCGCTGAGTAGCGTGCGCGTCAGAGTTTTTGGGCAATGATAGGTGCCCCTGAGCATTCACCACCCGGTGCCAGGGAATACGAGTGTCTGCTGGCAATTTATGCAGAGCATGGCCGACACGGCGCGCGGCGCGCCCTAAGCCAGCTTTTTCGGCGATCGTGCCATAGGTTGCCACTTGGCCGGCAGGGATGGCCAGCACGACCTGCCGAATTCGCTGGTTGTTGGATGCGTCAGTGTCTGCCATTTGATAATCCCGCCTGGCTGGTATTAAGTGTCGCAGGCGGCGGCTAATGCGTCGAGAGTGTGTCTTGAAAATCCTGCAAGCGCCCCAACCTACCAAAGGTAAAGAGGAGAACTTTGTTGTTACGAATCACATTGCTGCTGTTGCCCTGGTTGGAGCTTTTCACCCTTATTGAGTTGGGTGTTAAAACCAGCGCGCTGACGGCAGTAGCTTACGTATTTTTAATGCTGTTCCTCGGCTTGGCGATCTTGCGCCGTCAGGGTCAGGGCCTGTTCGAGCGCCTCCGACAGGCGCAGGATGGCAGGATAATTGGTCCGCAATTGCTGATGGACGACATGGCCATGGGGTTTGCGGGCTTGTTGTTCATGTTCCCCGGCATGATTACCGACGTAATCGCCCTGATCGTAATGATAGGCCCGTTACGTCGTCGCCTTGTGCGCGCCGTGTTGGGGCCGGCCCCAGCAGCAGAGGGCACGTCGGAGCGAGCCCGGGAAGGCAGCGCGACAATCGAGGGAGATTTTCGTCGTGTTGACGATGATAGTAAGTCGTAACATATTGTAAATAAAGCAAAAAATAGACGTTCGGTATGCGTTCTTGCAGCCTCTATTCAGGCTTGACGCCGCCCTGTTTCCGACTAGAATTAGCACTCTCGCGAAAAGAGTGCTAACCGGGCCTTGAAATCCCACTTTGCGCCCCAATCAACCCAAATAGCCCTGTATATGGGGTCCCATAACATTACTTTTGACATGTTGGAGAGCTACAAAAATGAAAATCCGTCCGCTGTACGACCGCGTGGTCGTTCGTCGCAAGGAAGAAGAGACCGCCACCGCCGGCGGCATACTGCTGCCAGGGTCTGCCAAAGAAAAGCCCAACCAGGGTGAAATTGTTGCTATAGGCGACGGTAAAATTCTGGATAGCGGCGAACTGCGCCCGCTGTCGGTGAAGGTTGGCGACAAAGTTGTATTCGGTCAGTACGCTGGCAGTAACACTATCGAAATCGATGGTGAAGAACTGATCATTATGGGTGAGAACGAAATCTTCGCAGTGGTCGAGTAATACCCCGAAGCAAGCGATTCTCTCAAGTTTAACCTGTATAAAGACGTAAGGAATTATCACCATGGCAAAAGACGTAATTTTCGGTGCTAGCGCTCGCCAGCGCATGCTGAAGGGCGTAAACGTGTTGGCTGACGCTGTCAAAGCAACGCTTGGTCCCAAGGGCCGCAACGTAATACTGGACAAGTCCTTCGGCGCTCCCACTGTAACCAAGGACGGTGTGTCCGTCGCGAAGGAAATACAACTTAAAGACAAAATTGAAAATATGGGCGCGCAGATGCTGAAGGAAGTTGCTTCCCAGGCGTCCGATGTCGCGGGTGATGGCACCACTACCGCTACTGTTCTGGCTCAGGCAATCATCTCCGAGGGTCTGAAGTCTGTCGCCGCCGGCATGAACCCGATGGATCTCAAGCGCGGTATCGACAAAGCGATCGCGGCCGCAGTGGAAAAAATCTCCGCACAAGCCACGCCCTGTGAAGACGCCAAGTCAATCGCTCAAGTTGGCTCGATTTCCGCCAACAGTGATCAAGCTGTAGGCGATATCATTGCTGAGGCAATGGGTAAGGTTGGTAAAGAAGGCGTTATTACGGTCGAGGAAGGCTCTGGTCTGGAAAATGAGCTGGACGTGGTTGAAGGCATGCAGTTTGACCGCGGTTACCTCTCCCCGTATTTCATCAATAATCAGGAGAGCATGAGTGTTGATATTGATGAGCCGTACATTCTGTTAGTAGAAAAGAAAATATCCAACATTCGCGAATTGCTGCCGCTGCTTGAGCAGGTTGCTAAGTCCTCCAAGCCGCTGGTGATTATTGCTGAAGACGTAGAAGGTGAAGCGCTGGCCACTCTGGTGGTGAATAACCTGCGCGGCATCGTCAAAGTGACTGCTTGTAAGGCGCCCGGTTTTGGTGATCGTCGTAAAGCCATGCTGCAGGATATCGCTATCCTGAGCGGCGGTACTGTGATTTCTGAAGAAGTCGGACTTGATCTGGAGTCAGCGACTCTGGAACACCTCGGGCATGCGAAGCGTGTGACTATGGATAAGGACAACAGCACCATTATCGACGGTGCCGGTGACGCTGACACTATCAAGGCACGCGTCAACGAAATACGCGTTCAGATCGAGAATACGTCTTCTGACTACGATCGAGAGAAGCTGCAAGAACGTGTTGCTAAACTTGCCGGCGGTGTTGCCGTTATCAAAGTGGGTGCTGCAACCGAGATCGAAATGAAAGAGAAGAAGGCCCGCGTAGAAGATGCGTTGCATGCCACTCGCGCCGCCGTTGAAGAAGGTGTTGTTGCCGGTGGTGGTGTTGCACTGGTGCGAGCGTTGCAGGAAATCACTGGCATGACAGGTGATAATGAAGACCAGACACACGGCATCAACGCATGCCTGCGTGCTATGGAAAGTCCGTTGCGCCAGATCGTTGAAAACGCCGGTGGAGAAGGTTCTGTTGTCCTTAACAACGTAAAGACCAAGGGTACGGGTAACTATGGTTACAATGCCGCTACCGGTGAATACGGCGACATGATCGCGATGGGTATTCTCGATCCTGCCAAAGTGACACGCACAGCGCTGCAGGCAGCGGGTTCGGTTGCTGGCCTTATGATTACCACTGAAGTGATGATCTGCGACGCCGTCGAAGACGGTGCTGGCGGTGGTGGTTCTGATATGGGCGGTATGGGCGGTATGGGTGGCATGGGCGGTATGGGCGGTATGATGTAACGCCTGTCCTCTCGGACACAGGAAACCCCACTTTAAAGTGGGGTTTTTTTTGCCCCGCAAAAAAGGCGGATCCGGAACGCTTTTAGAACAGTTCTGGTCGCATTTTTTTGTGTACAATAGCGCCACGGTGGTCACTACAACAAAAGGAAGAATACAATGATTCTCGAATTTCTCTTCAGATGGGCACATGTCCTGTTTGGTATTGTCTGGATAGGCATGCTTTATTATTTCAATTTTGTACAGACAGAGTATTTCAAGGAAGCAACGGCCGATGCCAAGTCCGATGCACTCAAAAAGTTGGCGCCGCGGGCACTCTGGTGGTTCCGCTGGGGTGCCATGTTTACTTTCCTGACGGGTCTTGTTCTGTTGCAAACGACGGGCGTTACAAGAAACTTCTCGACCATGCAGTTAATCTCGGTCGGATCCCTGGCGGGTACTTTCATGTTCCTTAACGTTTGGTTGATTATCTGGCCGAAGCAGCAGATCGTTATAGGCCTTAAGGAAGGGGATATTCCCTCCAGTGCAGCCAAGGCTGGTCTCGCGTCCCGCACCAACACTTTGTTGTCTGCTCCTATGCTGTTCGGCATGTTGGGCTCCAAGCACCTGGCTATGCCGGATGTAAGCGCCTTGGGCTTTTATCTTTGCCTTGCGATTATCGTGTTGCTGGAAGCCAACGCAGTGTTTGGTAAGCAGGGGCCGATGACCACTGTTAAAGGCGTCATCTATTGCAGTTTTGGACTCACTGCGTTGCTGTGGGCGTTGCTTTACTTCTTGTAGAGGTCGTCCTGGTGTGGAGAAAAGCCGGGGACTCCCCGGCTTTTTTGTTCCGCTCCAGTAGCCGATATGTATAATCGAGTTCCCTTTTCACGCAGTGTAATAGCCCCATGCCACACGACGATCTGGACCATATCCCCTCCATTGTGCCGACCCGGGACGATGTTCCCGAGCGCGGTGCTGGCAGGTCCCGACCCAGTGAAGTCGGTCGTAAGCCCGGCTTGCAGAAGTTTGCCGACAAGGCAGGCGGCTCGGGCCTACTGGCTCGCCTAATGATCGCTATTTCTGTGGTGGTCGGCAGTGTGGCCTGCGTTTGGGCTTGGCAGTTACAGACGCAACTGGGTGAGGCGCAAGATCAGCTTGGGCAGTACGCCACTCGCATTGGTGACCTGGAAGCGAGATTGTCCGATACGGATCAGGGTATGAGCCAGAGTGCCGAGGTGCAGGCCGTCAAGATTACGGAGCTGGAAAAAGAGGTGCGCAAGCTTTGGGATAACGTCTGGAAGGAAGCGAAGGAACGTCTGGCTCAATTGGAAAGTGCCAGCACCGGGCAGGAGAAAAGTATTAAAACGGTGCAAGGTGCCCTTTCAAGCACCCAGTCGCAGTCCAAAGAGACATCGGGCCAGGTGGCCAAGTTAACAAATGATATCGCGGAATTGAAAAGCATTGCGGGTGATCTCTCTCGCTTGATGACCAGTGCCAAAGCGAACCAAGCGGAAGTTGAGCGCGTCGCAGACAATCTTAATCGGATCAACCTGACATTAGCTAAACTGGAAAAGCGTGTGGCCGGCAACGAAGAATGGGTAGCCTCCATCAATGCGTTCCGCAAGCAAGTCAATACCAGTTTGGGCGAGTTACAGACGGCTGCCAGAAATCAGCAGGCGCCACGTTGAATGCTGTCGCAAATACCTGAACAGGAAGCAGTAGCTTTTTTCTGCTGCTGACAAGGGCCGCAGGGAACGCTCTTTTATCTCTCGAGCCAATTAGAAGGACTCATGGTATGACAATTATTCGGCAAGATGACTTTATTGATAGCGTTGCAGATGCCCTGCAGTTTATTTCCTATTATCACCCGCTGGACTTTGTAAAGGCGGTGAACGAAGCTTATGAGCGGGAACAGAACCCCGCGGCGCGAGATGCTATGGCGCAAATTCTGATTAATTCGCGGATGTGTGCTCAAGGCCATCGCCCCATTTGCCAGGATACGGGCATCGTGACTGTATTTCTCAAAATTGGCATGGACGTGCAGTGGGATGCTGATTTGTCGGTAGCGGAAATGGTTAACGAGGGCGTACGTCGAGCTTACACCAATCCAGACAATGTCTTACGAGCCTCCATCCTGGAGGACCCCGCAGGTGCCCGCAGGAACACCAAAGACAATACGCCGGCAGTAATCCATATGGATGTTATTAAGGGCAATACAGTGGATGTGCATGTCGCAGCCAAAGGCGGCGGTTCCGAGAATAAATCCAAGTTGGTTATGTTGAATCCATCGGATAGCATCGTCGACTGGGTGGTGAAAACGATACCCACTATGGGCGCTGGCTGGTGCCCGCCGGGGATGCTGGGCATTGGCATCGGTGGCACCGCGGAGAAGGCAGCGTTGATGGCGAAAGAGGCGCTTATGCAATCCATCGATATCCATGAGCTGCGCGAGCGCGGTCCATCCAGCCGAGTGGAAGAGCTGCGGCTGGAGATCATGGAGGCGGTCAATAAGTTGGGTATCGGTGCCCAGGGCCTAGGCGGATTGACCACGGTAATGGATGTCAAAATTCTGGACTACCCGACACACGCAGCATCGTTACCGGTAGCCATGATTCCCAACTGCGCGGCGACCCGCCATGCACATTTTGTGCTCGACGGTTCAGGGCCTGCCCTGCAAACGCCTCCCGATATAAACGACTGGCCGGATATTACCTGGGAAGTCGGAGAGAACGTGCGTCGCGTCAATTTGGATACGGTGACGAGAGAAGAGGCTGCTCAGTGGCAGCCGGGCGATACGCTGCTGTTATCCGGCAAGATGCTGACCGGGCGCGATGCCGCGCACAAAAAAATGAAAGAGCTGATAGAAAGTGGTGAGGGTCTTCCCGCAGAGGTCGATCTCAAAGGTCGCTTCATCTATTACGTGGGTCCGGTCGATCCAGTGCGCGATGAGGTGATGGGGCCGGCTGGTCCGACTACGGCCACCAGGATGGACAAATTCACTGACTTTATTCTCGAACATACAGGGCTCTTGGGCATGATCGGTAAGGCCGAGCGTGGGCCTGTCGGTGTGGCGGCTATCAAGAAACATCAGGCGGTGTATCTGATGGCCGTGGGTGGCGCGGCTTACCTGGTTTCAAAGGCGATTACCGCTGCCAGGGTAGTGGCTTTTCCCGAGATGGGAATGGAGGCGATCTACGAGTTTGAAGTGAAAGACATGCCCGTTACGGTCGCGGTGGATGCCAGCGGCGCCTCGGTGCACGAAATCGGTCCAAAACTCTGGCGTGCAAAAATTGCTGAGCAGGCGATAGAAGTTGCCTGACACCTTTTATTGGCACGACTATGAAACCTTTGGTGTCAACCCCGCCAAGGATCGGCCGGTGCAGTTTGCTGGCCTGCGTACCGATGCCGAATTGAATGTTATCGGCGAGCCGCTGGTCATTTTTTGTCGCCCGTCCAATGATTTTTTGCCTCATCCAAAGGCCTGCCTGATTACCGGCATCTCGCCGCAGCAGGCACTGGAAAAAGGCCTGCCTGAGTCTGAGTTCATTGCGCAAATCCATCAAGAGCTCGCGAAGACGGGCACGTGTGGCGTCGGCTACAACTCATTGCGCTTTGACGATGAAGTAACGCGGCACACTCTCTACCGCAATTTCTATGATCCCTATGCCCGGGAATGGCAGGCCGGCAACTCGCGGTGGGATATTATCGATATGGTGCGCACAGCCTGCGCACTCAGGCCCGAAGGTATCGAGTGGCCATTGCGTGAAGATGGTTTGCCCAGCTTTCGTCTGGAAGATCTCACCCGTGCCAATGGCATCAGTCATGCCGACGCCCACGATGCGCTGTCTGATGTTCGTGCTACGATTGCCGTGGCACGACTGATCAGGGATCGGCAGTCTCGATTGTACGAGGACGTGTGTAAGCATCGCGATAAACAGTCGGCATTAGCGCAACTTGACGTCGCCACCATGAAGCCCGTACTGCATGTCTCGGGTATGTTCGGCGCCAGCCGCCACAATATAGCGCTGATAGCCCCTCTGGCGAAGCACCCGCAGAACAGCAACGAGATCATCTGCTTCGACCTCGGCGCAGATCCGCAGGCATTGTTCGACTTGCCTGCCGAGCAGCTAGCGCAATTGCTTTATACCCGCACTGATGATCTACCGGCCGGTACCGAGCGCCTGGGATTGAAGTCGGTGCATATCAACCGCTGCCCGATCTTGCTCACGCCCAAAATGGCCGATCCCGTAACTGCCGAACGCTTGGGTATTAGCGGTGCAGCCTGCCGCAAGCACCTGCAAGCCCTGCGTGTTTATCGGGAGCGCGACGCTGCAGGATTTACCGCCAAACTGCAGGCGATCTATCAGCGGCGCAGCTTCACGGTGGCCACAGACCCGGATCTGATGCTCTATAGTGGCGGGTTCTTTTCTCAGCATGACAAGTCGGCTATCGAGAAAGTACAGAAGTCGTCTCCACAGGAACTGGTTGCTGCAGTTTCTGTTTTCGAGGATGGCCGCCTGCCGGAGATGTTGTTCCGCTACCGGGCGCGAAATTATCCCGATACTCTCTCTGCTGAGGAGCGCGCAATCTGGGAGGAGTATCGCTTTCAAAGACTTACTGAGCCTGAATTTGGCGCCGGCTATTGTCTGGAAGAATTCCATGCGGATATTGAGGCGCTGCAGGCGGATGAGTCGCTTTCGTTGGCGCAACGCGCACTGATGGAAGAACTACTGGACTACGCGGATAGCCTGTTGGCCTGATCGGCCAGTCTCTTTCTTTGGTATTACGCACATGGGCAGCGCCTCGACTCGCCTTTATAATAACCGGCGTTAAGCTCGTGTCTTGTCTTGTTTTAGTCCAGGAGTTCCCGCGTGCAGTTTGCCGGCAGCCATATCCTCTCCGTCCAGCAGTTTGAGCGGGATGACGTCGAAAAGATATTTGCGGTTGCCGATCGCATGGTACCCTATGCCCACCGCCGACGCGTTACCGAAGTCCTAAACGGTGCCATCCTCGGCTCGATGTTCTTTGAACCCAGCACCCGCACTCGTGTCAGTTTTGGCAGCGCCTTCAATCTGCTGGGAGGTGAGGTTAGAGAAACAACAGGGTTTGAAAACTCCGCTATTGCCAAGGGCGAGTCGTTATACGATACCGCCAGGGTACTGAGTGGTTACTCCGACGTCATCGCCATGCGGCACCCCGAGGTGGGTTCAGTCGCTGAGTTCGCTGCTGCTAGTCGCGTTCCGGTTATAAATGGCGGAGACGGCAGCAACGAGCATCCCAGCCAAGCGCTGCTCGATCTTTACACGATCCGCAGTGAACTTGCCGCCAGCGGGCGTGGCATTAATCAATTGCGCATCGCCATGGTCGGTGATCTGCGCTATGGACGAACAGTACATTCGCTGTGCAAACTGCTGTGCCAGTTCACCGGGGTGCAGGTGGCGCTGGTGTCGCCCGATGCTTTGCGTATGCCTCCGGAGATTGTCGAGAGTTTGCGCGTTACAGGGCAAACTGTGCTGGAGTCTGATAAATTGGAAGAGAGTATTTCGCATGTCGATATTGTCTATTCCACGCGCCTCCAGGAAGAGCGTTTCAACTCGCAGGAAGAAGCCGATGTGTATCGCGGTCGCTTCCGTTTAAACCAGAGCATCTATACGCACAACTGCGAGCCCAACACCGTTATCATGCACCCTTTGCCGCGTGATTCCAGAGCCAATGCTCGAGAACTGGACGACGACTTGAACGACAATCCCAATCTGGCGATTTTTCGTCAGGCCGATAACGGCCTGTTGGTGAGGATGGCGTTATTTGCGCTGATACTGGATGTGGTAGATGAAGTCGATAGGCATGCCCGCGATGTGAACTGGTATACAGGCGGCCGATTTTGAAGCCGCTGGCACTAAAATTTGGGGCGCAGGATGTCCGGGTACTTGATGATCAGACGGTCTGGTCAGGTCACTATTCCATGCGGAGATTGACGCTGCAGCATCGGCGATTTGCGGGTGGCTGGAGCAGTCCCGTCGTGCGGGAGCTGTTTGAGCGCGGGGACGCTGTGGCTGTACTGCCCTACGACCCAAGGACAGACAGCCTGGTAATGATAGAGCAATTTCGTCCCGGAGCATTACGCGGTGAAGAGAGCCCCTGGATGCTGGAGCTAATTGCTGGTGTTGTGGAGGAGGGTGAACGGGATGTGGAGGTGGTTCACCGCGAGGCCATGGAAGAGGCTGCCTGTGAACTGTCGGATCTTGTGCCTATCGCTACAGTGTACCCAAGTGCGGGCGCCTGCACCGAGCAGGTTCGGTTGTTTTGCGGTCGCGTGAGCAGCGCCGCTATTGGCGCAGTGAGCGGTTTGCAGGAGGAAGGTGAGGATATTCTGGTGCACTCGATACCGCGTGTGGATGCGTTGCAAATGCTCGCAGACAATCAGGTTCCCAATGGGCATACCCTGATTGCCCTGCAATGGCTGCACATTCACGGGTCTGAGCTGCGAGAGCGCTGGTGCTGAGGTATGCCGCCGGCGCGTGATTTCACATGACTGACCTAGACGTCAATAATCCTAGAAAAGCCCCGCCCGGACTGTTGCGCTCGAGTGCGTTGGTGGGCAGCATGACGATGACCTCGCGGGTATTGGGGTTGCTGCGCGATGTTGTCATCGCATCCTTCGTCGGGGCCAGTGCCAACGCTGATGCCTTTTTTGTAGCGTTCAAGATACCTAATTTCCTGCGCCGCCTTTTTGCGGAGGGTGCCTTCGCTCAGGCGTTTATCCCCGTACTCGCAGACTATAAGAACGAGGGCAGTAAAGTTGCCATAAAGGCACTCGTAGATCGCGTAGCGGGCGTGTTGGGGGGCTCTTTACTTTTCGTCACTGCTATCTCGATCATCGCCGCTCCCATCATCACGATGATTTTTGCCCCGGGCTTTGTCAGCCAGCCTGAAAAGTTCCGCATGACCTCTGAGATGATCCAGATAACGTTCCCGTATCTCCTGTTGATATCCATGACGGGTTTTTGTGGCGCGATCCTGAACAGCTACGGCCGTTTTGCAGTGCCCGCTTTCACCCCGGTTTTTCTCAATATCTCCCTTATATTTGCGGCTTTGGTGGCCGCGCCATGGTTTGACGAGCCGGTTTTTGCGTTGGCCTGGGCCGTGCTCATTGCCGGTGTGGTTCAGCTGTTGTTTCAATTGCCATCCCTGTATCGACTGGAGTTGGTGCCGCGCCCGCGCTGGGATACCAAGGATGAGGGCGTACGTCGAATTCTGAAGTTGATGGTGCCGGCACTGTTCGGCGTATCGGTCAGTCAGATCAACTTGCTGTTGGATACCGTTTTGGCATCCTTTCTGCCAACGGGCAGTGTGTCGTGGTTGTATTATTCCGACCGGCTCGCGGAGCTGCCGTTGGGTATTTTTGGTATCGCTATCGCCACGGTGATCCTGCCGAACCTGTCAGCACATCGTGCGGCCGACCGTGAAACCCATTTCAGCGGCACGCTCGATTGGGCATTGCGCTGGGTGCTGCTTATCGGGGTGCCTTCCGCCCTGGCGCTGATGCTGTTGGCCAAGCCCATCCTGATCACGCTTTTTCAGTACGGAAAGCTGACGGCTGACGATGTCAACATGTCCTCTTTGAGTCTGCAGGCTTATAGCATTGGTTTGATTGCCTTCATGTTGATAAAGGTTCTGGCCCCTGGTTTTTACGCCCGTAAGGACACGGTGACACCCGTTAAAATCGGTATCATCGCAATGGGGGCGAATATGGTCCTGAATTTGCTGCTAGCGCTGCCTTTGATGTATCTGTGGAATATAGGGCATGTTGGCCTGGCGCTGGCGACCAGCCTGGCGGCTATATTGAATGCAGCATTGTTGATGAGAGGCTTGTTGCGCAGCGGTTTTTATCAGCTCCAGCCGGGTTGGGCGATTTACCTACGACGTTTGCTGCTCGCCTGCCTCTGTATGGTCATTGCAGTCTTGTGGCTCGCACCGGCAGAAGGCGTTTGGCTCGATTGGGATTGGCAGCGGCGGGTTCTGGAATTGCTTTTGCTGTGCGCCGTGGGTGTTGCTGTGTATTTTGCGACACACGCGTTGCTGGGGACCCGAATGTCACACCTGCGGGCACCGCCGTCGCAGTGATGTAGTGTGATCGAGAGATTCCTCGTTGCGAGGGCTCCCTAGGCGTAGGCTAGCAGCGCCAAGTTCGTTATACTACCGCGTTTGGTCTGGGTGGACAGTCATACAGCATGGAATTGATTCGAGGCCTGCATAATCTGCGGCCCAGACACCACGGTTGTGTTGCGACAATCGGTGCTTTTGACGGTGTTCATCTGGGTCACCAGGCTGTTATCCGTCATCTGTTCGAGAAGTCGGCAGAGTTCCAGCTACCTTCACTGATGATCGTATTCGAGCCTTTGCCTCGAGAGTATTTTGCTCCGCTTAAGGCGCCCGCGCGCATCATGAGCTTTTCGGAGAAGTGCCATGCGCTGGAGTCCCTGGGGGTTGAGCGCCTGCTGCGAATTCGCTTTAACGAGCAGTTGCGCGCGATGTCAGCCCAACGGTTTGTTGATGATATATTTGTCGCCGCGCTGGGGGTGCGTCATGTGGTGCTGGGAGACGATTTTCGTTTTGGCGCCGGCCGCCAGGGCGACATAGAGTTTGTGCGGCAGCAGGGACTCCGTTACGGCTTTGAAGCGGGCTCTACTGCGACCTTTGAGATCGCTGGCGAGCGGGTGAGTAGCACGCGTATCAGGCAGTCGCTGGAAGACGCCGACTTTGAGACGGCAGAGGCGCTTTTGGGTCGTCCTTATAGTATATCGGGCCGAGTGATTTATGGCCGTCAGTTAGGAACGAGTATTGGCACGCCCACCGCTAATCTTGAGTTGCGCAGGTTGCGTGCGCCTCTGTCGGGTGTGTATACGGTTGAGGTTAGTGGTGGCGGGCTGGACAAGGCCCGCGGTGTGGCCAATGTCGGTGTCCGGCCCACGGTGGATGACAGCATCAAGGCCAATCTGGAAGTGCATGTGCTGGACAGAGATATCAACCTGTACGGCCGCCACATAGAGGTTACGTTCCGCCACAAGTTGCGCGAGGAAATTAAGTTTGGCTCGGTCGAAGAATTGCAAGAGAATATCGCGAGGGATATTGAGAATGCACGGAATTGGTTTGACCGTGTCTAGAACTCAACAAACATTATGAGCGACTACAAAAGCACGCTGAATCTGCCGGTAACGGCATTTCCCATGAAGGCCAGTCTGGCGCAGCGCGAGCCGCAGCGCCTCAAGCACTGGCAGGATATAGGACTGTACGAAAAAATTCGCCAGGCCTGTGCCGGGCGGCCCAAATTCATTTTGCATGACGGCCCTCCCTACGCTAATGGTGACCTGCATGTGGGTCACGCATTCGGCAAGATTCTGAAGGATATTATTATTAAGTCCAGGACACTGGACGGGTTTGACGCGCCCTATGTCCCCGGCTGGGACTGCCACGGCCTGCCGATTGAGCTGAATGTTGAGAAAAAGGTAGGCAAGCCCGGCGTTAAAATCACACCCGCACAGTTCAGGCAAAAATGCCGGGAGTACGCCAGCCGCCAAATAGACGGGCAGCGCGCCGATTTCATGCGCATGGGCGTCATCGGAGATTGGGCTAACCCTTACTTGACCATGGATTTCAAGTTCGAGGCCGATATCGTGCGCGCCCTGTCGCGTATTATCGACAACGGCCATCTGCATAAGGGCTTCAAGCCGGTGCACTGGTGTATGGACTGTGCTTCCGCTTTGGCGGAGGCGGAAGTTGAGTATCAGGACAAGCGTTCACCGGCCATCGATGTCGCCTTCAGGGCCGTTGACCCCGCTGCCTTCAATGCCGCCTGCGGCTCATCCTTTGAAGGTGAGGTCGCAGTGCCTATCTGGACGACAACACCTTGGACGCTGCCCGCCAATATGGCGGTCTGTTTGCACCCTCAGCTGGATTACGTCCTCGTCGAGGGTTCCGGTCGGGCGCTATTGCTGGCTGAGGAGTTGGCGGAATCCAGCGCAGCCCGTTATGGACTGGATACGCTTACGGTACTGGGGCGTTGCAAGGGCGCGGCATTGGAGAATCTGATGTTGCAGCACTGCTTCCTCGATCGGCATGTGCCGGTCATTCTCGGCGAACATGTGACCACTGAGGCGGGTACGGGCGCGGTGCATACGGCTCCCGCTCATGGGCAGGAAGATTTTGTGGTGGGCCAGCAATACCAGTTGGAAGTGTATAATCCGGTGGGCGCCAATGGTGTCTACCTGCCTGACACGGAATTTTTTGCGGGCCAGCACGTGTTAAAGGCCAACGACAATGTCATCGCATTGTTGCAGGAGCGCAGTGTGCTGCTGCACCGCGAGGAGTACGAGCACTCATATCCTCATTGTTGGCGACATAAAACACCGATCATCTTCCGGGCGACGCCGCAGTGGTTTATCAGTATGCATCAGGAAGGTCTGCTGGAGCAGGCCTTGGCTGCTGTGGATGCAGTGCAGTGGACGCCGGACTGGGGCAGGGCACGCATCACTGGCATGCTAAGCGAACGACCGGATTGGTGTGTCTCGCGGCAGCGCACCTGGGGCGTGCCTATCGCACTGTTTACGCACCGCGAAACGGGCGCTTTGCACCCACGCACCACCGAACTGATGGAGCAGGTCGCCCAGCTTATCGAGCTCAGTGGTGTTGATGGTTGGTTCGAGCTCGATGCCGCCGAGCTTTTGGGTGACGATGCCTCCGACTATGAAAAGGCCACAGACACGTTAGATGTTTGGTTTGATTCGGGCGTAACACATGCCTGCGTCCTGCTGCAGCGCGAAGAATTACAGTTTCCTGCGGACCTGTATCTGGAAGGCTCCGATCAACACCGTGGCTGGTTTCAGTCATCGCTACTAACCGCAATAGCAATCGAGGGAGTGGCACCTTACAAAGCGGTACTAACCCACGGCTTTACGGTGGATGCCGATGGCCGCAAAATGTCGAAATCGTTGGGTAATATCATTCCTGCGAAAAAAGCGATGGAAGAGCAGGGCGCAGATGTATTGCGCCTCTGGGTTGCCGCCACCGACTACCGCGGCGAGCTGGCAGTGAGTGACGAGATATTCAAGCGCACAGCGGATTCCTATCGCAGGATACGCAATACTGCGCGTTTTCTGCTGTCCAACCTCAACGGTTTTGACCCGGCTACCGATGCGGTCGGATACTCCGATATGCTGTCTCTCGATCGCTGGGCAGTGGACCGTGCAGCCCAGTTGCAGCAGGAGGTGGTCGAGGCATATCGCGGTTATCATCTTCACCAGATTTATCAGAAGCTACACAACTTTTGCGCCCAGGATCTCGGTGGATTCTACCTCGACGTCATCAAGGATCGGCAGTACACAACGCAGGCTAATAGTATCGCCAGACGCTCTGCCCAAACGGCCATGTATCAGATTGCTGAGGCGCTGGTGCGCTGGATTGCCCCGATACTCAGTTTTACCGCGGAGGAAATCTGGGAGAATTTGCCCGGTGAGCGCAGCCCTTCTGTCTTGTTAGAGCAGTGGTATCCAGGCTTGCAGACGCTGTCGCCTGATGAAGCTATGGGGCGCGCCTTCTGGGACAACATGATGGCCGTGCGCGCAGCTGTCAACAAGGCGATGGAGGCGCAGCGTGCTGCGAGTAATCTGCGCGGCTCGCTCGATGCTGCGGTGACACTCTACTGCTCTCCTGCGTGGCTCGAGACCTTATTGGCTCTGGGCGATGAGTTGCGCTTTGTGCTGATAAGCTCATCCGCGACCCTGATGCCAATCGATGCGGCGGGCCCTGATGCGGTAGACACCGAGCTGCCTGATTTGCGTCTGCAGATATCGGTATCGCCGAATGAAAAATGCGAACGCTGCTGGCACCGCACTGCCGAGATCGGTAACAGTACCGTGCACCCAACGCTGTGCAATCGCTGTGTAGAAAATGTTGATGGCCATGGGGAGCAACGTCATTTTGCGTAACGGAATTCACGCGCTGCCCTGGTTTATGCTGGCGCTGGCGGTCATTCTGCTGGACCTGTACACGAAGTCGCTGGCCACTGCTAATCTGGACTATGCGCAGCCGATGCCTGTGTTCTGGTGGCTCAATATGACACTGCACCACAACAGTGGCGCAGCATTCAGCTTCCTCAGCGAGGCTGGAGGCTGGCAGCGTTATCTTTTCAGCATTCTGGCGTCTGTCATCAGCCTTGTACTAGCGGTCTGGTTGGCCGTCATGCCCAGAGGGCAATGGCTGCTGGCGATAAGTCTGGGCCTTATTTTGGGCGGGGCGTTGGGCAATCTGTGGGATCGAGTCATGCTGGGATATGTGGTGGATTTTATTTCGGTACACTATGAGGGCCGCTATTTTCCCACCTTTAATATTGCCGATTCGGCAATCTCCGTGGGAGCGGCCTGCATGCTACTGGACAGCTTTATGCACCGCGACAGACCCGCTGTTGGTGAGAGGAAAGCGACGTGATAAGTACAGTCCCGGTAAGCGAAGGTACCCGTGTATTCCTTAACTTTTCGGTCAGTCTTGATGACGGCTCGGAGGTGGACACTAATTTTGGCGGTGACTCGGTCAACTTCGTCATTGGAGATGGTAGTTTGCTACCCGGTTTCGAGCGCCTGTTGTTTGGGATGTCGCCCGGTGAGCGACAAATGTTTGTAGTGCCGCCTGAAGACGCTTTTGGCCAACCCAATGACAATAATGTACAGTATTTGCCGCGCGATCAGTTTGAGGACGATGTCGAGCTCGAGATCGGCCTGGTCTTTTCCTTCGCTGACGCCAGCGGTGGTGAAGTGCCAGGCATGATCATCGCATTCGATGATGAGGAGGTGACTGTAGATTTTAATCACCCCCTGTCCGGGCGTACAATTTTGTTTGATGTGCAGATCCACAGGGTAGAGCCTGCGGGGCTGCATTAATGGTGATCGGGTGAATTTTGTTCACCTCGGCGCGCTGCTGATGGTTTTTGTGGCGCTCAACGGGAGTACTGTCTGATGGAAATTCGATTGGCCAATCCCCGCGGGTTTTGTGCAGGCGTGGATCGCGCAATTGATATCGTCAACCGTGCGCTTGAAGTGTTCGGTGCCCCGATTTATGTGCGCCATGAAGTCGTACACAATAAGTTTGTGGTGGAAGACCTTCGTGCACGCGGCGCCATCTTTGTGGATGACCTGCATGAGGTCCCTGATAACTGTATTGTTATCTTTAGTGCGCACGGTGTTTCCCAGGCTGTGCGCAATGAGGCTGGACAGCGCTTGCTTAAAGTATTCGATGCTACCTGCCCACTGGTCACCAAAGTACACGTGGAGGTGGCGGGCTACAGTCTGCAGGGGCGTGAATGTGTTCTGATAGGCCATCGTGGTCACCCGGAAGTTGAGGGTACCATGGGGCAGTATGACCACAGTGCAGGGGGTGAGATCTATCTGGTCGAAGATGATGAACAGGCCGCCACGCTGGTCGTAAAAAACCCAAACAATCTGTCCTATGTCACCCAGACGACACTGTCGATGGATGACACGGCCAGAGTTATAGAGATTCTGCGTACGCGCTACCCCAATATTGAAGGGCCGCGTAAGGACGACATTTGTTATGCGACGCAAAATCGCCAGGACGCGGTAAAAAAACTCGCCGCTGATTGCGATCTGATGTTGGTGGTAGGTTCACCCAATAGCTCCAATTCCAACCGGCTGCGCGAATTGGCAGAGCGCATGGGTGCCGAAGCCTATCTGCTCGATTGCGCTGAAGATATTAATCCCGATTGGTTGCTGGGAAAAAAGCGCATCGGTGTTACAGCCGGTGCTTCCGCACCTGAGGTGCTGGTGCAGGAGGTGTTAGACGGTCTCTGTGCGCTCGGTGCCAGTGCTCCGGTGGAGGTCGCCGGTCGGCCAGAGAACGTGACGTTTTCATTGCCGCGCGAACTGCGCATTGCTGTCAGGAATATTTAGCGCTTTATTACTCCCTTGGGCGATCCAGTCCATCGAATTACCCCGCTTTTCTGCATATTCAGCCATTAGCTGGCGTTCTGCTGTGACTTTCCTATGCTGGGTCTTTCAAGGAGAAAGACTGTGGACAGGAAGTCACCGCGATATCCCGTTGAGGGTTTTACCCTGATCGAATTGCTCATCCTCACGGTGGTGCTCGCTATTATATTGTCCCTCGGGATCCCGCTGATGCAGCGCCAGATGCACAGTAATCGGCTGCATGCCGAGACCAGTCGTTTTTTTGGCGCCATCAACCTCGCGCGCAGCGAGGCTGTTATGAGAAACCAGCCGGTCAGTATTTGTCCGTCATCAATGGCAAAAACGGGAACACCTGAATGCGCTGGTACCTACGCTGACGGGTGGATCGTGTTCGCCAACATCGACAAGGATAAGGTCGTAGACGCTGGCGCCGATGAGGTACTACAGGTGTTCGAAGGGCTGGCTCAGGGTTTTCAGCTCACCAATCGAAACGGTACGCGGGAGGCCTTTGAGTTGATCAACTACCTGCCTGACGGATCGTCCCACAGCATGCGTACGTTGATGTTCTGTCCGCCGAGCCCCTCAGTTGTGCAATCACTGAGCATTGTCCTGAATATTGTTGGTCGCGCGCGTCTGGTGGAGGGGTGGGGTCAATGTCCGGCGGCCTGATCCGCATGCAAGTCGCCAGTAATGTGCGTGGTGAGCGCGCAGCGGAGTCGGCGCAGCCCTATGACGCGCAGCAAGGCGGCGTCGGTATGCTCGAGTTTCTGGTGGCTCTGCTGATTTTTTCATCGGGGATGATGGGCCTGTTGAGCGCGCAACTAGTGGGTAAGAAGGCGAGCTTTGAGGCGAGCCAGCGCTCAGTGGCCGTTATTTTGGCGCGCGATATTGTCGAACGCATGCGCGTAAACCCCGGCCAGCTCGATGCCTATCAGGTGGAGGGTCTTGGCGCAAAAAGCAATCAACCGCAATCGCCTGGTGCTGATTGCGATACGAGTGTATGCAGTGCGGCGGAATTGGCGACTTTCGATATCTGGCAATGGGAATCACTACTGCGAGGTGCATCTGAGCAGGGTGCGAAAGGGAATGCCGGTGGACTACTCGTGCCGCGCGCTTGCATTACCAGTAGCGACCGTCAGGTGACGGTGACAATCAGTTGGCGTGGCGTATTGTCTGACGGGCCAGTATTGGCTGACCGTTGTAGCGATGAGAGTAGTGATGAGAGTGGCGATGAGGTTTTGCCAGATGCTGGGCCGATCGTGCGTCAGCAACTAACGCTGTCCACGTTTGTAGCGAGGCGATGATGAGCTGCGGCGCGGCGCGTTACCCGGCGGTCGCGCTCGTTGGCGGACTGACGCTGGTAGAGTTACTGGTATCCCTGACGCTTGGTGTTCTGCTCAGTGCCGGTATGGTTAGTGCCTACCTCGATGCCAAGCGCAATCTGTTCTACGAAGATCAAATGGCGCGCATGCAGGAAAACGGACGCTATGCCATGCGGTTGCTTGCACGGGAACTGGCAATGACGGGCTTTTATGGTGGCTTGCCTCTAGGAACGAGGGCGTTGCCGGTTCCGGTCAGCGCTGATTGCAGCGCGGAAAATTGGGCGCTGGACAGCAGCCAACCAATGGATCTGGTGAATGATTATGCAGGGCAATCGCCGCCTATGTCGGTGCATCTGGTCACGCTGAGCTGCCTTGATCATAGCGCTATCGCGCTGGAGACAGACCTTCTTGCGCTTAAACGCACCGCTGCTGATGCGAGTTTGGATCATGGCGTGCCTGCTGCAAATTTGAGCGCTTCAACGGTAGAGCGTTGGTATCTGCGCGCGGACTCTGGCAATCGCCCTGAGTGGGTAAAGCTGAGGTCAACGGACTTGTACGACCCCGGGAACACATTGCCATCACTGAGCTACTGGGAAGCGGTAAGCAAGGTCTTTTTTATCCGCGCGTATGCCAATGACAAGGATGATGGTATCCCCAGCCTGTGCATGGAGACATTGGCAGGGGCCGCAATGACATCGCGCTGCCTGGTGGAAGGGGTAGAGAATTTGCAATTGGAATTTGGTATTGATGCCGACGACGATGGCGTTCCGAACCAGTACACGGCAGCTCCTGCGGCGACGGAGATGCAGCGGGCCGTCGCTGTGAGAATCCATCTGTTGTTGCGCAGCATCAGTAAGCTGACCGGTCATCACGACGATAAGTCATACCATCTCGGACAAAAGGTTTTAGCTGCAAGGGGTGATGCTTACCTGCGCCGCGTCCTAAGTGCCACGGTCCTTCTTCGTAACCATGCAGCTGTAGGCGGGTAATGCGTGCCGGGTCTGGGCTACTACTCACAAGGCGCGCTGCGATTGCAGAGTCGGGGTGCGGTACTACTGCTTGCATTGGTGTTCATGCTGATGTTGGCCATGATCGCAGCGACAGTGATGCAGACCGCGATACTACAACTGCGCATGGCAGGTAACGATCAGTTTCTTGAAGAAGTACTGCAAAAGGCCCAGGCCATTGCTGACGAGCTCTCGCTCGATGCGGATAATTTTCCGCTATCAGGGCAGGCGGGTGACATTAACTGTCCGCAGCACTTGGAGGATCCCGAGTGCACCCGAACCCAGCTGCAGGTCCCGGAATCAGCAGACACAACAGAGAGTGTTGTAGTGCAGTATCGGGTGACAAGGCGGGAGCCATTGGTGTGGAATGGCTTCCCAATCAGGGAGGCGCAGAGCGCGGTGTCGAGCAGTAGCAGCTTTGACGCAGCGCTGTTTGAAATTGATGTGCGTATCGATGGCAGCGCAGTGCGACTGGGCAGCGCCCATGTGATTCAGGGCATTGTTGTAAGAGTGCCTGCGATTGATTAGTACGCAAGAAAGGGTGCTGTCCTAAGCCCCAAAGTGGCACTTAGGCGATGAATTGAATGATATAGGGTTGGGACTGTGCGAGGCAGGACGCCGAACCCAGGCCGACATGGATGTATTTACGGCGGGTCCCAGCTCTATATCATTCAATTTATCGCCGACCCTGAAACACAAGGCGGTGCCGTCCAGTGCGGGAGTTATGAACGATGAGAGCATTAATCCTGTTGTCGCTACTCTTGCCGTGCTTATCGGTAAATTCAACGCGTGCGGATGACATAGAGGCGTATCTCTACAGCGGCGCCGTGGATGGCGCCTACATACACGTTGTAATGGATACAGGAAATACCGACGTTGACAGCGCACTGTGTACCTATCGCGTTGACTGCGGGCCGCCATTTATGACAGCTGCGGCGCACCAGCACCTGGGGGATATGTACCTTGATGGGCAAGCTGTTACCGCGCCGGGGGTATTCAAAGCGGTGTTGGCGGCAGTATTGGACAACCCGCTACTGGATAGTCTGCAGCTGTCACTGCTTATCTCCAATCATCATGACAACGTTGCGCAAAGCTCCGGGCCAGGTGTCGGCGGTGGTACGGTTCTTCGTGGCTACCGGCGCCTGGAGCGGCAGCGCGAATCCTTTCTCACCACGCTGAAGGCCGTTCCGGCATTGGCGTCGCCGATGTCTCATGCATTTCAGCCTGTCGAGACCTACCTTGAGTGGCTGCGTTATTTGAAAGGTACCAAAGTGGCGCTAGGGCAGAATACAGAGGGAAACTTTGGTAGCTTGGCCCCCATAACGGCTCCTGTCCCAAATTATGATCAGGCCGTTATCGCCGGCGGAAAATATCTCACACCTTTGTCAGATGCCCAGGCATGCCCGCGGCTTTATTCGATTCTTTTCACACTCGGTTCGCCGTCCAGAGATGACGACCTCGACGCAGAAATGTCAGCGGAGATCAATTCTCCGGGCAGGGATACCTTTGCTGAAATTTTTCCCCACCTGCACGGCAACACGACCGATCTCTTGCCACAGATTGAAGCCGCTGTGCCGCTGCTGAAGACCTGGGTTGTGACAAGTCGAGGGCGCGCGGGTAAAGCGGCCGACTACGCCCTGACTGCTGGTAGTCGCCTGCTCTATGTTAACGAACCGGTCGAGCTGGAAGGACGTTTGACCCTTGCGCTTGTGAATATTGTGGCAGTGCCGGGCACTTCTCTCGACGTGACTTTTGTCAGGGATGTTTTTCATCGAGGAGCGATGCTGGATACAGTGCTGCTGCCATTTTTTTTGTTGCAGACCAATGCCAACTGGCCTGGCAACCTGAAAAAATTGAAAATAGAAAGTTCCTCGAAGGGTGCGTCAGGTGGCCGTCTGGACGGTTTTTATGAGGTCATTGACGCGCACGGTAACGCGGCTTTTGAGCAGTCTGGTGATGATAAGGGGAGCCTGCGCCTCGAAGCCCTAACGTTATGGACCGATGCCCTAACGCTACCCACTGGCGGCGGCATAATACCCGACAATGCAGACGGTCCATTCGTGATGCGCGGAGGCGCGGGGCAGAAGCTGGATGGGTTCGTGCGTTACACCGGCGACGCACAAGAACCGGTGAGCTATTTCATCGGGGATGCCAACTCTGATGCTCCGGTTGATGGATACGGCCCGAGGCAACTTTTTTACGAGACTGCAGTTGGACTGCAACTAGCGCCACTCGACGCTACACCTTTGACCGCCAATGCGCTCGCTCCGCTGCTGAATGCGGATGCAAGCCTGAGTGAGGCGGCTGTGCTCAATCTGGTCCGATGGGCGAGAGGGCAGGATGTCGATAACGGGAAACCCACCGCGCGGGGCTGGTTGATGGGCCCGGTAATGCACTCACGGCCATTCGCTTTGAACTATGGCGCCACACCTGGATACAGTGAAGAGAATCCTAATATCCGTGTCCTGTTCGGCAGCGGCGATGGCTTGTTTCACATCTTACAGAACACCGATACCGATGGCCGTGAGTCGGGTCGTGAAGTGTTTGGGTTCTATCCGCGAGAATCACTGGCGGCGATGCGCTGGCGCTACGACGATGCAAGTGCCGCTTTGCCGCGGCATTATGGCGTAGACGGTGCGCCGACAGTACTGCGCGTTGACCGCAATGCTGATGGCACCCTCGATCCAGCAGCCGGCGATGAGGCATACGTCTACTTTGGCCTTCGTCGTGGCGGCGCTAGCTATTACGCGCTGGATATCAGCGACCCCGATGAGGTGCCCCGCCTGTTGTGGAAAATTAGCCATACCGGCGCTGGCGATTTTGATGATCTGGGCTTGACGTTTTCTACGCCGGTGGTGGGCAAAGTGAACTTCAGCGGTGTGCCGATGGATGTGGTGATCTTCGCCGGAGGCTATGACGGTGGCTGGACCGAGGACTTCACTGCCAGACGCGGTAAAGACCTGAGTTCTGCTGATGATTCTGTTGGAAATGCAATTTTCATCGTTAACGCGCGCACGGGTGAACTCGTCTGGAAGGCTGCAAGGGGCGATACGGGGGGCAGCTCTAATACCCGATATTTGCATGCGGGCCTGGTAGACAGCATACCCTCGACGGTGTCTGTCCTGCGCACACCGGCAGGCATTATTCACCGGCTCTACGTGGGCGATAGTGGTGGTGCACTATGGCGCATTGATTTGCCGCCAAGCCCGGGTGGAAATGCATTTCACCGTCGGGATCAGTGGTTCATCAGCAAGCTTGCAGACCTGGGTTCAGATGCAGCAGAGCCCGGTGGTTCTGAGCGCGATGATAGACGATTTTTTCATGCCCCCGATCTTGTGCAATCCTACGATGTTATCGGCACATTTGATGGGGTGTTGATACAAAGCGGTAATCGCGCAGACCCTAACGAGGCGCTGGTTGACAATGCGCTGTTCTATATCAAAGACCGGGAGATAGCGAGTGGCAGTGCAGCCGTGCATTCAGAAAACGAGGCCAATAGCCCGCCGGGCAGAATTCAGATAGAGGACTTACTGGATCAATCTATCTGCGTTGATGGCACGGAAAAGCTCGTCGGTGAAGGTGGTGCTAGCTGCGCCGAGCGCGTCACGCAAAGCGGTTGGAGGGTGAGATTTGAACAGCCCGGTGAAAAAGGGCTTTCCTCGCCTCTCACCGACGGTGGCAGGGTATTTGTATCGACGTTTATCCCGGATGCAGCAGCTCATTGCTCTGGTGGGCAGGGCAAGGGTCGTCTGTATGTGCTGAGCCTTGGCAATGCCACTGCTGTGGCCAACGGTCAACGGCACTATGATCTGGGTGATGGCATTCCATCAGGCGCGCGGCCTGTTGGTAATGCCATTTTTTTGCCCGGTGGTGGAGTCGATCTCTATGACCTGGATGAAGACGGGGCGCGCGATAATACCCAGTTTTTGCCTAGCCAGGCGCAGACACTGTATCGAACCTACTGGCGGGAACCGGGTATGGATGCCCTGTAAGGGCGAGGCGAGGTTGTTTTGGGCAATAAACCCAAGCGAGGGTTCACACTGATAGAACTTGCGGTAGTGGTCTGTATAGCGGCTACTCTGCTTATGCTTGCTTTGCCGGCATACCAGCGGCAATTATGGGAGACACGACGGTATCTTGGGGGCGCAGCGTTGTTGCAGGTAATGGTGCGCCAGGAGCAGTATTTTCTCGAGAACAAGCGTTTTGCAGAAACGCTGACAGAGCTCGCTTACCCGGAGCACCCCTATGCTATCAATCCACAGGGTAGTGCAGTGTCGGCACAAGCACAGAACAGAATTTACCTGATCGAACTGTCGACGCGCGCCAATGCCTATATGTTATCGGCCACGCCCCAGTTGGATCAGGCGGGCGATGATCAATGCGGCACCCTGCGTCTAAGCTCCATCGGTGTGAAGCAGGCAAGCGGCGAGGGCGCCGATCAGACGTGCTGGTGACGCCCGTTGAGCCCCAATCTTCAATCCTCTATGCCCAGTTTCTTTTGGCGATAGCGAAGGCTGCGGAAAGTGATACCCAGCAGTTTTGCCGTCGCCGTTTTGTTCCAGCGACACTCTTCCAGCGCAGCGCTGATAATTTCTCGCTCGAAGTCTTCAAGATAACCCTCCAGATCACCAAAAGCCTCTTTTGCTGCGCGCGCATGAATAGGCCGTTCGACCGCTGGTGACTCAATCGGTGACTCTGCGGCGGCCTTGGCGCTGGAAAACTGTAAATCTTCGGCGACAATTTTCTGACCATCAGACAATGCCAGAGCCCGCTCAAGCATATTTTCCAGTTCGCGAACATTGCCCGGAAAGCTGTACTTTCCCAGTGCAGCGAGCGCCGATTTATCCAGGTAAGCGGCTTTGTCATTCCCCGCGCAAATACGCTTTAGAATAGTAGTAGTTAGTGCAGGCAGATCCTCCAATCTCTCGCGCAGACTCGGTACCTGCACGCCAATGACATTAATACGGTAGAAGAGATCCTTGCGAAAATGTCCAGCCGCTACTTCCTTCTCCAGATCCTTGTGGGTCGCGCTAAGCAGGCGGATATCGGTGCGCTGCTCTGCGCTTGCGCCGACCGGACGGATCGTTTTTTCCTGAATAGCACGCAACAATTTGACCTGCAGGGCCAATGGCAGATCTGCCACTTCGTCCAGAAATAACGTGCCACCAGACGCTGCCTGAAACAGGCCAACTTTGTCCTGGCTGGCGCCCGTAAAGCTGCCTTTCATATGCCCGAACAACTCACTCTCCATCAGTTCGGGGGGGATAGCGCCACAATTCACCGCGACGAAAGGACCTTTTGCGCGAGCACCATTATTATGAATCAGGCGCGCTACGACTTCTTTTCCGCTGCCGGATTCCCCGTGGATGTGCACCGGTGCCTGGCTCCGTGCCAGCTTGGATATTTGTTGCCGCAAGGCTTGAATGGCGGGAGCTGAGCCGATCAGTTCCTGGTCAACAGCGTTTTGAGTGCGGCTTGTATCCCCCTCTAGTTGCAGGGCAGAGCTTACCAGGCGGCGTAAGTTCTCAAGTTCAATGGGTTTGCTGATGAAATCGAATGCACCTGCCTTAAGCGCCTGAATGGCTGCTTCTACGCTGCCGTGCGCAGTGATCATGGCCACGGGTATGTGAGGAAATTCCTGTTGGATATGTTCGACCAAAGTGATGCCATTGCCGTCTGGCAGGCGCATGTCCGTCAGGCACAGGTCTGGCCTGATGCGCTTTACCATCTCTCGGGCTTCTCCCAGTGTTGCTGCGCTGTGGGTGACAAGGCCCATACGGCTGAGTGTGATATCCAGCAACTCTCGGATATCCGGCTCGTCATCGACAATCAAAACACTTTGGCTGGTCATTTAGTGCGCTCTTTGTTTCATGGAAATGCGGAAACAGCTTTCGCCCTTTCGAGTCGGACGATAGTCCAAGTCCGCATTGTTGATTTCGCAAAGCTCCTTGCACAGGTACAAGCCCATGCCGCTCCCCACCGCCATAGTGGTAAAAAAGGGCTCAAACAGCTTTGTCAGGTCCGCCGATGGTACGCCATCACCGGCGTCGATAATGTCAAGCTGACATTGATGCAAGGAGGAATCGAGATCAACTTGAATACGCGCAGTTTCTTTGCCCGTTACCAGTTTGCTATGACGCAGCGCATTGTCGAGCAAGTTGGCAATCACTCTTTGCAGATTCTCCGGGTCAAACTCCACCAGCAGTTCTTTGTAGTCACAATCGATGGTCACCTGAGCCTCGCGGTTCAATGCGTTGAGATAATCGCCGACGAACTCTGTCAGCCAGAGCGCCAATAGCAGGTACTGTGGTTTGGGCGGTTCGCGTCGGGAGATTTGCATCACGCTCTCCACAATTTGATTGACCCGCTCACAGTGACTTTGAATGATATCGGCCATACGTTTGTCGGGGGCCGACAGATCCTGCGACTCCAGCAGTAACTGTGCAGCGTGACTGATCGCGCCCAGCGGATTACGGATTTCGTGGGCAATACTGGCTGTCAGCCGGCCCAGTGAGTTGAGCTTCAGGGACTGGGCATACTGTGTCACTGGTGTGTAGTCCTCGACAAAAACGAGGGACTCGCGATTGGCATTGGGTTGCAGCTCTTTGAAATTGGCGATCACCGGTAGAGTGCCTTCGACAACAGTGAAGGGCTTGGCCCTGTGCAGTCCGGAGTCTTTCCAGTGCTCAAACTGATACGCGAGTTCCGGGCAGTAGTCGGCCAGTTGTCTGCCCTGTTCGACTGTCACGGGTCGTTCAGGCGCGAGCAGGCTGCTCGCCGCCTTGTTCATAATGCGCACGACCCCTTCATTGTCTACCAACAGGATGCCGGTCTGCATGTGCTGAACAATTTGCTCGTTAAGCCGTTGCAGGCTGTACAGGTCGCTGGCACGATTGCGCGCCAGTTCTTCAGCCCGACCCAGCCGATGTGCAATCGGCTGTACCATCAGCGAAACGCCAAAAATCAGCAGCCCCAGAATGCCTGCGGGAAACAGCGAACTGCTATCGAGTACGTCGTGCAGTATAAGCCACACGGTATCCAGCAGAATTGCCATAACGCTTATTGCGGCAATCAGCGTGGCCAGTGTGCGGTTGGTGATCAGTACTGCGCTGGCCGCGACCGTGATAACCAGCAACACGGGCAAGCCGCTAATCATACCGCCGCTGCTGTCCGACAGCAGCGTGATCGCAACGATATCCACCAGGAATACCAGCAGCATCAGCTTCTGGCTTTGATTGAGTCGTGTGGAAAGCGAGCCCACTAACGGGATGCTGGTGGCGAGATAGGCCAGGGCGATGGTGGTGTACATTGCCGGATTCAGTGTGCCAACCAGTTGCCGGGTGTTGGGGCTTACCAGCATGATCAGCAGAACAACAGACAGCAGCGAACGGTAGCCCACGTAGACACGAAACAGCGCCAGGTTCTGGTGGCTCGGAGAGTGAGCATCGGGTTTTGTGAGAATGGCGGGGCGATTCACCGTGCGCAGGCCTTATGACTTTTATGGCTATTTCGACAGAAAGGGATTGTAACAGGTATTGCGTGTTTCAAGGGCTGGCTATAAAGCGCGCTTTTCCGGACAATGGCGGCCTGCCAATCGAGAGTGACAACACGTTCCATGAGTACCCTCAATATCCTGATGGCCCAGATGAACACCCTCGTGGGTGATTTCGAAGGCAACACACAGAAAGTGATCGAGGCCATGACGGTCGCAGAGCGCGCGCACGACGCGCCGATCGTGGTCTGCCCGGAGCTAACCTTGAGTGGCTATCCGCCTGAGGATTTGTTGTTGCGCCCCAGCATCGGACTGCGGGTGAGACAATCGCTGGACGTCATTTGTGCGGCCATGAACGGCTCGGCTTATCTTGTCATTGGGTACCCTTTGCGTATTGACGGCGCGCTGTATAACGCCGCAGGTCTATTGCACCGAGGCAAAATCATAGCCGAGTACCGCAAACAGTGTCTCCCCAACTATCAGGTTTTTGATGAGAAGCGCTATTTCACGCAGGGTGAGGGGGCCTGTGTTGTCACTATCAATGGCGTCGCAGTGGGCTTGAGTATTTGCGAGGATATCTGGGAGAGGGCGCCGGCGGTTCAGGCGGCAGCTGCCGGCGCGCAATTGTTGCTGAATATCAATTCTTCGCCCTATCATCAGGGCAAGCGACTGGAGCGTTGGGAGACAGTGTCTGCACGTGCCAAAGAGGCGGGCATCCCCATTGTGTATGTCAACCAAGTGGGTGGACAGGATGAGCTGGTGTTTGATGGAGGCTCATTTGCAGTGACTGCCGATGGCACGGTAGCGTCTGCTGCGCCGTGTTTTGAAGAGGGCATGTACTGGTTGCAAGCGGATTTTAGTGAGCAACCCGCGACGATTATTGGTCCGGTGCATTCTGCGCCGCCACAGGAATTGCAAGCCACTTGGCAGGCACTGGTGCTGGGCGTTCGTGATTATGTGAACAAGAATCATTTTCAGGGGGTCGTGCTGGGCCTTTCAGGGGGTGTGGATTCTGCACTGACGCTAGCCATAGCGGTCGAAGCGCTCGGGGCCGATCGAGTGGAGGCCATCATGATGCCGTTTCGCTATACCTCACAGATGAGTGTAGAGGATGCAGCCGAGCAGGCCCGCGTGCAGGGTGTCACACACAAGGTAATGTCCATCGAGCCCATCTACGAAGCGTTCATGGCCAGCCTGCAAAGTGAGTTTGCCGGAACCAGGCCCGACACCACAGAAGAGAATCTGCAGGCGCGGTGCCGCGCGGTACTGCTGATGTCTATTTCCAATAAAAAAGGCTTTTTGGTACTGACCACAGGCAACAAGAGTGAGATGGCAGTCGGTTATTCGACACTGTACGGTGATATGGCCGGGGGGTTCGATGTGTTGAAGGATGTCCCCAAAACACTGGTGTTCGCGCTGTGCCATTATCGCAATTCGTTAGGGCCGTGTATCCCGCAGCGGGTGATTGATCGTCCGCCCTCGGCAGAACTGGCGCCCGACCAGAAAGATGAAGACAGCCTGCCGCCCTATGACATTCTGGATCGCATACTGGCGCTCTATATCGAGGAGGATTACAGCGCCGAGGCAATCATCGCGACAGGCATGGATCGCGAGCAGGTAAACAGGGTGCTGCGGCTGGTGGATATCAACGAGTACAAGCGCCGTCAGGCTCCCATCGGAGTGCGTATTACGCGGCGTGGTTTTGGACGTGACAGACGATACCCGATCACCTCGGGTTGGCGCCTGGGGCATTGAGGCAGGGCTAGAAGCCTCTCTTTATCCGCGATCAAATTACCCTCGATCAAACTTCCGGACGGTGGTCGAATTGGGGGGGTTGAGGTGGATCGAACAAGCCCAAAGAAAGTTTGTTGAACCATGAGCGCTGTTCCCCGTCCAGCGTGTAGTTGCTGACAAACTGGCCGCTCTTATCGAGAGCGGGGTAGTTGGGGAAGTTGGTAGCCAGCACTTCAATGGCTTCCTCGGCCAGATCATTCATGTCGAGGAATATATACCCTTGCGCCATAATCGCCAGCCCGTCAGGGATTGAAGGTGTGCGCTGGAAGTTTTCCACGACATAGCGCGCTCGATTGATGGCCGCCAGGTAGGCGCCGCGGCGCAGATAGTAGTTAGCGACCATAATTTCATGGCGCGCCAGCAAATTGCGCAGTGAGATCATGCGCGCCTCAGCATCCGCTGCATACGGGCTATTCGGGAATCTGGAGACCAGTTGCGCAAATTCACCGAAGGCTTCTTTGGCTTGTGAGGTATCGCGCTGGGTGGCATCGGTGGGCATAAAACGGGTGAATATGTCCTCATTGGCGGAGTAGGCTGCCAGGCCTTTCATATAGTAGGCGTAGTCCACACTGGGATGCTGCGGGTGCAGCCGGATAAATCGGTCGGCTGCTTCAACGGCCGCCTCATGTTCAAAAGCGTTGTAATAGGCGTAAATGAGTTCCAGTTGTGCCTGTTCAGCGTATTTGCCAAAGGGGTAGCGTGATTCCAGTAGAACCAGGCTCTTGACCGCTAAACTGTAATTATCGCCGCGCAGGTAACGCTGCGCATCTTCATAGATTTGCTGCTCTCCGGCATCTGCTGCAATGTCGGGCAACTCCTCGTTGCCGGAGCAGCCGTAAAGGGTCAGGCTCAAAATAATGAAGAGAATGTATTTCATGGTTCCACCTAATGGCTGGCGCCAGCGTGCTAAAATTGTGCACAGCGCGGGTGCTAGTGCTGACGTATTTAACCACAGGCTGGCTGGCGCATAAACAGGTATCGTAATGAATGACAGGGTGGAACTGCAGGCAAGCGTGCCGCAGGAAATGCACGGTAACAGGCTGGACCAGGTCGCAGCTCAGCTTTTTCCGCAATATTCACGCTCGCGTTTGCAGGAGTGGATCAAAGCTGGCGCCCTCTGCGTCGACGGGCTGCAGTGCCGGCCGCGGGATAAAGTGTCTGAAGGCGCTAGCGTGAGGATTGACGCAGTCCTGCAGGCCGAAGTCGGTTGGCAGGGTCAGGATATGGCACTGGACATCGTCTACGAGGACGACGCCATTCTGGTCGTCAACAAACCGGCTGGTTTGGTGGTGCATCCCGCCGCGGGTCATGCGGAGGGCACGCTGGTCAATGCCCTGCTCGGACATGCGCCCGAACTTGCGCTGTTGCCGCGCGCCGGCATCGTGCATCGGCTGGATATGGAAACCTCGGGTTTGCTGGTCGTGGCAAGATCACTCCCGGCACATCATCACCTGGTGGAGCAGTTACAGGCCCGCACGGTCAAGCGAGAGTATTGTGCACTGTGCATCGGTGCCATGACCGGCGGTGGCACGGTGGATGCGGCCATGGGGCGGCACCCGCGGCAGCGCAAGAAAATGGCGGTTCTCGCCGTTGGTGGCAAAGAGGCCGTCACACATTACCGTCTGGCGCAGCGCTTTGGTCATCACACCCGCATCACGGTGAACCTTGAAACCGGTCGCACGCACCAGATCCGAGTGCACATGGGGCATCGGCACTATCCCCTGATCGGAGATCCTCTCTACGGTGGTCGCCCCCGTATCCCCAAGGGTGCGTCGGATTTGTTGATCAATACCCTGCGGAATTTTCCACGGCAGGCGCTGCACGCTCGCTCGCTGGGTTTTATCCATCCCAACACGCAGGAAAGCGTGCAATTTGAATGTCCGCTGCCGGATGATATCCGCACCCTGATAGCGGTGCTTGAGACGGAAGATCCTCCGCTTGCCAGTGATACCGACCTTTATTGAGCCACACTGGCCGGCCCCGGCCAGTGTACTTGCCCTGAGCACCACGCGGCTGGGAGGTTATAGTAAGGCGCCTTTCGACAGCTTTAATCTGGGCGCCCATGTTGAGGATAACGCCAGCGATGTGGCGCTGAATCGGAAAATATTGTGCCGCGCATTGCCCCCCGAAGCGGCCGTATCCTGGCTATCTCAAGTGCATGGCACGACCGTGGTTGAGGCGCAGCGGGACGCGCCGATGCCGGCTGCAGACGCCCAGTGGAGTCGCACGCCTGGCCTTGCCTGCGCGATATTGACAGCCGACTGCCTGCCGGTGCTGCTGTGTTCTATAAAGGGCGACGTTGTGGCCGCAGCGCACGCGGGTTGGCGCGGTTTACAGGCCGGTGTGCTGGAGGCCACCGTAGCGTCGATGGACACTAACCCGGAGCAACTCATCGCATGGATGGGGCCTGTCATAGGGCCCATTGCCTTTGAAGTGGGCGCCGAAGTCCGCGATACGTTTCTGGCGTCGGCCGAACCCTCTCAGGCCGCTGCCACGGCTGCCTGTTTCGTTCCCTCTGCCGATCACCTCGGACGCTATCTTGCAGATCTGGGCGGCCTTGCCAGAGTGCGGTTGAGGACCCTGGGTGTAACCCGTGTGTTCGGCAGTGGCTGCTGCACTTACAGCGACAGGGCGCGTTTCTTTTCCTATCGCCGTGATGGTCAGACAGGCCGCATGGCTAGTCTGATCCTGTTGCGCTAGATTTTAGTCACCCGCGCAATCTCCTTACTTGAATTGGGGTAATTCACCCCCATTTACTCTAGCAGTGAGCACGCTATGCCTCCGCAGGAGGTGACCAGTGAGGAGACTATCGAATGAGAATGGATAAGTTGACCAACCAGTTACAAACAGCACTGGCAGATGCCCAGTCCCTGGCGTTGGGTAATGACCATAATTTTATTGAGCCGATGCACTTACTGAGTGCGCTGCTGGAGCAGCGCGGTGGGGCCTGCAAGCCGCTACTGCAGAAGGCAGGTGCGGATGTGGCCGACTTGTTAGCCCGCGTTAAATCAGTGGTAGATGCACTGCCAAAGGTTACCGGCACTGCAGGTGACGTGCATATGTCGAACGATCTCAGCCGCATCCTGAACGTCACCGACAAGTTGGCCCAGCAGGGCGGCGATACCTACATTTCCAGTGAATTGGTGTTGTTAGCAATGCTGGAAAGTAAAACAGCCGCCGGTGAAATAATGAAGGCCAGCGGCGTCAAGCCGCTGGACCTGAAAGCGGCGATCGATGCAGTTCGCGGGGGTGAAGCAGTGGATAATCCCGCGGCCGAGGAATCCCGTCAGGCGCTGGACAAATACACGATTGATCTGACCGAGCGCGCCGAAAAGGGCAAGCTGGATCCAGTAATCGGTCGCGATGATGAGATTCGGCGCACCATTCAGGTATTGCAGCGCCGTACCAAAAATAATCCGGTGTTGATCGGTGAGCCCGGCGTTGGCAAAACGGCCATTATTGAGGGCCTTGCGCAGCGCGTGGTGAACGGTGAAGTACCGGAAAGCATGCGCGGCAAGCGTGTTTTGTCGCTGGATCTCGGCGCGCTGCTGGCTGGGACCAAGTTTCGCGGTGATTTCGAAGAGCGACTCAAGGCCGTGCTCAACGAGCTCTCCAGGCAGGAGGGCCGAGTCATTCTGTTTATCGATGAACTGCATACTATGGTGGGCGCCGGCAAGGCCGAGGGCTCTATGGATGCTGGCAATATGCTAAAGCCTGCACTGGCGCGCGGTGAACTGCATTGCGTCGGTGCGACTACGTTGAACGAATATCGCCAGTACGTGGAGAAAGATGCGGCACTGGAGCGACGCTTCCAGAAAGTATTGGTGGATGAGCCCAATGAGGAAGACACCATCGCCATTTTGCGCGGCCTGAAAGAGCGTTACGAAGTGCACCACGGCGTCGATATCACTGACAGTGCGATTATCGCCGCTGCCAAGTTATCGCAGCGCTACATCACTGATCGCCAGTTGCCCGACAAGGCCATCGACCTGATCGATGAGGCGGCCAGCCGCATTAGGATGGAGATCGATTCCAAGCCGGAGGTGATGGATAAACTGGAACGGCGTCTGATCCAGTTGAAGATTGAGCGCGAGGCGGTAAAGAAAGACAGCGATCCGGCCGCCCAAAAGCAGGTGGAGAGACTCAACGAGGAAATCGAAAAGGTCGGACGGGAGTTCTCCGATCTCGAAGAAATATGGAAGGCAGAGAAAGCCGCTGTGCAGGGAGCGGCACAAATCAAGAGCGATCTGGAGCAGGTCAAGCTGGACCTTGAGGCCGCACGCCGCGTAGGCGATCTCACGCGCATGTCGGAACTCCAATACGGCCGTATTCCGGAGCTGGAGAAGCAACTGCTGATGGCCCAGGAATCGGAGAACACAGAGACTGTGCTGCTGCGCAATAAGGTGACCGAGGAGGAAATTGCCGAGGTCGTATCGCGCTGGACGGGAATCCCGGTCTCCAAGATGATGGAGGGTGACCGCGAGAAACTCCTGCGCATGGAATATGCCCTGCGTGAAAGAGTCGTTGGGCAGGACGAGGCTGTTACGGCCGTGTCGGATGCCGTGCGTCGCTCGCGCGCTGGTTTGTCAGATCCCAAGCGCCCCAACGGGTCCTTTCTGTTTTTAGGCCCCACCGGCGTAGGCAAAACCGAACTGTGCAAAGCGCTGGCTGAATTCATGTTTGACAGTGAAGACGCAATGGTGCGCCTTGATATGTCAGAATTTATGGAAAAGCATTCGGTGGCACGATTGATCGGTGCACCACCGGGTTATGTGGGCTATGAAGAGGGTGGCTACCTCACGGAGGCGGTAAGACGCCGGCCCTATTCACTGCTATTGCTGGATGAGGTTGAGAAAGCACATCCGGATGTCTTCAATATTCTGCTGCAAGTACTGGAGGATGGCAGGCTCACCGATGGCCAGGGCCGTACCGTGGATTTTCGCAATACGGTTGTCGTTATGACCTCTAATCTCGGTTCCCACCTTATTCAGGAAATGGCCGGTGAAGACAATTACGAAGCCATGAAAGCAGCCGTGATGGAAGTGGTAGGCACACATTTTCGCCCGGAGTTTATTAACCGCGTGGACGAATCGGTCGTGTTCCACCCGCTGAGTGTAGAGCAGATTCGTGGTATCGCTGTTATTCAATTGCGCAGCCTGCAGGATCGTCTTGTGGAGCGTGAGTTGTCGCTTGAGATCAGTGATGCCTTTATGGATCGGCTGGTCTCAGCAGGCTTTGATCCTGTTTATGGCGCAAGGCCATTGAAGCGCGCGATACAGAAAGAGTTGGAGAATCCGCTGGCGCAGCGCTTGCTGGCGGGCAAATTCCCCCCCGGATGCACCATTGCTGCCGACGTAAAAGAAGGCAGTACGGTGTTTAGTGTGACCTAGGGCACGCATTCCAGGCGTTTTAGGCGACGCTTGTGGATGACGTGATCGAGTTAACACATTAAATGGAGATAACGGGAGTTCGTGATTGACTCCCCGCACGCTATTGAAATAGCCTATATAGGATTCGTCAGTTCTGAAAAAGGCAAACCCACTGAAAGGTGGGGACGCAAAGCAACCGGTCTAAGGGGCGCAAGCCCGATGATAGCGGAGCCGCCGGAATGGAAAGCGACAGCAGTGCGTGCATGGGGTTATGCCCTTCGCCTGCCACAAGTGCCGGAAATGCTCCGACACCCGCCCATCCCCCCGTCTTTGTTATTCGACCGCTTCGATTTGCCGCGCCTGTTCAGGTACTCAAATTGGTGGGGCTTTTTTGAGCCCGCCGAAAGGTAAGGTGAAAGTGGCTATGAAAGCGACCCATTGCGAACACAGGATGCGCGGCAGTGCTCGCGGGAATATCGATTTCAGTCGGGACAGTGGATTCTCAATTATCGAGGTAATGATTGTGCTGGTCATAGCCTCCATTCTGGTGGCGGTGGCCGCGCCCGGATTTCGGGATCTTATGGCCAATAATCGTTCGATCGCAGAAGTGTACACCTTGAGGGCGACCCTCAACCAGGCGCGATCGGAGGCAGTGGCGCGCCGCGCGCCGGTGGTGGTTTGTCCCACTATCGATGGCCTCGCCTGTGCGGATTCTGATGATTGGTCGACCGGATATATGGCTTTTGTCGATACGGACAACAACAATATCGCGGATTCAAGTAACCCTGACGAAGAGATTATTCAGTTTAAAACCGGGCCGCTGCCTCTGGACCCTGCTCTGGACCCTGCTCTGGACCTTGCGTTCGATAACGATGAACAGCGAGTGAGCTTTTCTGCGCAGGGCGATGCTCTGGGATTCGAGGGAACCTTTACATTTTGTGATGAACGCGGCGCCAAAAAGGCCCGTGCACTCATTATAAACCCGGTCGGCACCCTGGCTGCTGCGACTGACGTCGATGAACCCGGAGACGGTATTGTGAATGATATAAAGGACGCCAATGTTACCTGCGACTAGTAAAAACTGCCGGGTGGCTAACGGCGCCCAGTCCGGGTTCACCCTGATCGAGGCATTAATAGCCGCCGTTATTCTGGCGATTGGCGTAGTCGGTATAGTCGGACTGCTAACCATGTCCAAAGTGTACCAGCACGAGAGCATCCAACGGGTTCGAGCGGTTGAATTAGCAAGTGGTATTCTTGAGCGTATTCGCAGGAACCCAGAGAAGGTGGCCGAGTACGGTGTTGGTGGGTTGCTATCACCATTAGGCAATGCCAGCAGAAGCCTTGGATCGGATGACCCCAAGTGTGACGTGCTCGGCAGCTGCGATGCAGCCGAACTGGCAGCTTACGATCTCTGGTCTTGGGAGCGTCTGCTGGACGGCAGCTCAGCGACCGTTATTGACGAAGGTGGTGCTGCCATCAATACAGTAGGTCTGGAAAATGTTCGAGCCTGTATCAATTTCACGGCCGATTTCGATATGGAGAATGAGAATGAGAATAAGAATAAGAATAGCGGAATTGTGGATGTCGTGATCCAGTGGCAGGGAATCAAGGAAACATCTGATGCAGTCGCGGGCGGCGGGGTGACCTGCGGCGATGCCGGTGATGCGGATCTCTCCCGGCGTCAGGTCATCGTGAGTAGTTATATAAGAGGTGAACAGGGGATAGTGCCATGATGCAATGCAAAAAACTCAGGGCAGCACGCGAATCGGCGAAGGGATTTTCCTTGGTAGAGTTAATGGTCGCCATGGTGCTAGGCCTTATCGTCGTCGTTGGCGCAAGTTCCGTCTATCTGACATCCAAGCGCTCATTGACTGAAACTGAACAAATCGCCGCTCTTTCTGAAAATGGCCGGTTTGCGTTGCAGTTGATTAGCGATTCTGTTCGCCTTGCGGGTTTTTATGGCGGCATCGAGCCAGACACTATCACGTGGCCTAGCGCGATCGGGGTTGATGACGCTTGCACCGGTGGTGCTAAAGCCTATGACACCGAAAATTCGATATTTGCTGTTAGAGCCGAAAGCGCAACGGTTCTGGGTTGCATTACCGACGCAGTGATAGGCACCGATGTGCTGGTGATCAAGGGTGTTGACCCCAGTCCTCTGTCGGATGCCGATCCGGAGGATCCCAGTGCGCCGCGCGATGGCATTATCTCATTCCCTGCTGGAGCCTGGAGCAACCAGAAAGCATACGTCGTCACTCACATCGTCGGCGATAACAGAGAAGGCCGTCTGGTGGCTCTCGCAGCCACGCCACCAGCTGTAGATTTTGCTGCTAAATTTCCGCGCGGAACCGCATGGCCCTACCGGTTGCACGTTTACTACATTCGACAGGGTGTGGTGCCGACGCTGAGTCGTAAAATTCTCGCCTGGGACAAAGCCAAGGGCAAATTGTCCATGCAAACTCAGGATCTGGTTCCCGGAGTGGAGAATATTCGCTTTCTGTTTGGTTACGACACCGGCGACGACCATACAGTATATACCACCGGAAATTTAGAGGAGGTAGACGGCGCTGACGCGTGGGCGGACGTGATCTCACTGCAGGCTTTTATCCTGCTGCGCAGTGTGGACGACGATAAGAACTACAAGAGTACGAAAACTTACGAAATGGGCGATATTGCTATTGGACCGAAAGAACCGCCAGACGGTTTCCGCAGAATTTTATTGCATTCCGACATCGTGATGCGAAACCTAAAACTGGACAAGAGTAGAGATAGGAAGGCTGGCTAATGATGAATTCTATAGAAATGCTTCAAAAGCAACGCGGCGTTGCGCTTGTGACAGTGCTGCTTTTTCTTGTGGTAGTCAGTGTTATTTCGCTTACTGCCGCACAAAACAGCGCCTTGGGCCTGAAAATGTCGGGCGGTATGCAGGATTCGTATCGTTCCTTTGAGGCGGCAGAGGCCGGCATTTACGCGGCGTTCAGGCTGGCAGGTGGCGCTCAGGATCCGTTCACGCCGCGGGGGGATGTCGAGGAACCGTTCGCGGATCTTGATCTTCATCCGTTGAGGAACCAAGCAGCCGATCCCAGTGATATTCCTGTAGACGTAGATGTGCATCTCATTTCGATGCAACCTGCATGCCCGAGGTCCTTGTCAGGCCGCGGTGGCTCTTCAAACAGCCTTTGGGATTGCCATCACTATCGAGTCAAATCGGAGCACGATGTGCCGGGGCGGGCACGAACGCATGTCGAACTCGGCGTGGTAAAGACAGTGATCGGAAGTACTTGATCAGTACTCCATCGGATTAAACGTATGAGTAGCCCTGGAGGGTAGTTCCATGCAAAGCAAAGTGGATAAAATGTTTAAAATAGCGCCTTGTTTTGTGGTGCTCGCTTTGATGAGCGCGATGTTCCCTGCCGTGGCTGATGACACTGAAATTTACCAGGCCGAATATGACGCCACCAGCAACGGTGCCCGGGCAAAGGTGCTGATCGTTTTCGATGACTCCGGAAGCATGAGTACGATGGTGGAACAGCAACGCCCGGAATATGATTCTGAAGAAAGCTATACGGTAAGTTTTCCCGCCGACAGGATTTACTGGTCTACAAACGGCAACGTGCCCGCGACCAACAGCAGTGATTGGTTTTCGGCCTCCAAGAACCGCTGCGCCTCGTCTTACGACTCCCTGGATGGCAACGGCAGATTTACCGCCGAACGCGCAAGACGCTGGGTAGACTCCACCGTTCAGCAGGGGCAGTGCAGCAGCGAGTGCCCGGTCGGGACTGTTTATCGTGATCCTTCCGGTCCGAATAACGCAGGATGTTATCAGCAGACTACGACTAGCGTGCCCGTGACCAAACTGGTCTACGTGGAAAATGATTCGAGCGGTAACAACTGTGGCAATTTGATTTATGTCGATCCTCCTGGCGGCGGTAACGATGCCTGTTATCAGGAAGTGACGTCAAGTAACCCTGTAAGCGGGTGGATATATCGTTTAGATGATCGTAGGAATAATTGGTGTCCAAGCGGCACTGACCGCCTGTACGTTGACCCCCCGGGTGGCTGGAACGCCTACGATGCCTGTTTTGAGCTGGTCACCGCTCCGGAATTTACCCAGGTGACGGATTGGCAGTGGTCCGGTCCTCTGGTGGAGGTGTGTGAGGCGGACACGGATGTGCCCGGCTCGTGGGAGAGCCTCACCAGCAGTGTTCAGTCGCCCACCCATGTTGAGTGCCGCGATGATGTCACCGACAGTATTGGCGATAATGGCGCTGGCCAGAATGCCGGCTACCCGCAAAATAATGTGCTTAATGGCAGTGAGTACGGCCCCAACGCTGATTCAACAGTGCAGTGGGGTGGCTCGCCCTACACCTTCTATACCTCGCATTATCTGAACTGGTATCACGACGACAGTCTCGTTGCGCCGCGCTCCAGGCTGGATATAGCGCAAGAAGTTATATCGACTATTATTAGCACCAACACCAGCATCGATTTTGGACTAATGGAGTTTAACTTCGACGAGGGCGGACGGATAGCGCATCGCATCATAGCGGGTATGAGCGCAGCGCAGCGCACCAATCTTATAGGCCTGGTGAACCAGATGGATCATGCGGGCAGCACGCCAATGTGTGAATCCATGTACGAGGCCTACAACTACCTTGCGGGCAGGAATGTCGAGTATGGGAATTCGGCCATCACTGGCAGTGACTCCAGGGGAGTCTATGATGTATTGCCAAAGGATCCCCTGGCGGAAATTAACGGGAAATACATCTCCCCCAATACCGAGTGCGCTTATACCTATGTCATTCTCATGACCGATGGTTTCCCGCAGAGGGACATAGGCGCCAATCTGAGGATCAAGAGCATTACCGGGAAAGGGTGCAGTAACTACGAGGATGCAAACGGCAATATCACCGAGAACTGCCTGCCTCAGCTGACGGAATATATGGCCAATAATGACCTTGCCCCGAATACTGACGGAGATCAGTTCGGTATCACCTATACCATCGGCTTCACTACCGACCAGGCCCTGCTAAAAGATGCCGCTGAAAACGGTAAAGGCGAATACTACACGGCGAACAATGCGCAGCAGCTTACTGAGGCGTTCCAGGGCGCTATAGTAGGAATTTTGTCAGCGGCGACCACATTTACCTCTCCGGCCGTCGCGGTCGATACGTTCAGCCGCACCCAGAGTCGTGACGAGGTGTTCTACGCCATGTTCAAGCCAGGCTCCGCGGTGGACTGGATAGGTAATATCAAAAAGCTGAAAATCGATACCAACGGGGTCCTGATTGATGCTGGCGCGCAGCCGGCTTTGGACCCGGTGACAGGTGACATCAATCCTAAAGCAACGACGTTCTGGAGCACCGGTGAGGATGGGTCGGACGTTGGTAAGGGCGGGGTAGGCGCTCTGTTGGCCGCACGGAATCCCGCTACCCGCACTCTGTATAGCAATACCGGCGCAAACAGTGCGCTTCAGACATTTGACACGACTAACTTTACCGCCGTTGCGCTCGGCCTGGTATCCAATGCCGAACTGTTCAGCCTGCTGGGTGCGTCAAATCAGACTTCGTTTAATAATCAAATGGCGTGGGCGCAGGGCTTTGATGCCTATGATAGGGACGGGGATTCAAATACCAATGAAGCCAGAAGCTGGATACTGGGCGATATCCTGCACAGCCAACCATTAGTCCTCAATTATGGCGCTCTGGGTGCAGCGACCAATCAGGATCCTGATTTACGGCTGTTGGTGGGCTCGAACTCTGGATTCGTCCACATGTTTGGAAACAGCGACGGCCAAGAGGATTGGGCTTTCTTTCCAAAAGAGCTTGCGGCGATTCTTCCTTTGCGCAGACGGAATGCCGCCTCCAATGACAATGTTTATGGCATGGACCTGACTCCCGTTGCCTATACTTTCGACAGTAATAACGACGGCACACTTGACGCAACTGACGGCGATAAAGCCTGGGTGTACCTGGGTCTACGCAGAGGTGGATCTGCCTACTATGCGCTGGACATGTCCGACCCTGACAGCCCATCATTCATGTGGAGAATCGACCCCAGTTCCGCAGGCTTCGGCGAGTTAGGCCAATCCTGGTCAGAGCCGACCGTCACGACGATACCGGGTTATAAGGACAGTAACGATGTCATGAAACCCGTCCTGATATTCGGGGCTGGCTATGACACCAACAAAGATGCCTCTGGAGTAGGGACTCCGGATGGATCAGGGAGAGGAATTTTCATTGTCGATGCTCAGACTGGCGCGTTGGTTTGGAGTGTGACTCCGGCAATAAAAAGTGCCAAGAATTTGTCGGAGCCTGGCCTGCTGCACTCGGTGCCTGGGGGTGTAACGGTGCTCGACAGTAATGGTGACGAAATCACGGACCGAATTTACTTCGGTGATACCGGAGGTAATCTATGGCGCATCGACCTGCCCGGTTCCGTCCTTCCTAATGCCAGCCAGGATACATGGCAGATTAACCAGTTGGGCGACTTCAACGGTGGCAATATTGATACCGACAGGCGTTTTTTTAGTCCGCCCGATTTGGTTCGCATTCGTCTTGAGGGAACGGCAGTGGATGCAGTAATTATTGGTACGGGTGACAGGACTAACCCGAACGCGACCGATGTGAACAATCAGGTGTACATGATCAGGGATATCGCAACTGCGTCTTACAGCACACAACGGCCCAGCAATTCCGACTGCGCGGAACCGGAAACTGTGGATTTTCGGTGTAGTTTGCCGCTGTCTGATGATGACCTGTATGACATTACGGACAATAGCATCATCACTGGCACCGAGGCAGAAAAGACCATAGCGATCAATGGACTGAGTAACGCTAATGGCTGGGTTTTTGATTTAGTTAACGACGGGGAGAAGAACCTTGCCAAGACTGTTACCATCAATGGCAGGCTTTATGTGCCGACGTTTACACCGTCGAATTTGTTTGCGAATATAAACTCGTGCGAACCGCAGTCTGGCACCGGGCAGATGTATATTTTCGATATTTACAGCGGAGATCGGGCCGTGATCAGTCTCGGCTCGATTATTCCTAGTGCGCCCTCAGTTTATTTCACCGAATCTGGTAAAATTCTTCTACTGCTTCCCCCTGGAGCGCCGGCTTCAAGCATTAGTCAGCTGGGCGAAATAGATTGCGAGGGTGGAGTTTGTGATATTAACGAGACGCTCCGGCCTCCCTATGGCAATTTCTGGTACCAACAGGATTACTGATGATTTCTTTGCGTGGCTTTCAACTCAAACCCCGGGAAGCGAGTAGTGGTTTTACACTGATTGAATTGATGATCGTATTGATTATTGTCGGTATTTTGCTGGGCGTCGCTCTGCCTAGTTACCAGAATAGTATGGAGAAAGGCCGGCGTTCGGAAGCGAGGTCTGCCCTTCTGGACGCAGCCAATCGACAGGAGCAGTATATGCTGGACCGGGGAAGCTACACCAACGATATGACGCAGCTCGGTTTTGCTGAAAACCCCTATATTTCGGAAGATAAGCACTACACTGTTGGCGCCGCTGCCTGTGTTGGAGGTGCTCTCACTCGCTGCTTCAAACTCACCGCTACACCCATGGCAAGCTCTCCCCAGTCAGGCGACGAGCGCTGCACCCTTTTCATTTTGGGGTCGGACGGTTCAAAAACGGCGGACGGCAGCGACAAGTTAAATTGTTGGTAATCAGTTACAAAGAGGTAGTTTCAATGCTGAACATCAAGTCAATGCTGCTGCTCACCTTGTCGATGGTTGTCAGCACTGAAGCCTTCGCCGAGAGACAATGGCCAGAAGCGGTTTTTGCATGTCAGGTCGTAACGAGTTCCGGAGCGCAGGGTCTAGTGAGCCTGCAGAGCTTGTCCCTGAAAGACGCTGAGGAGGGTGCGTTAGGACTCTCGGTGATTACGCTTGCGGGAAGTACAGGTGTGGCGTCTCGGGTCTTGCAGTGCATCAAAGAGCGCGGCGGACAATCATTCACGGACTCCAGCTTTCAGGCGTGGTATGACGCACTTGATAACTAGCGCGATCAATATTCTTACCGCTGCCGCCGCATCACTCCGGGCTCGGCAGTACTCTAGTCACAATTGACCTTTATAGAGTCGAGCGCTTTCTGACGCTGGATATCCCGTTCTTCCATGGTGAGGAATCGTATTTCACCCTGTTCGTTGCGCATCTGGATGCGCACATTGGAGTCCAGCGCCGTGAGGTTTTCCTGCGCGCGTTGGCAAAATTCCGGGTTTTTCTCAATCATGGGTGGATTGGTATTTACCGCTTCAAACTCGTTGCCAGGCCTGGGTGTGACTTCTGCCGGCACTGCACCTTCATCGGCATCCACGGAGCGCACCATGCTCGACTTGGTGGAGATTACCTCATAGTCGACGCCCTCGGGTGGGGGCCTGTCGCTATTGACCGGATTACCCTGGGCGTCGTTCCAGCGGTATACGGCTTGGCCAGCGTTGGCGAAAGAACTGGAAAGAATGGGTGCGGCTAATGCCAGTACCAGTGAAAAAATGGCTAATTCACGTTTCAAAATAGTGTCTCCTTGACCTACTCAAACTCGCTCAAAAGTACCCCACATCACCCCCGTAGGCAATGTGACTAATGTCCGGTTATCCGCCATGGATGCTCGCGTGAGGTTGACTTTAACCGTCACTGGACGCGACAATAGGAAGGTCTTGCAGATGGCAACGGCTAACGTCGAGTACCCTCGGCCGCTGGCCCACCGCGTCAATCCCATTATTTGACACGGCTGTTTGTAAGTCCCGTAATCAATGTGTGCCGTATTGGCCAGATTGAGGGCCAGACACTGCGCTACCCCGCAGGGCAACCGATACACAGGCAGTTCGTGATCGTATTCCCCGGTGGGGAGATTGGGGGCAGTGTATCGAGCTTGAATTGGGGGTGGATGGCGTAGCTTTTTAGATACCTGTTCAGGTATTTTTTAGCAACATCCATACGAAACTTTGGAATGATCCGGTGAGGGTTACGCGCCGGACGTTTTACAGTGGAGAGATATTGTGGGTTTGTTATCCGGCGGTGAAATGATCGCCCGCGCATTGGAAGACGAAGGTGTTGAGTATATCTTCGGCTACCCCGGTGGTGCGGTGTTACACATATACGATGCGTTGTTCAAGGACTGCAAAGTCCCCCATATTCTGGTGCGCCATGAACAGGCTGCCACCCATGCGGCGGACGGCTATGCCAGGGCTACCGGCAAGCCCGGGGTTGTGTTGGTTACGTCTGGCCCCGGAGCGACCAACGCGATTACAGGTATCGCAACAGCCTATATGGATTCGATTCCGATGGTGGTACTTGCTGGGCAGGTGCAGAGCCATTTGATTGGCGAGGATGCCTTTCAGGAAACGGACATGATCGGTATATCCAGACCCATCGTGAAGCACAGCTTTATGGTCAAGCGCACGGAGGATTTGCCGCTCATTATCAAGAAGGCATTTCATATTGCCTGTAGTGGTCGTCCCGGCCCGGTTGTTATCGATATTCCTAAGGATCTGACCCGGCCGGATGCGGTTTTTGAATACAGTTATCCGAAGACGGTCAAGATGCGCTCTTATGCGCCGGCGCAGCGCGGTCATACAGGGCAGATAAAAAAAGCCGCGAAACTATTGCTCGCGGCCAAGCGACCGATCATCTACAGCGGTGGCGGTGTGATAATGGGTGACGGCAGCGAGCTGCTGACACAGCTGGCGCGGAAACTGAATTATCCAGTGACCAGTACACTCATGGGTCTCGGTGGGTTTCCCGGCAGCGATCCGCAGTTTTTGGGTATGCTGGGCATGCACGGTTTCTATGAGGCCAATATGGCCATGCACCACAGCGATTGTATTTTGGCCGTTGGCGCCCGCTTCGATGACCGTGTGACCAACACGGTCGACAAGTTTTGTCCCGGTGCCAAGATCATCCATATCGACGTGGATCCAGCCTCTATTTCGAAAATAGTGATGGCGGATATTCCCATCGTTGGACCAGTACATTCTGTGCTGGCAGAGTTGCTGACGCAGATTGATGCGCTGATTGAGAAAGATCAAGCTGTGCCTGAGAAAGGTGCCTTGGGGCGCTGGTGGCAGCAGATCGAAGAGTGGCGCGCTGCTCAGGGGCTGTTCACCGGTCGGCGCTATGGCGAAAGCGATATGATCATGCCGCAGCAGGTGATCCAGAGTTTGTATCGCGCCACCAAAGGCGATGCTTACGTCACCTCGGACGTTGGCCAGCACCAGATGTTTGCGGCACAGTATTATCCGTTCGATAAGCCGCGTCGCTGGATAAACTCGGGCGGGCTGGGAACCATGGGCTTTGGCCTGCCCGCGGCTATGGGTGTAAAGTTGGCCTTTCCCGATATGGAAGTCGCCTGTGTGACGGGAGAGGGTAGTATCCAGATGAACATCCAGGAGCTATCAACGTGCACCCAGTACAACTCTGCGATCAAGATCATCAATCTGCGCAATAACAATCTGGGCATGGTCAAACAGTGGCAGGACATGCAATACGAAGGTCGTCACGCGATGAGCACCTACGAGGATTCGTTGCCGGATTTCGTTAAGTTGGCGGAAGCCTATGGTCACGTCGGTATCGAAGTTAAAAAATTGACTGACCTCGACGGTGCGATGGACGCTGCCTTTGCCATGAAAGACCGGCTGGTATTTCTGGATATCTTTATTGATCCCATGGAACACGTGTATCCCATGCATATTGCTCCCAATGGGTCGATGAACGATATGTGGCTCAGCAAGAACGAGAGGACCTGACATGCGACGCATTATTTCTATGTTGATGGAAAATGAGCCGGGTGCATTGTCTCGCGTGGTCGGTCTGTTTTCGCAGCGCGGATACAATATTGAGACGCTGAATGTGGCACCTACCGATGATCCCACTCTGTCGCGACTGACGTTGTCAACGGTGGGTAGCGATCTGCGCATCGAGCAACTCACCAAGCAGCTCAATAAGTTGGTTGACGTGGTGAAGCTGGCCGAGCTGACCGATGGCGCGCACATTGAGCGCGACCTGATGTTGATCAAGGTGCGAGCTACTGGCGCAGCGCGGGAAGAGGTAAAACGTACGACCGACATTTTTCGCGGGCAGATCGTAGATGTTGGCCCCACCGTTTACACCATTCAGCTGACCGGCACGAGCGATAAGCTAGACGCTTTTGTGGCGGCAATGGCGGGTGCGGAGATTCTTGAGGTAGTGCGCTCTGGTGTCGCCGGGATATCGCGAGGGGAGAAAGTGCTAAGTCTTTAGCTGCTCTGTTGGGATATGCATCCAGTACTGCTGGTACGTGCGATTATCGAGCAACTTAAGCTGAAGAAACGCAAACAGGCGTCAAAGCGAGTAGAGTTTCGCAGGGGCAGCCTGAGGCCATGAAGAGGCGGCCCCTGTTTATTGGTGCGTATTTACGGCGTGTCCCTAAAAGCTCTACCTGGTTTGACGACGGGCTAGCACCGAAAATAGATGCCACTGGGGCCTTGCAGCCCCTTTCGTAGATCCGTGATAGTGCTCTCTAAACGATCCGCTTCATCGCTGTCATATAGCCGCGCAGTTTCTTGCCGACAATCTCCACGGGATGGCTGCGAATCGCCTCATTGATGGTGATCAGCTCCATATTGTCGACGCTGTTGTCGCCGCCAATGCCCCTGCCGATGACGTCTGTGTCGATCTTGCTCATGAAGTCTGCCAGCAGCGGGCGGCACGCGTGGTCAAACAGGTAGCAACCGTATTCTGCAGTATCAGAAATCACCACGTTCATTTCGTACAGCTTCTTGCGAGCAATGGTGTTGGCGATAAGCGGCGTTTCGTGCAGTGACTCGTAGTAGGCCGACTCCGCGATGATGCCCGCCGAGACCATAATTTCGAACGCTAGCTCAACGCCCGCTTTCACCATGGCAACCAGCAGGATGCCGTGGTCGTAGAATTCCTGCTCGGAGATCTCCGCGCTGGTGTTGGATGATTTTTCAAAAGCCGTCTCGGCAGTAGCGGCACGCCATTTCAGCAGGTTGGCGTCATCGTTCGCCCAGTCTTCCATCATGGTGCGCGAAAACGCACCGGTCATAATGTCGTCCTGATGCTTTTCATACAGAGGACGCATAATGCTCTTGAGTTCCTCCGCCAGATGGAAGGCGCGAACCTTGGCCGGATTGGAAAGGCGGTCCATCATATTGGTAATGCCGCCATGCTTGAGGCCTTCAGTCACGGTTTCCCAGCCATACTGGATCAGCTTGGAGGCGTAGCTAGCTTCAATGCCCTTCTCGACCATCTTATCGAAACACAGGATCGCGCCAGTCTGCAGCATGCCGCAGAGAATGGTTTGCTCGCCCATCAGGTCGGACTTCACTTCTGCTATAAATGACGATTGCAGAACACCCGCGCGATGTCCGCCCGTGCCAGCCGCGTAAGCCTTGGCCAGTTCAAGACCGTTGCTGTTTGGATCGTTCTCGGTGTGCACCGCAACCAGTGTGGGTACGCCAAAGCCGCGTTTGTATTCCTCACGCACCTCTGTGCCCGGGCATTTGGGCGCGACCATTATGACGGTGATGTCGTCGCGGATCTTCATCCCTTCTTCTACGATGTTAAAGCCATGCGAATACGACAGGCAGGCACCTTGCTTCATGAGTGGCATGATGGCATTGACCACACTGGTATGCTGCTTGTCCGGCGTCAGGTTAAGGACCATATCCGCCTGCGGTATCAGTTCCTCGTAAGTGCCTACTGTGAAGCCATTTTCAGTCGCATTTTTCCACGACTGGCGTTTTTCCATAATGGCGCCTTCACGGAGGGCATAAGACACATCCAGCCCACTATCGCGCAGGTTCAGTCCCTGATTGAGTCCCTGTGAGCCACAGCCCACTATTACCAGCTTCTTTGCGCGGATCATCTCTACGCCATCGGCGAACTCGGAGCGGTCCATGAACCGGCACTTGCCCAGTTGGTTGAGCTGCAGTCGCAGCGGCAGCGTGTTGAAGTAATTGTGTCCCATGATGGAGAGCCTCGGAGGTTGAATACGGGTGTGTGACAACAGATGGGTGAGAACCATACGGCAATTGTTTTCTTGCGTAAAACGCTATATTGGTAATACTGTGTTGCGATATTTGCAAGATGATAGGCAGCAGGAGCGATTCGTATGGAAATCAGGTCGTTGACAGTATTCCTCAGTGTTGCCGACACGCTCAACTTCAGTCGCAGCAGTGAATTGCTGCATATCAGTGTGTCGTCTGTCAGCAGAACCATACAACGCCTTGAGGATGAACTGGGGCAGCCCCTGCTGGAGCGCGACAATCGCAGTGCACGCCTGACCAGCGCCGGGACTGAGTTCAGGGAGTATGCGCGCAATTCTGTGACACAGTGGCAGCAGTTGCGGCGCAAGCTGGGTAATGACAAAGATTTAGCGGGAGAGGTGAGCTTGTATTGTTCGGTGACCGCGACCTACAGCATTCTCGCGCCGATTTTGGAATCCTTTCGAGCCAGCCATCCAGCGGTAGAGATCAAAATGCACACCGGTGACCAGGCCGATGGTGTTGGCAGGATTCTTGCAGGTCTGGACGATGTTGCAGTGAGCGGGCGTCCAAGCCAGATGCCGCGCCGACTGGAGTTCCTGCCCCTGCTGGAGTCACCCCTGCATTTTTGTGTTCCTACGGCTGATTGTGCAGTGCGTGATATGGTGCTGGCCGCTGTTCTGGAGGGTGGCGAAATCGACTGGACTGGTATTCCCTTTATCGTGCCAGAGCGCGGCGTTACCAAGGAGATGCTGGACGATTGGTTTCGGGCGCAGGGCATTCGACCGCGAATTTACGCGCAGGTGGCGGGACACGAGGCTATTGTCGCGATGGTGGGGCTGGGCCTGGGTGTTGGCATCGCGCCGCAGTTGGTGATTGAGGCCAGCGGGATGGCGTCACGTGTCAGCCAGATTAGCGTGCCAGTCGCCCTGCCTTCCCTTACGGTGGGTTTGTGTAGCCTGCGCCAGAGATTGACCAGTCCGCTTGTGAAGTCATTCTGGGATGTATCAGAGCAGACCTACCTACAGACCAACAACCGTGCTATTTGATACTATACCGATTTGACGAGACACTGGAACATTCTATGGGCGTGCAAGAAGACAAAGCCGGACAAGAAACGGGTGCTACTGAAGCAGACCAGGATGCCATTGCCGCCGCTGTGGCTCCCCGCCTCGACATGTTGGTCGACGAGCATGAAGAGGAAGTGTCAGAAAATGGGCAAACTGTGCGTCATCAGGGTATCTATCTGCTGCCCAATCTTTTTACCACAGCCGCATTGTTTGCCGGGTTTTACGCCATCATTGCCGCCCTGCGCGGCGACTTCGAAAATGCCGCTGTGGCCATTTTCTTTGCTATGGTGCTGGACGGATTGGATGGCCGTATCGCGCGTCTTACTAACACATCAAGCAAGTTTGGCGCGGAGTACGACAGTTTGGCCGATATGGTTTCGTTCGGTGTTGCGCCGGCGTTAGTTGTGTTCAGTTGGGCGCTTGATGGGCAGGGTAAATTTGGCTGGAGTGCAGCCTTCATTTATGTTGCATGTGCGGCCCTGCGACTTGCCCGGTTTAATACCCAGATTGATACTGCCGATAAAAACTATTTTACGGGATTGGCGAGTCCAGCTGCTGCCGCGATCCTTGCCAGTACGGTCTGGGTCTGTCACGACCTGGGTTTAGTCGGCGAGGCGCTACCCCATGAATTGTCCTTGTCAGTTGGAGTGCTGACTGCGATAGTGGGTTTTCTGATGATAGCGAACTTTCCCTATTACAGTTTTAAGGATATTGATTTTCGCGGCCGCGTGCCTTTTGTGGTCATGATTGCCGTAGTGCTGGTATTCGGCTTGATCACACTCGACCCACCGAGTATTTTGCTAGTATGCTTTTTTGTTTACGCGTTGTCGGGGCCCGTTATGCAGGGCCTAAAAAAGCGCAAGGAACGCAAGGGGTTGTCCGCGATTAAATGATTATGGTGGGGGACATAATAGAATTCCCACACCAATTTTTCACGGCTGTGCTGAGCAAGTGGGCAGGCTGAACACCTAGCGAGTTGGTGTTGCTCTGTCTAAGATTTCATTCGCTATCGAGTCTTGTTGCGAGTGCTTCACGGGCTCAGTTTTGTACCGTAACGTTGCTCGAAACATTATCATTTAAATATTTCAGTGAAAGCGCTTGCAGGGCGAGGCGCTATGCGTATACTACGCCACCCGGATGAGGCGATCCTCAGCCGGTATCTGCGCCCTGGCGGTAGCAGATGTTGTTTAACAATCAGATGAAGACAGATGTGTGGGCACTTGTTGGGATAGTTATCACGACTATT
>Ga0208768_1000061_pt1 | contig 86162 bp, 81 predicted proteins | sample AntAceMetag02UK1_FD_184760 | JGI IMG/M metagenome (GOLD analysis project Ga0208768, IMG submission 184760) | Saline lake microbial communities from Ace Lake, Antarctica - Antarctic Ace Lake Metagenome 02UK1 (SPAdes) (version 2) | ecosystem: Environmental > Aquatic > Non-marine Saline and...
TACTACATCTGTCCAATTGAAGATGGTAGTTCCTTCACGAAACAGTAGATTGATTTCTGGCGCTTCAGAATGGACGTATCGTAGGGTCAGCCCTTTAGAGGGGAATTGTAGGGTCAGCCCTTTAGGTCTGGCCTTTTTCGTGTAATGACAATCCAATGGAAGTTGGTAGTTCCTTCCTGAAATAGTAGATTGATTTCTCGCCGCTTCGGAATGAACGCCTAGTGAGGCGCCCCTACGGTAGTCCCATTCAAACGAAATTCCTATTTCTAAAAACTATATCGATGGTGGATGTAGCCACGAGCCTAGCTCGTGGTAAAGCGATGACAACAAACTTTTAAGATTTCCGCGAGCGAAGCTCTCGGAAATCTTAAAAACGCACAGGGCGATCCTTTTCCCACGAGCGGAGCTCGCGGCTACTAAATCCGTCCAATGGAAGTTGGTAGTTCCTTCACGAAACACGAATTGAATTCGCGGTTACTACATCCGTCCAATGAAAGTTGGTAGTTCGTTCCTGAAACAGTAGATTGATTTCTGTCGCTTCAGAATGGACGTATCGTAGGGTCAGCCCTTTAGAGGGGAATTGTAGGGTCAGCCCTTTAGGTCTGGCCTTTTTCGTGTAATGACAATCCAATTGAAGTTGGTAGTTTCTTCACGAAACACCAGATTGATTTCTGCCGCTTCGGAATGGCCGACCCTGCGCATAATATGGCCCCCGTTGAACGCTTACAAATCAAATCACTACGTCCGCAAAACAGTTGTAAAACCGCTCTTGTTTTTCGCGAGCTTCGCCTCAGGGAAGGGCTGGAACCAATCCAATATGCACTAACAGAAGTAATAACTGCAAATGATTTGTGGATGGATTGCGAGACGGTAGAAGGAAGACGTGATTCTATGACCTTTTATAAAACAAAGGGTTTATGAATTCAAGAATTGTTAAAGAGAAAAACGAACGTACAATATCTTGTACAATTATCCGTACATTTATAAAAGTGATCATTTATGACAAACACGATGAATGCAATAACAATTTCACGGTTAAGGAAGGACATGAAGAAGTACTTCGACAAGGTTATTTCTTCAATGGACGTTCTTATTGTTCCTAGAGGAAAGGAAGATGACGCTGTGGTAATCATGTCTATTAAAGAATACAATTCTCTTACTGAGACAGGCCATCTGTTTTCAAGTGAAAACAACAAGCGTCACCTCCTGAAATCAATCGGACAGTTAGAAGGAGATGATCTGCGCTCCTTTGATGTTAATGAAGAACGCTAACCAGGTGGATGTGCTATTTACTCCCATTGCTTGGGAAGAATTTCAACAGTGGATTGATGACGACCCAGAAACGGCAAAGAAAGTTAGATTGTTAATCAAAGCCGTAAGCCAAACCCCATTTAAAGGAATTGGAAAGCCTGAACCATTAAAGTACAGCCTCGCAGGATTCTGGTCGAGAAGAATTACCAGTGAACATAGACTAGTTTACAGAGTGAAAGGAAAAAAAGGAATAGACCAGAGAATTGAAATTGTTCAGTGCAGATTCCATTACGATAAGTAGCATCACCCAACCAACCCCTTCGCAAAACTCTCCCACGACATCCGCTCTCGAATTTCTTTTACGCTGGCCTTTAATTCTACTTCATCTGTCTCTAAAGCGAACCATTGCTCAATAGCTGCAGTGAAGTTTTCAGGATTCGGCTCATCTACCAATAAACCCGTTTTAGTGTTAAGAATGTATTCTGATAGTCCGCCAACATTGCTGGCAATTATGGGGATATCGAAATGGAGGGCGGAAGCCGTAACACCACTTTGCGTCGCGTTTCGGTAAGGGAGAATGAGGACATCAGCGGCTGAGAACCAAAGTGAAACATCAGCAGTGGGGATGAATTCATTCTTCCAATGAATGCGCTTCTTGGTATCTTCTGAAATCAATTTCGTGTAATTCGACACATCATCATACGCTTCGCCTGCTATCAGAAGCTGATAGTCGTCTGGCAACAGGGCGAAGGCTTTGAGCAAGGTGTCTAAGCCTTTGTACTTTCGAACCAAACCGAAAAACAACAAAGTCTTTTTGGCCGGATCAGCACCCAAATCGTACAGGGCTTTATCCCGATTAATCTTTTCGCCAAAATGAGTGTAAATAGGATGGAAGAGCGTTTTGATCTTCGCATTGGCATTCAGTTTCCGAATGTCATCACTTACGGCATTGGAAAGCGTAATGAAGCTTTTCCCTTTGTTGATGAAGCGTTGGGTCAAATACCGTTGTAGCGGATTGGCATCATGGGGAATGGCATTGTGAACGAGGATGTGCACTGGAATCTTTCCCAAATTGTTGAGCACGCCAGACAAAGCAGGAGCGAGGTATCCAGACCAAAAGGGCAGTACCACCAAGTCAGGGGAGAGTTCCTTTATGTACTTCGCCGTTTTTCGCCAAGTCAGAGGAGCAATTGAATCTAGCATGGGCTTGCAATCAACGCGGTGCGCTACATTGGCCTCAAACTGTGATTTTCCCGGGAAAAGTAATTTTGGATACTGCCGTTTGAAATTCACCTTACACACTTCATGTCCCTCAAGTTCTAAGGAGCGCGCCAACTCTTCATTGAATTGGGAAATGCCTCCACGGTAAGGAGAAAAGACAGAAACGATCGCAATCTTCATGGCTTAAAGTTCGGAAATTCCTTTAGCTAGCAAGAACAATTTTGGAAACTTATCTTTGTACCTCAAATTAAACCATGGAAGCATTTATCATAAACGGTGTTCGCACACCAATCGGAAATTTTGGAGGAACGCTAGCCCCTGTTAGAGCTGATGATTTAGCCGCTTTGGCCATTAAAGGATTGATGGAAAAGAACCCGTCTCTCCCCGGTGAAGCAATAGAGGATGTGATCCTCGGTTGCGCCAATCAAGCAGGTGAAGACAACAGAAACGTGGCGCGCATGGCTTCATTGTTGGCCGGTTTGCCTTGGTCTGTCCCTGGTGAAACTGTGAACCGCTTGTGTTCTTCTGGAATGGCGGCAGCAATTCACGCTTCAAGAGCGCTGAAATTGAATGAGGGCGATGTGTTCATAGCCGGCGGAATGGAGCACATGACTCGCGGACCATGGGTGATCTCTAAAGTGAGCAAGCCGTTTGGTAGAGATGCTCAAATGCACGATTCTAGTTTCGGATGGCGCTTTGTCAATCCGAAAATGAAAGACATGTACGGAGTCCACAGCATGGGTGAAACGGCAGAAAACCTTGTTGACCTCTATAAAATCAGCAGAGAAGACCAAGATGCTTTTGCTTTTCGTTCACAAATGAAAGCGGTGGCCGCCCAAGAAAATGGAAGGTTAGCCCAAGAAATTATTTCAGTAGAAATTCCGCGTAGAAAACAAGACGCACTCATCTTTTCACAAGACGAATTTGTGCGTCCAACTACCACCATGGAAGTACTCGGGAAACTTCGTCCGGCATTCAGAAAGGAAGGCGGATCTGTTACCGCAGGAAATGCTTCAGGATTGAATGATGGCGCAGCGGCTTTGCTCATGGCATCGCAAGCAGGCGTTGAAAAGTACCAATTGGAACCATTGGCGCGCATCATCAGCAGCGCTGTTGCGGGTGTTGAACCGCGCATTATGGGAATTGGTCCAGTAGAAGCTTCGCGAAAAGCACTTAAACGTGCCGGATTGACTTTGGATCAGATGGACGTGATTGAACTGAACGAAGCGTTTGCAGCCCAAAGTTTAGCGTGCATGCGTGAACTCGGAATTGCAGATGATGACCCTCGTGTGAATCCAAATGGTGGAGCCATCGCACTTGGCCATCCACTGGGGATGACAGGCGCCCGCATGTTAAACAGCGCGGCGATTGAACTCAAGAATACAGGGAAACGTTACGCCTTGGTTACCATGTGCATTGGCGTGGGACAAGGATATGCATCCATTATAGAGCGCGTCTAACAATCGATTTATGATTTACGAATTCAAAGGGTTCATCCCCGTCGTTCATCCGTCTTCATTTGTGCACCCACAAGCGGCGGTAACAGGAAATGTCATCATTGGCAAAGACTGTTACATCGGCCCGGGAGCTGCCATTCGTGGTGATTGGGGTGGAATTGTGATTGGCGATGGGTGCAACGTTCAAGAGAATTGCACCATCCACATGTTTCCTGGCGTCACCGTTGAGTTGGAGCCGGGAGCGCACATCGGACACGGGGCCATTATTCACGGAGCACACATCGGTAAAAACTGCATGGTGGGCATGAATGCCGTGCTTATGGACGATGTGGTGGTGGAAGAAGAATGCATCATTGGCGCTTTGAGTTTTGTGAAAGCTGGTGAACGCATTCCAAGAAGAAGTTTAGTGGTGGGGAATCCTGCCCGCATCATCAAGCAGGTTTCTGACGAAATGATTGCATGGAAAACGAAGGGCACTTCTTTGTACCAGCAGCTTCCTGAAGACTGCAAGGAAGGATTGAAAGAAGTGGAGGCGCTGACTGAAATTCCTGCAGATAGACCCAATCAAGAAACCTTGTTCGATCGTTGGAACAAGATAAAGGGCGCTGAGTGAAAGCGTTTAAGTTCAAACATTTTCAACTTTTTCAGGATCAATGTGCCATGAAAATTGGCACTGACGGTTGCTTGCTGGGTGCTTGGGCGAAACCTGATCAAGCGGTTAAAGCACTTGACATTGGCACAGGAACCGGGTTGGTCGCGTGCATGTTGGCACAACGCTTTTCTAATCTACAGCTAGATGCCATTGAGCTAGATTCATACGCAGCTGCACAAGCAACCGCGAATGTAGAAGGCAGTCCGTTTCAGAAACGCATCACTGTTTATGAAGCGAACTTCTTGACTTGGGAAAAGGAAGGATACGATTACATCGTCTGCAATCCGCCGTTTTTTGAGGAAGCAAGTTCTTCGGCAAACGAAGCACCGCGGATTCAAGCCCGACAAGAAAAAGAACTCAGCATAGGGAATTTGCTTTCAAAAGCATTTGAATGTGCTTCACCTCATGCACGCATGGCCATAGTATGGCCCGCAAGGAGGGAAGAGGAAGCGCTAGAAGCAGCAACCAAATCAGGATGGCACCTCATTCGAACGTGTGAATTGTTTCCAACGCCAACGAAAGCCGTTCACCGGGTGCTCCTTGAGTTTTCAAAGCACAAGAAAATAGGGGTGACCGAAAAATTGGTCATCGAAGAATTTGGACGACATCAGTATTCTGAAGCGTACAAGTTACTCTTAAAGGAATTTTATCTTAAGTTTTAAGAACCGAGGATACGTCTGAGCTTATCGATCTGACTTTTCCAAAGAAGCTGAGACTCTTCAACTTCATCTGCTTCTGCAAAATCAGTTACAAGTAAAGCGGTATCTCCTGTTAACGCATCAATCTTAATGCGTAGCTCAAAGAATGATTTATCTGTAGGGTCTTCTTCTGATTCAAGCCACTTGAATTTAACGAATTCCTCTCTTTTCTTAGTCAACAAGCGCGCGTCTTCTTCGCCACCATCCCAAAAGAATGAGTAAACGTCATCTTTGATATTCACATCATCGGCGAACCATTCTGACAGTCCGCTTGGGGTACTCAAGCATGTATATAGAATGCTTTTTGAGGCATTCACTAGGTATTCAACTTGGTATTTCTCTTTGTCCATTTATCTGCTGTTAGGCGAAATCGGAAGATATGGAAAATCTTAACGATTTCAATGTATAAACCATTACAATTGGTTTAAAAAAATATCTATATTTGCCGCCGAAAACATGGCGAGGTAGCTCAGCTGGTTAGAGCGCAGGATTCATAATTCTGAGGTCGAGAGTTCAAGTCTCTCTCTCGCTACAAAGTTTCAAAAAGCTGTTTAACAATACGTTGAGCAGCTTTTTTTTGTGCACAAAGACCAGCATGGGAGTGCAGTCGTTAAATTACAACGTGGAAAACCGATTTCATTTAAAAGGTGAAGGAGGGGGCAAAAGTGAAAAAACAGGAAGATTTTCAAAGATTTATTTTTGCTTCAACTGCATTTCTTCCAGCTTTGCGATCAGTTTTAGAGCCATTCTCTTGAAAGAATCAGTTCCGTGGTCCAATTGCATTTCTGCACTTGAGATGATTTCCGGGATGATTTCAGGATAGGTTTTGGCAAATCTGCCCAGCATCTGAAGGGTGTAGTATTTTTCAGCAGTGGCCGAATCTGCATCTGTCAATCGCTCAAAACACATGTCAAGCACAGCGCCTTCTTCATCTTTGAAGGAGTAGCTTTTCATCTTGACTAAATTCATGATGCATTTAATCAAATCGCGTCGAGCACCTGAGAATTTTGAAGACTCAATCAGATACAAAACCTCAGCAACTCGCTTTCCCATTAGTGAGGGCCTCGCATCGCTAGCTGTTCGAAGAACCCAAGCTGCTTTGGCACTTTCGGGGTATTGTTGCAGCTCAATGATCTCAATTACTTTCACCAGGTAGCCCTCATCTTTTCGGACGCGCATACCCAGTTTTCGTGCTTCTTTTTTAGTGAGGGAAGTACGGTACGCCTCAATCACTAGTTGGACTTACTTTTAGACTTCTTGCGCTCATTCTCCTGTGAAGCTTTGCCATGTTCCTGCTGGTCGTCTTCGTCTTCACCGTCGTCTTCGCCATCATCTTCATTGATTTGCATCGTTCCAACTGCTTCGCCCTTGTTTTCCAAACGCTCTAACAATTCACCAATCTGCTCTGCACTCAATTGCTTGGCAATAACGCGCTTATCAGCATCCAATAAGAACACTTTTGGGGTAGAGAAGACGTCAAACGTTTTACGGAAGTTCAAACTTTGAAGTGTAGTCACTCCGGTGTAGATGAGCTTTGATGCTGAGTCTGCTTGATTAATTTGCGGATTGTCAGAAACATTGATCCAGTTTCCAATTTCTTTTTCGCGAACGAATTTCAACCACGGTTCGGTTTCGAAATCGTTTCCAATGGCGAACATCTCCAATCCTTTTGGATGCCACTTATCAAATAAAGCCTGAAGCTTCGGCATTTCTTTTTTGCAATGTCCGCAAGAAGATTCCCAAATAGCAATAACGGTGTACTTCGCCTCGATGTCATACAATGAAACCCAATTCGTAAGTGTGGTATCAGGAAGAATGATGTTCGGAACAGGTTCTCCGCACACTGAATAGCGCATGTCATCTGCACGTTCAGTAATGGTGACCAATTGTTCTTCTGTGAGCCAGTCTGCCTCCCCCGTCTTGTAATACCGATCAACCATGGCAACAAAAATCTTGTCCATGCACATGATTTTCGAAGACTCCGCCGCATAGGTAATGTAATGCGTGAAGTATTTTTTCATGTCGTAATTGTCAGCACGATCAACCAAGAGAAAAGCCTCCTTTAAGAGCGTATCTGGAATTTGAGGCATGACCTTCGTCCAGTATTTATCAAGAAGTTTGTGAAAAACTTGATCTCTCAGTAGGCGGGGATCCTTAAAGTCAACATGGTCCCAGTAGTGATCTCTGTAATAGTAGTATTTCCAAGTTTGCTCATTTTCAACACCTTCGGGAGCGTCAGGAACAGTTGTTTCAATGGTCATGTTTAAGAGCTTCGCGAACAACGCATCTGGGTGTTCGGTAAAGAGCTTGGCTTGGTAGGCTTGAACGGAGGTGTTCATGCTTTGAATTTCAGCTTTCGCCAGGGCTTTCTTCTTGTCAGTTGCCAAAGAATCAGCTAAGACCTGGTCCCACGGCGCACGTTGTTGACGCTTATCTTGAATGTAACCCAAGTAATTAAAGAAGAGTTCGTTTTGTTCAGACTTGTGCACGGTCAGGCTCCCAATAAAATCTGCTGTGTCTGTTTCAAGGTAAATATCTTCTTCATCAACGATGATATCGAAGAATTTCGGCCCCGGACAAACAATGGCATATTTACCACATTCTTCATAGGGCTTGCCATCAAACTCGAAATAGCCTTTTGCATCGGCTTTCGTGGTGTCATTATAGTACAAACGATCTCCGTAGTAGTTAGCAAGGTATACCGTTTGATTCGCCACACCATTCACTTTTATGCGAATTTTGTTTTGTGAAACACCTGATAATGTGCACAGTAGGAGTGCCGGTAAAATAAAAAGTTGCAATAGCTTTTGAGACATAGTTTTGGTCTTTGTTTCGATGACTACCTTGCGGGTGCAAAAGTTGTTCCTCAAAAGTAGGATTAACATTTATTTGCTCGAACGAAAATAACAAAGGATTTTACAAAGTGTTAGTTGAAAAGATAAGTGTTTTAGGTTGCGGGTGGACTGGATTGCCCGTAGCGAAAGAGTTAATCGCAAGAGGTTATGTTGTAAAGGGAAGTACAACGCGCATTGGGAAAATGGGCGAAGTGGCGCTTTCGGGAACCATTCCCTTTATTGTTTTAGCCAGCCCGACCCTTGAAGGAGAGCGGTTGTCAGCATTTCTAGATTGCTCCACGCTCATTGTTACCATGCCTCCTCCGAAGAAAGAAGGGCAACCTGACTGGGCAACGTTGGTACACAAATCAATCATTCGCAACGCCATTGCTTCCGGCATCAAAAAAGTAGTTTTGTTCAGTTCTACGTCGGTTTATCCGAACTTGAATCGTGCTGTAAAAGAGGAAGATGCTGTCAATCAAACTTCGGCCCATTCAGGCATAGACATTAAAGCCATCGAAGATTTGTATTTAGCGCAAGATGCATTTGAAGTTTTGGTTACGAGATTTGGTGGTTTGTTTGGTCCTGGGCGACATCCTGGGCGTTTTATGCGGAATGGGAATTCAATCTCTTGCAGTGAGTCGCCCGTGAATTTAGTGCATCAAACAGATGTTGTAAATGCAGTTGTATATCTCATCGAAAAGGGGTGTAAAGGGATTTACAACGTATGCAGTCCTGAGCATCCAACACGCAACGTTTTCTATTCAGCGGCCTTTAAAGACTTGGGGATGGAAGGGGTTGAGGGCGACCAGAAATTATGTGATTTCAAGGAAGTTTCTTCTGAAAAATTGATTGAGGCAGGGTATCATTTTCATTATTCGAATCCGATATCAGATTTTTAATAACACCCGAATTTGGTGTTGTGAATAACTTCGGTACTATCCTTCGTAAGGATGGACATCCTTGTCTACCTTGTACATACTTTTAGACCAAATTGCTTTGATACAAATCATTCACGATCGTATTAAAGGTTCAGGTAACCGCCTAATATCTCTTGATGCTCGATGGGTCCCTTCAGACCAGCCAAAAGCTACTGTTGTGTTTTGCCATGGATACAAAGGATTTAAAGACTGGGGTGCTTGGGATCTTGTGGCCAACGCCTTTGCTGAGCAGGGATTTCTTTTTGTGAAATTCAACTTCTCATACAATGGCACTGCGCCTGACTCATTGCAAGATTTCACAGATCTTGAAGCTTTTGGTCAAAATAACTACTCTAAAGAAGTTGAAGATCTTAAACTAGTCTGTAGTTGGGCCAAGAAGACTTCAGCTATTGATCAAAAGAGGACCAAAAGCAAGGTTCACTTAATAGGACATAGCAGAGGAGGGGGCATTGCGCTTTTGGCGGCCGCTTCACTCGACATTAAATCTCTGGCCACATGGGCAAGTGTTTCTGATTTTGAAACGCGCTTTCCGTTTGGACAAGCATTAACCGAATGGAGAGAAAAAGGAGTCTTTCATGTGCTCAACTCACGTACGGGGCAAAAATTACCTCATAACATCCAGTTTTTAGACGATTTTCTTGAGAACGAAATAGACCTCGACATCCGAACGAAAACAAGGATGCTGAACAAGCCCTTTTTGATATTACACGGATTGAATGATGAGGCAGTTCACATTTCAGAAGCCATGCGCCTGAACAAGTGGGGCGTGCTCTCATCTATTCAATTCATACCCAATGGAAATCATACTTTCGGAGCAACACATCCTTGGGGTCAGGTTGATCTTCCAGAAGAATTACGCGAGGTAGCTGAACGTACTATTTCTTTTTTCAAATGAGTTTGATTCGCACCATTTTCGCCATTATTTTTCCTCCCATAGCTGTGTTCGATAAAGGCTGTGGGCCCATACTCTTGGTGTTTCTCTTAACTTTAGCAGGTTGGGTGCCTGGGGTTCTAGCCGCCTTGTTTATCCTTTATAAGGACGAGAAAAAAGGATGATCCGCAATGGCATCATCAGCAGCGCCTCGTAACCCAGTCTGGCCATCTCAGATTTCACGTGTGCAATTTGCTGAACGATGTATTCTTGTGCTTGTTGATTGCAACTAAGGTCACTTGCTGCGGTTCGAGTAATTTCTTCTTTGGATTAGGCGTTCATTTAGAGGTGCGGAACGATCAACTTCAATGTTTGTAACAACTTCCGCCTGGAGACTGAGAGAGACAACAGGTACGAAAAGCAAGATTATATTTTTCATAAAAAAAGCCCTTGGGCATGATGCTCAAGGGCTTTTAAATAAAGTTATGTTCGCTTAGTGCTGAACAACAAGTTTTTGTGTCATTCGCTCTGCTCCAACCGTTACTTCAACAAAGTATATGCCTGAAGTCAAATTAGCAGTAGAAATAACTATTACGCCATTTGCTCCATTTGATTTCACATTTTCGATCAATCTTCCGTCCAAAGAACGAACAATGATCGTAGCTGGTGCATTTGCATCAACTTTAACCGAAGCTTGCGCATTTGAAGGGTTTGGGAAAACAATAAATTCTGCCGTTGTATTTTCCTCAACTCCCACAATGATTCCAGTAGTTTCAGTCAATGTCAAATCATCGATGTAGTAAAGTCCAGTGTTTCCAGTTGGACCCCATCCGAAGAAGTCAAGTGCTTGAAGTTGGTTCAATCCAGCTGTACCATCAGCATTGTTTGAAGACCATTGGAAGCTTGTTCCCCATTCTCCATTCAAATAAATGTAGCCTACGTCAGCATCCATGTCCGCTACAATTTTAACGTCCATCCACACATTATTTTCATAAGACAATGATCCTCCGTCAACACCTTCAACAGTCCAGGTCATGTTTCCATTACCGAAGTAAACATCGCAAGCCCACTCATAATTAGTTGTTGTTTCGTATTCCCAAGAGTGCAGTAAGTTGAAGTATGCTTCTTCTCCTTGTGGAATCAACATTTTAAATTCTATGTCATACTTACCAGAAGTGAATGGTCCCATTGGGTAAACGATGTCTGATCCGCCAGCAAAAGAAACTTCCACAGAATTAGCTCCACTGGAAGCGTATGAATCAGAAACACCAGCATCAGTACCTGTGTCAGCTGAGTTCCAAGTATAGAAGTCATCAGATTGTGCAGCAATTCCCTCTCCTGCTGTGAAAGAATCAAAGTTTTCCTCGAAAACAACGGTCTGAGCAGATAGGTTAAGCGTTAGGGCGAAGGCCCCGAGAAATAGTAAAGTTTTTTTCATAATACAAAGGTTTAGTATAGATACAGCTCCCAAGGTAATGAAATAGTTAAGATATTTAACTGCATCATTGTTCTTTAGCCTTGGTTTAAAAGGTCAAGGAATTCGCTTTGGATCGAAAGGGATTTATCTTTTGCATACCACTTTTGCACTTCCTCAGTGAACTCAGTGTAAGGTTTCTTAGGTTCAGGCATGGCCTTGTATGCATTCACCAGTTGTTGCACAGGGTCAGGACGTGGTCCCCAGGTGAATGTAACATCTAAATTTTCGTCAAAGGCAACAAGCTTCGGGATTGAACGACCTCCATTGGTGAGCAATTCATCCATAATTTCAAGGTGTTCATCACGAAGAATAACCCTCAGTTCAATCATCGAATTGGTTGCTGCAATGTGATTGATCACGGGGAGGTTTTGAGCGGCATCTCCGCACCATGCTTCGGAAAGCGCAAGCCATACAGTTGGCTCTGAAATAGATTCAGCTGCCTTTTGTAAGTTTTCAATAAGCTTTGTTGTCTTATTGAGTCGATTCATTCTATGACGATTCAAAAAGGTATACTCCACAAAGGCTTCGCTTTGATCTTCTCCCGTGGTTTTCCCCTCATCAACGAGTTGATTTACTAAGCCGAAGTATTCATTGTAAGTCATGCTGCCTGGCATACCTGACTTCACATAAGCATTGGTTTTTTCCATATTGCTGCAAATTTCAGGTGAAGAGGTCACATATCGGTCACATAACTGTCCTTTTTCCGATTAAATTCGCACTATGAAAATTACTGGGAATATTCGAAAAATGCGTACTGAACTCAAAGAAGGAGCCCAGTATTATTTAAACTTGTTTGATAACCTGAATCCGGGTGAAGAAACGCCCATGAATAAACTGGTGGGCAAGGAAGTAAAGATCTCCTTTCATGGACAGATCAATTGCACCGTTTCGGGAAAGAAGATTAAGAAAATCTTTGGCGATGGCATGAGCTATGATGCCTTTATGTCTTCGCCCATGGCTGTTCCAAGCATTATTCGTCCTGAATTGAGCCGCATTCATGAAGGCATTGCGCTGCGTGATGCTGAATGGGAAGAAAAGCACCACAATCAACCGCATTACGTCTATTTATCTAAAACGAGTGGGGTGAAAGTGGGGGTTACCCGTCCCACGAATGTTCCCTTCCGTTGGATAGATCAGGGAGCAATAGAAGCCATCATCATCGCGGAAACGCCTTATAGGCAGTTAGCTGGCCTCATTGAAGTTGAGCTGAAGGCGCACATGGCTGATAAAACCAATTGGCGCTGGATGCTTCAGAATAGACTGGATGAAGATGTAGATCTTCTTAATAGAAAAGATGAAGTATTGGAGCTTTTACCAAGTGATTACGAAGAGTTTTTTTCAGATAATGATGAAATCACGAAGATTCACTACCCTGTGTTGGAGTATCCCATTAAGCCCATTAGCGTGAAACTTGATAAACTGGATGTATTGGAAGGGACTTTAAAAGGAATCAAAGGCCAATACTTGCTTTTTGACAACGGAAGAGTGATCAATATGCGCAGTCACTCAGGGTATTATATTGAGTTGGAGTTCTAAAACGCTGATGTTAGTTCAAGTTAGGGTCTTGAGGGTAATTCGCCAGATGTTCGTATTCCTTGCCTAAGGACTTGACAATGTCTGCCCATAAATCATCATTTGCCGTTTCCATCAACAGACCTTCAAATCCTTCAGCAACAAACCACGAATTTTCGTTTAGCTCTTCCTGAAGTTGATTCTCTGACCAGCCTGAATAGCCCACAAAAAAGCGAATTTCGTTTTTATTGATTTCTCCCCTTTCAATTAATCCTTTCAGTTGTTCGAAATCTCCCCCCATGAATAAGGTTGGAGTAATGGGCAGGCTATCTTCTAGTTTATCACCCAAGGTGTGAATGTAGTACAAGTTGGAATGCTTTACCGGTCCGCCAATTGACACTCTGGTATCGAACTTAGGCATGTGTGAAATGATGTTTTCAATTTCGACTTCCACATAATTATTGAGAACGAAACCAAAAGAACCTTCTTCGTTGTGCTCACACAAAATGATCACAGTCCGTTTAAAGTAAGGATCGTCTAGAAAGGGCTCTGCAAGTAATAAACTGCCTCGTTTGGGCTCCTTTTGATTCTCTGGTGCAAATTTCAACATAAACGGATGTCAATAATTGGAAGGTTCTTATGATGGATAATCGAAAAAATAGACATTATTTCCCGCTATGAAATTACGAATTTTATTGACCATCTCTTGTTTTGTCTTTCAGTTAGCTAATCTATTTGCCCAAGAGGAAACACCCTTCAAAGGAAATGTGACCGTTACCTATGATGAGGCCATTCAACAATACGAGCTGCTTGGACAAAGCAACGAAGGCGCATTTTTGGTTGAATATGGCACGTCTGATATAGGGAAACCAATCCACCTCTTTATCATAAACAAAGGGGGAGACCAGGATCCGAATGAGTTTGACGCCAAGAAGTCTGTCCTGTTCATTAACAACGGGATTCACCCTGGTGAGCCTTGTGGGGTAGACGCCAGCTTGAAATTGGCGCGAAACCTGCTAACGCGAAATCCGAAGTACACGAAATTGCTTGATTCGGTCATTGTGTGCATCGTTCCTATGTACAATGTGGGGGGTGCATTGAATCGAAATTGTTGCGTTAGGGCGAATCAAAATGGACCTGAAGAATATGGGTTTCGTGGCAATGCGAGAAACCTCGATTTGAACCGTGATTTCATTAAAGCTGACTCAAGAAACGCCCATGCTTTCACACGTATGTTTCAAGACGCTAAACCTGAAGTAATGATAGATACGCACACGAGTAATGGCTCAGACTATCAATATGTTATGACAATGATTGCCACGCAACCAGACAAGGCTGGAAAGGAAATTGGGGCTTTCATTCGGGAAGAGATGAGTCCGTCTTTGTTCCAAACCATGAACGACCGCGGATGGGGCATGACACCTTATGTATTCGCCCTGAATAAAATTCCAGACAACGGCATAAAAGACTTTCTAGAAACACCGCGCTACAGCACTGGATATGCGGCGTTGTTTAATACAATCGGATTTACAAGTGAGACCCACATGCTAAAACCTTTCGCGCAGCGGGTAGAGAGCACATATCAATTTCTGCTAGCCACATTGGAGTTCATGAATGCGCACAATGCGGAGTTAATACAGCAGAAGGCGAGGGCAGATCAAGAAGTTGCAGATCAGCGTGAATTTGAATTAAATTGGGAACTAGATACAACCACTTTTAGGAACATTCCTTTCAAAGGATTCAAAGCGATTTATGAAAAGAGTGAAGTAACATCGGCTGACAGATTGAAGTACGATCGCAATCAGCCGGTTACCATGGACATTCGCTATTATGACACGTATGTCCCAACAGAAACGGCCATAGCACCTGATTTCTATGTGGTCCCTCAAGCCTGGCGAGAAGTAGTAGACCGATTGAAATGGAACAAGGTTGAAATGACCCAAATAGAGCAGGATACCATAGTAGAAATGCGGGTCTATTACATAGATGATTGCAAAGCAGGAAATCTATATGAGGGGCATCATCATACCGTTGTGACAGACTTAAGAGAAGTGAAAGAGGAGGTGCAGTTGTTTAAAGGAGATTACATTATAATGGTCAATCAACCTTCAAATAGGTACATCGTTGAAACGCTAGAACCAAAAGGGGTAGACTCTTTTTTCAGTTGGAACTTCTTTGATTCAGTGCTGCAGCAAAAAGAGTGGTATAGCGATTATGTATTTGAAGATACAGCGGCAGAAATGCTGGCCACTGATGCGCAGTTAAAGGCCTCGTTTGAAAAAGCGAAAACAGAAGACAAAGAACTTGCTGAATCACCTAGGAAGCAGTTATACTGGCTTTACAAGCGCTCAGATTTTTATGAGGGTTCAGTAAATCGTTATCCTGTTTTTCGCTCCCTTTAGCACAGGGAATCGCTTGTGTTTTTGAGTGGTCCAGGAATACAAAGGGCTACTTTTAGTGTTGATTTGCACCCTGAAATGGTGAAAGAGATGGAGTTGTCATCTACCTTTGCACCATGGGAAAAGTGCACTATCAACTTGTTACCACGTATTACAAGCTGATGCGAAAACTACGGAATGTGGGTGTTCAGCCATCTTCAGAACAACTTCGCGCTTCAGCAGATGCGTTGGCGTTATTGAACCCAATGCCTATGGGTACCAACCTGAAAATGACAGCATTAAACGGAGTCCCTACAGGTGAGATTTCATACAGAAGTGCTAAGCACAAAGGGATGTTTATGTTTATTCATGGAGGCGGATTTGCTTTTTGCAGTGTGAAAACGCACCGTTCTTCCGTGGCCTATTTGTGCCGTATAACTGGAATGACCGGATTTATTCCTGAATACCGTTTGACGCCAGAACACGCATACCCCGTCCCGATCAATGACTGCATTGACGCTTATAAAGGACTTCTTGAGCGACATCCGAACAGACCTATTCATCTGTTTGGTGACTCTGCAGGGGCAAGTTTAGCAGCTGGAATGATTCATAGAATGGCTGCGAAAGGCATTCAAATGCCAGCATCACTCATTTTGATGTCGCCATGGTTAGATCTTCGCCCCGAATCAGAAAGTATAAAGCTGAATAATTTAGAAGATAGTTTGTTCGATAAAGATGACCTGATTCATTACAGCAAAATGTACTTGGTGGGAGAAGACCCTTCCAATATCGAGGTTTCACCTGTTTTAGGCGATGTCTCTTATTTTCCTCCCACATTGATTCAGGTAGCAAAAAACGAATTGCTGTATCCAGACAGTTTGAAATTAGCTGAGAAGCTCAAAAAAGCGGGCGTATTTTACAAATTGGAAGAAGAAGAGCAGCTTTTCCATAGTTGGCAGTTATTTCCAGACTATGTCCCAGAAGCCCGCGAATCACTTCGGAAAGCAGAACGTTTTATTGAGGTTGACCTTGTCCAAGCGCACGCGAATAAGCACTTAGTCTAGCACCATACATGTCTTGAATGGCGTCCATGTCAGGATTGCTCACTACAAAATCAACATGGTCAAGTTTTTCATTTTGTGGAGTCCCATTGCGACTTTCAACTTGTGAAACGGCTTCAGCAGTATAATAAAGCTTTTGCTCTAGGGCGAAAGGACCTTCTTTCCCCGCAAACGAGTTAAAAAACTGGAAGTGTGTGCTGTAGATCAAAGCGCCGTTATCATAGACATAAGTATCGAACTCCTTTCCGCCCTCTGTAAGCAGCTCACCTTCAATGCGTTTTAATGTGTTTCCATCAAAATAACCTTGCACTTCACCTGGGATATCACCCATTCGAACGCGGTGTCTTTTAGGTTGAGTAATGGCTTTATGATTCTCATTAATGGAGACCTTCTCATCAATTTTTTCTTTCACATTTGATGAAATGGAAGGAGCGTTTGGGTCTGTTTTTTGTGGCAGATCCTGTTCTGGATTTGAACAACTGAAAAGGGCGATTGAAGCGAGGAGAAGAAGGTATTTCATTTCAGGTGTTTTACTTACGTAACGGTAAGGGACGAAATAAGTTCACGAATTTTAAGCGCGTGCGCCACTAGATCGTTATCTCTTGAATTAACATTCGCCTGCATATAGGAACTAAAGTCTCAACTTCGGGAAACTGTAATTTTGAATGCAGCACAAAGGTAGCCGGATTGGGCCATTCTTTGAATTTTCTGATAACCTCTAATTTGAGCTGTTCTAAGGTTTGGAATGGGCTTTTAACTTTTTCTTCAATGAGATGCAGTTGCAACCGACGCACCTTGTTTTCAACCAACTCAATCATTGATAGCGAAAAGCGGTACAAGCTGATGGCTTTAGATCGGTCGCTTTGAAGCAAGACATAGCCTTCATTTTTATACAACGGTAAAATGCCTACCGGTTCCAACTTCAACTGTTCGGCCACAAAATCTTGGATGGAAGATCCTTCGTCCAATTTTGCTTGAATTTTTGGAAGGGCGAAAGAAGTCATGCGTTCTAGGTAAGCCGTGAAATCAGAAGGCTGTTGCACTTGTTTTCTGATCAATCGTTTTTCACCAAAACTCAGTCCAATCACCTCTGACGGAAGACTTTGATCAACTGCCTTAAACTGATTCAACAAGTGTTTCAGTTCCTTCTGATGCTTTGAAAGCGTATCCAAAGCAGGGTAGAGCTTCACTTGTTCGAATTGCGATTGCATTTGCTTGAGCCAGGCTAAAAGCACATATTGCTTGTACTCTTCATCTAGCCAGCCTTCAGTGAGCCAATTTGAATTGAATGTGTTCATTGTGAAAGGGTTTCCTATTTATAAACGGAAGATTGGGGGTTTTGGTTTCTTAGAGAGGTTATGTCCTTGTTTAATGTAGTAGCCGCGAGCTCAGCTCGTGGGAACACGCGCGGCTCCGCTCCAGGGAACATGCGGCGCTCGTGGGAACATGCTGTTCACCAACCATGATGATTTTATTTTCTCTCTTCCACTTTGTCTTAATACAAAGTGGATCAAAAATCAAGGCTGTGTCGTCTTTCCTTGAAGCTCTAAACTTCAATCCTACCTCTATCCAAACTCCCTTCGGTCAAACAGTGGATTTCGATTGCGGATTTTCAGTTTGACCTTCTACGGTGCAGAAGACAAGGCCGAAGGGGAGGGTAGTGAATTGTCTGTTCTTCTTCCACGAGAAATAAACCTACCTCGATTGAATGTAGTAGCCGCGAGCTCAGCTCGTGGGAACACGCGGTTATTCTTCCTCGAGTTTTAAAACCTACCTCGTTTGAATGTAGTAGCCGCGAGCTCAGCTCGTGGGAACACGCGCGGCTCCGCACCGGGGAACATGCGGCGCTCGTGGGAACATGCTGTTCACCAACCATGATGATTTTATTTTCTCTCTTCCACTTTGTCTTAATACAAAGTGGATCAAAAATCAAGGCTGTGTCGTCTTTCCTTGAAGCTCTAAACTTCAATCCTACCTCTATCCAAACTCCCTTCGGTCAAACAGTGGATTTCGATTGCGGATTTTCAGTTTGACCTTCTACGGTGCAGAAGACAAGGCCGAAGGGGAGGGTAGTGAATTGTCTGTTCTTCTTCCACGAGAAATAAACCTACCTCGATTGAATGTAGTAGCCGCGAGCTCAGCTCGTGGGAACACGCGGTTATTCTTCCTCGAGTTTTAAAACCTACCTCGTTTGAATTTAGTAGCCACGAGCTCAGCTCGTGGGAACACGCGCGGCTCCGCACCGGGGAACATGCGGCGCTCGTGGAAACATCCATCTCCCATAGGAACATCCATCTCCCATTGGAACACACGCAACCCTGTTAACAATAATCAACAACCCTTCATCCGAATCTTAGAAGTACCGTTGTATTTTTACCCTGTGGCATTAACAGATAACCTACGTAAGAAAGTTGGAAGCTTCTATTTGAACAAGGAAGTTCAAAATAGCAGGCAGCGAAAAGGGACAACTCTAAAGCAGGCAAGCAGCATCGCTTTGCTCTACGAGAATCTCGACGAATCTCATTACAAGCAAGTTAAATCGCTGGTGAAAAGCTTGCACAATGAGCATGGTATTCAACGTGTTTGCGCCATGGGTTTTATCAATGAGCAACAAAAAAACATCCCTGTTTATCAGACACAAAAGCTAGAGTACATGTACTTCACCAAAAGTGATTTAACATGGACCATGAGGCCGAAAGCGGGAATGATGAACTTTGTGAATGAACAGTTCGATATCATCATTGACCTTTCTATGAATCCGATTTTGCCACTTCAGTTCTTACTCAAAACATCTCTAGCACACATGAAAGTGGGCAGTTCGCTCTCTCAAAGCGATGACCACTTGGATTTTATTCTTGAACTTGACCCCAATGCTTCTTTAGACGAATATTGGCGACAAGTCATGTTTTACCTCACGAACTTGAAAATTAAATGACCCAATTCACAGGATTAGGAGTGGCCATGGTGACTCCATTTACAGATGATCACAAGATTGATTATGCTGGATTGAAAAAACTGACCACCCATTTGATTGAAGGAGGTGCTGATTACCTCGTTGTGCAGGGAACAACAGGTGAATCGCCTGTGCTGACAAAGGATGAAAAGCGTTCAATACTCGATTTCGTATTGGAGGTCAATCAAGGGCGAAAACCCGTAGTATTTGGGATTGGCGGAAACAATACTGCCGAGGTTTGCGAAACGTTGGAGTCATTCGACGCCACCGGTGTTGCAGGAATCCTCAGCGCATCTCCAAGCTACAACAAACCAACTCAGGAAGGTATTTATGCGCATTACAAAGCATTGAGTAAAGCGTCAAGCCTGCCCATCATCCTGTACAATGTTCCTGGAAGAACAGGGTCCAACATGTCGGCTGAAACTACCTTGAGATTGGCGCGCGATTTTAAAAACATCGTGGCAATTAAAGAGGCGAGTGGCAACTTAGCTCAGATTGAAGACATCTTGGAAGGATGCCCAGCTGACTTCAAAGTCATATCAGGTGACGACGGATTAACTCTAGCGATGTTAGCCTTGGGTGTTGAAGGATTGATTTCAGTAGTCGGTAACGCCTTCCCAAAGGAGTATGCCGATATGGTGCACAAAGGAATGTTCGGTGCCTTTCATGACGCACGTCCGATTCATTTCCGCTTCAGAAAACTGATCGACTTACTCTTTGTAGAAGGAAATCCAGGAGGGGTGAAGGAAGTATTAAAGCACCTCGGGATCTGCGGGAATGCCGTTCGTTTGCCATCGATGCCTGTTTCTGAAAAAACGAGTCAACTCATCTACCGTGAAATGGCTGAAAGGGAGTTGGTGAAGGTTTAGTAGCCACGAGCTCAGCTCGTGGGATCATGCGAACACAAATCAACCATGAATTTAAACGAGAATGAAAACCATATTCCGTACCTAAAGGCACGGTGGTTTCCACGCAATGCTGATCTGCTGCCCATATGTAGTCCCAACGGGACAAGGAATTCCGAAATATGATTTGAAACACTGTATCGTAAAGAATCTTCTTCCACGAGGAAAAAACCTACCTCATTGATTGTAGTAGCCAGGAGCTCAGCTCGTGGGAAGGGGGAAATCACTATTCATCCGAAAGGAGTTTCTTTTTCTACCTTTTGGAGTTCAAACAAAGCACTGATCACAGTGTTATATTGAGGCCAGAAAGGCGAGTTTTAATTCAAAGTGGAATGGTGCAATCTGGAATAAAGTTATGGAGTGGGTTTTAATAATTCATGCGGGTTCAACCTTTTTCATGGCTGGATTATGTTGGTTTGTACAAATAGTCCATTACCCTCTTTTTCATCAAATTGGGCTAGAACAGTTTCCTCTTTACGAGAAAAAGAATTTCGTCACGGCTTTTATTGCGGTGCCGGTGATGGCTGTAGAATTTACAACAGGGCTTTATTTACTCTATCATAACATAGAATCTGTTTACTTTCTTAACGCTGCTTTGATGGTCATTATAGGATTTAGCACAATGTTACTTCAAGTGCCCATTCATTTTAAATTAATGAAGAAAGCATCCTCCAAACTAATTCGAAAGCTGATCTTGACAAATTGGATTCGAACCCTAAGTTGGTCGATCAGAATAATTTTGATAGGTATTCTTCTAAGCAGGTACTTGGAATTTGAAATGTAGTAGCCACGAGCTAAGCTCGTGGGAATGCGCGTCGCCCATTGGCACACCCTGTTACCCTACAAAAAAGGGAGGCCTCACCGAGGCCTCCCTTTTTAATTTCTAATAATATCATGCAGGCAAATGGTGATCTACATCTCTAATGTTAAACCTTGCGCGCAACAACTTTTAAAGCTGCGGCAACAATGTCTTTTGATGTCAATCCGTATTTCTCCATCAATTGCTCAGGAGTTCCACTTTCACCAAAGCTGTCATTTACGCCTACAAATTCGATAGGGGTTGGACATTCACGTGAAAGCGTCTGTGAAACCACAGAACCCAATCCACCAGTGATTTGGTGTTCTTCAGCAGTCACAACAGCGCCTGTCTTCTTTGCAGAAGCAATAACAGCGGCTGTATCCAAGGGCTTAATGGTATGGATGTTAATGATTTCAGCGTCAATTCCTTTTTCAGCTAAAACATGTCCAGCCTCAATTGCTTCCCAAACCAAGTGTCCAGTAGCGAAGATGGTAACGTCAGTTCCTTCGTTCAGCATTAGCGCTTTGCCAATTTCAAACTTCTGATCAGCAGGAGTGAAGACGGGCACCTTCGGACGACCGAAACGTAAGTATACAGGTCCTACGTGATCTGCAATGGCCATGGTAGCAGCCTTTGTCTGATTGTAATCACACGGATTGATAACGGTCATGTTCGGAAGCATTTGCATCATCCCGATGTCTTCCAATATTTGGTGGGTAGCACCATCTTCGCCCAAAGTTAATCCAGCGTGAGAAGCACAAATCTTTACATTTTTCTCACTGTAGGCAATGGACTGGCGAATCTGATCGTACACACGACCTGTAGAAAAGTTGGCGAACGTTCCTGTGAAAGGAATCTTGCCTCCAATGGTCATACCTGCAGCCAATCCCATCATGTTTGCCTCAGCAATACCGACTTGATAAAAGCGTTCAGGAAAAGCATCTTGAAAAGCATTCATTTTCAATGAGCCAGTAAGGTCTGCACAGAGTGCAACAACGTTAGGATTCGTTTTCCCTAGTTCATGAAGACCATCTCCAAACCCAGAGCGGGTGTCTTTTTTTCCTGTTACTTCGAATTGTTTCATGTCGAGGTGCTTTTAAAAGGTCAATTCAGGTTTACGGTGGTATTTGTCCCACTCTTAATAATAAATTCTTTTTCAATTGTATACAAGGTCTGACGTGCATTTCGTGCACGAAATTCCAAGCGGTATTTACCGGGTTGCAGTAAATACCTTCCACTAGGATCCCCTTCAGAGAATTTCAAAGCGGTAGATAATTCGTTGTTTTGCTCCAAGAAAACCCCTCCATAACCAGAGGTTGACGTATTCAATAATAGCGTTCCTGGCGCTGGAATAGCAATGGGCGTTGTGCCGTCGGCTTTTATTTCAACATCCCGAATGATAGTGCGGGGAGTAGTTAAAATTTCCAAGTGGTACGATCCTTCAATGTAGCGCTCTGTTGTGCCGAAGTCCTGGGCATGAACGATGTCGCAGTTGTCTGAAGTAACAATGCATTTCAAATCTCCATAGTCTGAACGCCGGCCTGAGAATGACAATTCCAGATCGCCTTGCGGAACAGGTATTTCAAAAACGGTATGCACACCGGGGGTTACCCTTAAGTCTGTTTGCACAACAGGAGGGAGCGTATGCACCACCAATCTATAGGTAGGAAGAGGGTCAAACGATAAGGTGTCTGGATTGCCCCATGAATTCAATGTGTGGACGAAATTGTACAGGATTGCTCCCGTGTTTTGGTCATACAAGGTGAAGGGGACATTGGTCTCAATTGGATCATTCTGTCCATTCATCAAGTTGATTTGAACGGAAGTGTTGTTCAATGCTTCGGCAATAACAATGTCCAAAACGGTTTCGAATACTTCTGCATTCGTCGCATCGAAGTAGTTCCCAACGCATTCAAATGTGGACCGATACAATTCATCAATCCCTATTCCAATGATAAAAGGCTTGACGATGATGTTTTTCTCTTGCAACGCCCTGGACACTGCACAAGGATCTTCGTCACACGCTTCAATTCCGTCAGTGATTAAAATAATGACGTTTCTGCACTCTTCGCACTCCTCAAAATCTCCGGCAGCTTTTTCAAGCGATCTAGCGATGGGCGTAGTTCCCTTAGGCTGAAGACGTTCAAGTTCTCTTTTAATCACCAAGTTAGTGCCCGTCCCAATGGGAACAACCAGTTCGGTGTCATCACAGTCTTGATGTCCGGGAACGTGCTGCGTTTGGTGTCCGTATACACGAAGTCCAATCTCCAAGTTTTCAATTCCGTAAAGTTCTTCCAGCGTTTCTGAAAGGAGTCTGGTAGAGGTTTCAATTTTCCGTTGTCCTTCCCAGAATCCGTTCATGCTATTTGACGCATCGAAAACAAAGAGAATACGCGTAGTGCCTTGGGCTAAAGCTCCAAGAGAAGCAATAGCAAGCAGTATTGTAAAGATGACCTGAAGGTGTTTCATACTTCGGTCAGTGCAAATCCAGTGCCAACAGACACTTAATAGTCACCTAGTGTTTCTTCCAATTGTGAAAGTGCAGAAGCCAGTTGCTCATCGTTTGGCGCTACACCATGCCATTTATGTGTTCCTTCCATGAAGTCAACACCTTTCCCCATTGACGTTGTCATGATAATCATGATCGGCTTTCCGTTTCCAGTCAATCCTTTCGCTTCCGCCATGGTCGCTTTAATGGCATCAATATTATGTCCGTCCATTTCCAAAACAGTCCATCCAAATGCTTCCCATTTCGCTCTTAAATTCCCCATGCTCATCACATCTTCCAGCGAACCGTCAATTTGCTGTCCGTTGTAATCAATGGTAGAAATCAGGTTATCCACTTTGTGATGCGCTGCGTAGATGGCTGCTTCCCAAATTTGTCCTTCCTGTAATTCACCATCGCCGTGAAGTGTATACACAATTGAATCGTCTCCGTTCAACTTCTTCGTCTGCGCAGCACCAAGACCAACTGAAAGGCCTTGTCCGAGTGATCCAGAAGCGATGCGAATCCCTTCCAATCCCTCTTCTGTTGCTGGGTGTCCTTGCAAACGCGTGTTCAATTTTCTGAATGTTGAAAGCTCGGGAACAGGGAAATATCCTCTTCGCGCCAGCGTACTATACCAAACTGGGGAGATGTGTCCGTTTGAAAGAAAGAACAAATCTTCCCCTTTTCCGTCCATTTCGAACTGAGGCGCCTTGGTGTTCATTATGTCGAAGTAGAGCGTCACGAAGTAATCTGTGCATCCAAGTGATCCACCTGGATGACCTGAGTTTACGGCGTTTACCATTCGTACGATGTCTCTTCTCACTTGAGAAGCAATGGACTGGAGTTCTGAGGTATTCATGTAGTTGGGTTTCCTATGGTGTGGCGAAAGTAAAACTTACAAACGGAGCCTCCGGCCGATGTTCAAAACTTTTGAAAAACACCACCCGCCAAGATTCAGTATCTTTGCGCCCACTTAAATAAAGTTATGGCATTGAAATGTGGTATTGTAGGTTTGCCCAACGTAGGTAAATCGACGCTGTTCAACTGTTTATCGAATGCAAAGGCGCAAAGTGCTAACTTCCCTTTTTGCACCATCGAACCGAATATCGGGATCATCACGGTGCCAGATGAACGTTTAAATAAATTGGCTGAAATTGTTCAGCCACAGAATTTACAGCCAACAACGGTCGAAATTGTAGACATCGCAGGCTTGGTTAAAGGAGCAAGTAAGGGCGAAGGACTTGGGAATAAGTTTTTGGCCAACATTCGTGAAACAGATGCGATTTTGCATGTTTTGCGTTGCTTCGATGACGGGAACATTGTGCACGTAGACGGGAGCGTTAATCCTGTTCGCGACAAAGAAATTATCGACATTGAACTCCAATTCAAAGACCTTGAAACGCTAGAAACACGTATGCAGAAGGCCTCTAAAGCTGCGCGAACGGGAGACAAAGAAGCGACGAAGGTGCTTGGTTTCTATTCCCGAATCAAAGAAACGTTGGAGTCAGGAAAGTCAGCTCGTACTGTTGAGTGCGAAGAAAGCGAAGTTCCATTGATGAAAGAATTGCAGCTGCTTACGGCAAAGCCCATTATGTATGTGTGCAATGTTGATGAGGGCAGTGTTGTAAACGGCAATGCTTATGTTGAGCAGGTTCGCGAAGCTGTCTCGAAAGAACATGCAGAAGTGATTGTAATTGGTGCTGGTATTGAAGCAGATATTGCTGAGCTAGAAGATTATGAAGAGCGCCAGATGTTTCTGGCTGACCTTGGTTTAAATGAACCGGGTGTGGCGAAATTGATCAAGTCTGCGTATACATTGCTTGATCTTCAAACGTATTTCACAGCAGGTGTCAAAGAGGTGCGCGCATGGACTGTTAAAGTTGGTTCAACGGCACCACAAGCCGCGGGTGTGATTCACTCTGACTTCGAAAAAGGATTCATTCGTGCAGAAGTAATTAAGTACGATGACTACGTGAGCTTAGGTTCTGAACAAGCAGTGAAAGAAGCAGGAAAGTTGTCAGTTGAAGGGAAGGAGTACATTGTACAAGATGGCGACATCATGCACTTCCGTTTCAACGTATGAGAAACGTTGGCCTTTTACTTCTGGCATTTTGCGTGCTTTTTGCGTGCAAGAAAAAGGCTGCTTTAAATTGGGAGAAAACACCTGCCTCTGAGCAAATACAGCAGTTTATTGATTCAAGTGCTTATGCAGACGGAAGCGATTCCTTGTTTCTCGCACCCATTTCAAATCAAACAAAAGGCATCTACATAGGCGATGCACATTCTATAGTACGTGTGTTTTCAATGGAATCTGCGCTTGCCGAAGTCCTGAAAACAGAGGGCGCATCAACCTTTAAAATCTCCTTGCAAACTTGGAGCGGAATAGCCCCTTGGTTCAACACCCTTTCAGATGGCGTTGCTTTTAAACACTTCAATCCGATATTCATTGATTGGGCTGCTGAGTTTTTAATCCCTTCGCCCCAAGAAAAGATCGAAGGGATGTTGCTTCAGAGTTGGTATGATGAAAGCTTTAGGAGAACGGTTTGGACCTATTTAAGCACACATGATTACTTGACTGAAAACACATTATGGGAAGGAGAAGTACTCATTTACAAAGAGCTTGTTAAATCTAATAATTTTCAGCCAGTTAACTATTTTGATGATCGCTTTCGCGGGAAGTTTGACGACTTCGATTACCCGTTCAATCCGAATAAATCTGATTCATTTGGTGCGTCAAAAGCGCTCAGTTTTTGGATGCGACGTAGGATGGATGGATCGGAAGCAGCGTGTAAAAATGCTTTGAACGCCATTTTGGATATTTACGAACCAGATTGGCGCGACAAGAGGCATTAGAATTCCAACTGAATGCCTTAGATTTACGGCATGAAACCGGTCTATTTACTAGCAATCTCATTGCTGTCAGTCACAATAGGATGTCAAGAGGTCTCAGATGATCTCAACGGAAAGGAGAATATCCAAACCATTTCTACGCTTATGCAAGCGCAAGAAAACGCGTGGAATGAAGGTGACTTAGACAGATTTATGTTGTCTTACATGAAGAGTGATTCACTGTCATTCATTGGTTCTCGAGGTTTATCAAAGGGTTGGCAAACAACTTTAGACAATTACAAGATATCATATCCAAACAAAGAACAAATGGGCCGGCTGCAGTTTGAAAACCTGCAAATGGAGCAATTAGGCGCTTCATCAGCTTTTGTTCTTGGTAAATGGACCCTTTATAGAAGCGCTGACACCTTGTCAGGGCATTATTCATTGATCTGGAAGAAGTTGGAAGCGGAGTGGGTCATTGTAGCAGATCATTCGAGTTAATATGAACATGCAATTTTCCATTACCCTTATTATCGTCGCCATCACTGTGTTGGCCTCTATGTTTGCGTTCAGCAACCGTACGAAATTACAAGAATGGATGATGAATCCATACGCTGTAATTCAACACAAAGATTACAAGCGATTATTCACTCATGGATTGATTCATGGTGACTATATGCACTTGTTTTTCAATATGTTCGTGCTGTATCAGTTCGGAACGCATGTAGAAAAAGTCTTTACAAACGAAAGCAAATTTAACGTCGTTTTCGGTATGTCAAATTGGTGGGGCGAAAGCATGGGCATTAGCCTCTTTTTGATGTTGTACATCGGAGCGATCTTAGCAGCCACCATTCCGTCAATTGTCAAGCACAAAGACAATCCTGGATACAATTCACTAGGTGCTTCTGGCGCTGTATCAGCCATTTTGATTGTTTTTATTCTTATTCAACCTACAGCTCAACTTGCCTTTTTCTTTTTCATTCCTATGCCGGCCTGGGTGGCTGGAATCCTCTTCTTTGTTTTTGAGGCATACATGAATAGGAAAGGAGGAACAGGCATTGCACATGACGCACACATCTACGGAGCCATCTATGGCTTGTTGTTTATGACCATTGTTCAGCCAAGTGTTTGGACGTGGTTTGTTGGACAGTTGTTTGGGTGATGTTAAGGTTTTCGAGATGGCCAGACTTAAAGAGTTGATCCTACTCGCAGATGGCCAGATCTATAGGGTTGATCCTACTCGCAAATGGCCAGACCTAAAGAGTTGATACTACTCTCAAATGGCCAGACCTAAAGGGCTGACCCTACGTGTCTATTTACCATATTTATGCATGAAGATTGTCATCTACATGCGACTTCAAGGTAATATCGAATTGAATGTTCCTCGCTTTGTTTGCGGTAGATAATGATCTGTGGCCCATAAGAATAAGAGGGGAATTGTAGGGTCAGCCCTTTAGATGAGAATTGTAGGGTCAGCCCTTTAGATGAGAATTGTAGGGTCAGCCCTTTAGATGAGAATTGTAGGGTCAGCCCTTTAGGTCTGGCCTACTTTTATTTTGGTTACTGTTACCACGAGCCTCGCTCGTGGTAAGGCGGTGACAACAAACCCTTAAGATTTCCGCAAGCGAAGCTCTCGGGAATCTTAAAAACGCACGGGGGCGATCCTTTTCCCACGAATGGAATTCGTGGCTACTACAACCACCCAATTGAAGATGGTAGTTCCTTCCTGAAACAAAAGATTGATTTCTCGCCGCTTCGGAATGGACATATCTCAGGGTCATCCCTTTAGAGGGGGATTGTAGGGTCAGCCCTTTAGATAGGAATTGTAGGGTCATCCCTTTAGATAGGAATTGTAGGGTCAGCCCTTTAGGTGAACATTGTAGGGTCAGCCCTTTAGGTCTGGCCTTTTTCGTGTTATGACAATCTTGTTTTATGATTTCCGTGATAGATAACGCCAACCACCTCACCCTCCAACAACAAACAATTCCAACAACCCTGAAACCAAAAAGACTGTCAGGATCATCGTTACGAAAGCAGCGCCAAAGGCAGCAATGGATGCTACAACCCAATTGCGGCTGCGCATGGTAGCAATGATTAAGTAAAGCGTTCCCAATGCCGCAATGCGGAAAACCCAGACCAACATGCCACTTTCATAAAGAATTAGAGGCGCACTTAGAATGAACACGATATTCGTCCATGAGAAAATGAAAGCATTGGTAGTGAGGAATTCAGCGTAATTCCACTTTCGCTTGCGGAAGAAAATCCAGCAGAAAAAGGCGAAAACAGGGATGATGAGCAAGACAATTAGGTTGAGCCAATTGTTGAGAAAGGCCATTATGCGTGCAACGAAGTCTTTTACTTCTTGCTGCTTCTCTGCATCTGGGATGGCTTCCAAAGCTTCATCCAAAGTAGAAGCGCCGTCAGTTGAGTCGCCAAAATCGAATTGGATGGCACTGCTTTGAGTATCCTCGAAGTTGAAGCTGAGCTTATCTGCATCAAAGACAAAAGTCAAACTTAAAAATGCTGTCAGGGCAGTGGTGAGAATGAGAAAACGGAACGGATTGACAGAACGCGCGCGGTCGCCATCGAGGTAAGAGGTGATGAAGGTACGCGGACGAATAGTCATTTCGCGTAGCGTGTAAAAAACGCCGCGCTCAAAGTTGAGGACCGATAAGATTTCTGAAAATAAGGAGCGAAGTGTAATGCGTTTGCCGTTCTCAGCCATAAGTTGTGATTTAGTCTTCCACCACGCGAACGACGTACAAATCTTCGTTGTTCTTCTTCATGAAATACTCTTCGCGGGCAAACTTCTCTAAAGTGGCATCATTGGTCGTGAGGTCCTTTAACGCCTCGGCTGTTAATTCGTTTTGCTCCTCTAAATACGCCATCTCCCGTTTCATATCGCGCAAATCAGCTTGGGATCGGTAGATGAAAAACAAATCTACCTCATTGAAGAAACATACCCACAGCAAGAATACAATGGGAGTGAGGACGTACTTGTTCTTAAGGATTTTCGGAATCTTCCACTTCATAATACGAATATCGGTGTAATTGAAAATGATTTGGTGGCTTAGTGCTTAAGTTTTTAACAGATCACTATCAATTCAACGTACGAATGAGGTTTACTGCACTAAGCCTCAATTGAGTTAGGACATTCAATCTAAAGGAAGGCCACTTAGATGAATTCCTATTTCGGGATTTCAGTTTGCGCTTCTGCGAAGCAAGACCCTTGGGATTGCAGTCGCATGTGAGCAGAGTTATGGTTATATGCGAATATGGCGTATGATTGATTTCGGAATGGGCATCAAATAAATAAAAACCTTATTTGGTAGCTAATGCAGTTTCAGAACGATTGACCCACTTTTTTGCAAGGGTAGCGAACACATAACCTGTAATCAAATGCCACACTCCCCACCAAGCGAGAATCATTGCCATAGGTCCGTTTCCATCGAAAAAGTTAAAGGTGATGACCAGTCCCAAAGCGGTATTTTGAATTGAAGTCTCTAATCCGATGGTGATCCTGTCTGCCAAGGGTCTGCGGAAGAGTGAAGCCAACCCAACTCCAGAAATGAAGGCCAATAAGTTGTGCGCCATCACTATGAAAAAGACTACGCCCACAAAGTTTAAGAAGTGATCGAAATTGGCTTTCAAGGCGAACAGAATAAAGGCAATTAACACCGCAAACGAAGTAGTTTGCATTGGTTTCTTCAGCTTCTCAGCGGTTGCTGGGAATTTATGATTGAAGATAATCCCAAAAAAAGCAGGCAAGACAATCACCAACAAAATGATGGTCAATGCAGGGAGAAAGGGCAACTTGAAATCTACAATATCTTCTTTGTTCAGCAGTTGATTCGCCCAAAAGACAAATAGAAGCGGCGTAGAAAAAGCAGAAACCAAAGATGAAATAGTAGTCAAAGCAATGCTCAAAGCAATGTTCCCTTTCCCAATGAGGGAGAAGAAGTTAGAGACGTTTCCTCCCGGACAGGCAGAGACCAGGAGCATGCCCATAGCAATAGGTGCGCTTGGTTTCAGCAACAAGATCAATCCAACGCTGATGAGGGGTAAAATGAGCAATTGACTCACCGCGCCAATGATGACAGAAACGGGGTTCTTAAGAATGTACTTGAGGTTGTCTACTTTTAAATGCAACGCCACACTGAACATGATGATCGCCAAGCAAAAATTTAGCAGGCGAAGGCTGTCAGGACTAAACCGAAGAGTGATGTCATTCAATTCCTCCACTGAGCAGGGTTCTTAGTTCGTCAGTAGAGACATTCAAATTCAATTTAGCGTTGAAGGCGTATCCAATTTCTCCTGTTTCTTCTGAGACGATAATGACTATGGCATCGCTTTGTTCAGCAATACCAAGGGCTGCACGGTGGCGCATTCCAACACCTTTCAATAATTCATCGCTTTCAGAAGCAGGCAGCACGCCGCTTGCGCTTTCAATTCTTCCGTTTTTCACAAGCACAGCTCCATCATGCAAAGGACTGTTTTTAAAGAAGATGCTCTCCAGTAAAATGGCTGTCAATGCAGCGTCAACTTTTCGGGAAGAACGAATGAAAGGAGCAGGGTCTGAAGTTTGAGCAACCACAATGAGGGCGCCTGTTTTGGAGGCCGACATCCGTTCGCAAGCGCGCAGGATGCTTTCTACCATTTTAAGATCTCCTTTTTCAGATTTGTCGGAAAACCAGCGTTTCAATAGCGAAGACTGATTGGAAACAAATTCGCGGTTTCCAATGAAGAGGAGAAACTGCCTCAGCTCTTGCTGAAACACAATCATGAGTGCAATCACACCTACACCAATGAACTGGCCAAGGATTTCGCCCAGCATTTCCATTTGAAGTGCCGAAACCAATTTCCACAAGAAGTAGATGGCCAGAATCCCGAAGAAAATCTTGATGGCCACCGTTCCACGCGTCAATTTGTAAAGCTGGTAGATGATAACGCCCACCAACAGTATGTCGATGCCGTCAATTAGCGTAAAGTCAATGAAGCCGAGTGTTCCTATCATGATTCTTGCGCTAAGCTAACAATTTTGATGGCTTCGGCCGCGGCTTTTACATCGTGAACGCGCAGCACGTGCGCACCATTCATTAAAGCGATAACGTTTGCTGCTGTGGTTCCAATGAGTGCCTCTTCGGGTTTTGTGTTCAGCGGTTTATAAATCATTCCTTTGCGTGACAATCCGATTAACAGCGGCAATTCCAAGGTCGAAAACTCTTTTAATCTCCCTAGCAACGCATAATTGTGCTCCAGGGTCTTTCCAAATCCGAATCCGGGATCAAGCAACACATCTGAAACTCCATGCTGCCGAAGAACAGACAGTTTATCAGTGAAAAATTTATAAACTTCATTGACTACATCATCGTACTTCGGTGCTGCTTGCATGTCTTGGGGCATTCCTTGCATGTGCATCAATACATAGGGCAGTTGGTGTTTCGCCACCACCTCTAATAATGTAGGGTCAATGCTCCAAGCGCTCACGTCGTTGACCATTCCGGCACCTGCTTGAAATGCAGCTTCGGCCACTTCGCCATAAAACGTATCTATGCTGATCAGTAAATTTGGGAATGCAACGTGAACGGCTTCAATGATGGGTACTACGCGCTTTATTTCTTCTCTTGCTTCTACACGTTCTGCTCCCGGACGCGTACTTTGTCCGCCGATGTCTATGATTTGCGCACCTTCTTCAACCATCTGACGCACCAGGTTTACGGCGCCTTCAGCAGCGATTTTCCGACTCTCAGAATAAAATGAATCAGGCGTTGCGTTCACAATCCCCATGATTGCGGGAGTAGCGATGGTGATAAGTTGATTTCGGTTCCGAAGAGTGAAGCTCATGAATTCAGATCAATGGTTGTATCTTTCGCTGGGAAAGTTAATGAAGGAATGACGGATACCAATAGCCAATACGACGCAGTTATTCATCGCTGCGAAGATATTTTTCAAAAGAAGACCAAAGACTACGGTACTGCCTGGAGAATTTTGCGTACTTCTTCGCTCACAGATCAAATCTTTATCAAGGCGAATCGCATTCGCACTCTGCAAGAAACAGGTGTAAGTAAAGTGGGTGAGGGGACTGAAGATGAGTTCGTTGGGATTGTTAATTACTGTGCAATGGCCCTGATTCAGCTGGAGCTAAAAGACACAGATCCACTTGAGCTTCCAGTAACACAATCTATAAAATTGTACACCAAGCACATCAATGAATCAAAAGCATTGATGTTGAAAAAGAACCACGATTACGGTGAAGCTTGGCGCGACATGCGTGTGAGTTCGTTGACTGATTTGATCTTGATGAAACTGCTTCGCGTGAAGCAAATTGAAAACAATGAAGGCAAAACCTTGATTTCTGAAGGCATCGACGCCAACTACCAAGATATGATTAATTATGCCGTTTTTGCGCTGATATTGATGTCAGAAGGGGCGAAATCTTAGGGTGTTAACACCTTGTTAAATAGAAAACATTTAGCCTTTACCCAACGTAAATTGCACCGTCATCGAATTACCAAACGAGCCAAAAAGTAGCATTATGCGAATCGTACTTATCATCTGTAGAATTCTCGTAGGATCCCTGTTTGTTGTGTCAGGCCTTATTAAATCAAACGATGTTTTAGGATTCATGTACAAGCTGGAAGAATACTTCGAGCCGGGTGCATTGAATCTGGAATGGTTGATTCCATTTGCACTTCCGCTGGCCATCTTCATTGTAGTTGGAGAAGTGCTTTTGGGCGTTGCATTGCTTGTTGGAGCACTCCCGAAGTTGACCAGCACAATGACGTTGATTATTATGGTGTTCTTCACTTGGCTTACGTTTTACACAGATACATGTGACCCGAACGGATCCGTAATGGTTGAAAATGTGCAAGGAGTCATGGAAGAAATAGCCAACCAATGTGTACTCGAATGTGGCTGTTTTGGAAATGCCATTCCGCTCACACCAAAGGAAAGTTTCTACAAAGATTTGTTCCTCCTCGTTTTTGTGATTCCTATTTTCATTGGAGCATGGGCAGGACGCATTCGATTGAATACCCCGAAAGAAGCAGTAGCAATCTATACGTTCTCTATCTTGATCACATCACTGTTCTCCATGATGATGTTAGACTGGATGTTCCCTGTGATTTTCTTGACTGGATGCATAATCGTTGCTGCATTCATTCAAAAACGTATTGAAGGCAAGTACAAGGAATGGATCATGGCGCTGGGAATCCTCCTGATTGCTGGATTCTTTCAGTATTGGACCATCTATCACTTGCCGCTGAAAGATTACCGTCCGTATGCCATTGGACAAAGTATTCGAGATAACATGAAGGATGCTGATGAGTTGAATGATGACTTAGCGCCCGGACAGGAACCCTTTGTAGCTCCTGAATATGCTACTGAATACACCTTCGTGAATGTAAACACGAAGAAAGATACGGTTGTGATGTCCAATGATTGGCTGAAAGTGCAAGGATCTAATTGGTTTAAAAATACTTATGAAATTGCTGAAGACGGGTACAATGGCGCTTCTGTGTTAATTCAAGATGGTTACAATCCGCTCATACTAGATTTCGAAGTGATGAGTTATGAGGGCGATGGTTACACGTATGAAATCGTTGGGAGCGAAGGCTACACCTTCCTTCACATCTCAAAAGACATGAGCACTGCGCATACTTGTCCGCAAGAATCGTTGAACGCTTTGGCTAAGGAAGCCGAAGCAAACGGACATGCTTTCTTTGCGCTGACAAGTGCATCTTACGAAGAAGCAGAAGAGTACAGACATGAGTACCAAGCCGCTTATCCGTTCTTGGTTTGTGACCAGACGGAATTGAAAATCGTTGTGCGAAGCAATCCAGGATTGATTTTAATCCATGACGGAGTAGTACTTGGAAAGTGGGCGGCGTCTGACATTCCTGCTTACGAAGACTTGAACGAACTCATTAAATAAGCGTGATTAGTTTCCTTGGTCGTAGAATCTTTTACGGATTCACCGTGCTGCTCGGTGTGCTGACCTTGGTGTTCTTTTTATTCGGATTGGTTCCTGATCCAGCGCGTGAGTTGGCCGGACAAACAGAGTCTGAAGAAGTCATTCAATCTATTAGAGAGAAATACAACCTTGACCTTTCATTGGGGAAGCGTTACGTGTTGTTTATCAATGATGTATCTCCCGTTTCATGGTATGCTTTAGACGAAGATTCTAGACGTTTTCGTTCTGAAAAAGAAGTGGGTGGAACAACTGTTTTCAGCTCATCTTCAAACCGACTTGTACTCAAAGCACCTTATTTAGGGAGGTCTTATTTAACAGATCGAACTGTGACAGACATCCTCTTTGATGCCTTGCCTGGAACTTTAATCTTAGCGCTTGTAGCGATGTTTTTCGCCATGATAGTGGGCATAAGTTTAGGTGTTTGGTCTGCTTTGCGCGAAGGCAGTTTCATTGACCGTTCCATCCTTTTATTAGCCTCCGTAGGCATGAGTGGTCCGTCGTTTTTCATGGCCATTGTTATCGCATGGATAGGTGGATATCTACTTCATGATTCGATATCTATTTCCCTATGGATCATTGTTTTACCGTTATTTGGATTCGTGCTTCAGAAGTTTTTACTGAAGCGAAAAGACAACACGGTTTTCCAGGTTTCACTGGTGCTTTCATTTGTCCTTTGGATCTTTGGCGGAAGGCTAGGAATTCCAACTTTGAGTATGAATTTGCCCGGAACAGGACTTTCAATGAACGGCAGTTTATTTACGGTAGATGTTTGGGAAGGTGAGAAGTTGGCCCTTCAGAATTTGATCCTCCCAGCAATCACATTGGGTATTCGTCCGCTTGCGGTGGTAGCCCAACTCATGCGCAATAGCGTTCTAGAGGTAATGCGTCAAGATTTCATTCGCACAGCAAGAGCCAAAGGATTAACCGAATGGAGAATTGTAATGGGTCATGTGCTTCGAAACGCTATGAATCCAGTGCTTACAGCCGCTTCAGGATGGTTGGCATCTATGCTCGCTGGTGCGGTCTTTGTGGAATTTGTGTTTGGATGGAAAGGGCTGGGACTGGAAGTGTTTCGTTCACTTGAGAAAAACGATTTACCAGTAGTTATGGGCGCCGTAATGGTGATAGCCGTCATCTTCGTGGTCATAAACACCCTGGTAGACTTACTGTACGGTTGGATTGACCCTCGGGTTAGATTGAATTGACACGCTCATTCAGGAGAGAAATGAGTTTTACCGAAGTGGCATTGTAATAACGTTTGGTTCTATAGCTGCTCACCCATTGAATTCCCGAAATTGAATTCGTCAAGAACAATTCATCAGCAGCAAGTAAGTTCTGCGGATTCAATGCGCACTCGTAAACCTTGATGTGATTTTCCAGTGCCAAGTTAATCAATTGCATGCGCATGATTCCTGCAATTGGCCCTTCTTCAAGGGTTGACGTATAAAGCACGCCGTTGCTCACTAGGAAAAGGTTAGAAGAAGTTGCCTCAATGATAGCCCCTTTATAATTTTGGATCAAGGCATCATCAAGTTGATTCTCTTTGGCGAAGAGGCTGGCCATGACATACAACCTACAATCAATGTTTTTGAAGATCGCTAGCTTGTTCACATCCTTCTTCATTTCGGTGAACAGGTCTAGCTTTTTGCCCTTCTCATTTAAGTTATACTTATTGACGTTCAGTGGATACGCTTCAATTACGTATTCCAATTCATTGCTGGTGGGCAGGTAGAAACCTTCTGATTTTCGGGTAAAAGTGATGCGCACTCTTCCTCCAGATGCGATGTTGTTTCTACTGAGGAGCTCCTTAATCTCTTTCTCCAGTTTTTGAAGAGAGAAGTTGATTTCACGTTCGAATTTATAGGCTTTCATGGACTCCAGAATGCGACTGAAGTGATGTTCAAGGAAAATAGGTTTGCCATTCATGATGCGAATGGTTTCAAAAAAGCCATCAGCAAAATGAAAACCTCTATTGGTGACGTGCACCGAAGCTTCAGTTGCTAAGCGATATTCTCCGTGACTATAAACGTATTGCATACACCTACGAAACTAAGGAATGAATGTGGTCAATCAAAGGGTCATTGGTTCGAATTAGAATGCCCGGGACACCAGCACCACGTCCTGCTTCCAGGTCGCGCTCCTTATCACCAATCATTACAGACGCTTTTGGATCGATATTGAATCGGGCTAATGCCTTCTCAATCATCAAACTACCAGGCTTTCGCGTAAGCGATTTCCCGAAGGCATCATGGTGGGGAGAGTAATAGATTTCAGTGATTTTGAATCCGTATTCTTTACATTTCTCACGAAAGAAGGCATGAATTTCGGCCACATCATCATGAGTGTACAACCCTTTCGCTATTCCACCTTGATTTGTAATGAGAATGAGGAGGAATCCCTGATCATGCAATTGCTTCATGGCATCCATCGCCGTAGGCAAAATAGTAAACTCACTCATGTTTTTGGTGTAATCACCTGGATCATGATTGATGACACCATCACGGTCTAAAAAAGCGGCCTTATTCATTGCGTATAGCTTTCAATATCGGTTAATTTCTTCCCACCACGTCTGAATTCCCCCGTACCTTCGGCTACCAGCTTGCCTTCAGCATACAACCTGCTGACTGCTTTGATTCCGCCAAGGAAGTTTCCTTCTTTATCCATCTCAGGACGAAGGGTAACGAGTCCTTCAGCATGCAGCAACTCAGTGGTTACTGGACGAGTCAATCGCGTCTCGAAACGCACGGTGTACAAGAAGTATTCAGCATCGAGAGAAGCTGCAGCAAAATAGGCGGCATCATCTAACATTTTGAAGTACATGGCACCATGAAGCGAACCAGCTGCATGGAAATAGCGTTCATCAAAACGACAGTCAATTTCGCATACGCCGTCACCAACTTGGAGCGAAGGTGCTGGGAGGGTATGATTCACAGCAGCTGACAAATACATCTGCTTCAATCTAGAATAGTGCTCTTGCATGGTGCAAAAGAACGCACATCTTAGACGAAACGCAACAATCAAATGAAAAAGGAGCCTCTTTATTTGTGGATAACAATTTTAAAACCATTCTGTTACTAGATCAATAACAGGAACATTTTCTTCAAATTTGTTAAGGTAGCTCAATCACTTTAAATTATATATCTGGACACTCAACTAACAGCTTCAAAGCACCTTCAAGCGTTTAGCGTTTTACCTCAATGTGTATTGTTGTGGGATGAATCGATGTGCTGTGCAGCGAGTAACCGGAACAGTGAGGCCAATTTCTCTGGATTGAATTCAAAAGCCCTCATTGGATTGCATTTAAGCGACATTCCCGGCTTACAGAATGAAAATGAAGTAGTTAGAGGGTTTGAGAAGGCGTTCGCTACAGGGAAACCGGTGGACATTCAGCGTGAGATTTCATACAATGGCAAAATGGTGGTCATTGAAACCAACATTGCCTATCACAGAGAGTCGGGGACGGGAAACGGCTATTTTCTCTCTGTTTGCCACAAGAATAAATCAGAGCAAGCAGCAGAACTTCCTTTTCAAGCATGGGATTCACTGTTTGCTACAAGTTCAGAAATTTACGCATGCATAGATAAGAATGCCAGGGTATTGAGGGTGAACAACAACTTCATCGGAATGCCTCCATCTCAGTGGATTGGTCAGCATTTGATTAATTTCATTGATACTGAAGATCAACAGGTTTTTCAAATAGCATTGGAGCGAACCTTCATTACAGCTGAACTGATGCGCTTAGAATTGATGATTCGTAAGCGTTGGTTCAGTGTAACGATTAATCCTTGGGTCGAAAGCAATTCAGTAGAGTATGTGGTAACGTTGTTCAGAGACATTACAGAAGAGCGAAAGCGGAATAAGAAGAATCAAGGACGCATGGCGTTACTGAATGACGCTCTGTCGCGTTCAGAAGAGGCCATCTTTTTAGTACATGCTGAGGGTAAAGTCGCATTTCATAACAAAGCAGCGGCTGAACTGATATCTCCAGTGCCTTTTCACATTGATAATCTGCGACTTCAACTTAGAAATTGTTTGTTGACTGAAGATGGAAAGAAGGCCATGACGCCTGACCAGCTCAGTGTTTTTGAAGTATTAGAAGGGCAAGCACCACGAAAAGAAAGATTTATCCTCAAGGTAGCAGGAACCTATGTGCCTGTAGAAAGTTCAGTTCAAACACTTGAGCCTGATGGGGATCAAATTGAATACGTTTTATGGACCCTCCGAAACATATCAAAAGATTATGCGCGGATCAGAGGACTTGAGAAAGTAAATGAACATCTAGATCATTTTGTTCAGGCTGCGGCACATGACTTGAGGTCACCCATTGCCAATTTAGAGAACCTATCATTGCTCTTACGTAGAACAAATTCAATTGAACAGAGTAAAATCCTTGCTGAACAAGTAGGACAGAGCGCCACCCAATTGAAAGAAGTCATTTCTAGTATGATGGAACTTGCCGAAGCACGCGCTTTTGAACATTTAAAATCAGAAGAGTTGTTCTTTGAAGCTTTAATGGACGAAGTGAAAGGCACGCTGGAAGGTCCATTGCTTGGCAATGGTACAACGGTAAAAGTTGACTTTGATCAAGCGCCGCATATCCAATACAACAAGGCACTCTTGAGAAGCATTTTATTCAATTTAGTGTCTAATGCTGTGAAATACAAGCACCCAGATCGCTTTCCAATTGTATCTATTTCTACCGAAGAAGCGCTTGATTACCAGGATGCTGTTTGGCTTACTGTTAAAGACAACGGCATTGGGATGGACCTTTATTCAGTAGGGCAGAACCTATTCAAACCGTTTTACCGTGTAAAAAAAGAGGGCGTAGGTAAGGGAATTGGATTGAGTCTAGTAAAGAGTTTTGTAGAGCGAAACGGTGGTGAAATTCGTGTAGAGAGCACGCCCAACGTAGGAACTCAGTTTAAGATCTTACTGAGAAGTTACGGTGAGAATTTAGATGCGCTTCAGTACACACTTTTTGAGGGTGGTGAATAAGAGTGGGTGATCCCACGAGCGCCGTATGGACCAAGGAGCTGTGCCGCGCATGATCCCACGAGCTGAGCTCGTGGCTGCGACATCCAATCGAGGTTGTTTTAAATCTCGTTAAGGAAAAACCAACAATTCATTACCCTCCCCTTCGGCCTTGTCTTCTGCACCGTAGAAGGTCAAACTGAAAATCCGCAATCGAAACCCACTGATGCAGGGTTGGCCCATCTGGCCCAACCTTTGGATAGAGGTAGGATTGAAGTTTAGAGCTTCAAAGAAAGACGACACAGCCTTGATTTTTGATCCACTTTGTATTAAGACAAAGTGGAATAGAGAAAATAAAATCATCATGGATGGTAAACCGCATGTTCCCACGAGCTGAGCTCGTGGCTACTACATCAATCGAGTTCGTCTGAAACGCATTAAAAAAGAATAGAATGGGGTTAACCCCCTTTAACCAATCCTTTGTCCATTACCAGCCGCTCCCGCAGGTCGCATTAAAACAACATCACCATCTTCTCCAACGGCGCCAAGGACAAGGCATTCAGACATAAACGAGCCAATTTGTTTGGGCGGGAAATTAACAACGGCAATCAATTGCATGCCCACTAAATCTACAATGGTGTACCGAACAGTCAGCTGAGCGCTTGTCTTGAGAATTCCGATCTCTTCGCCAAAATCGATCCAAATCTGAAAAGCGGGTTTCCTAGCTTCAGGGAAAGGTTTGGCCTCTATAACGGTGCCAACGCGCATGTCTACCTTTAGAAAATCACTGAAATCAAGCATATCGCGTGTTTTTTCAAAGGTAGTTAGTTTCAATTGTTGATGATTCATGGGCCAAAAACCAGAATGAATCCTACTTACATCCGTACATTTGAGTCAAACTTGAAGTATGGTTTGGCCTAAATTTAACACATCTGATTTTCCGTCTGTTTCGAAAGAAGAGTGGACAGCCAAGGCGCTGAGGGACCTGAAAGGGATGACTTTAGATTCGCTCAATTGGGATTCTGAATTGGGAGCGTTAGAACCAATTTTCCATCCTTCAGATTCTGTTGCTGCGAACGAATTACCCCCAAGATCCATTCATAATTCGGATAATTCATGGGAGATTACACAGTCTTTTCATGCAGAAGATTCGAATGCACAAGTTGTATCTTCCTTGATGCAAGGCACGTCATACCTCAATCTAAAGTTGGAGAAAGGGAGTGAAAAGCGCTTGGAATCATTGCTAGCCGGTGTGCATTTGGAAATGATTCATTTAAGAATCGAAGGGCGCGCTGATTTGGATGTTGTTCTTCAACAATTGGGCAACCTTGTTTCAGACCGAAAGTTAGACAGCAAGGAACTTAGAGGTTGTCTGGGGCAAGACCTACTGACCTCAAACTTCAATCAAGGCCATTTCGCTTCAGAAGAGGAACTTCGAGGTGCCGTTACAGATCAAATGAAATTGGTCGGAAATGCATTTACATCGATGCGTTCTTTGCCTGTTCAGGCTTACCGCTACTTTGAGGCAGGAGCTACAAACGCTTTGGAGCTGGCAATAGCGCTTCACACGGGGAATGTCTATCTCAATTTCGCCCTAGAAACAGGCGCTTCCATTGATGATGTATCCCATCTTTTGGAGTTTAAAATGACCTCTGGAGGAAGTTATTTCATGAACATCGCCAAATTTAGAGCGCTCAGAATAATGTGGGGGAAAGTGGTTGAAAGCTACGCTCCAGGGCATGATTGCTCAAGCGTCACCTGGATTGAAGCGCATACAAGCGAACGTTATTACAGCTCCAATGACCACTACAACAACCTTTTAAGGGCTACTACTTCAGCTATGTCGGCCATTGTTGGCTCGTGTGATAGCATTGATATTTCCAACTGTTCTCCCTCTAAACAAGACAATGATGAATTGCGCTATGCGCGAAACATACACCATTTGCTCAGAGAAGAATCATGGTTAGATGCCGTAATTGACGCAGGGCATGGAAGCTATTACATTGAAGCGTTAACGAACAAACTCATGACCAAGGCCGGTGAACTTCTCATCCAAATTGAAAATGCTGGCGGAATTTGGACACCAGCAGGAGCGGAATTCATAGCGCAAGAAATGGCAGCGAATCGCACTCAGATTCTGAGCGAAGTGGCCAATAAGGAACGCCTCGTGATTGGCGTGAATAAATTTGAATCGACTTCGAAAGTAGTTGAGGAAAACGCTGGTGGAACAGGGGAGTTAGCAACTTTCAATGTACCATTTGAACTGACTAAAAAGGATTAGGATGAAAAAAATTGGACAACTCAATTGGTTTGAAGCCAATCCGAAACCAGCAGAAAAGCGAGAATACAATGTGCGATTCACGGCTGACAAGTTAGAACTCAAAGGGAAATACAACGCGGCGAACACACCAAAACTGGCCCACTTAGATTTCCCTTCAGGATTGCCTCCGTTTCTACGTGGACCTTACACAACGATGTACACTTCGCGGCCATGGACCGTAAGGCAATATGCCGGGTTTTCAACCGCGGAAGCATCAAATGCTTTTTACAGAAACAACTTGAAGGCCGGGCAAAAAGGTCTTTCTGTGGCCTTTGATCTTGCTACTCATAGGGGCTATGACAGTGATCACCCGCGTGTTGAAGGGGATGTAGGAAAGGCAGGAGTGGCAATTGATTCAGTGCTTGACATGAAGGTGCTATTCGATCAGATTCCACTTGATAAAATGTCGGTTTCAATGACCATGAATGGCGCGGTGATACCCATCATGGCCTTTTACATTGTGGCTGCAGAAGAGCAAGGAGTGTCGCCAGAACAACTTACTGGGACCATTCAAAATGATATTCTGAAGGAATTCATGGTGCGAAACACGTACATCTACCCGCCGAAACCTTCAATGCGCATCATCTCAGACATCTTTGCTTACGCATCAGAAAAGATGCCGAAGTTCAATTCAATCAGCATTAGCGGCTACCACATGCAGGAAGCCGGAGCTACGCCTGACATAGAATTGGCTTACACTTTGGCAGATGGATTGGATTACATTCGAGCGGGAATCGCTGCCGGACTTGATATTGATGCCTTTGCACCCCGACTATCATTCTTCTGGGGGATTGGAATGCAGCACTTTACCGAGATTGCTAAGATGCGCGCTGCACGTTTACTTTGGGCGAAAATCATCAAACAATTTGATCCAAAGAGTGATAAGTCTATGGCTTTGCGGACGCACTGTCAAACTTCAGGATGGAGTTTGACAGAGCAGGATCCGTACAACAATGTAGCGCGAACGTGCATAGAAGCAATATCTGCAACTTTGGGTGGAACACAATCACTTCACACCAACGCTTTAGACGAAGCCATTGCACTTCCAACGGAATCATCTGCCCGTATTGCGAGGAACACCCAGCTCTATTTGCAGTACGAAACCGATATCTGCAAGGCCATTGATCCTTGGGCAGGAAGTAACTATGTAGAAACGTTAACGGCTGAGATTGCTAAAAAAGCGTGGGAACTCATTGAAGAAGTAGAAGAGCTGGGAGGAATGGCAGCCGCCATCGAAACCGGACTCCCTAAAATGCGCATTGAAGAAGCTGCAGCCAGAAAACAAGCCCGCATAGACAGTGGGAAGGACTCTATTATTGGTATAAACTTGTTTCGCCCTGAAGAAGAAACAGAGATCGAGATTCTAGAAGTAGACAATGAAGCTGTGCGCAAGGGGCAACTAGAGCGACTAGTAGAACTCAAGGCCAATCGAGATTCAGGTGCCGTAATAGCCAGTCTTGATGCCCTCACGGCGTGCGCTAAAACAGGTGAAGGTAACTTATTGGAGCTTGCGGTGAATGCTGCACGACATAGAGCTAGTCTGGGAGAGATCTCTGACGCCATGGAGGTTGAGTTTGGTAGGTACAAAGCCACCCAACAAAGCATTTCAGGAGTATATTCCGCAGAAGCAATGGATCAGGATGATTTTAAGAAGGCTCGCAAAATGGCCGATGAGTTCGCTGAGATCAGCGGAAGAAGACCTCGTATTATGATTGCGAAAATGGGGCAGGACGGGCATGATCGTGGGGCCAAGGTGATTGCTACTTCATTTGCCGATATCGGCTTCGATGTAGACATCGGTCCGCTTTTTCAAACGCCTGCAGAAGCTGCTAAGCAAGCAGTTGAGAACGACGTGCACATCCTTGGTGTGTCTTCACTTGCTGCAGGACATAAAACCCTTGTACCGAAAGTGATTGACGCGCTCACCAAAGAGGGTAGGGAAGATATCTTGACGGTTGTTGGAGGCGTTATTCCAAAACAAGACTATGAATTTTTATATGAAAATGGGGTAGTGGGCATCTATGGTCCAGGAACAAATATCTCCATTGCTGCCCAGCACATTCTTGATATCCTAATCAAAGCTTATTCTTGATTTGATTGCGGATTATAAGAATCGAAGGTGCCATCATTGTAGAACACAATGATGCGCTGAATTTCCTTTTCTCTTGATTTTATCGTTTTCACCTGGTGTACACTGGAAAGATTTTCTGGAACAATGGGCTGTGCCTTGTCTTGAGGTGGTGTTACATTTGTAACTACACTTCCTGCGCCCTTGACCTCTGATTTTAATTCGGTTACACTTGTATCGCTTGGATAAGGAGTGGTACCTGTAACATTTGTAAACATCTCACCTTTCCCATGTAACAACCAACGTGTGTCTAATTCAGGGTAATTGTCGCTCAAAGACGATAAGAACGTTACACTCGGTCGGTTCCTGCCATTGATTAAATGGGAGATAGCAGACCTCTGAACCCCACACTTTTCTGCTAAGTCCTTAGGTTGCAGATTGTAATGCTGTAAAACAAGGCTGATACGTTCACTAAAACTTTTCATGGTACAAATGTAACACACTTTTGTTACACTTGTACAAAGCGCCTGTGTTACAAGTGTAACTTGTTGGAGTTGAGTTTGGAGTTGGAAGTGGGGAAAGTGGGGTAATATCACTTCACCAATTTGAATTTAATCAACTGGATTTAAGCATATTAATAGACCTTTTGTAAAGGGCGATACGAATGTATCAGATGAACTTTTGATTGTGCAAGTTATTTCCCAGCACAAAAGAAGTAACATCCATACGTTTTTTGGCTTGCGGTTGAAGCACTAACAGTTGAAAAAGGTGTTGATCTCCACAAACTACAAAGAGTCCTTCTGTATTTTGAATAAGGGACCCTGGCACTTCTTGAGAACTGATATCAGTTGGATTCCCAAAATGGATTTTATAGGTCATTTCGCTGGTTTCCGTCCATGCGGTTGGGAATGGATTTAACCCCCGAATGAAATTGTGAATTTGCAAACTCGGTAGGCACCAATCAATCTTACAATTCTCTTTATGGAGTTTTGGAGCAGGGCGCATTTGCTTCGCCCCAAAGTCAGATTGTGGTTTGCCTTGAATAGACTTATCGAATAGTTTGTAGCAGGTATCTAGAAGCAGCGTTGCACCAACCTCCTTCATTTCGTCATGTATATCTCCGGTGGTTGCTGAAGTTGAAATGGGGAACTTAGCTTGTTGGAGTACATTTCCCGTATCAATTTCCTTTTCAATGAGAAACGTGGTACATCCTGTTTCTGAATCACCATTCATCACAGCCCAGTGAATAGGAGCAGCACCGCGGTAGTCAGGCAGTAAAGAACCGTGCAGGTTAATAGTCCCCAGCTTCGGCATTTGCCACACTCGTTCAGGAAGCATTCTGAATGCCACTACTACGAAAAGGTCAGCGTCGTATGATTTCAACGCTTCAATAAAGGCCTCATCCCTAAGTTTCAAAGGCTGTAACACTGGTATCCCTTGTGAAACGGCATATTCTTTAACGGCCGAAGTTTGAAGTTTCCGTCCACGTCCGGCAGGTTTATCTGCCACAGTTACTACAGCAGCAACTTCCAGTTCAGATTCATGAAGTGTTTTGAGAGACGCCACCGCGAATTCAGGTGTGCCCATGAAGATGATGCGTTTAGCCATGTTTAGATCTGTGTATATTTCCAATTAGACCTCCACAAAAATAGCAAACTAAGGATCCCTATCAAGGTGAAATAGAGGTAGTCTGTCATCCAAATAATGTGAATGGGTTGTGGTGATGTGATGGTGAAGTGATAAACCAAAATGATGTAGGCAATAACGCCTGTAAATTCTATGAACATTCCTGTTTTTGTTCTTCCACTGCCTTCAATGGTATTGAACAAAATAGAGCTAAAAGAGAAGATGAGCATAGCCACAAAAACGACGCGCAAAGAATCTGTCATAGCCTTAATTCCTTCCGGGTCTTGAAAAAAGTAGCGAGAAATGACTTCAGGATAAAGCACCAATCCGTGGCAAAGCAAGAGCACGCCCCCTAGATTGATCAAAATAAGTCGCTTCATAGCGGCGGTGAGCTCCTCCTGTCTGTTTTCAGCTATGAGTGTTGAAATGACTGTACGCGTGGTGTACCCAACTCCCATTACAGCCACAAAGGCCAACATGTAAGTGCTTCTGACAATGTTAGACACTTTAAGCTCCATACCGCCGACCTTTTCGACAAAAAAGAAAAAGGCAGTCCAGGTAGAAAGCGCAATAATCTGTTGAATAATCAACGGAAGAGAGAGTTTCATCAGTCTTCTGGCAATGCCTCTCTTAACGTTCGTAATTCCATGTAGAAGACCAAAAGCACTCCCTTTGTACTTCCAAACTGTGTAAGAGACGAGGAAGGTTGCACCTGCCGCCTCAGAAATCAATGTCGCTAAGGCTGCTCCTTCGTGTTTCATTTCTGGGAAAACGCCAATTCCGAAAATCAACAAATAGTCTAAAAGGATGTTTAATCCGGCGGTAATGACCATTGAAACAGACAGTACGCCCGTCTTTCCGGACCCAATGTAAAGACTATTCAGAACTAAAAGGGGAATGTAAATGATGAGTCCTAGGCTGCGAATAGAAAGGAATTCACGCATGACCAAGAGTACGTTTTCTGATTGGATCAGGTGATGATACGCATATTGATCAAGCAACAAGAAAAGACCATAGAGCGCTACACCCATTCCAATGGCGATTCGGATTCCAGAACCAAACCATTCACCAACCTCATTGTCTTTGCCTTCGCCAATTTTCCTTGCAATGAAGATCTGTGTCCCAGATGACAGTCCAATTCCAAACATGATGGCGGTAATGTAGAGCATGCTCGCAACACCGGCGCCGTTCAAATAATCTTCTCCAACCTCGCTTAAGAATACATTGTCAGTTAGTACTACCAAGAATTGCACAAAAGCACCCAGGGAGAGTGGCAATGCTATTTTTATGAGCGACTTGTAACTTATATCTAGGTTTTTAGCCATTAAAATGTTTGATGATGCCTTCGCTATTTCGAATACTCTGTTTGGCCCATTTTACTTTAATCGTGGCCATTTCTTCCCGCGTTAGTTTCCAGTCTATTCCCTCCAGCCGAACGCGTTGTGTTAATTCATAGAGTGACAATGCGGCAGCAACACTGATGTTGAAGCTTTCTGTGAATCCGTACATGGGAATTCGGACGAACAAATCAGCTTCATCCATGACCTCTTTTGAAACACCTGAAAGTTCTGTTCCGAATACTAAAGCGACGGGCGCGTCAAGAGGTAGGTCTGCAATTTCGCAATCATTTTTGTGCGGGGTTGTCGCCACAATTTTATATCCCTTTGCTTTTAACTGGCGCAGACAATCTACCGTATTCTGTTCTTTAGAATTGTATTGGTGAATGTTGAGCCACTTAGTAGCGCCCATAGAAATCTCCTTATTTGTTTTCCATTCATTGTCATTTTCAATGATGTGTACATCCTGAATACCAAAACAATCGCAACTGCGCAAGACAGCGCTGGCATTGTGAGGCTGGAATAAGTTTTCTACTACACAGGTGATGAAACGCGTGCGTCCTTGAATTACTTTCTCGAATTTCTGGTCGCGCTTATCTGTCATGTAATACTTCAAGAAATCATATAATTTCTCCATGTTATTAAGGCAAAAAAAAAGCCTCCCGTAAAGGAGACTTTTGAATGGTTTGCGATGTGAATTACTTCACTTTCGTAGATAGCTCAGCTCCTGGCTTGAACTTAACAACTTTTTTCGCTTCGATTGTGATTTCTTTACCCGTTTGTGGGTTACGTCCTTTACGTGCAGAACGCTCAGAAACTGAGAACGATCCAAATCCTACGAGAGCAACACGGTCACCTTTTTTAAGTGCATCTGAAGTTGTGTCGATGAATGCATCTAGTGCACGCTTTGCGTCGGCTTTAGAGATTCCTGCTCCTTCTGCCATTGATTCTACTAGTTCAGCTTTATTCATTTTATTGGTTTTATATATTAGACATTCGATGAATCATGACAAATATATAGGCTAAAACGCGCGGCAGGCAAGGATTGCCGTAAAAAAACCCCTATTTTGTTGAAAACTGCACTTATTTGTTGAAAAGTATGGCTTATTTTGGACCTTTTCCGCTTTAGATAAGGCTTTCAGGAAGTGATTGGAATCCAAATTTGAACTTTTTAGGTTTCAAACTGTAGTAAATAATTCAAAATCATCTCACATCTTTACATCAAAACAAACTCAATGAAACACATTTACCTATTAAGTACAATTGTTCTCGCTGCCTTCTCAATGAATGCACAGACAACACACATGGTTGAAGCAGGAGGAACCCCAAATGGAGATATAGCACCTTATTTCGATCCTCAGTTTATTACGATTGAGGTTGGGGACATTGTTGAATGGAATAACATTGAAGGATTCCACGGAATTGCAACAACATCAGGTCCTGAATCTTTTGGAACTCCAAATGGAACTGCGCCTTGGATGTTTAGTTTCACGTTTGATACAGAAGGCGTTTATGAATACGAGTGTCCGGTTGGAAGTCATGCACTCACCCAATTTGGAACAATTACAGTTGTAGGTCCTCAGAATATTTCTTCTGAGGCAAGGGTAGACGTAAATTGGAATGTGTATCCCAATCCCGCAAACGCATTTACAACAGTGCAAATTGAAGGATACGGACAAACTGGACAGTTGTCTATCTATAACTTAACAGGAGCATTGGTGGGGACACAGCCAATTCAATCTGGGACAACAAAGGTTGACATCAACCACTTGTCAAATGGAATTTACATTATTGAGCTAAACCTTGATGGGATGCTTGAACGACGGAAATTTACCGTCAATTAATTTAAAGGGGCTTCGGCCCCTTTTTTTATGCCAAATAACGGAGGAAGTAGTCTGCTGACGGACGAACTCGGTAATCATTCGATTTGTGCAATGCGATGATTTTTTTGTTTTCGTCAATGAGCACGGCATAAGGCTCATGAAGCGTACTTTTAAATCCGAATAGCGAAAGACCCAACGGTAGAATAGGGCCCGAATTCAAACCAATTTGTTTTCCGTAAGCCACATCTGCATCTTGAAGATCATAGATTCCTTCACCGTAGGCCTTTGACTTTGGTACTTGACTAGAAATGAATACCACAGATGTTCCTTTTGCTTGGAACTCATTTAAGTGTGCGTTCAGATCATTTTTATGGTCCACGCAAAACGGACACCAATCTCCACGGTGGAAAACCAATAGGCTTTTTCCTGAAATTGAATGAATCGAAACAGCATCCCCTTCGCTGTCAATTAAGTTTCCATCTGGAAGCTCAGCTCCAATCGAAAATCCGGTTTTGTCTTTTGCTTGTTTCGCGTAGCCAAAGTTGTAAATCAACCAGCCAAAGAAGGCAATGGCCGCTAAGATAGAGTCAATGGCCAATCCATCTTGATTGATTTTGAACGAAGCAAATGAAATGAGTGCTGTAATTCCAGCACCAACTGTAATAAGGATAGACATGAAGTTCGCATTCGCTTTAGACATTGTATAGATGTAAACAAACCAAAATGCTGCGAGCACATGGGTGAGCATTGCTGCAAATGCAGTCAATGAATCTAAGTGTTGTGCGAAATGAATGCCTGTTATTATTCCACCTACGAGAAGATATGCGATGTAAATGGTGATGAAAATTGATTTTAGCATAACGGTTTCTTTCCTTTAAGATTGCACAAAGATAAGGTGAAAATTAGTGCCAGATTGTCGAACTTTGCGCTATGAAAGATGGATTATTTTTCGACTATAAGGTTGAAATTAGGTTTGCAGACATCGATGTGGTGGGGCATGTGAACAATGCTATTTATTTGACCTATTTCGAACAAGCCCGTATGATGTTCTTTTCTGAACTGATTGGCGAAGCGTGGGACTGGAACAAATCAGGCGTGCTATTGGCTCACAATGAGGTTGACTATTTCGAACCCGTATTGCTCAGCGATGAGCTAATCATCTCTACTTGGTGCAGTAAAATTGGAAATTCAAGTCTGACTTTAGAATACGATGCCTACAGAATCCCTTTTGGGAAAAAAGAAAAAAGTCTTTGTACGAAAGGTAAGTCTGTTTTGGTCTGTTTTGATTTTGAAAAGAAACGAAAAATCTCAGTTCCGGAGGCGTGGAAAGAGGGGCTAATCAAAGCTTAATCTCAAAAATAATGGTTTCGTAAGCCTTCAATTCAAGTGTTTTTCCAATTTGAACTTTCCTGTCATCCAGCACCCTTCGTGCAGAATGTTTTTCTTCTAGATTTAAGAATCGGTTCATTTCAAGCGATTTCCCTTCCGCATTGAAGTTCATGACCACCATAATTTTCTTTTTTTCGCTTGCGCGGAAATAAACATAGATGCCCTCTTCAGGAGTGAAGTGAGTTAAGGATCCTTTAAACAACTCAGGATTCTTTTTTCTGTATTGCCCAAGTCTCGCGAAGTAATCAAATAGCTCATTTTCGAAAACAGTTCTGCCAGCGCGCGCGAATTTATTCAAAGAGTCAGCAGCCCACCCTCCAGGGAAATCTTGCCGAACAAGTCCGTCAGGATTGGCAAAGTTTTTCAATCCGATCTCTGTCCCGTAATAAAGAGATGGAATCCCCCTTGTGGTCATGATGAAGGCAAAAGCGGTCTTTAATTTTTCAGGATTCTCTCCTACAACAGAGAAAACACGACTCAGATCATGGTTGTCTAGAAACGTCACATTCAGGGCAGCATCTTTGTAAACAACGTCCTTGGCCAGGGTGTAATACAGGCGTGACGCGCCTTCTGTCCATCCGAAGTTTTCACTCAACGCATTGTTCAATGCATAATGAAGCTGAAAGTCAGTAACCGACTGTAAATTAGAACTATATCCTTTTTTAAGTCCGTTGTCTCCGGTGAACCAAGCTTGAATAGGAGTACCATGAACCCATGTTTCTCCGAACATGAAAAAAGACGGGAACTCTATGAGCACGCGATCAGCCAATTCTTTCATGAAGAGTTGATCAGGGTACGCGTAAGTGTCAATTCGAAATGCATCAATTCCGAAATGCCCGATCCACCAAAGACTATTTTGAATGAGGTAGTTCGCCAGGTGGGGATTGCGCTGGTTCAAGTCAGGCATGTGATGATCAAACCAGCCATCAGTCATTTTCAAGCGGTCGTTTTCATTGGCATAGGGGTCAAGTAAGGTTGGCGCTTTGTAGGACGTCTTTGTGTATGTTGGCCAGAAGTTGATCCAGGATGAATCAGGTAAATCTTTGTAAATCCAATGCTGATCACCCCAGTGGTTGTAGACAATGTCTTTTACAACCTTGATGTCTCTGAGGTGACAGGCTGCTACAAATTGCTTGTAATCAGTGTTCGTTCCTAGTCGCCTATCAATGGCATAAATGTCTGTTGGAGCATAACCATGGTAAGAAGCTTTCGGTTGGTCATTCTCCCAAACAGGATTTAACCAAAGGGCAGTAACGCCAAGTTCTTCAACATAATCTAGGTTGTTTACTATTCCTTGTAGGTCTCCTCCATGTCTGTCAAACAGGTTATCTCTGTTTACCTCGGTCTCCTTCATTTCTGAGAAAGCATCATTGCTGGAGTCGGCATTTGAGAAACGATCAGGAAAAATGAGGTAGATGTAATCACTAGGAGAGAGGCCTTGTTGTCCTTTTGCCATTTCTGACTTCGACTTGATTGAATAAGGCCAAGTAAATGAAGTTGTTCCCCTCATGAATTTCAAGGTAACATCCTTGTTCGGCGTGCGAGGGTCTATCTTTAATTCAAGGAACAAATAGTTTTTGTTCACCATTTGTGTTGTTCGAATTAACTGGACGTGTTCATCAGCTATTTCAGCGACATATGCCCCTATGTTTGGGCCATAAATGAGTAATTCTACACAAGGGTTCTCCATGCCGCTCCACCAATAGGGCGGCTCAATTTTATTGATAGGCTGCTGACCTAAAGCAAAGAACTGTAGACAGAGGAATGTAAAGGTAAGTAGCGTTTTCATGATACAGCTTTTCATTAATGGGACATGAAGGTTATGATAATAATTCCAAATTTAGTTACATTTACAAAGTGTCTAATGTACACATAGACTTTACAATTAAATAAACCACCATGAAGAAACTATACACTTTATTGATGGCATTTTGCTTAGTAAGCGCAGTGTCAGCCCAGGTTGATTTAACACTTTCAGTAGACATGAACAACGAAACTGTTTCGGCAGAAGGTGTTCACGTAGCTGGAAGCTTCCAAGGATGGGCAGCAGACGGAACGCCCATGTCAGATGACGACTTGGATGGCGTCTATGAAGTTACCTTGTCAATTGAAGCAGGAGACTATGAATTCAAGTTCATCAATGGAAATGATTGGCCATTCGAGGAAACTGTTCCTGATGCTTGTCGTGCTGACCTCACTGGAAACACGAACCGTTCAGTGAGTGTTGCAGAAGCAACTACCTACGCTGTATGTTATGGAAGTTGCGCTCCTTGTGGTATGAGCACTGTTTTACTGCGTGTTGACATGAGTCAATTGGAAGCCATTGCTCCTCAAGGTGTTCATGTTGGAGGGAACTTCCAAGGATGGGACCCAAGTACAACCATGTTGTCTGATACAGACGGGGACCTTATATACACGTTGGCTTACAGTTATGACCCCGCATTGCTTGAAGCAGATGGAGGTGACCTCTTGTTTAAGTTTATAAATGGAAATGACTGGGTTTTTACAACTGAAGACATTGATGTTGCCTGTGGAGATGGAACAGGAAACCGTTTAATTGAGGCGATCGAAACCAATGCTGTAACGGATGCTTTGTGTTTCAACTCTTGCACATCATGTGTTGCACCAACTGAAATTACCCTTCGCGTAGACATGTCTTTGCAAACTGTTTCTCCTAATGGAGTGCATGCTGCTGGAGAGTTTCAAGGATGGATCGTAGACGGGACACCGATGTCTGATGACGATGCCGATGGCATTTATGAAGTAACAGTTGCGGTTGCGCCTGGGACTTATGAATATAAATTCATAAACGGAAATAATTGGAATGGTGTAGACAACGACAATGAGTCTGTTCCTGCTGATTGCAATACGAATGGAAATCGTTTGTTGTTAGTTGAAGCTGAAGTTGCGCAAACAATTACTTACTGCTACAACCAGTGTTCAGAGGCATGCGAGAATGACCCAGATCCTGCCGACGTCACGTTTAATGTAGACATGAATGAAATAGAAGTATCTGTTGATGGGGTATGGTTGATGGGATCATATACAGATCCACAGTGGCAAGGAGGAGCAACGATGATGAGCGATGATGATGCTGATGGAATATACACAGCAACAGTAAACATTTCTGGTTCTGCAGATTTCCAATACAAATTCACAAACGGAGATCCTTATCCAGGAGGAATCGCTGATGCTGATGTTGAGGAAACATATAATTTCGAAATAAATGGTTGTGGTGTTGCCAATGGAGTTGGTGGATTCAACCGCACGCATACGCGCTCAGGAGCAGCAGAAGAATTAGATGTTGTTTGCTATAACTCTTGTGTTGCTTGCGGAAATGGTATCGTAGATCTACCCAATGCAGACTTTGTAGTTTACCCAAATCCAACCAACGGGGTTTTAAACATCAATTCAGATGATTTCAACGGATTTACAGAAATCAATCTTTTCAACGCACAAGGTAAATTAGTGTTGAGCGAGGTAATGAATTTTTCGGCTGGACAAACGACCACAATTGACGTAAATGAATTTCCAAATGGAGTTTATGCAATCACCTTATTATCAGGTGTCTCCGTGTCAACTCACATGATAATCAAAAAATAAGTAGGCCTATTCAGAACTTTTAAACGCCTCTCCCGTAAGAGTAGGTGCGTTTAATGCGTGAAAAATAATTTTAACCATCCTCGATAGTGGAAAAAATTATATCAGACATTCATTGAAACCTTTTTGAACAGTCTATATTTGACCCACAATCTGATTATACTATCCTTATAATAATCTATTTATGAAAAAAATACTACTTATTCTAACTGCTGTAGTATGCACTGTAACAACTCAAGCCCAAATGATTGGAGCCTCTGTGGAAGTTTATGAAGTGCATACTGGTATGGTTGGGTCAACAGATTTGACTGGCTACACAACTTATCGTCTTTTTGCAAACTTGACAGACTCTGAAGACTTCGTTTCTGCACTTTTCGGAATAGCGGGAACTCCTTTAGAGGTTAACACTGACACTGATTTCTGGCAATCTGATTTTGGAGGAACAACTGGTCCTCAAGTAAACCCACTCGTATTCCCTACTTTCCCAGAAGCTGAGTTTGACAGTTTTATAACTATTGGACGTGCAAACTCACAAGATCCAGGAGCAGGCATTACAGCAACTCAAGATGGCTCTGAACCATGGGTTGATGTTTTTAATGCTGGTGGAAACATTGTTATCGATGGAACTATTGGAGGTGCATGGTTTACGCTTTCGGGCGAAGCATCTGTGAACGGTGTTGCTGGCGATGATTTGAAAGTTTTGATAGGACAATTCACAACGAATGGTTCTTTCTCAGGATTTGTGAACGGACAAGTTTTTGTTGAAGGAGACAATGGCAACATTGATCTTGGAACATGTTTCCCTTTCTCTGAAAATAACGAGGCTGTTTTTGGATGTACTGATCCAATCGCAACAAACTATGACGATACTGCTGACGTAGAAAACTGCTCATGTGATTACGAATGTTTACTTGTAGTAGAATCTGTAATTACTACCTCTGTTACTTGTAACGGAGACACTGACGGTTCTGCTTCTATTACTTCATCAGGAGGTTTTGGGGCTGTAACTTACCAGTTGGACGGAGGAAATGTTCTTGCAGTAAGTAACTTCAATAACCTTTCTGGAGGCGCACACATTATTACTGTTGCTGACTCTGAAGGATGTACTGTAGATTTCGAATTTGATGTTCCTGAGCCTGACGACGTAACTGTTGCTATCACTTTGCAGCAGCCTGTTCTTTGTAATGGTCAGGGTAATGCTATTTTGAATGGCGCTGGTGCTGGTGGAACTGGTGAAATCATGTATGACCTCACTTCTGGTCTGACTGACCCACAATTGGATGGTTCTTTCGCTGGACTTGGAATTGGAACGTACACCATCTTCGCTATTGACGAAAATGGTTGTACTGGACAATCTATTCCTTTGAACATCACTCAACCTATTGCTGTACAAGTAAATATTACTGGACAATCAGATGCTTCTTGCAGTGATTCTGAAGATGGATTAGTTGTAATCCAGTCTTTCGGTGGAACAGGTGGTTTAACATTCTCTATCGATGGCGAAAACTTCCAAGCTGGAAACATCTTTAACGTTGGTCCTGGTGAATACACTGTAACAGCTATGGATGCGAACGGATGTATTGACCTTTCAAACATAAATGCTATGATTGAAGCTCCAGACCCAATTGAACTTACAATTGATGCTTCAAACCCATCTTGCTTTGGTGATACAAACGGTTCTATTGGTGCAACTGCAACAGGTGGAAATGGCGGGTTCATGTATTCGATTGGTGGCGGAGATCTGACTACGACAGGGAACTTCATAGACTTGATTGACGGAACATACCCAATTTTGGTTGTTGATGTTGATGATTGTACTACAACGATCGATGTTGACATTGTTGCACCTACTCAAGTAACTTTCACAACTGAGGTTTCAGAGGTGCTTTGTGCTGATGATGAGAATGGTGAAATCGTTGTAACTGGCGCTGGTGGTACTGGTGACTTGATGTATGCTATTGATGGAGGTACTCCTGATGCAGACAATACATTCGGTGATCTTGGAGCTAATGATTACGTTATCTCTGTAACAGACGAGAATGGTTGTCTTTCTGAAGAAGCTACTGTAACACTTGACAATCCTGAAGCAATTGTTGCTGATGGAGATGCAACTGAAGAGTCTGCTGCAGGTGCTGCTGATGGTTCTGTTGATTTGACTGTGACTGGAGGTACTGGTGACCTTTCTTATGATTGGACTGGTCCTAACGGATACAGCGCTGATACAGAAGACATCGACGGACTAGAAGCTGGAACTTATGAAGTAACTGTAACTGATGAGAACGGATGTACAACTACATTCTCTACTGATGTTGTTACTAGCATATTCGAACTAGCCTCAGGAATTGAGTTCTCAATTTCTCCAAACCCTAACTCTGGAATGTTCGTATTGAACATCGAAGGTTTGAATGGTGAAAAAGTGAGCTATGACATCCTTGATGCAAGCGGAAGAATTATTTCTTCTGTTCAATTGAATGCTGCTGAAGCTACTCGCCATGAGATTAACATGTCTGGCGCTGCTAACGGTATGTACTTTATGAGCATCACTGTTGGAGAGTTCAACACAACAACACGCATTGTTAAGCAAAACTAATTTGTTCAACATATCTATTAGAGAGGGGGCCTTTGGCCCCCTCTTTTTTTTTGTGATAAATTTGTTAATCTGTCTCTTTTGAACTTCTGTAGCTTGCGGTAGTTAATTAGAATTACGACATTACTTTGTGATCCCTGAAAGTATTACATGCCAAAACACTCTGTTACAAACCACATTGCCCTTATTTCTAGATTCATTGGAATGCGTGCGCGAACTGAAGAACTCATAAAGCCGCTTCACGTTGAAGATTTCACCCCGCAATCTGCCCTTTTCGCTAGTCCACCCAAATGGCATATTGCACATACTACTTGGTTCTTTGAAGAGATGATTCTCAAAAAATTCAACGCGAAGTACATCGAGTTTAATCAGTCTTATGGCTACCTATTTAATTCCTATTACAACAGCATAGGAGAACGAGTAGAACGCACTTCACGCGGATTAATCACTAGACCGTCTGTTGATGAAGTGCGCCTTTACAGGGCACATGTAGACAAACATTTAACCGCATTTGTTCAAGAAAATCCTTCTGATGAAATTTTGAACTTGCTTGAACTAGGGATTAACCATGAGCAACAACACCAAGAATTACTGCTTACAGATCTGAAGTATACTTTTAGTCTAAATCCAACACATCCCGTTTATGACCCTTCGATCAGTTTTGTTGATCGAAAGAAGCAGGAAGAAGGATGGTTGAAAATTGAGGATGGACTCTATTCAATTGGTGCAGACAACGAAGGATTCATATTTGACAATGAACTGGGGAAACATTCTGTTTTTCTGCACTCCTTTTCGATCTCTAAAAGCCTTGTATCGAACAGTGAATTCATTCACTTCATGGAAGACGGAGGCTATTCAAATCATTCGCATTGGCTTGATGAGGGATGGGCTTGGGTAAATGAAACGAAATCTGAAGCACCGCTTTATTGGAAAAAAGTAGAGGGGAAATGGCATCAGTTTTCATTGGCCGGATTAAAACCTGTTGATCCCAATGCTATTTTAACACATGTCAATTATTACGAAGCTTCAGCCTTCGCGAAATGGAAAGGCATGAGACTTCCTACTGAATTTGAATGGGAAGCAGCAGCGCCTGACTTAAAATGGGGCGATAGCTGGGAGTGGACTTCTAGTGCTTATGCACCTTACCCTTTCTTTAAAATAGCGGAAGGACCAGAGGGAGAATACAACGGGAAATTCATGGTCAATCAGATGGTGCTGAGAGGAGCATCGCCAGCCACCGCCCCAGAACATTCAAGAATAACGTATCGAAATTTTTTCCATCCCCATTTCAAGTGGCAGTTTAGTGGAATCAGACTTGCAAAACACAACTAATGACCTCATTTCAAAAAGACGTTGATGAAGGATTATCAGCCGCTCCAAAACGATTGTATTCTAAGTATTTCTATGACGAAATAGGGGATGCATTGTTCGTTAAAATAATGAACATGCCTGAATACTACCTCACAGATGCTGAGATGGAAATTTTTCAGAAACAATCTGAAAAGTTAGCAACTGATCTAGTCCCTGCAATCGGAACATTTGACCTCATTGAACTTGGTGCAGGAGATGGAACCAAAACAATCCATTTACTTCGCGCTCTATTAAAATCAAGGGATTTCGTTTACAAGCCAATTGATATTTCCCAGCATGCTCTAGAAACACTGAAAGTGTTTCTAAACAAGGAATTACCAGAACTGAAGGTAGAGACGCAACAAGGAGATTACTTTGAAGTACTCAAAGGGATTGCCGCCAACGGGAATCCCAAGGCCATTCTGTTTTTAGGCTCCAATCTTGGCAATATGTTAGATCACAATGCCACGCGTTTTCTTTCGTCCTTAAATGAAGCAATGAATCACGGAGATCATCTTCTTCTGGGGTTAGATCAAAAGAAGAGCAGGGAAATTGTATTACCTGCGTACAATGATGCTGGAGGAATAACCAGTGCTTTTAACCTGAATCTATTGACCAGAATCAACCGAGAGTTAGAAGCCAATTTCGACGTGAGTCAGTTTGAACACTCACCTGAATATAACGAAGAAGAAGGTGTTGCTAAGAGCTTCATTTGCAGTAAAATAAAACAGACGGTATCAATTGGCGCCTTAAATAAATCATTTCATTTTGAGGAGGGAGAGCGCATTCACACAGAGATCAGTAGGAAATACAATAAGGAGATTCTTTCTCTTTTGATTAAAAATACTGATCTCAAAATTGATGCAGTCTTGAAAGACTCAAAAGAACTTTTCACAGATTACATTCTTACAAAAAGATAAATTATGAAAGCAATTTGGAACAATCAAATCATTGCTGAAAGTAATGATACAGTTGTAGTTGAAGGGAACCACTATTTCCCCGCTGAAGACATTAAGAAAGAGTTCTACAAAGATTCTGAATTGCATTCCGTTTGTCCGTGGAAAGGAAAAGCGTCTTATTTCACACTTGTAGTTGATGGAAAAGAGAACAAAGATGCGGCTTGGTATTATCCTGAAGTTTCTGAATTGGCCAAAGGAATCAAGGGGAAAGTAGCCTTCTGGAAAGGAGTTAAAGTAGAAGATTAATAACAATGACTTATCTTTCTCAAATGAAGCAAGCACTATTCTTAATTCCATTCTTTCTGCTTTCAATAAAGGGGTTTGCGTTAGAGCAAACGCTGTACATTAATAAGGCTGAAATAACAGTAGGTACTGCTGACGTATCTTTTTGTTCCTTCAATGAAACCGAAGAATTGACTGCGTATAACAAGGTCATTAACCTTCCTTTTGGTGAGCAACTTGAGTTAATCGTTCACAATACAGATTCACTTCCGCATACCTTCACAATTGATGGTATTATTGAAACAGAGAATGTTATTGATGGCGGGCTATCTGCCACTTTCACCTTGGACTTTCCGTCTGAAGGAACTTATCGCTACTACAGTGATGTTAGTTATGGGAAATCAATTGGAGCCAACGGAATTGTTTTGGTTGGTTTTGATGCGTCTCCAAATTATTATTGGAATCTTTTCGACCTGAATAAAGACCTAACTGACCAGCTAGCAAATACATCTGTCCCGAGTATTGTACCGCCTTACCAACCAGAGCTTTTTCTAATCAATGGGGCCCATTTTCCCAATACTTTGGATGATCCTTCAGCATTGATTGAAATGGAATTGAATGATGAAGTCATCATCTCTGTGATCAATGGCGGAAACATGGATCATGTGCTACACTTTCATGGCTTTCATGTTCTAATTCTTGAAGCTTCTGTTCAAAGTATCCGAACAAATTGGATAAAAGATTCTGTGGTAATGAAGAAGGGAGAAGCATTAACTTTAAAGCTGATTGGGAACCAAGTAGGTGTCTACCCAGTGCATGACCACAACCTTATTGCCGTTACAAATACGGGGTTCTATCCCGGTGGAATGCTCACTCAAATAATCGTATCAGAATGAAAAGGCTCTTATTTATATTAGCAATAGCTGCTTCTTTTAGTAGCTCTGCACAAGTTGAGTTCGACCTTTTCTCTGAAATGGACGGAACGCTTCAGCTAGAGGACGGTTCCACCACCAACTTTTGGGGGTATGGATACCAAGGACAGGGTGGCGTAGGAGAGATGACGCTTCCTGCACCGCTTTTGGTGGTGAATCAAGGTGATGTTGTCAATATTAATTTTTACAATCCGTCTCCAGAATCGCATACCATTCACTGGCACGGATTAGATGTAGACCAAGCGAATGATGGAGTCCCGAGTACTTCATTTTACGTTGTCACAGGAGAGGAAGTGACCTATTCTTTTAATGCAACGCACCCTGGTACTTTTTTATACCATTGTCACGTAACCACTACCATTCACTTGACAATGGGGATGTACGGCATGTTCGTTGTAGAATATTCTGATGATCAATTGTTTGAAGATGGTCCATTTTTTGACAATGAGTTTTTCTTCTTAACCTCTGACCTTGAGATTTCGTCGAATGATGATCCAGTTGGAGCATTTCCTTTTCACGAAATCTACCCTGACTACTTTATGGTCAACGGGAAATCTGGTGGTCAGATCGAAGAGGCTAACATTACAGCCATTGGCACTAGTGAAGAGAACATCGCATTGCGACTTGGAAGCATGGCGTATTCAAAAGTAACTTACCAATTCCCCGAAGACTTGCATGCTGTGGTCCACATGTCTGATGGAAGACCTATTCCGAATGCCTACGAAACAACTGCATTGGAGATTTATCCTGGGGAGCGGTTTACTGTTATCCTTTCTCCTGAAGACAACTTCACCTCTGATGGTATTTTAGTAGAATACCACGACATGTTGGATGATGAATTGGTGGGAACCAACATCATTCCATTTTATGCCGTGGGCATTGATGAAGAAGAATCGAAAGGGTTGAATACAGTGATCTATCCAAATCCGACCACTGACCAAATTTCACTCAAGCTCACTGAAAGTGCTTCTGTTCGCATTGTGAACATGAACGGAAAAGTTGTTGGACAGCACCAACTAACCGCTTCAGAAAATCGCATTTCTGTTTCTAACCTTGCCAGCGGAGAGTATATGATCATCAATAGCAATGGAGAATTGTTAGGCCAGTTCATCAAGCAGTAAAAAACCTACTGAGGATTGCATCCAACTCTTTGAGCTCATCATCTGTAGTTAGATGTGTGACGCTCATGCGAATGTGATTGTTTCGTTCAACAACAATGACTTCGTTTTTTTCTAAATGGTGAAACAAGCCAGCTACTGTTTCAATACAAACGATGTTCGACAAAGAGGCGCCTTTGGGTTTCCCAAGGAGCTTAACGGGATGCTTTTCAAGCAGTTGAACCAATTGTTGTGCATTGATCATTGAACACTCATGAATCACTTCAACGCTTAGATTATTAATTTCCTCAATGGAGTTTTTCAAGATGGCCATTGACGTAATACTTAAGCTTCCTGGCTGGTAGCTCTTCATTGATTGCTGGTAGGCCCATTCTCCATTGACCTCTTGAAAACTTGCAAATCCTCCAATCTTTGGAGGGTACAGTTTGAAAAACTGATCAGACATCGCCATTAATCCCAATCCAAATCCGGCAGATAGCCATTTATAAGTGCTGCACAACATCACATCAGCCCCTGTTGTTTGAAATGCAACAGGAATGGTTCCCAAGCTTTGCGTCACATCAACAATTGAAATAATGTCATTCGCCTTGCAATAAGAACAGATGGCCTCTATATCAACTTTAAAACCAGTATGCCACATCACATGACTCAACACTACAATTTCACTCTTATTGAATTCAATTGCTTTGATTAGCGCTTGTGCATCAATGATTCCGTCTTTCGCAGGGAAGGTGCTGCATTCAAAATCAAGGAGTGACCAGGGTAACGTGATTGATGGATAATCTCCTTGGATGGTCATCACCCGTTTGCGTTCACCCTCTAAACGTTGGGCAATTGTGGTCAATCCAAATGAAGTGTTCGGAACCAAAGCCACTTGATGAAGGTTAGCGCTCATCAGTTGTGCAATCAGTTCTCGAAGTGGAAGATCCAATTCCGCACGCCATTTAACGGCCGCTAGACTTCCCGTTTCAACCATCTCATCTAGATACTGTTTCGCGATTTCAACAGACTTTGCAGATAACTTCGCGGTTCCCGCTGTGTTCAAATAGATCATAATTCAAAGGTAAAGGAACTTCATAGGTTTAGATACTTCCTTATATCTTCCAAAGAAGAAAAGCAGCATGACCTCCAATGAACAACAGATCATTCTTAACGCATTCCAAGCAGCAGAAATGAGCAGGGAAGAGGAGGACCGTTTCCTTAAATTATGGAAGCCCATTGCCTTCAATCGATTATATACTCCACCTTTGGGCCACCCAATTCATTCATCATGGCAAGAGTTCGAATCTCATCTGAAGATCAAATGGCGCGGATCAATCGCATCGCATCGCGTTTGAAAGAAATTGAAATCCGTTCACCTAAAGAGTTAGTTGAACGTCCTTCTGAGAATAAGTGGTCTGCAGCAGAGGTCATAGAGCACATGTACATAGCCTATAGCTTATATACAGACAAACTGAATACCTCTTTGAAAGAAGCAGAATCTTCTGAAAAAGCCTGGGCCGAGCTGAGTGCACGCAGATGGGTGTCATTGTTGTTGAATAATTTTCGTCCGAAAAACGGCATTCTCAAAATGAAGATGAAAACGCAGAAGATGTTTGAGCCCAAGTTGATGCCTTCAAAGCAGAACGAAGAATCGCTGAATAAGGTTTTCGCGCAAATGTATGGTTCGTTGGATCACCTCAGACAATGCGCGGTTGATTCACGTACACTGAAAATTAAGTCCATTCGATTCTCATCGGCTATTGGTCCAATCATTCGTTTCAATGTTTCAGAGGCCATCGAATTTATTCTTCGTCACAATGAAAGGCACATGTACCAGATAGAACGAATGCTGGATGCTGGATATGATGGATGGTTTTGTTATCAGGAATAGCGCTCATGAGCAGCCGGTTGAATTCAAGGCCTACATAAAAGAACTATAATTAATATTATGTTAAGTTGCATTATCAAAGAAAAGGCACATCCTGTGCCCTTCCTATAATGTAATGTCTTTGCCTACTTAAGCAAAGCCGACATCTCTAGTGTTTTCTCATCATCTCCAAGTCGTGCATAAATGTCACGCAAAGAGCGAATGGTTGTTGTGTCTTCTGGATTAACTTCATGCGCTGTCTCCAAATACGGAAGTCCGATAGCAAAAATTTCCTTCGCTTCGTCAAGCAATGCTTTGTACCGTTTAGATTGTGATGGCGGAACTGCGTTGGCTTCATTCACCTTCTCTACACCGTCATTAAAGTACATCGCTCCAAGGTTGTAATTCGCATCAAAGTAGTCTGCTTTAATGGAAATCGCTTTTTTGTATGCTTCTGCAGCTTGGTCTTGATATCCTTTGGCTTCTTCAAGATTTCCATCCTTTTCACGCTGAGCGCTTAGATTATCATACACTGAACCCATTGAGAAGAAAAGAATTTCATTGGTAGGATCTTGCTCTGAAGCCAGGCGTAAATTTTCTTTTGCCTTTTCGTACTCTCCATTTTCAAGGTAGTAGTTAAGCTCCTCAATGATCAGGCTTTTATTTCTCGGATAATCAACGCGTGCATCTTGAATTACTTTCACAGCAGATTTTTCGTCTCCTTTCTTTCTATAGATGTTAGATATGAATAAGAATACTTCAGGAGTTTGGTACTTCGCTTTTGCACAAATATCGTAAGAGTTGATAGCTTCATCATACATCTCAGCTTTTTCGAAGCTTAAAGCTGCATTGTACACAGCCTGTGTATGCACTGAATCATATTCCTGTGTAGAAATATCATTTCCATACATGAAATACTTTCCTGCATTTCTGAAGTCATCTACATTGTATGCGTTGATGCCAATGTTCATGGCTTGTCCCATGATTCGCTGGATAGCAACCTTGTTTTCATTTTCATAGCTACCTCTCTTGTCAAGGGAGATGGCCTTTTTGTATGCTCTATAAGCTTCGTCAAGGGCTTCTGGATTAGCAATAAACATAGCGCTATCTAGTGCAATCTGCATGTAAATATCGCCTCGGTAGCGCCACGTTTTGTCTTTAGCTGCAGCTTTTTCATTGGTGATCGCCTTGTCAATGGATTGTTTTGCTTTGACGAGATCTCCGTCATCGAATGAAAGTTTCGCATTCACAACATCTGGTTGTGCGTATGCCGACAAGGTCATAACGAATGCGAATAGAGCGAATAGCGTCTTCTTCATGGTACTCATATTGATTTTATATTAGAGATGCTAAATTATGATTATTCCATAGTGGTGAGGGCAAAATACTTGCCAAACATTAAAACATGTTCTATTCCCACCAGAAATTCAGCGCAAAAAAGGGGCTACATCTCTTATGCAGCCCCTTTATAAACATTTATTTAATCTTCGGTTGGTGTTTCTGAATCCGCTCCTGTTTCTGGAGATTCATCATCCGTTCCGTCCTCATCTTGTTCTTCATTCTCATCGTATTCTTCGTTGTCTTCGTCGTCAGATGGTATAACCTTCGTAACAGAGGCGATTTCGTCTTTTCCTTTTAAGTTAATCAAACGAACACCTTGTGTTGCGCGTCCCATAACTCTCAAGTCACTTACGGCCATCCTGATCATGATTCCAGATTTATTCACGATCATCAGATCATGTTCGTCTGTCACATTAAGAATAGCAATCAATCCACCTGTTTTCTCAGTAATGTTGAGTGTTTTCACTCCTTTACCTCCTCTATTCGTGATTCGGTAATCTTCTACTGGAGAACGTTTGCCATATCCTTTCTCAGAAACAACCATAATGTTTGATTCTTCGTCAGAGACACAAACCATACCAATGACTTCGTCAGCTTCGTGTGCAAGTGTAATCCCTTTCACACCCTGAGCTGTTCGTCCAACTGCACGAACTTTCTCTTCAGGGAAACGAATGGCTTTACCACTGTTCAAAGCAAGAATAATCTGATTCTCACCATTGGTCAAACGGGCTTCAAGTAAATGATCCTCTTCACGGATGGTTACTGCGTTGATACCGTTTGTACGCGGACGAGAATAAGCTTTCAGTGTTGTTTTTTTGACCAATCCTTTTTTAGTGGCAAGAACTACGAAGTTGTTGTTCACATACTCTTCGTTTTTCAGATCTCCAACAGGGATGTATGCTTTAATGCTATCACCTTGTTCAATGTTGATCAAGTTTTGAATAGCACGTCCTTTCGCTGCCTTGGACCCCTCTGGGATTTCGAAGATGCGCATCCAGAAACATTTTCCTTTATCAGTAAAGATCAGAAGCCAGTTGTGGTTTGTTGCTGTAAACAAGTGCTCTAAGAAATCTGCATCTCTTGTACTACTTCCTTTCGACCCCACTCCGCCTCTAGCTTGAGACTTATATTCTGCCAATCTAGTACGTTTGATGTAGCCAGCATGACTAATTGTCACTACTACGCTTTCATCTGGAATCATGTCTTCAATACTCAAATCAGCACTGCTGAATTCGATTCTTGAACGTCGCTCATCTCCGTACTTCTCTTTCATGTCAAGAAGTTCGTCTTTGATGATTTGCATTCTAATCTCCACATTGTCAAGTATTTCATTGAAACGGGTGATGGCAGCCATCAATTCATCGAACTCTGCGCGAAGCTTGTCTCTTTCAAGACCGGTCAATTTCTGTAGACGCATATCGAGAATGGCACGCGCCTGAAGTTCCGATAGTTCAAAGCGAGCCATCAATCCTGAACGTGCTTCTTCAGGTGTTTTGCTAGCGCGAATAAGCTTGATCACTTCATCTATGTTGTCCAAAGCAATGATCAATCCTTCTAGGATGTGAGCTCTTTCTTCTGCTTTCCTCAGGTCGTATTGCGTTCTTCGCACAACCACTTCATGGCGGTGCTCTACAAAGTTGCTGATAAGCGATCGCAGGTTCAACATCTCAGGACGGCCTTTAACGAGCGCGATGTTATTTACTGAGAATGAATTCTGTAGCGCAGTATACTTGAAGAGTTTATTCAGAACAACATTGGGAATAGCATCTCTTTTCAATTCATAAACGATGCGCATTCCTTTGCGGTCTGACTCATCGCGAATTTCAGAGATTCCCTCAATTTTTTTGTCGTTGACCAACTCAGCGGTACGTTTGATCATCTCCGCTTTGTTCACCTGATAAGGGATCTCTTCAACGATGATAACTTCTCTTCCTGACTTCGTTTCTTCGAAGTAGGCTTTTCCACGAATAACAACACGTCCTCTTCCTGTTTCAAATGCAGTACGCACGCCTTCCATCCCGAAAATAACACCACCTGTTGGGAAATCTGGTGCCTTAACGTGCTCCATAAGTTCGTCAATGGTAATGTCATTGTTCTCAATGTAGGCAATGGTACCGTCTATTACTTCAGACAAGTTATGCGGAGGCATGTTGGTCGCCATACCCACAGCAATACCGCTAGCACCGTTCACCAAGAGGTTCGGTATTTTGGCAGGAAGTACTGTTGGTTCCCTTAACGAGTCGTCAAAGTTTGGCGCAAAGTCAACCGTTTCTTTTTCAAGGTCTGCCAGCATTTCTTCGGCTACCTTTTTCAGGCGGGCCTCGGTATAACGCATAGCTGCTGGGTTGTCACCATCCACAGAACCGAAGTTACCTTGTCCATCAACCATTGGATAACGCAGAGACCAACTTTGGGCCATACGTACCATGGTATCATAAACAGAGCTATCTCCGTGTGGGTGATACTTACCGAGCACCTCTCCTACGATTCTTGCTGACTTCTTGTAAGCGCGGTTTGAAAGTACACCTAAGTCAAGCATTCCGTAAAGAACACGACGGTGAACTGGTTTTAAGCCGTCGCGTACATCAGGTAATGCACGTGCAACGATAACCGACATTGAATAGTCAATGTAGGCCGACTTCATTTCGTCCTCAATCTTGATATTAATGATCTTTTCCCCTTCTGCCATTTCGTCCTAGTAGATTTTTTAGCACAGATTTTGATATGACTTACGAAAATACATATATAAGTTCGATCATAATTCTTCTGGAACCCCTGTTTTTGCACAAAATTCCACATTCGAATGTGGATAAAAAGGATTTAGGAAAAGGTTTACAGAAATGTGACCTAATATATTTGATGAACAAATCTATTCATATTAAATTTATAGATGTTACGAACGAAGAGAAGTATACATTAATATGGACGCAAAATTTTCCCCGAGAGTCAAGGATGTTATCACGTACAGCCGCGAAGAGGCCATACGACTGGGACACAACTACATTGGAGTAGAGCATTTGCTCCTAGGAATCATAAGAGAAGGTGAAGGTACAGCGGTTAAAATCCTCGAAGGATTGAACGTTGACTTAGGCCGTTTACGCAAATCTGTTGAAGGTTCTATCCGAACTCAGACCAATAAAGGAGCGAGCCAAGGAAACATTCCTCTGGTTAAACAGGCCGAAAAGATCTTAAAAATCACTTATCTGGAGGCTAAAATCTTTAAAAGTCCGGTTATTGGGACTGAACACCTGCTTCTTTCGATCTTAAAAGACGAAGACAATGTGGCCACAAAGTCACTTCATGCCTTCGACGTAACGTACGAAATTGCAAAAGACGAATTTGAAACAATACTTATGGAAAACTCAGAAAGCGATTTGCCTAAAGCTGAGTTTCCTGGTGCTGCAGACGACGATGATGATCGCTCGTTTAGCAGTGGCAGCGGAGCTAAGAAACCTGGCGACTCAAAAAGTAAAACGCCCGTACTAGATAACTTCGGACGTGACCTTACTAAAATGGCCGAAGACGGAAAGCTGGATCCGATTGTTGGAAGAGAAAAAGAAATCGAACGGGTTTCTCAAATTCTTTCTAGACGTAAAAAGAACAACCCTATATTAATAGGTGAGCCAGGCGTAGGTAAATCAGCAATTGCTGAAGGTCTTGCACTTCGAATCATTCAAAAGAAAGTGTCACGTGTTTTGTTCGGGAAACGAATTGTAACGCTTGACATCGCTTCTTTGGTTGCGGGAACAAAATACCGTGGACAATTTGAGGAGCGCATGAAAGCTGTAATGAATGAGCTGGAGAAATCTCCAGATGTCATTCTCTTCATTGACGAAATTCATACAATTGTTGGTGCAGGTGGCGCAAGCGGCTCTCTAGATGCTTCTAATATGTTCAAGCCAGCCCTTGCCAGAGGTGAAATTCAATGTGTTGGTGCTACTACACTTGACGAATACAGACAGCACATTGAAAAAGATGGAGCTCTTGAACGTCGTTTCCAAAAGGTTGTGGTTGATCCTACAACTCCAGAAGAGACCATTCAAATTCTTCACAACATTAAAGACAAGTACGAAGACCACCACAGTGTTACCTATACTGATGAAGCTCTTGCGTCTTGTGTTTCTTTGACTACGAGATACATCACTGATCGTCACCTCCCAGACAAGGCTATTGATGCCTTAGATGAAGTTGGCTCGCGTGTGCACTTGAAAAACATCAATGTTCCTGAAGAAATCATCGAAATTGAAAAAGCTATTGACGATGTTAAGGAAGAGAAGAATCAAGTAGTTCGCAGTCAGAAGTACGAAGAAGCAGCTAAGCTTCGCGATAAAGAGCGTCAACTGATTGAGAAATTAGACGATGCTAAGAAGCGTTGGGAAGAAGATTCCAAGAATCACCGTGAAACAGTAACTGTAGACCACGTTGAAGAAGTTGTTGCGATGATGACCGGAATTCCTGTTCAGCGTATTGCAGAGAAAGAAAGCGGACGTTTAGGCCGCATGGAAGAACTGCTTGATGGAAGAGTCATTGGTCAGAATAAAGCGATTAAAAATATTGTGCGTGCGATCAAACGTAACCGCGCAGGATTGAAAGACCCTAACAAGCCAATTGGATCGTTCATTTTCTTAGGCCCTACCGGAGTTGGTAAAACACAGTTGGCGAAAGAACTCGCTAAGTTCCTATTCGATTCAGAGGAGTCCTTGATTCGCATCGACATGAGTGAATACATGGAGAAATTTGCCGTAACAAGATTGATTGGAGCACCTCCAGGATATGTTGGTTACGAAGAAGGCGGACAGTTAACTGAAAAAGTTAGACGTAGACCCTACTCTATTGTTTTGCTTGACGAGGTTGAAAAGGCCCACCCAGATGTTTTCAACTTACTATTGCAAGCACTTGATGACGGACATATGACAGATAGTCTTGGACGCAAGATCGATTTCCGTAACACCATCATCATCATGACCTCGAACATTGGAGCGCGTCAGCTTCAGGATTTCGGAACAGGAGTTGGTTTTGGCACAACGGCGAAGACATCTCTTGAACAAGACGATCGTAAAAGTGTCATCGAAGGAGCACTTAAGCGCGCTTTTGCACCTGAGTTCTTGAACCGTATTGATGACGTGGTTATGTTTAGCTCTTTAGACCGCTCGCACATCCACCAGATCATTGACATTGAACTTGAAAAGCTTTTCGTTCGCGTTACAGACCTTGGATATGGCATCACATTGACTGACAATGCCAAGGACTACATCGCAGACAAAGGATTCGATTCTAAATTTGGAGCGCGTCCACTTAAGCGCGCCATTCAAAAGTACCTCGAAGATCCTTTAGCTGAAGAAATCATCAGTTCAAAACTTGAAGCAGGCGATTTACTTGAAGTTGACTTTGATAAAAAAGCCGAGGAGGTTAAAGTAAAAGTCAAAAAAGGTGGAGCAAAAAAGAAAGTAAAGAAAGACGACTCTGAGAAGAAACCGAGTGCGGAATCATCAACTGAGGAATAAAATTAAAAAGGGTCATTTTAAAATGGCCCTTTTTTTTTTAAATCTCTGCATTATGAGAATGACGAACACATATTACGTTGGATTCAAGCGACCTTGAGCTAGGAACTAAAATGGTATGTCCAAATAGTTAACCCAGCTTAGTCTGGGTTTTTTTATGCCCTAACAAATGAATCAGAATTACAACAAGTACACAACAGAAGATCACGAAGTGTGGTCTACCCTTTTCATTAGGCAAATTTCAAACCTTGAAGGGGTCGTGGCGCAAACGTATCTTGACAGCATAAATGAGTTGCACCCGGCATTCCGGAGTGATGCTGTTCCAAATTTCAATGAAGTTGACGAACTCCTATTGGCGAAAACGGGCTGGAGAATTGAGGTTGTACCAGGGTTAATTGCGGTAGAAAAGTTTTTCGCCCTTTTGGCGAATAAAAAATGGTGCAGCAGCACATGGCTGCGAACCAAAGCGCAATTAGACTATATAGAAGAGCCTGACATGTTTCATGATGCTTTCGGGCACCTTCCTTTGACCATGGACCCAACCTATGCCGCTTTCATGGAACGCTTTGGACAATTAGGTGTGAAGCATGGGAATAGTGCCTCTGTGCTAACCGCATTGCAGCGCTTGTATTGGTTTACCATTGAGTTTGGATTGATTCATCAGGGAACAGAAACTCAAGTTTATGGCGCGGGAATCATTTCGTCATCGGGTGAAACGTCACACATTTTAAATGACAAGATCGAAATTAGGAAGTTTGATCTTGACGAAGTTATCCACACCCCTTTTGAAAACGATGTGATCCAAAACGTTTATTTCGAAATTGGAGATTTCAATGTGCTTTACAATTCCCTAGATCTGTTGGAAGAGCGCATTCATTCAGGTTTAGATGTGAAAGCAGCCATTGTAGGATAAGATTCATAAAAAAAACCGGGAAGAGTAGCTCTTCCCGGTTTTAATGTCATGCTTAATGGACGATCAATTAAAGCTTAGTGAACTTCGCTTGATGTCCAAGTGAACTGCGGATCATGTAGATCCCTGATGGCAAATCAAGAACATTTAGAATAATTGATGTTGCTCCGTTTGTAGGATAAGAATGAATCAGTTTTCCTTCTACTGAATAGAGGTCAAGTAAATTGATTTCTGTTGTAATACCGTTAATTTGAATTTCTTCAGTTGCTGGATTAGGGAAAAGCGCTAATGTCAAGTTCGCATTGTATTCCTCTACTCCAACAAAGAGAACCGTGAACGAAGTCACTTCTGAAACCTCAGAAATTACGCATCCATCAGAAGCTGTTACACGCCAGAAATAATCTCCATCAGGGAGATCAAAAGGCACAGTAGCTGAAGTTGTCGTTGTGTTTTCAGAATGAACTACGGATGTGAAATCTGCATCGTCAGCAATTTCCACGAAGTAGTCAGCGTCTTCAACGTTCCCTTCCCATGTCACTTCAATGCTGCTTGGCTGTAGGGTCTCATCTATCGGAGAAACATTATTCACAAAAGGAACAACTTGATCTAACACCATCAATTTCGCTTCAAAAATAGATTCATTTCCGTCAACGTTGATGCTAATTTCAAAGGTATACTGACCCGGGTCTAATCCTTCTGTTTCAGTCAGTTGAATTGGTGTAATCCCTGGAGCGGAAACAGCTCCAATGACTGCACTAACTCCTGACGGAAGGTTATTCACGGTTACAATGGCAATATCAGCAGGATAACTGATGTATGCATTATACGTAGTTGCGTTTTGGTCATCTAAGATTTCAGCCAAGTAATCAGCAGTCACAACACGTGGCTTTACAATAAAGAGTCCTGAATACATGTCTGTAACTGCAACATTCCCACTTGGAAAGTAACAGTAGTTAGACCAAGTACCGCTAAATGATGCGTTGTTGTCATCTGGCTGTACATCGAAGAAACCAATCTCTGTTAGATCTATTTCAGAAACACGTGATGCATCTAAAATGCGAAGTCCAGAACGGTAATTGCTCTGGAAAATCATTTGCCACTTAACGTAGAGGTTATGGTCAATGGCTTCGGTAGGGCCATCCCAAAAACCAAGAACAAAAGGATTATCAAGGTCTTTAACATCCCAGATGAATGTTCGCGTCTGAGAAACAATGCCATTCATCTCATCTAGCTCATCTCCTAAAAAGAAATACTTATGGTCATCTGTTAACCAACCTTGGTGTGAATATGCAGAGCCTGTATAGCCTTGTGCAGCAATTAGTTCAGCATCTGTTTTATCATCAACATCAACAATCGTTAGGGTGTTCTCATTGCAACAAAATGCAATTTCCTTCCCACAGTAGTCCTTATCAGGACCAGAGTAATTCACAACTTGCGCATCGTGGGTGTATCCATCTTCAGCGAAATCACCTGCAATCACAGGGTTTAAAGGATCTTGAATGTTTACAATGTGCAAACCGCCATTAAAACTTTGAGCTCCTACTCCGTATGCAAATCCACTTTCTTCATTTATAACGATATTATGTGCTTTTCCAAATCCGCCATAGTATGCTGATTCTTCGAATGTTGTTGGAATCTCTTCTAGACTCAACAACTGAGCCAGTGCAAACACTTGCATTCCGTGTCCGTTCGCTTCTGAAACGATAAACGCATGTCCATCATAAACCTTCACATCGCGCCACAAGCTATTTGTAGTGTGAGTTGGAAGATCTCCCAGGTAGACTGGGTTTGCAGGATCAGTTATTTCAACAAAAGCAGTTCCTGAGCTTTTCCCTACAATGGCGAATTCTCTGCCAGATGCGATATCGGTCCAGCCCCAGATGTCATTGAGGTTAGATCCAAAACCGATTGTTTCCGTAGGCATGAAACTCCATAGATCCACGTTATTACATGGGTAGATGTCTGCGAAGCCATTTTCGCATAAAGTTTGACTTATTCCAGCAGAGGACAATGCCAATACTGAAAGTGCTAAAATATATTTTTTCATTTAATTGATTATCCCTTGATGAATCTTTGTGAAATGCCTGACTCATTAAAACGAACGAGGTAAAGGCCTTTAGATAAGCCTGACACGTCCAATGTTATTGAACCAAAAGGCAAAGCTGATGACTGAATGTTTTGAACCACCTTCCCTTCAATATTGATGATGGAAATGGTTTCTTTTGTTCCTGGTGCTAGGTTGTCGAAACGAATTGTAAGTTCATTCTCTGCTGGATTAGGAAACAATGAGAATGAGCTAATCATTTCTGGTTGCTCAATGTTCATGGCTAGAATGGCATCACTAGGACGCACTACGAACATTTTAGAGAAGGTGCTCACAATGATGTTTCCACTTTCAAAGTAGGGGTAATTACTCCAAGAACCGTTGAATCCACTCCCATTGGACTGCGGATCGGTATCAAAATATGCTACTTCAGACAGTTCACCAGCACCTACATTAACTAGGTCTAATACTCTTAGTCCCCCTAAGTAATTGCTCTGAAACATAAGCGTTCCTTTCACATACTGATTGTGGTCAGCAACTGGAAGTGCACTTTCGAAATACCCCATGTAAACAGGTGCATCTAAGTCTAAGCAGTCATAAATATAGGTTCTTGTATTGTGGCCGAAATAGGCTTCATCTAACTCATCATCAACCAATAGGTAGCGTTGGTCTTCTGTGAACCATCCTTGGTGCGTGTAGCCGTAATCATTATAAGACACAGACGAAATTAGAGTACAGTCAGATTTGTCGTCTACGTCAATAATGGCAACATTGTCTTCATTGAAAGCAGCAGCAATTTCTTTTCCTTGGTAATCTGCATCCGGTCCATTGTACATAATTATCTGAGCATCATGCGTATAACCATCTTCTGCAAACGCTCCAGCGATTACCGGATTGACCGGGTCTGAAACATCCAAGATGTGCAATCCACCGTTGAATGTCCCCGTCCCTATCGCATAGGCATATCCAGATTCTTCATTCATTGCAATGTTATGCGCATATCCGAATCCGGCATAGTGAGCAGTTTCTTCGAAAATTATTGGGAAGTCTACAGCCGATTCCAATTGCATTAAATCAAAAACTTGCATTCCGTGATCTGCAGCTTCGCTTACGATAAATGCGTGATCTTCATACACCTTAATGTCTCTCCAGAGACTATTAAACGTATGAGTTTCAAGGATTCCGATGTAAATTGGATTTACGGGGTCTGTAATTTCAATAAAACTAGTCCCGTTGGCCATTCCGTACAATGCGTACTCACGTCCAGTTGGTCCAGTCCAGCCCCAAATGTCATTTCCATTTTCTTCTCCACCAACTTGAGTAAAGAAGAGCTCACTCATAAGTGAGATTTCGTTGCAGGGGTAATCACCAGACAAATTGCCTTCACATGGCGTTTGTGCTGTTAGAGAGAAAGAGTAAAAACCGCATGCAGCGGCTAAGAGTAAGGTTTTTTTCATGTTACCAGTTTTCGGAACGTTGCTCAAGTTCATCCATAGTGATGTATTCTCCACATTCAATGTCGCGCAAATTTTGAATAAGCGATTCAACAAACTCCTGTTTAATGACTGCAAAGCCATTGGGTCTAAATCCAATGACTTTTGTTTTCGCGTCTTCGTCGTAGGCGATTTGGAAAGCGATTTCTTCCATTTTCTCAATGGCTTCAACGTGTTCCTCTTTGAGAATGAATTCGATCAATCGCAGTTTTCGATGATTGAGATGTTCCATGATTTTCAAAAAATATACAGGTAGCGAAAAGTACGTCTAATAAATGGGGTAGACTGAATACAATACTATTTCAAGGTTGGAAACCCTAATTTGAAATGCGCCCTAAACTGCAATCAGATCAAAACCCACAGCAGTCCTAGCTACAAAAAAAAATCCCCCTCGTTTTGAACGAGAAGGGATTTTAATTTTAAAGGAGTTGTTTGTTCTACTTCGACAGAAATCCGTAGTTCTCAGAGTAGAACAACATCTGCTTTGTGAAGTCTTCAGGATAAGTTACGGTCACATCAGTGATCACTCCTGCGTCATCTGTAACAGGAACAAGCACTGGATTGATAAATCCACCATAAGGTGCGATGCCCAATGCTTCAGAACGGTCAAGTACCTGCTGGTGAATTACAGGATCAACCTTCACTCCGTAGTTCATTACAAGATCATTTGCCGCTGCATAGTCTCCTTGCGACTTGATGCGTTGTACTTCGCGAAGCAATTCACCGAACAATCCGCGTAGCTTATCGTAGTCTTGGATGTCGAAGTATACTTTTCCATCACGTTCTACTTTCGTAATTACGCTGTCAGCAGCTCCTTTTTCAAATACCCAATGTGCAACCCACGCTCTGTTACGCATGTGTGCTTCTTCAATATCAGCGCCCATTTCAAGTCTTCTCAACTGCGCCATCATTCCATTTCTGATGTAGCTATCGTACTCAACTTTCCCCACTTCTAAGCTTTCCATCAGACCAATCTCAACCATTTTGGGATCCATCAAGAAGTACAATGCAACGAGGTCTGCTCTTCCTTCTTCAAGGGTTGATGCGTGTTCTTGGACTGTTTGCTTCGGCGTTCCCACTCCATCTTCAATCTTACCTGAAGCGTGACCGATTACCTCATGCATGGCCGTGTGAAGGTTCCCAGCTAAGCGTCCGTATGCTACTGCGCGATCTACTTCTTCTTGATCATGCGCGAATTCTGACAACATACCTGTTCCACTTGCTTGGTCATAAGCATCAACGATGTTTCCAAGGCTAACTGACTTTGAACCGTGCATTCTGCGAATCCAATCTGCATTGGGCAAGTTCACACCAATTGGCGTTGAAGGAGAAGCATCTCCGGCCTCTCCTGCTACGTTCACTACGTTGTAAGTAATGCCTACTACCTCTTCTTTCTTATGTTCTGGCATAAATGGAGAGTTCGTCTCGAACCACTGCGCATTTTCCATCAAAGTTTTCATGCGGTCAGAAGCTTCAAAATCCTTGATTTGCACAACCGTCTCATAAGACCCAGTGTAGCCAAGTGGATCATTGTACACCTCAACAAATCCGTTGATGTAATCAATATCACCTTCCGTATCATTCACCCAGTTGATGTTATATAAGTCCCATTTTCTAAGATCACCTGTTTCGTAGAACTTCACCAAGTTTCGCAATGCCGCTGCTTGCTTATCGTTCTCTGCAACTTCAATGGCCTTGTTCAACCAGCCCACTACTTCCTGAAGCGCAGCACTGTATAGCCCACCAATGCGGTAAACTTCTTCCTCAATCTCCCCGTTGGTGTTCTTCACCAGACGAGAGTTGATTCCGTGTGAAACCGGCGCTCTGTCAGTAGAGTCAGAAAGCGATTGATAATAAGCCATGGCCTCTGCAGTAGTCACATCAGGCGCATACATATTAATGGCACTCCCTTCTACGAGTCCTTTCTCTTTATTCTGTTCAACTTTCTTTGCGTCGAAACTGGCATCAAAAATCACTTTGATCAAGTCTTCCGAAATAGCTGTGTTTGTAGCAGCAGCTATACCGTTGAAGTACTCTTTCGAGAATTCTGGTGTGAATTTCGCGTTTGAATAATGGTGGTGAACTCCGTTCGAAAACCAGATCCGTTTGAGATAGGTTTCAAAACGCATCCATCCTTGTGTGCCCTTGTCTCCTTCAAATGAAGAATAAATATTTTCAAGAGCTGATCTCAACTCAAGGTTGAAACGGTAATTCTGATCATACATCATGTCTCTTCCTGACAATCCTGCTTGCGTTAAATAGTACACAAGTTCTTTTTGTCTTGGAGCTAGTTTTTCCCACCCTGGAATCTTGTAGCGTACAATTTTCAAATCTGCAAACTGTTCAGTCTGCCACTTAAAGCCTGAGTCATCTGCAACGGATTTAACCTCCATTGCTTCGGCTGGCTGGTAATCTTCTGCTAGTACTTCTTGCTTTCCTTCTTTTTCAGAAGCTTCTCCGCAAGAGGCTAGGATAAATGCGCATCCCAAGATGCTTAGCACTGTTCTCATGATGTAAATTGGTTTAGTCTGGGCGTGAAATTATGAATTTACATGAGACAACCTGTTCGTAATCCAATCAAATAGAACAACAGAGTGCAAATACATACCGTTATATTTGCGCAAAAGCACCGGTATTGAACAAGCTTGCCATCTTATTAATCAAATCTTTCATTGGGCCATTCATTGTTACCTTTTTGATTGCATTGTTCATTTTGGACATGCAATTTCTTTGGGTTTACGCTGATGATTTGATGGGAAAAGGACTGGAAATCAGTATCATACTTGAGTTGATGGTCTATGCTTCAGCAAGGTTAGTAAACATGGCACTCCCCTTGTCTATTCTCATGTCTAGCATCATGACTTTGGGGGCTTTGTCTGAGCATTACGAGCTCACCGCTATGAAAAGCGCTGGACTTTCGCTCTTCAGATTACTTAGACCGCTGATCATTGTAATCACATTCATCGGTATTGGATCTTTTTACTTCTCGAATAACATTTGGCCCATAGCGAACTTAAAGTTCCGCGTGCTGCTCTATTCAGTAACGAAACAAAAGCCAGCCTTGAATTTAGATGACGGGGTGTTTTACAATGGGATAGACGGATTTAGCATTCGGGTGACGAAGAAAGATCCTGAAACCAAAGAACTTCATGACGTGCTCATTTATGACCACCGCGAAGCATCTGAAGGAAGTAGAACGGTAATTAGAGCTGATCATGGCGACATGAAGCAGACCGATGACAAGCGCTATCTGATGCTCACATTGTATGACGGTTTCAGCTACGACGAACAAAAAGAAAATACCAGAAGGCCTGAAGACCGCTCCAATCCGCACGTTGTAAATCAGTTTGAAAAGCAAATTATGCGCATCGACTTGTCATCACTCGATTTTCAAAAATCAGATGAAGACTTGTTCAAGAACGCATATGAAATGATGCGTATTGATCAAATTGAGGAAGCAGTTGACTCCATTGATGTGCGCATTCTGAGAAAGCAAGCAGACATTGAGCGGTTCGGTAACCGGATGGTTCGTATGTACAGAGACACTATGGATTTATCTTCGGTGGCGCCAAATGAAACCCTTCGAAAAGGTTTCTTAACAGACCTATCCTTCGCCCAGCAAAAAAGAGCTTTTGAAGTGGCAAAAGAGATTTCGCGCAGCAATAAGAAAAACCTTGAGAACGCCCTGATTGAACTTCGCGGAAAGAAAAATCTCAGAGATAAACACTTAATTGAGTGGCATCGAAAGTTTTTTCTTGGCTTCTCTTGTATCGTACTCTTTTTCATAGGCGCTCCGCTGGGAGCCATTATTCGAAAAGGTGGATTGGGGCTTCCAACTGTAATTGCCATCTTGCTTTTCCTTGTATATTACATCACCACCATTTTTGGCGAACGCATGGTGAAAGCAGGAACATTAACACCGGTTATTGGCATGTGGATTTCTACGGTTGTCCTATTTCCAATGAGTGTTTTCTTAACATACAAAGCCGCTACAGACTCTTCAATAATGAATATCGACGCTTACAAAGCGTGGTTCAAAAAAACCTTCAAGCGAAAGAATGCGAATTCTACAACTGTGTAACAAGCCTCCTTTCCCACCGAAAGATGGCGGCGGAATAGCCATGAATAACATCACACGTGGACTTTTAGACGCAGGACATGAAGTAAAACTCTTGACCGTCTTCACGAACAAACACGATTTAGAATTAAGTAAATTAAGCAAGGAGTATATTGATGCAACCGATGTTGAAGGGGTATTCATTGACACACAAATCAATCTTGTAGATGCGTTTTCAAGTCTGATCACACAAGACTCATACAACGTCAGCCGTTTTTTCTCGCCTGATTTAGACATTCGCCTTACTGAAATCCTAAAGCGGAGTGAATTTGAGGTGGTTCATCTAGAAAGTTTATTCATGACGCCCTACATTGGAACCATTCGTAGGTTCTCGAACGCAAAAATTGTCTTGCGTTCGCACAATTTAGAATACATCATTTGGGAACGCATTGCAGCTGGAACCAAGAACAGAGCGAAAAGAGCATATTTAAAGTACTTATCGAAAAAGTTAAAGGCCTATGAGCTTTCGGTGATCAATCAAGTAGATGGCATTGCTTCTATTTCCAAAGAAGATCAGATGAAATATGTTGACTTAGGATGTGACAAACCAACAGTAAATGTCCCCTTTGGCGTGAACATCTCTAATTACCCCAATGCCTCTGTCGTTTCAACGGTCCCTACACTCTTTCACATTGGCGCTATGGACTGGCGTCCGAACCTGGAGGGGATTCTCTGGTTTCTTGAAGACGTCTGGCCAAAGGTTTCAGAACGCTGTCCGAAATTAAAACTGCATTTGGCTGGAAGAGGCCTGGATCATGATATGATTCCATCGAATATTAAAAACGTGGTGGTGCATGGCGAAGTTGAAAGCGCTACAGAATTCATGGCTGAGCACAGCATGATGATTGTCCCCTTGCTTTCAGCAGGCGGAATTCGTGTGAAAATCATTGAAGGGATGGCCTCTGGAAAAACGGTGATCTCTACTTCTGTTGGCGCCGAAGGAATTGATTACACAAAAGACGAAGACATTATTATAGCTGATGATTCTAAGTCTATGATTGACCAAATTGAGCAATTGGTGAACGCTCCAAACACCATTCAACAGATTGGTGAAAGGGCAAGAAAAAAGGCTTCAGTAGATTTTGATAATGTACTGATAATAAACAATTTGATTGCATTTTACTCACAATTGATTGAAGCAAAATGAAGTTGTTCGTTTTGGTCAGCAGAGTCCCTTATCCTCTTGAAAAAGGCGATAAACTCAGAGCCTATCATTTAATGAAAGAGTTGGCTAGGGAGCATGAAATCACACTGTGTTGCCTTACTGATAAGCGCATTGATGAAGCGGCTGTTGCCCATTTAGAAACTTTTTGCCACGCCGTTCATGTTGTTAAACTTAATAAGGTAAACCAGCTCTTCAGATTGGGGCTAGCCCTGTTTTCATCTCGGCCTTTTCAGGTGCATTATTTTTACCAGCGTGGCGCCAACAGAAAGATCAACCAGATTATTGAGTCCAGCAAATTTGATCACATTTATTGTCAATTGATTCGTTGCTCAGAGTACGTGAAAGACCTGCACCATATTCCGAAGACCTTAGATTACATGGATGCGTTAAGCAAGGGAATGGATCGCCTTTCGAAACAAGCCGTCTGGTATTTAAAGCCATTCGCCCAAGTTGAGGCGAAAAGATTGACCCGTTATGAGCATTTAATCTTTGACTATTTCGAACAACACACCATTATCTCTGATCAAGATAAGCTACTGATTATGAATTCGAAGCGCAGCTCCATTCAGGTTATCCTCAATGGTGTAGACTTAAATTTTTTCGCCCCAAGTAGCCTAGAAAAGACCGTTGATGTAGTATTTACAGGCAACATGAGTTATGCACCCAACGTCAACAGTGCAGAATTCCTGGCGAATGAGATCATGCCTTTGGTGCGAAAAATGATTCCAAATGCCAAGCTATTAATTGCTGGAGCGAGTCCGAATTCGAAAGTTAAATCGCTTGCTTCTGAACATGTTGAAGTCACCGGTTGGATGGAAGACATTCGCGAAGCATACGGTAAAGCAAAGGTTTTTGTAGCGCCAATGCGCATTGGAACGGGCTTGCAGAACAAATTGCTTGAAGCAATGAGCATGGAGGTTCCTTCTATCACAAGCACCCTTGCAAACAATGCCTTAAAAGCGGACTCAGGAACCGAAATCCTTATAGGAAACTCAGCCCTGGAATTTGCCAATCTCATTTGTGATTTGCTCGAAAACCAAGAAGAACGATTTCAATTAGGCAAGAGCGGCAGAGCATTCGTCAAAGAAAACTATTCTTGGAAAGCTGCTGGAACTGATTTGAATGCGCTAATTAAGCAAGGCTAAAGGGGTACGCATCCCTCAATTCTTTTGTACATTCGTAGTATAAATTGATGTAGCATGAACGATTCAGTAATGGGGATTCCCAGCGTAGATCTTGCAGATTACCTCAGCAATGACCCGCAAAGACAAAAACAATTTGTAAACGCTTTGGGTGAAGCCTATGAGCGCATAGGATTTGTTGCCGTGAAAAATCACCTCGTTGCTGAAAACACCGTTCAAGAGCTGTATTCCAAAGTGCAAGATTTCTACCGCCTTTCTTCAAACGTGAAATCGAAGTATGAAATTGAAGGCCTTGCCGGACAGCGCGGTTACACTTCCTTTGGGAAGGAACACGCGAAAGACAGTAATGCAGGAGATTTGAAGGAATTCTGGCACTTCGGGCAAGAAGTAACAGATGGTGATCCAATCAAATCTCAGTATCCTGAAAACGTTGCCGTACATGAAGTTCCTGGTTTCTTCGAAATCGGATTGAAAGCCTATAGTGAACTAGAAGAAACAGGCATGCACATGCTTCGTGCAATTGCTACTTTCCTGGGCTTAGATGTCAATTATTTCGATGGAAAGATTCACAATGGGAACAGCATTCTTCGGCCCATTCATTACCCTCCGATCACGGGCGAACCGAAATCTGCTGTTCGTGCAGGACAGCACGAAGATATAAACCTCATTACTTTATTGATAGGTGCTTCAGCCGAAGGACTCGAAGTGCTCAACAAACAAAACGAATGGGTAGCCGTTACGGCATTGCCCAATCACATTGTGGTGAACGTGGGCGATATGCTTCAGCGATTGACAAACAACCGTTTGAAGTCTACAACTCACCGCGTTGTGAATCCACCACGAGAAAAATGGGGCGACTCGCGTTTCTCAATCCCCTTCTTCTTGCACCCGAGATCTGAAATGCGCTTAGATTGTTTGGAGTCATGCATTGAAACAGGCGGAAAAGCACAATACACGGCAATTTCTGCAGGTGAATACCTCAATGAACGTTTGGCTGAGATCGGTCTGAAGAAATGAAAATCCGCATCAAAGGGAATTCACTACGGCTTCGACTCACTAAAACTGAAGTTTCGGCGTTAGCTGAGTTTGGAAAGGTAGAAGAGTCAACTCAATTCCCCCATGGTAATGAGCTTATTTACAGGCTTCAAGCCAATCCCACGTCAACAAACAGTGCCGCTTTCAGCAACAGCGAAATCATTATTTCTGTACCCCATTTATGGGCAAAAGAATGGGCTGTTAATGAAGAAGTTGGAAATGATTTCAACGTTGTTTCTGGTGCAGAATCGCTGCACGTACTGATCGAAAAAGACTTCAATTGCCTTACTCCACGAGCTGGCGAAAACGAAGAAGATCAGTTCAAAAACCCGCTGACATCCCACACCAAATGCTGATTGACCGCCACGGCAGAACCATTGATTACGTCCGTCTTTCTATGACTGATAGATGCAATTTGCGCTGTAACTACTGCTTGCCTGAAGGTTTCGTTAACTTTCTTCCGAGAGAAGAATTGTTGACCTACGAGGAGCATTTCAAATTGCTTTCGTTACTCAGCAAATTAGGGGTTCGAAAGCTGCGACTCACAGGCGGTGAACCCTTTGTTCGTAAGGACTTGATGCCGTTCATCCGTTCAATATCAGAAGCCAATCTGTTCGAAGAAATACACCTTACTACCAACGGCACACTCACAGAAGATCATCTACCAGAGCTTATAGACCTGGGCATCACAGGCGTCAACCTTAGCCTTGATACGCTGAGCGCAACAAATTTCAAACGCATTACGGGAAGAGATCAATTCGATAAAGTTAATTCGACTTTAATGCAACTGATTGACAGTCCCATTGACTTGAAAATCAACGCAGTGATCTTGCCTGGCCAAAACATTCCTGATCTACTTGATTTGGTCAACTTAACAAAAGAGCACACGTTATCAGTTCGTTTCATTGAAGAAATGCCTTTCAATGGCACTGTCCATACCACCGCAGATTGGTGGAACTACGAAAAGTTGTTGCATTATTTCAGCCAACATTTTGACCTCATTCCGCTAACGAGCCCTAAATCAAGCACGTCAATGGACTATAAGGTAAGTGGTTTTAAGGGCGAAATTGGAATTATTGCCGCTTACAGTAGGTCTTTCTGTGGTGAATGTAACCGCCTCCGCATTGGTCCGAAAGGTGAAATTAGAACCTGTTTGTACGGACAGCAAACAGACGGATTGAAAGAGCTCATTCGCTCCAATTCATCTGATGAACTGATTGCTGATTTCTTGAAAAATGTGATCCTCAATAAGCCCAAAGACGGATTTGCTGCAGAAAAGGACTTGCTAACGGATGCTTCTATGCACGGAAGTATGGCTTCAATTGGAGGGTGATATGATTTCTGTTCAAGAAGCCACCGACATTATTAATTCCCAACAGATTCCCGTTGGAAGTGAATGCATTCCCTTAATTGCTGCTCATGGAAGGATCCTTGCCAAATCATACGCCGCAGATCGTCCCTTCCCTCCTTTTGACCGTGTAACCATGGACGGAATTGCCATTCATTCTTCCGCATTGGTTAAAGGAACAACGCATTTCAGATTGGAGTCGAAACAATTCGCTGGGGAAGCACAAAAGACACTCATTGATACAGACGCCTGCATTGAAACAGCAACAGGCGCAATGCTCCCGGGAAACTGCGATACCATTATTCCTTACGAGCACTTGGTGGCATACGAAGAAGGCTTTGACCTCAATCCTTCTTTCATGATTCGTCCGCAACAAAACGTACACGCCAAAGGCAGCGATCTGTCTCAAGGAGAGGTTGTGCTCAATGCGGGAAGTATTCTCAACGCTGCAAACATTGCACTTGCCGCAAGCATTGGCCTCGGTGAATTGGAGGTGACAAAAGCAGTGCGCATTGCCATTGTGAGCACAGGAGATGAGTTGGTTCCCGTAGAACAGACTCCGCTTCCATACCAAATCAGACGCACCAATGCATTGGCCATTTCAGCACTTTTAAGCTCACCAAATGTAAAATGCGCCGACTTTCATTTGGCAGATGACCCACTCGCCATTGAGCAATGGATTCGAAAGGAAGAAGAAAATTTCGATGTGCTGATCTTCTCTGGCGGGGTCTCCATGGGAAAAAAGGATTTCCTTCCTTCGTGCTTCGCGAAGCTGAACATTACTGAGCATTTTCACAAAATCACACAACGTCCGGGCAAGCCTCTTTGGTTTGGAAGCAAGCCCAATTTAGTGGTATTTGGCCTACCGGGAAACCCCGTTAGCACACACTTTTGTACCGTTCGTTATGTGCAGCAATTTATTTATACATTACTCAACATTCCTACGCTTCTAATGAAGGTTGAGTTGGCTTCGCCCTTCTCATTCAAACCCAGTCTTACCCTCTTCAAACCTGTAACATTGGTTAGTTCTGATGGGAGGCTTCAGGCACATCCGGTTGCGCTCAATGGTTCTGGAGATTTTTCTCAACTCGGCACTGCAGATGGATTCATTGAATTACCTTCAGATCAAATTGATTTTGAAGCAGGGTCACCTTACCCATATTACAGCCTCGTATGAAACTGAGTCATTTTAAAGATGGAAATCCAGAAATGGTGGATGTCACCCAAAAGGCTACCACTTCCCGCATAGCGAAGGCGGAAGTTACCGTGGTATTTCCGCTGGAAGCCTGGAAGGTTTTAAAATCTGATGGGTTCACGACCAAAAAGGGTTCATTGCTTCAAACAGCTACCATTGCTGGTGTCATGGGGGCGAAGAAAACTTCTGAACTCATTCCTTTGTGCCATCCCATCCCTCTGACATCGTGTAAATTTGATTACGTGTTAGAGTCGCCGAACATAAAGGTTTATTGCACGGCTAAATCCAGCGGACAAACAGGCGTGGAGATGGAAGCACTTACGGGAGCGAGCACCGCTGCATTAACCATTTATGATATGTGTAAGGCATTGTCACATGATATCCGCATCACAAATTTAATGCTCAACCACAAGTCAGGTGGCAAAAAAGACTTTGAACGTGGAGAAGAAGCATAGAAAACACGCCAAGATGGCCAAGCCAACGAGCGGGAAATGGGCGAAAACAGACCTAGGTGTTTTCGGGAATGATTGCGCTGTAATAGAAGCTTTCTGTGGTGAGCTGGCTGGTTCGCTACCTCTGTCAACAGTCTATGTAGACACAGATCACGGCTCATTCGATAATCCGACTTTTTCGAATCAAAAGCATTCAGGATTCAATTCGACCCACATTGAAACACCCTCTACTTTGAGTTTACACCTCGCCGGTGAAGACGCTGTTTATTCAGCGAACAAATTGAAGGTGCAGTTGGCCTTGATTAATTCCAATCACTTTGAAGCAGCGCGCACAATCCTGCTTTATTCAGAGAAGAAAACCAAGTCGATTCTCAAACGCACCCAACAACTCGAAGCTTGTTTTGCTGTGGTGTTATCTGAAGAAGATCAATTGCCGCAAGAAATCAAGGAGCGGCTCAATGCCGAATGCCTATTCTTTTCCGTGAGTGAGTTGGGGCCTCTTTTGGAACAAATTAAATCATTCTGTCCTGCTCCCATCATCAAAGGACTTGTGCTTGCTGGGGGACAAAGCACCCGCATGGGGAAAGATAAGACGGTATTAAACTTACACGGCAAGCCTCAATTCGAACACCTTGCTTCATTACTGGATCCGCTTTGTGATGAAGTGTACATTTCCGTTAGTGCGGTGCATACTGTTGATACCACTCGCAGAGTCATTAGTGACAAATTTGTAGGACTAGGTCCTTACGCCGCCATTCTATCTGCTTTCCAACAGGATCCTGACGCTGCTTGGTTAGTGCTCGCTTCTGACCTTCCGAACATTACATCTTCCGTCTTGGAACAATTGATTGATCAGCGAGCATCATCGAAACTTGCCACAGCATTTTTGAATAGTGAAACAGGATTTCCTGATCCTCTGTGCACGCTTTGGGAGCCGTCATCACATCCCCGTCTTCTAGAATTTCTGGCATTGGGATATAGCTGTCCGCGCAAGGTGCTCATCAACAGTTCTATTTCTATCATTGATCCGATTGATGCAGGTGCATTATTCAATTTGAATACGCCAGAAGATTTGGCGCGGTTTGAAGGGTTGGGATGATTTCACAAGACGAGCCCTTAGGTGCAGACTAACTTGACGGTTTCAACAATTTAGACGCACCCACCAAAATAGACGCTATTTCTTTTTAAAGATCAATCTAGGTCCAGCCGTTAAATAGCCCCCCTTGTGCACCAGAACGTTAATTACAAGTATGCAATCTGTCACTTTGATGACCTGAAAATGAAATTCATAGTCTGTGCCGTCAATGTAAAATGAGTCACCAAAATCAGGAATATCGTTAAATAGCACTTGATGGAGCTGGCCATTCAACTTATTTTTTTCTGTATTTATAACACTCTCGCCTTGCATGCTCAAGAAAAGCTCCCCGGTTTCAGGATGTATTTGCGAGTGCTTTTTGTCCCTCTTATAGATTAACTCCCAGTCTGTTTCAAATATCTCACTAATTTGATCAAGTTCAGAGGTCTTACTCTTCATCCATCTTTTTGACACTTCAGATTCAGAACAATCATTGACTTGTCCAAATGAATAAAACGAAATCAATACGAGTGCTGTGATCAAATATGTTTTAGTCTTCATCATCTTCTTCTCTTTTTGAAGGTTAAAGGCCTTTTCGTAAGTGTTGTTACTGGCTGGCCAGCTCTTTAATACTTACCGATTCGATGGTGCAATTGTCCTTCTAACAAGGTTAATCCGATCTGGGAATACGGTAACTCTTGAATTCCCATTCTCACAATTAATCAGTCTGAAGTAAACCGAATCAATAAAAACCCCTAAATAATCTAATAGGCTTATAGACCTAGTTCGCAACAGCCGATTTGTGAGGGAGCCATGGCGCTTTTACCATCCTTCGTAAGATTCCCATTGGGCACGAAGCTCTATATTTTCTTCTATTGAAGCGATAGTGGTATT
>Ga0208768_1000063_pt1 | contig 84921 bp, 67 predicted proteins | sample AntAceMetag02UK1_FD_184760 | JGI IMG/M metagenome (GOLD analysis project Ga0208768, IMG submission 184760) | Saline lake microbial communities from Ace Lake, Antarctica - Antarctic Ace Lake Metagenome 02UK1 (SPAdes) (version 2) | ecosystem: Environmental > Aquatic > Non-marine Saline and...
GTGTTTTGAAGCTTGGGTAAAACGTCCATCGCTGAAGCATTGTGTCGAACAATGCGATCTGTAATTCCGCCTTCTGCCCAGTATTTGTCTTGAATCGCATTCAGTTCCTCGTTGATCTCTATGGTCTCAATAATACCTCCTTCGGCCAAACCCTCAGCAAAACACAAAGCAGAATAACCGGTGTAAGCGCCCACTTCCAAAATCCGATTCGGACGCAGCATTTTACTAATTAAACTCAAGAATCTTCCCTGGAGGTGCCCGCTTAACATGCGAGGCATAATTACTTTTTGCCAAGTCTCTCTGTGAAGCCGCTGTAAAAGATCAGACTCTGTTTCTGTGTGATCACAAGCGTATTGATCAATGTGTTCAGGTAGAAATTCCATATTTAGATGCAAATTGTACCGAACGATCCTAAAAAGAGAAGTAAGTCTGAAGAAGTAACCGCGTCATCTCCATCGATGTCAATAGGGCAATCTAGCAGGCAGCCAAATCCGCCAAGAAAGAGCAGTAAGTCATTTGTGCCAATGGTTAGGTCATTGTCAAAATCTCCAAGACAGAGGATCAATTCAGTGCCATCAACGTCTCCGTCGCAGTTATTGTCAACGTTGTCTCCTGTCCCGGGCGCCTCAGGATAAACATCATCTCGCGTGTCATCACAATCTAAATTGTTGTCTGAAAATCCAGCAGGTGTAGAACAGGCCTGAACATTCACGAATACATTCCCAAATCCATCATTGTCTGCGTCTTCAAAGTAGGTAGAGGTGCTGCCAACAACAAGTGCATTAGCGTCATCACAATCTGTTCCGCCAAATTCAAAAGCGTCAAATCCATCCATGTCCATGTCGAAATCACTCAAACCATCACAATTTTGATCAGTACCATCATACCAAATTTCAGCCGCCCCGGGAAAAATATTGGGATCAGTGTCATCACAATCACTTAGGTTAGTGACCCCGTCATTGTCAGCATCTTCAATTCCAGCGCAATCCTCAAAACCAGCCAAGCAGTTCGCTTCGATGCATGCTGCACAGTCTGCTTCTGATCCAAAAGCGCATTCCAATAAGCAATTAGCACTTGCACATGTTGTTTGTGCTGAGAAACAGCCTATGCAGCCAGCAGTGATCGGAACTTGAGCACTCATGCATTCAGAAAAACAGGCTTCAGGATCCCCTGCGAACAGGCAGTCAATTCCACAGTCAGCAGTAACCTGTTGAACAAACGCCAAATTGTTACCTATATATAGAAGATCTTCATCTGAACAATTACCCTGAGCAATAGAAGCAGTGAATGAAAGGACTAAAGTGGCCAGTGAGAAGAGGTTTTTAAGTAGCTGCATGGTATTTGGTTTGGAGTAGAAAGATACAATAATCAGAATTGGGCACCTTCTTTTCAAGTGCTATCTTTGGCTGCATGAGGAAAAGTGCAGATGCGCAGAAGCGAGTGATTTTACTCATGGCGACTCTTACCTTGGTAGTGATGCCGCTAGTTGGGTGGGTCATTTCCCTTTTTTCAAACGAGGTGCTGCTTTGGGATCGGTGGGTTGGGGATGAATCGATCTGGACACAGGTGTTTTTTGGTGTCGCTGCAGGAGTCACTGCAGGTTTTTTGGCCAGAGGAATTATCGCTCTACCCTTCATGGAGCCTGTTCGAAATAGGTATGCAGAGCGATTTGCCGATCTGGATTTAAGCGCACTTGAAATTGTTTTCATTTCTATTTGTGCGGGAGTTGGTGAAGAATTGCTCTTTCGAGGTGCACTTCAACCAGTGCTCGGAATTGTTATTACTTCGATTGTTTTTGTGGCAATCCATGGTTACTTGAATCCTAAAGATTGGCGCGTGAGTGTCTATGGCTTGTACATGACGCTGATCATATTCGGTTTCGGTTTTATGACAGAAGCAATTGGTATTTGGTCAGCTGTGATTGCGCATACGCTTGTAGATATTATTCTGCTTGCAGATTTAGGCAAGGAAGATGAATGATGCTTGTAATCGAGTTCGTACCTTCGCGAAAATTAGTTGCTATGGGAAAAAGCAAGAACAAACAACGAATCAACGTAGTTTACAGTACAAATCCTGATTACAGTTTTGAGTCTGATGAGACCCAAGAAAAGGATACATTGCTCCCTAATCAACAGTTGCTTTACATTTCTCATGATCGCAAAATGCGGAAGGGGAAAACAGTAACGCTTATTGAAGGATTTGTTGGTACTTCTGAAGACTTAAGTGATTTAGGGAAGAAGTTGAAAAACAAATGTGGAGTTGGCGGAAGTGCGAAGGATGCAGAAATCATTCTTCAAGGTGAACTAAGAGATAAAGTTATTGCTGCCCTAGAGGCAGAAGGTTATAAGTGTAAACGGAAAGGCGGATAAGCATGTCGGAAATGAAACCCTATTTTGCAAAATGTCTAGCAGGATTAGAACCTTTGCTAGAAGAAGAATTGATTGAATTTGGTTGTTCCAATGTCAAGCCTGTAGTGCGCGGTGTTGAGTTTGAAACAGATTACAAAGGAATGGTATTGGTCAATATGGCCTCGAGATTTGCCATTCGTATCCTTACTCCTTGGTGGGAAGGAAATTCAACTGGTCCAGAAGACTTATACGATCAAGCAAGACAGATTCCGTGGCACAAAATTTTACACGTGCGTCAAACATTTGCAATCGGATCTACCGTGAGTGATGAGAACTTTCCCCATTCGCAATATGCGGGATTGAAGCTGAAAGACGCCATTGCAGACGCATTTAGAGATAGATCTGGAAACCGTCCAAACGTAGATAAAGAAAATCCAGATCTTCGAATTGATCTCCAAATCTATAACGGTCGTGTTCGTATTTCATTAGATACAACCGGAGATAGCCTTCACCGAAGGGGATACAGACCTTCAGGCGCACGCGCTCCATTAAATGAATGTTTGGCAGCCGCTATGTTGAAGTTTTCGGGTTGGACGCCAGAAAAACCACTCTACATTCCAATGTGTGGTTCTGGTACATTAGTCATGGAAGCAGCAATGATGGATGTGAATCTACCGTCTCAATGGTTCAGACAAGGTTACGGATTCATGAACTGGTCTGATTTTGACAGGAAAGCCGTAGAAGAAGTTCGAATGGAGCTTTGGAAAAAGCGCCGTGATCCTTCAGCAGTCATTTTTGCAAGCGATAAAGAATACATGGCCATTGAGCAAACCCAGCTTTGTGTGTCGAAAATGTCATGGCGAACGAATATCTCCATTGAAAAAGAAGATTTCTTCGCCCTGAAGCCAGGTAAAGAAGGTGGAGTAATGATTTTGAATCCTCCCTATGGCGAAAGAATGCAAAAAGAAAACATTGATGAATTCTATCGCTTCATTGGCCAAAAGCTAAAAGTAGACTTCGCAGGCTATTCTGCTTGGGTCATTTCAAGCAATTTTGAAGCAATGAACCAACTCGGGTTTCGTCCAAATCAAAAGCATACGCTCTATAACGGGCAACTTGAGTGCAAGTACTATGGCTTCTCTTTGTATGAAGGAAGTCGAAAAGAGAAAGATGTTTCCCAAAAGGATGCTTAATAACTACTTCCGCTTCTGATTCTACACAGGTCTTCTTTGTCCTAGCTTTGTGAAAACACCACACAGTTATGTCAAGACCGATTGCTATGGTTACGGGTGCTTCATCAGGATTTGGAGAAGCAATTGCTCGGAAATTCGCCCAAGAAGGGTGGGATGTAATCATCACAGGTAGAAGAGCGGAACGACTTCAAGCGCTTTCAGCAGAGCTGGAACGAGATTGTGAAGTTGAAATTCTCCCCCTTGAGTTTGATGTACGAGATGCTGATGCCGTTCATAGCGCACTCTCAACTGTGCCTGAAAAATGGCAACAGCTAGAGGTGTTGGTCAACAATGCTGGACTTGCCGTTGGAAAAGCTTCAATTGACGAAGGAGATTTGGAAGATTGGGGCCGAATGATAGATACCAACGTGAAAGGATTACTATACGTAACCCGTGAAGTAGTGCGTTGGATGAAAGCAAAACAGTCTGGGCACATCGTTAACATTGGTTCCATTGCGGGCAAAGAAGTTTATGCGGGTGGAAATGTATACTGCGCAACGAAGTTTGCTGTAGATGCGCTGACTAAATCTATGCGTGTAGAATTCATTTCCTATGGAATAAAAGTCACCCAAATTGCTCCTGGAGCTGCTGAAACAGAATTCAGCCTTGTCAGATTCAAAGGCGATGAAGACAAAGCCAATCAAGTTTACCAAGGATTCCAAGCCCTCACTGCGCAAGATATAGCAGATACATTGTGGTTTGCGGTCACCAGACCAGCTCATGTCTGCTTGAATGACATCGTGATCATGCCAGCAGCGCAGCCCAATTCATACACCTTGAACAAAAACAAATGAGAATTCTTGTCGTATTCCTGCTCTTGACTGCCGCCGGCTGTGGCTTTCAAACTGAAGAAGCAGATCTGGTAGTTCACAATGCAACGATTTATACCGTAGATGCGGGCTTCACTATTTATGAGGCCATGGCCATCAAAGATGGAAAGATCCTAGAACTTGGGCCAGAACGCCAAATTCTCAATAAGTACAAAGCGAAATCCAACTACGATGCACAAAAGAGAAGCGTGTATCCTGGACTGATAGACGCTCATTGTCATTTTCTGGCATACGGATTAGGGTTGAAGAACATAGATTTGGTTGGTACTTCCTCTTGGGACGAGGTCAAACGTAGGATTGCCAACTATGTCCCCGCAAATCAAGAAGAGTGGATTATTGGAAGAGGTTGGGATCAAAACGATTGGGAAAGCCAGGCATTCCCAACTGCGAGTCAAATTGACGAAGTATTCCCTAATAATCCTGTTTTTATGACAAGAATTGATGGTCATGCTGCATTGGTCAATTCGAAAGTGATCGAATTATTAGACCTGAACAATCAAGCAGATATTGAAGGAGGGGCAATTCTGAGAGACGAAGAGGGTAAGGTGACAGGTGTATTGATTGATAATGCCATACAGCTGGTGAATAAAATCATTCCAAAACCAGATAGTGAGGCAAAAAGAAAAGCGCTCTTAGCGGCTCAAAAAGATTGTTTTGCGGTCGGTTTGACTACAGTTGATGATGCCGGTCTGCTCAAGTCAGAGGTTGAACTCATCAAAGCAATGCAAGATGAAGAGGCATTGAAGATGCGTGTTTATGTGATGCTTTCAGACACACCTGAAAATTTAGACCATTATACGAGCACAGGCCCATACAAAGACGAAATGCTCAATGTTTCTGCGTTTAAGTTTTATGCAGATGGATCTCTTGGTTCAAGAGGGGCATGTTTGATTCAGCCTTATAGTGACAGAGACAGCACAGGAGAACGAGGGTTTATGCTAAGTACTGAGGCGCATTATAGAGCGTGTGCTGAGAAATTATTTGAAACGGGATTCCAGATGAACACACATTGCATTGGGGATTCAGCAAATAGAATGATTTTGGGAATTTATGCGGATGTATTAAAAGGCGTGAATGACCGCAGATGGCGAATTGAGCACGCTCAAGTAGTGCATAAAATAGACGTTCCGTACTTTGGGGCTTATTCAATCTTGCCCTCTATCCAGCCAACCCATGCAACAAGTGATATGTATTGGGCTGAAATGCGCTTAGGTCGAAACCGGATTCGGAGGGCTTATGCATACAAGGAGCTGTTAGCACAAAACGGGATGGTGACTCTGGGGACAGATTTTCCGGTTGAAGGGATATCTCCTTTGCGTACTTTTTATGCAGCAGTTGTTCGAAAGGATCAAGCTGGTTTTCCTGCTTCTGGGTTTCAAAAAGAGAATGCCTTGACCAGAAAAGAAGCCCTTCAAGGAATGACTATTTGGGCAGCAATTTCAAACTTCGAAGAAGAAATCAAAGGGAGTTTGGAAGTAAACAAAGTGGCTGATTTTGTAGTAATGGATAGAGATATCATGACGGTGTCTGAAGATCAGCTTATAGAAGCAAAACCAGTGGCAACTTTTATCAATGGCGAGTGCGTATTCGAGAAGAAATAGGAAGCGCGGCGATCGTTCAAATTTTGAATGCATCCAGATTTGAATCAGATTATGATATAATTGCTGAAACACGGTCAAGCATGAATCAAATGCTGACCATCGCCGTTGGGAATCAAACACTGTTCTTGAAATGCTCAAGTGCCAGAGGGGCGAAGAAAATGCTCAGGGCTGAATTTGAAGGATTGAGTGCTTTAAAAGAAGCAGGAGTCGAGGTTCCTGGTCACGTACATTATGGAGTCACAGAAGATTGGTCTTGGCTCTTAATGGAATTTATTTCGAATGTTTCACCTGATAAAAAGAAGGAAGAAGAAGGGGGGAGGCAGTTGGCGTTGCTGCACCGAACAACATCAGATCAATTCGGGTGGGAGACTGATAACTACATCGCGAGCTTAAAGCAATCGAATACATTGAGTGAAAACTGGTGGCGGTTCTATTGTGACGAAAGGCTGCTTGTACAGTTAGAGATGACAATTGATAAACTGCCTCTTCTCATGAGGAAACAACTTGAACGAATCATACTACAAGGTGTTAATGTGTTTCCAGATGAAAAGCCTGCGCTTTGTCACGGTGATTTGTGGAGTGGAAACAGGTTGTACACGCAAGAAGAGAAGGCATATTTGATTGATCCAGCAATTTATTTCGGACACAGAGAAATGGATCTAGGAATGACAAAGTTATTCGGTGGTTTCGGAGATGACTATTACCGGAGCTATGAAATGAGTTATCCTTTGGAACAAGGTTGGGAGAAAAGGGTTTCTATTACAACACTGTATCCGTTATTGGTTCATGTAAATTTGTTTGGAGCAAGCTACTTGAGCTTATTACAAGAGGCTATTCAGTTGACAGAAATTGAGGTGCTCTGAAAAGAAAGAAAATGTTGTTAAGTAGATAAGGTATACAAGATGAAAGGGAGAAGTCAGTTTGGATCGTTTTTGGTTATAGCCGGAATAGCAATTGTAGTAGGTTACTTTATGCTTAAGCCATCAGGTGAATTGCGCATATTTCAGCCGAGTGATGTAAATCCGGCCCTGGTTGATGAGGATGTTCGTGAAAATGAGGACCACCATATTCTAGATTTTAAGCTCATCAATCAACTTGGAGATACGGTTACAAATTCAGATGTGAAAGGAAAGATCTTAGTTGTCAACTTCTTTTTTGCAAGATGCACAACGATATGTCCTAAGATTAGCGCGAATATATCAAAGACCCAAAAGTACTTTTCAGACGATTCTACAATCCATTTTCTCTCACATTCGGTCACTCCGCAAATAGATAGCGTTGCTGTTTTGAGAAATTATGCAGAGACCTTTGAGGTGAATCCTGATAGATGGTGGTTATTAACCGGTGAGAAGTCACACATCTATAAGTTAGCCAGAAGGTCCTATTTCGCCGTTTTGGACGAAGGGGATGGCGGACTTCAAGATTTCATACATACAGAGAATGTGGTGCTAATTGATCCTGATGGCAGATTAAGGGGCTATTATGACGGCACTTCCAATGAAGATATCTCGCGGCTAATCAGTGAGATAGGGGTTTTACAGATAGAGTGCTTTGAGGAGGAATAGAGCGGTTTGAAAAGAAATGGTCTGATAATCAGCGCGCAACGGGTTGTTTCGTGAAATAAATGATTTAAATGCTTTAAAGTGTAAAAGTCATGAGTACTTTTGCACCCGCTTTACAACGAAGCAGACGTTCTTAATGTGATTGTATAGATAGCTTGAGTTTAACAACTTCAAGAATTTGATTGAGGCCTGAGCGGCGGTTTAGCAGCTCCGATAACCACGATAAAATAATTGAAAAAAAAGTTAATGAAAGTTTTGAGGAATGAATATTCCATCTATCTTTGCGGTCCGCTTAACGAAACAAGTATTCGACGCCCAATGGGGCATAGCGATAAAGTTCTTTGAAATGATGCAATAACCAAGCAAAACGTCAATTGAGATAGAGCAAAATAAGATTAAACTTTTTACAATGGAGAGTTTGATCCTGGCTCAGGATGAACGCTAGCGGCAGGCTTAACACATGCAAGTCGAGGGGTAACAGGAGAAAGCTTGCTTTCTTGCTGACGACCGGCGAACGGGTGCGGAACACGTATGCAACCTACCTTTATCAGGGGGATAGCCCAGAGAAATCTGGATTAATACCCCATAATATTTCTACAACACATGTTGTAGATCTTAAAGCTTCGGCGGATAGAGATGGGCATGCGGCCCATTAGTTAGTTGGTGAGGTAACGGCTCACCAAGACCACGATGGGTAGGGGTTCTGAGAGGATGATCCCCCACACTGGTACTGAGACACGGACCAGACTCCTACGGGAGGCAGCAGTGAGGAATATTGCGCAATGGACGAAAGTCTGACGCAGCCATGCCGCGTGCAGGATGACTGCCCTATGGGTTGTAAACTGCTTTTATATACCAAGAAACCCCCGGACGTGTCCGGGGCTGACGGTAGTATATGAATAAGGACCGGCTAACTCCGTGCCAGCAGCCGCGGTAATACGGAGGGTCCAAGCGTTATCCGGATTTATTGGGTTTAAAGGGTTCGTAGGCGGGATATTAAGTCAGCGGTGAAAGCCCACAGCTCAACTGTGGAACTGCCGTTGATACTGATATTCTTGAGTTTATTTGGAGTTAGCGGAATATGTCATGTAGCGGTGAAATGCTTAGATATGACATAGAACACCGATCGCGAAAGCAGCTAACTAAGATAATACTGACGCTGAGGAACGAAAGCGTGGGGAGCGAACAGGATTAGATACCCTGGTAGTCCACGCCGTAAACGATGATTACTCGATATTGGTCTTAGATCAGTGTCCAAGCGAAAGTGATAAGTAATCCACCTGGGGAGTACGCTCGCAAGAGTGAAACTCAAAGGAATTGACGGGGGCCCGCACAAGCGGTGGAGCATGTGGTTTAATTCGATGATACGCGAGGAACCTTACCAGGGCTTAAATGTGGAACGACAGATGTGGAAACATGTCTTTCTTCGGACGGTCCACAAGGTGCTGCATGGTTGTCGTCAGCTCGTGCTGTGAAGTGTCGGGTTAAGTCCCATAACGAGCGCAACCCCTATCTTTAGTTGCCAGCGATTCGGTCGGGGACTCTAAAGAAACTGCCGGCGTAAGCCGCGAGGAAGGTGGGGATGACGTCAAATCATCACGGCCCTTACGTCCTGGGCTACACACGTGCTACAATGGTAGGGACAGAGAGTCGCAAACTGGTGACAGTGAGCTAATCTTCAAACCCTATCTCAGTTCGGATCGGAGTCTGCAACTCGACTCCGTGAAGTTGGAATCGCTAGTAATCGCATATCAGCCATGATGCGGTGAATACGTTCCCGGGCCTTGTACACACCGCCCGTCAAGCCATGGAAGCTGGGGGCGCCTGAAGTCGGTCACCGAAAGGAGCTGCCTAGGGTGAAACTAGTAACTGGGGCTAAGTCGTAACAAGGTAGCCGTACCGGAAGGTGTGGCTGGATTACCTCCTTTTTAGAGAAACGCCTATTCAATTGGCGAGGTTATTGCATCATTTCTTTTTTTTTATCTAGTCCTGTAGCTCAGTTGGTTAGAGCGCTACACTGATAATGTAGAGGTCCGCAGTTCAAATCTGCGCAGGACTACGGATAAAACGAGGGGAATTAGCTCAGCTGGCTAGAGCGCCTGCCTTGCACGCAGGAGGTCATCGGTTCGACTCCGATATTCTCCACTATAGAAGTTCTTTGACATATTGGTAGAGTAAATAATCTTAATAAGCAATTAAGGGCAGTAGGCGGATGCCTTGGCTCTTGACAACGAAGAAGGACGTGATAAGCTGCGATAAGCTATACTGAGACGCAAATGGTCTGTGAGGTATAGATTTCCGAATGGGGTAACCCGGCAGTATGAAGTACTGTCATCCGCAAGGAAGTACACCCGGAGAACTGAAACATCTAAGTACCCGGAGGAAAAGAAAACAATAGTGATTCCCTAAGTAGCGGCGAGCGAACGGGGAACAGCCCAAACCAGTAATGTTTAGGCATTGCTGGGGTTGTAGGACAGATATAAGTTATGTGGCGGTCAACAGAAGTAACTGGAAAGTTACACCATAGAGGGTGATAGTCCTGTATGTTGGTTAAAATATAATGATCTGTATCCTGAGTAGCGCGGAACATGTGAAATTCTGTGTGAATCTGCCAGAACCATCTGGTAAGGCTAAATATGTCAAGAGACCGATAGTGAACAAGTACCGTGAGGGAAAGGTGAAAAGAACCCTGAATAAGGGAGTGAAATAGATCCTGAAACCTACTGCCTACAAGCGGTCGAAGCCTTCGGGTGACGGCGTGCCTTTTGCATAATGAGCCTACGAGTTACTCTTCACTAGCAAGGATAAGGACTTCAGGTCCGTATCCGAAGCGAAAGCGAGTCCTAAATAGGCGCTTAGTTAGTGGAGGTAGACGCGAAACCTTGTGATCTACCCATGGCCAGGTTGAAGCTCCAGTAAAATGGAGTGGAGGACCGAACCACCAGACGTTGAAAAGTCTTTGGATGAGCTGTGGGTAGGGGTGAAAGGCCAATCAAACTAGGAAATAGCTCGTTCTCCCCGAAATGCATTTAGGTGCAGCCTCGGGATTTAGTATCGTAGAGGTAGAGCTACTGATTGGGCTAGGGGGCTTCACCGCCTACCAAACCCTGACAAACTCCGAATGCTACGATATATACCCGGGAGTGAGGGCATGGGTGCTAAGGTCCATGTCCGAGAGGGAAAGAACCCAGACTATCTGCTAAGGTCCCAAAATATATACTAAGTTGATCTAACGTGGTGCGGTTGCATTGACAGCTAGGATGTTGGCTTGGAAGCAGCCATTCATTTAACGAGTGCGTAACAGCTCACTAGTCGAGCGATCGTGCGTGGATAATAATCGGGCATAAGTATATTACCGAAGCAGTAGATTTTATGGTAGGGGAGCATTCATACAGCACTGAAGGTGTGGCGTGAGCCATGCTGGAGCGGTATGAAAAGAAAATGTAGGCATAAGTAACGATAAAGCAGGCGAGAAACCTGCTCACCGTAAGACTAAGGTTTCCTGATCAACGCTAATCGGATCAGGGTTAGTCGGGACCTAAGGCGAACCCGAAAGGGGTAGTCGATGGACAACAGGTTAATATTCCTGTACCTGCTACACATTAAAAGTGACGGAGTTGTGTAGTTACTACGTGCTGACGGAATAGCACGTTGAGCCTAGCCTTCGGGCGAAGCGAAGTAATGAATCAGCTTCCAAGAAAAGCGAGTGTAGCAGCCCGTACCGCAAACCGACACAGGTAGTCGAGGAGAGTATCCTAAGGTGCTCGAGTGAATCGTGGTTAAGGAACTAGGCAAATTAGTCTCGTAACTTCGGGATAAGAGACGCTCTTCGGAGCCGCAGTGAATAGGTCCAGGCGACTGTTTATCAAAAACACATGGCTTTGCTAAATCGAAAGATGATGTATAAGGCCTGACACCTGCCCGGTGCTGGAAGGTTAAGAGGAGATGTTAGTTTCGACGAAGCATTGAATTGAAGCCCCAGTAAACGGCGGCCGTAACTATAACGGTCCTAAGGTAGCGAAATTCCTTGTCGGGTAAGTTCCGACCTGCACGAATGGTGTAACGATCTGGACACTGTCTCAACCACGAGCTCGGTGAAATTGTAGTATCGGTGAAGATGCCGATTACCCGCAACGGGACGGAAAGACCCCGTGAACCTTTACTATAGCTTAACGTTGGAATTGGTTAATTAATGTGTAGGATAGGTGGGAGACTTTGAAGCGGCGTCGCTAGGCGTTGTGGAGTCATCCTTGAAATACCACCCTTTAATTAGTTGATTTCTAACTCGAAAGAGGACCGCGTTTGGTGGGTAGTTTGACTGGGGTGGTCGCCTCCAAAAGAGTAACGGAGGCTTCTAAAGGTGCGCTCAGTACGGTTGGTAATCGTACGCAGAGTATAATGGTACAAGCGCGCTTGACTGTGAGACCGACAAGTCGACCAGGTACGAAAGTAGAGCATAGTGATCCGGTGGTTCCGAATGGAAGGGCCATCGCTCAAAGGATAAAAGGTACTCCGGGGATAACAGGCTGATCACTCCCAAGAGCTCACATCGACGGAGTGGTTTGGCACCTCGATGTCGGCTCGTCACATCCTGGGGCTGGAGAAGGTCCCAAGGGTTGGGCTGTTCGCCCATTAAAGTGGCACGCGAGCTGGGTTCAGAACGTCGTGAGACAGTTCGGTCCCTATCTGTTGTGGGCGTTTGAAATTTGAGAGGACCCGTCTCTAGTACGAGAGGACCGGGATGGACATACCTCTGGTGTATCTGTTGTGACGCCAGTTGCATCGCAGAGTAGCTACGTATGGATGAGATAAGCGCTGAAAGCATCTAAGCGCGAAACTCACCTCAAGATGAGATTTCATATTAGAGTCGTTAAAGACGATAACGTTGATAGGTTGCAAGTGTAAAGGCAGTGATGTCAAAGCTGAGCAATACTAATTACTCGAAAGCTTATAAGAATAAAAACTCTACCAATATGTCCCTTATTAGGGATTATATCTATACACTAAAGTGTTAGTATGTAACCCATACAATTTTAGGTGTCTATTGCGGCGAGGTCCACCTCTTTCCATTCCGAACAGAGAAGTTAAGCCCGTCAGCGCAGATGGTACTGGGTAACCGGGAGAGTATGTCGACGCCATTTTTTATAAAAGCCCCTCTTCGAGGGGCTTTTTTTTTACCCTTTTATACCACTTCAACAGGCGTTCTCACTAAATTCGCAGTCTTATGAATAATATTGTGGCCATCGTTGGTAGACCGAATGTCGGGAAATCAACACTCTTTAACCGACTTACTGAAACGCGTGAAGCAATCGTTGACCCGATTAGCGGTGTGACACGTGATCGTAAATATGGGAACGTTTATTGGACTGGTAGAGAATTTACGGTCATCGATACCGGCGGATATATCACCAATAGTGAAGACTCGTTCGAGGGAGAAATCAGAAAACAAGTTGCCATATCAATCGATGAGGCGCAGGTAATCATTTTTATGCTCGATGTGCAGACCGGTGTAACCGACCTGGACCTCGAAATTGCTGAGATTCTTAGAAAATCAGGGAAAGATGTATTCGTAGTATCCAATAAAGTTGATACTTCAGATAAAGAACTGGGCTCTTCAGAGTTTTATAGCCTTGGACTGGGAGATGTTGTTCACAGTATTTCTGCAAACAATGGCTACGGTACCGGAGAATTTCTAGATACTTTACTGCTTGCTTTGCCTTCTGAACCAGAAGCTGAGAAGTCAGACCTACCCCGAATAGCTGTAGTTGGAAGACCGAACGTAGGGAAATCTACTTTTATCAATACACTGCTGGGCGAAGACCGAAATATCGTATCTGATATTGCGGGTACCACAAGAGATTCTGTCCATAGCACCTACAAGGCGTTTGGGATGGAAATGGAAATCATTGACACCGCTGGACTTCGAAAAAGAGCCAAGGTTGATGATCAATTAGAATTTTATTCAGCTATTAGAACAATCAAGGCGATTGATCAGTCTGATGTGTGCCTGCTTTTATTGGAAGCACCTGATGGCGTGACCAAACAAGATCTTGCCATTTATTATCAAATTGTTGAGTCTTATAGAGGTGTAGTTGTGGTTGCAAACAAATGGGATCTGGTAGAAAAGGATGATAAAACCCACGATGCGTTTCTACAAACAATCAAAGAAAGACTAGAGCCGTTTACGGATGTTCCCGTTATTTTTACCTCAAGCATAACCAAACAACGCGTGCTCCAAGCATTGGAAACCGCCGTTAAGGTTTATGAGGCTAAAAAACTCACGATTTCGACCTCTCAGTTGAATAATTTTCTTCTACCAATAATCAACGATAATCCTCCTCCGGCTACTAAAGGAAAATACATCCAGATTAAGTACGTAACCCAAATTGCTTCGCAAGTGCCTACGTTTGCTTTCTTCTGTAACCTTCCTCAGTATATTAAAGACCCTTATAAGCGATTCCTAGAAAACAAAATCCGTCAGAACTACGATCTTTCTGGAGTTCCTATTCGTCTGTTTTTTAGAAAGAAGTAATCAAAAGACCGCTTTTGCAATGCGTGATGTCAAAGCAGATTTTCCCATGGTGTAGAAATGCAGCACAGGAACCCCTGCGGCTTTAAGCTCTTTGCATTGTTGAATGCACCATTCTATTCCTACTTCCCTTACATCAGCATCTGTTTTGCAACGCTCCACCATGTCAACCATGTCCTCTGGCATGTTCACATAGAAGTTTTGGGGAATCGCTGTCAACTGGCGTTTATTAACCAAAGGTTTAAGACCAGGAATGATCGGTACCGTTATGCCCGCTGCTCTGCATTTCTTTTATTGATGTAGACAAGAATAGAGAAGTAATATTTCCACTTTTATTTTTTGGTCTGGTGATTTTGTCAAGTGTAAAGAAGCCCTTCTTCGGGCATATTTGACTGTTTTCACTCAATTAACCGCGAGGAGGGTATAAAGCAGTCGAATTATACCTGTTGATTGCCACAAATTATTTTTTACTTGGTGCGCAGCAGCAGCAAATCAGTGTAGTTCGAAACGTTGAGGGTTTCCTTTTTCAAGACATTCTTACTGAAGACGGATGATTGTTACTACCTCAACCCCTTCATTTTTCTATAAGACTGGCTCATTATTGAGCATTGATGTCCATTGAATGTTTTGACATTGCTTATTCATAAAGGGATGGGGCTTTCCTGATGAGTCATCACCATCCAAGTTTACGAGGAGTATTCTCTCCTGCACCCATGATTTTCTGGTTTTGTATGTTAGAAATAGGAGGTAGAATAAGGTGCTGTTTGTTTCCATAAGGCGATGGATTTAGTTTTATCTGATCAAAATTCATTCTAACCGTCAATGGGTCTTAGGTAAATTTCAAAAAATTGGATCATTGTGCTCCACGCTTCCTTCTTGTCTTTAAAGAAGCAACATCAAATTCTATTGACCAATCAGTTTTTTGTCCAGTAGAAGATGGTATTGTCTGCGCAGGGTATTTTTTTTTCTTTTTGATGTGCTTCAAGGACTTGAATAATGGCTAGGTCTCATTGATCAAGAGATACATCCTCGTCCTGGAGTAGTAGTTCTTTATTGTATTCGTCGGAAATCTATAGTAGGGCCTTAGATTATAGCAAGTGAAGGGAATGTTTTGTGATTCTGGTATTTCCAAGTTAAAACAGGAGACACTTTGGAGGGGAATGGTGCCATGAATAGAGCAGGGAGGATCTTCATTATAGATTGGATGGGAATAATTCTAGATAAGAATACTCAGGGTGATGCGATTTGCTCGTCCGTCTTTTTCCAATTCCATAGTTACAGTTGCGGCATAATGCATTCAGAAGAGGTAATCTGATGAAGAAAAAGGATCTTGAACTTTTTTAGAATAGGGTTTTGAAAAGACGTTGGTTCTTCACTGCTGTATGTTCAGCGTCAAGAAACGCTCATTTTAGCAATCAATGTGGAGCGCGAGCACTGGCAATTTATGGATAGTAACTTGATTGAGAAGTTGCGCCAGAGCCTCATCTCTGTGACGCATATTTTCCTTCACATTGCTGTATGACTTCAGACTCAATACTTTTATCGAAAGTATTACTAGTCGTAACTGCTTGTAAGCCAAAGGCGCTGCTTGGTTCCTTGGATCATCTAGGAGATGAATTTTGAAAATAACGCCATCAATGTTTGGGTGGATGAATATTAGTACTATCTTTGCGCTCGCTTTAAACGAGGCGAGTGTTCTTTAACAAGATGGCAAGGATAACAGAAGTGAGGAATTTCAATATTTTATATTGAGGCCTGAGCGTTAATATGGCGTCTCCGATAACCCCGAGAATAAAAATTGAAAATAACTTAACTAATGTTTTGAGGAGTGAATATTCTAACTATCTTTGCGCCCGCTTCCAACGAAGCAAACGTTCTTAACGTGGTGCAGAGATAACAGAAGTGAACAACTTCAAGAATTTGATTGAGGCCTGAGCGGCGATTGAGTAGTTCAGATAACCACGAAAGAAACTTTGAAAATAACTTCACTAAAGTTTTGAGGAATGAATATTCCATCTATCTTTGCGCTCGCTTAACGAAACAAGTATTCGACGCCCAATGGGGCATAGCGATAAAGTTCTTTGAAATGATGCAATAACCAAGCAAAACGTCAATTGAGATAGAGCAAAATAAGATTAAACTTTTTACAATGGAGAGTTTGATCCTGGCTCAGGATGAACGCTAGCGGCAGGCTTAACACATGCAAGTCGAGGGGTAACAGGAGAAAGCTTGCTTTCTTGCTGACGACCGGCGAACGGGTGCGGAACACGTATGCAACCTACCTTTATCAGGGGGATAGCCCAGAGAAATCTGGATTAATACCCCATAATATTTCTACAACACATGTTGTAGATCTTAAAGCTTCGGCGGATAGAGATGGGCATGCGGCCCATTAGTTAGTTGGTGAGGTAACGGCTCACCAAGACCACGATGGGTAGGGGTTCTGAGAGGATGATCCCCCACACTGGTACTGAGACACGGACCAGACTCCTACGGGAGGCAGCAGTGAGGAATATTGCGCAATGGACGAAAGTCTGACGCAGCCATGCCGCGTGCAGGATGACTGCCCTATGGGTTGTAAACTGCTTTTATATACCAAGAAACCCCCGGACGTGTCCGGGGCTGACGGTAGTATATGAATAAGGACCGGCTAACTCCGTGCCAGCAGCCGCGGTAATACGGAGGGTCCAAGCGTTATCCGGATTTATTGGGTTTAAAGGGTTCGTAGGCGGGATATTAAGTCAGCGGTGAAAGCCCACAGCTCAACTGTGGAACTGCCGTTGATACTGATATTCTTGAGTTTATTTGGAGTTAGCGGAATATGTCATGTAGCGGTGAAATGCTTAGATATGACATAGAACACCGATCGCGAAAGCAGCTAACTAAGATAATACTGACGCTGAGGAACGAAAGCGTGGGGAGCGAACAGGATTAGATACCCTGGTAGTCCACGCCGTAAACGATGATTACTCGATATTGGTCTTAGATCAGTGTCCAAGCGAAAGTGATAAGTAATCCACCTGGGGAGTACGCTCGCAAGAGTGAAACTCAAAGGAATTGACGGGGGCCCGCACAAGCGGTGGAGCATGTGGTTTAATTCGATGATACGCGAGGAACCTTACCAGGGCTTAAATGTGGAACGACAGATGTGGAAACATGTCTTTCTTCGGACGGTCCACAAGGTGCTGCATGGTTGTCGTCAGCTCGTGCTGTGAAGTGTCGGGTTAAGTCCCATAACGAGCGCAACCCCTATCTTTAGTTGCCAGCGATTCGGTCGGGGACTCTAAAGAAACTGCCGGCGTAAGCCGCGAGGAAGGTGGGGATGACGTCAAATCATCACGGCCCTTACGTCCTGGGCTACACACGTGCTACAATGGTAGGGACAGAGAGTCGCAAACTGGTGACAGTGAGCTAATCTTCAAACCCTATCTCAGTTCGGATCGGAGTCTGCAACTCGACTCCGTGAAGTTGGAATCGCTAGTAATCGCATATCAGCCATGATGCGGTGAATACGTTCCCGGGCCTTGTACACACCGCCCGTCAAGCCATGGAAGCTGGGGGCGCCTGAAGTCGGTCACCGAAAGGAGCTGCCTAGGGTGAAACTAGTAACTGGGGCTAAGTCGTAACAAGGTAGCCGTACCGGAAGGTGTGGCTGGATTACCTCCTTTTTAGAGAAACGCCTATTCAATTGGCGAGGTTATTGCATCATTTCTTTTTTTTTATCTAGTCCTGTAGCTCAGTTGGTTAGAGCGCTACACTGATAATGTAGAGGTCCGCAGTTCAAATCTGCGCAGGACTACGGATAAAACGAGGGGAATTAGCTCAGCTGGCTAGAGCGCCTGCCTTGCACGCAGGAGGTCATCGGTTCGACTCCGATATTCTCCACTATAGAAGTTCTTTGACATATTGGTAGAGTAAATAATCTTAATAAGCAATTAAGGGCAGTAGGCGGATGCCTTGGCTCTTGACAACGAAGAAGGACGTGATAAGCTGCGATAAGCTATACTGAGACGCAAATGGTCTGTGAGGTATAGATTTCCGAATGGGGTAACCCGGCAGTATGAAGTACTGTCATCCGCAAGGAAGTACACCCGGAGAACTGAAACATCTAAGTACCCGGAGGAAAAGAAAACAATAGTGATTCCCTAAGTAGCGGCGAGCGAACGGGGAACAGCCCAAACCAGTAATGTTTAGGCATTGCTGGGGTTGTAGGACAGATATAAGTTATGTGGCGGTCAACAGAAGTAACTGGAAAGTTACACCATAGAGGGTGATAGTCCTGTATGTTGGTTAAAATATAATGATCTGTATCCTGAGTAGCGCGGAACATGTGAAATTCTGTGTGAATCTGCCAGAACCATCTGGTAAGGCTAAATATGTCAAGAGACCGATAGTGAACAAGTACCGTGAGGGAAAGGTGAAAAGAACCCTGAATAAGGGAGTGAAATAGATCCTGAAACCTACTGCCTACAAGCGGTCGAAGCCTTCGGGTGACGGCGTGCCTTTTGCATAATGAGCCTACGAGTTACTCTTCACTAGCAAGGATAAGGACTTCAGGTCCGTATCCGAAGCGAAAGCGAGTCCTAAATAGGCGCTTAGTTAGTGGAGGTAGACGCGAAACCTTGTGATCTACCCATGGCCAGGTTGAAGCTCCAGTAAAATGGAGTGGAGGACCGAACCACCAGACGTTGAAAAGTCTTTGGATGAGCTGTGGGTAGGGGTGAAAGGCCAATCAAACTAGGAAATAGCTCGTTCTCCCCGAAATGCATTTAGGTGCAGCCTCGGGATTTAGTATCGTAGAGGTAGAGCTACTGATTGGGCTAGGGGGCTTCACCGCCTACCAAACCCTGACAAACTCCGAATGCTACGATATATACCCGGGAGTGAGGGCATGGGTGCTAAGGTCCATGTCCGAGAGGGAAAGAACCCAGACTATCTGCTAAGGTCCCAAAATATATACTAAGTTGATCTAACGTGGTGCGGTTGCATTGACAGCTAGGATGTTGGCTTGGAAGCAGCCATTCATTTAACGAGTGCGTAACAGCTCACTAGTCGAGCGATCGTGCGTGGATAATAATCGGGCATAAGTATATTACCGAAGCAGTAGATTTTATGGTAGGGGAGCATTCATACAGCACTGAAGGTGTGGCGTGAGCCATGCTGGAGCGGTATGAAAAGAAAATGTAGGCATAAGTAACGATAAAGCAGGCGAGAAACCTGCTCACCGTAAGACTAAGGTTTCCTGATCAACGCTAATCGGATCAGGGTTAGTCGGGACCTAAGGCGAACCCGAAAGGGGTAGTCGATGGACAACAGGTTAATATTCCTGTACCTGCTACACATTAAAAGTGACGGAGTTGTGTAGTTACTACGTGCTGACGGAATAGCACGTTGAGCCTAGCCTTCGGGCGAAGCGAAGTAATGAATCAGCTTCCAAGAAAAGCGAGTGTAGCAGCCCGTACCGCAAACCGACACAGGTAGTCGAGGAGAGTATCCTAAGGTGCTCGAGTGAATCGTGGTTAAGGAACTAGGCAAATTAGTCTCGTAACTTCGGGATAAGAGACGCTCTTCGGAGCCGCAGTGAATAGGTCCAGGCGACTGTTTATCAAAAACACATGGCTTTGCTAAATCGAAAGATGATGTATAAGGCCTGACACCTGCCCGGTGCTGGAAGGTTAAGAGGAGATGTTAGTTTCGACGAAGCATTGAATTGAAGCCCCAGTAAACGGCGGCCGTAACTATAACGGTCCTAAGGTAGCGAAATTCCTTGTCGGGTAAGTTCCGACCTGCACGAATGGTGTAACGATCTGGACACTGTCTCAACCACGAGCTCGGTGAAATTGTAGTATCGGTGAAGATGCCGATTACCCGCAACGGGACGGAAAGACCCCGTGAACCTTTACTATAGCTTAACGTTGGAATTGGTTAATTAATGTGTAGGATAGGTGGGAGACTTTGAAGCGGCGTCGCTAGGCGTTGTGGAGTCATCCTTGAAATACCACCCTTTAATTAGTTGATTTCTAACTCGAAAGAGGACCGCGTTTGGTGGGTAGTTTGACTGGGGTGGTCGCCTCCAAAAGAGTAACGGAGGCTTCTAAAGGTGCGCTCAGTACGGTTGGTAATCGTACGCAGAGTATAATGGTACAAGCGCGCTTGACTGTGAGACCGACAAGTCGACCAGGTACGAAAGTAGAGCATAGTGATCCGGTGGTTCCGAATGGAAGGGCCATCGCTCAAAGGATAAAAGGTACTCCGGGGATAACAGGCTGATCACTCCCAAGAGCTCACATCGACGGAGTGGTTTGGCACCTCGATGTCGGCTCGTCACATCCTGGGGCTGGAGAAGGTCCCAAGGGTTGGGCTGTTCGCCCATTAAAGTGGCACGCGAGCTGGGTTCAGAACGTCGTGAGACAGTTCGGTCCCTATCTGTTGTGGGCGTTTGAAATTTGAGAGGACCCGTCTCTAGTACGAGAGGACCGGGATGGACATACCTCTGGTGTATCTGTTGTGACGCCAGTTGCATCGCAGAGTAGCTACGTATGGATGAGATAAGCGCTGAAAGCATCTAAGCGCGAAACTCACCTCAAGATGAGATTTCATATTAGAGTCGTTAAAGACGATAACGTTGATAGGTTGCAAGTGTAAAGGCAGTGATGTCAAAGCTGAGCAATACTAATTACTCGAAAGCTTATAAGAATAAAAACTCTACCAATATGTCCCTTATTAGGGATTATATCTATACACTAAAGTGTTAGTATGTAACCCATACAATTTTAGGTGTCTATTGCGGCGAGGTCCACCTCTTTCCATTCCGAACAGAGAAGTTAAGCCCGTCAGCGCAGATGGTACTGGGTAACCGGGAGAGTATGTCGACGCCATTTTTTATAAAAGCCCCTCTTCGAGGGGCTTTTTTTTTACCCTTTTATACCACTTCAACAGGCGTTCTCACTAAATTCGCAGTCTTATGAATAATATTGTGGCCATCGTTGGTAGACCGAATGTCGGGAAATCAACACTCTTTAACCGACTTACTGAAACGCGTGAAGCAATCGTTGACCCGATTAGCGGTGTGACACGTGATCGTAAATATGGGAACGTTTATTGGACTGGTAGAGAATTTACGGTCATCGATACCGGCGGATATATCACCAATAGTGAAGACTCGTTCGAGGGAGAAATCAGAAAACAAGTTGCCATATCAATCGATGAGGCGCAGGTAATCATTTTTATGCTCGATGTGCAGACCGGTGTAACCGACCTGGACCTCGAAATTGCTGAGATTCTTAGAAAATCAGGGAAAGATGTATTCGTAGTATCCAATAAAGTTGATACTTCAGATAAAGAACTGGGCTCTTCAGAGTTTTATAGCCTTGGACTGGGAGATGTTGTTCACAGTATTTCTGCAAACAATGGCTACGGTACCGGAGAATTTCTAGATACTTTACTGCTTGCTTTGCCTTCTGAACCAGAAGCTGAGAAGTCAGACCTACCCCGAATAGCTGTAGTTGGAAGACCGAACGTAGGGAAATCTACTTTTATCAATACACTGCTGGGCGAAGACCGAAATATCGTATCTGATATTGCGGGTACCACAAGAGATTCTGTCCATAGCACCTACAAGGCGTTTGGGATGGAAATGGAAATCATTGACACCGCTGGACTTCGAAAAAGAGCCAAGGTTGATGATCAATTAGAATTTTATTCAGCTATTAGAACAATCAAGGCGATTGATCAGTCTGATGTGTGCCTGCTTTTATTGGAAGCACCTGATGGCGTGACCAAACAAGATCTTGCCATTTATTATCAAATTGTTGAGTCTTATAGAGGTGTAGTTGTGGTTGCAAACAAATGGGATCTGGTAGAAAAGGATGATAAAACCCACGATGCGTTTCTACAAACAATCAAAGAAAGACTAGAGCCGTTTACGGATGTTCCCGTTATTTTTACCTCAAGCATAACCAAACAACGCGTGCTCCAAGCATTGGAAACCGCCGTTAAGGTTTATGAGGCTAAAAAACTCACGATTTCGACCTCTCAGTTGAATAATTTTCTTCTACCAATAATCAACGATAATCCTCCTCCGGCTACTAAAGGAAAATACATCCAGATTAAGTACGTAACCCAAATTGCTTCGCAAGTGCCTACGTTTGCTTTCTTCTGTAACCTTCCTCAGTATATTAAAGACCCTTATAAGCGATTCCTAGAAAACAAAATCCGTCAGAACTACGATCTTTCTGGAGTTCCTATTCGTCTGTTTTTTAGAAAGAAGTAATCAAAAGACCGCTTTTGCAATGCGTGATGTCAAAGCAGATTTTCCCATGGTGTAGAAATGCAGCACAGGAACCCCTGCGGCTTTAAGCTCTTTGCATTGTTGAATGCACCATTCTATTCCTACTTCCCTTACATCAGCATCTGTTTTGCAACGCTCCACCATGTCAACCATGTCCTCTGGCATGTTCACATAGAAGTTTTGGGGAATCGCTGTCAACTGGCGTTTATTAACCAAAGGTTTAAGACCAGGAATGATCGGTACCGTTATGCCCGCTGCTCTGCATTTCTTTTCAAAGTCAAAGAATGCACTGTTGTCAAAAAACATTTGAGTAACAATGTATTCAGCACCATCATCTACTTTTTGCTTTAAAAAGCGGATGTCACTTTTCATATTGGGTGCTTCAAAATGTTTCTCTGGGTAGCCAGCCACACCAATGCAGAAATTAGTTTGTGTAGTATTCCGAAGATCTGGATCTAGGTAGTCACCATTGTTCATTTTTACTGCTTGATGCACCAGGTGTAAGGCGTATTCATTGCCGTCAGGTTCAGCTTTGAATCGACCTTCACTTTTAATGGGATCGCCACGCAAAACAAGAATATTATCGATACCAAGAAAATCAAGGTCAATTAAGGCATTTTCGGTTTCCTCTCTGTTGAAACCGCCACAGATAATGTGTGGTACGGGGTCTATGCTATAGCGATGCTTTACTGCAGCACAAATTCCTACAGTTCCAGGTCGTTTCCTAACAGTGCGTTTTTCGAGCAATCCATTGCTCACATCCTTATATACGTATTCCTCCCTGTGATAAGTGACATCAACGAAAGCAGGCGAAAACTCCATCAGTTCGTCCATAGCATTAAAGATTGAATCAATATTCTGACCTTTCAGAGGAGGAAGAAGTTCAATTGAAAAGAGTGTGTCTTTGGCTTGTGCAATATGTTCAGTTACTTTCATCTTTTAGCTTTCATAATTTAAATTTGGCATCAGCCACTTTTCAATTGTTTCCACAGGCATTTTTCTTCGCGAAGCGTATTCTTCAACTTGATCTTTACCAATCTTGCCCAAACCAAAGTATTGACTTTCCTCATTCCCGAAGTAATAGCCGGAAACGGATGCCGTAGGGAACATCGCTAGAGATTCAGTTAAGTGGATACCAATGCGCTCTTCTACATTCAGCAATTTCCAAATGGTTTGTTTTTCCAAATGATCAGGACATGCAGGATAGCCTGGTGCTGGACGGATTCCGTTGTATTGCTCTTTGATTAAGTCGTCTTTAGAAAGTGATTCGTCAGCTTCATATCCCCAGAGTTCCGTTCTAACTTTCAGATGCAGGTACTCGGCAAAAGCCTCTGCGAAGCGGTCTGCTAATGCTTTGGCCATAATAGAACTGTAATCATCGTAATCTTGTTCGAACTCTTGAGTTAAAGGGTCCAAACCAAATCCTGTTGTAACGGCAAAGCAACCTATGTAATCAATTCTGCCAGTGCTTTTGGGTGCGATATAATCTGCGAGAGAATGGTTATTGGCACGTTCATGTTTTTTTGTCTGTTGGCGTAGAAAGTGAAAAGAATCTTTTATTCCATCGGGGGTAAGGACCTCCACTGAATCACCAACTGAGTTGGCTTCAAACAATCCGATTATACCTTTAGGGTGCAATAAATCCTCACCTACCAGTTTACGAAGCATAACTTGAGTGTCATTCCAAACGTTTGTTGCCTCTTCTCCAACAACCTTGTCAGTCAATATTTCAGGGAATTTCCCATGAAGTCCCCATGTTTTGAAATACGGGGTCCAATCAATATATGACTCTAGGTCAATAAGTTTAACGTCATTAATTTCTTTTATGCCTAGTTTTTTAGGTGTGGTAATAGGTGTGGTTTCCCAGTCAATTTTTTGGTGATTAGAACGAGCGGCAGCGAGGGTTAAATAGGATTTGGTTGATTTTTTATTCAAATAGTTAATCCGCACTTTATCATACTCTTCGACGATGGATTTCGCCACATTCTCTGCGTTTGAACTCAATAGACCTGAGAGTACTGGTACAGCTCTGGAAGCATCGTTAACATGAACGATTGTTTTGCTGTAGGCTTGGCTGATTTTAACAGCAGTGTGTACGCGTGAAGTTGTAGCACCGCCAATTAGAAGAGGAATGTTCATTTTTCGAAGTTCCATCTCCTTCGCCACATGGATCATTTCATCCAAAGAAGGAGTGATCAGACCGCTCAATCCTACGGCATCAGCATCTTCCTTTTCAGCAGCATCTAGGATTCGGTCTGCTGAGACCATTACTCCTAAGTCAATGACTTCATAGTTGTTGCATGCAAGCACAACACCAACAATGTTTTTACCAATGTCATGCACATCTCCTTTCACCGTAGCCAAAATGATTTTTCCTGCTGTAGTGCGTTTTTGATTTTTAGATTCTTCTAAATAGGGAGTGAGATAGGCAACTGACCGTTTCATAACACGAGCGCTTTTGACCACTTGAGGTAAGAACATTTTCCCTGACCCAAATAGATCACCTACCACATTCATTCCATCCATAAGTGGGCCTTCAATAACGGTCAACGAACTATTCAGTTTGAGTCTGGCTTCTTCGGTATCTTCTATAATAAAATCTGTAATTCCCTTAACTAAAGAATATTCTAGCCGTTTTTCAACCGTCGTATTTCGCCAATCTAAATTCTTTTCTTTGGTTTTCGAGGTGCTTTTAACTCGTTCCGCATATTCGAGTAGCTGTTCAGTTGCTTCATCATTTCGATCAAGTAGCACATCTTCAACAAGCTTTAATAGTTCTTTTGGGATTTCGTCATACACCTCTAACATTGCAGGATTTACAATCCCCATATCCATGCCCGCATGAATCGCATGGTACAAGAATGAAGAATGCATCGCTTCTCTTACTGCTGGGTTTCCTCTAAATGAAAAGGAAACGTTGCTGATTCCGCCTGAGACATGCGCATAAGGTAGGTTTGTGCGAATCCATTTGGTCGCCTCAAAGAAGTGGAGCGCATTCCTCCTATGTTCTTCCATTCCGGTTGCTACAGGAAATACATTTGGGTCGAAAATGATGTCTTTGGGAGGGAAACCTACCTTTTCAGTTAAGATGGTATAGGCGCGCTTGCAGATTTCAACTCTCCGTTCGAAACTATCTGCCTGTCCATCTTCATCAAAGGCCATAACCACCACGGCAGCACCATATCGTCTAATGGTTTGAGCTTGATGAAGGAAAGAAGTCTCACCTTCCTTTAGGCTTATGGAATTGACAATACATTTACCCTGAACTACTTTTAGTCCCGCTTCTATGATTTCCCATTTAGAGCTATCAATCATGACCGGAACGCGCGCAATGTCAGGCTCAGCTGCAATTAAGTTCAGAAAATGAACCATGGCCTCTTTTCCATCAATCATGCCTTCATCCATGTTGATATCAATAATTTGGGCTCCACCTTCAACTTGATCTCTCGCCACACTCAAAGCTTCATCAAAAAGCCCTTCTTTAATGAGACGAAGAAACTTTCTGCTTCCTGTAACATTTGTTCGTTCCCCAATATTTACAAAGTTTGAGTCTTGTGTAATAATGAGCGGTTCAAGCCCTGATAATGTTAATGTTACTTCGCTCATTGGTGTTTTATGTCTTGTAGCAATGTTCTTGGAGAATAGTTTTTGACCATTTCAGATATGGCTTGAATGTGATCAGGAGTTGTTCCACAACAGCCACCAATTATATTGATCAATCCACGGTCTAAATAAGACTTAATTTGATCTGCCATTTGGTCTGGGGTCTCATCATAATCACCCATTTCGTTTGGCAGCCCTGCATTAGGGTGTGCGCTCACAAGACAATTTGCATGTTGTGACAATACAGCCACATATGGGCGAAGTTGGGCGGCTCCAAGGGCACAGTTAAATCCGATGCTTAGTAAAGGAGCATGGGACAATGAGATCAGAAATGCTTGGGCAGTTTGTCCACTCAAAGTTCTTCCAGAAGCATCAGTGATAGTGCCACTAACCATAAGAGGTACTGTTTTTCCTGTGGCTTTCATTGCTTCTTCCGTTGCGAAGATTGCTGCCTTTGCATTCAAAGTATCAAAAACAGTTTCGATCAATAAACCATCAACTCCTCCCTCAATAAGAGCGATGCATTGCTCAGTATAGGCTTCTACCAGTTGGTCAAATGTGATGGCACGGAAGGCAGGGTCATTCACATCAGGCGACAATGATGCTGTTCTATTCGTTGGTCCAACGGAACCAATCACAAACCTCGGTTTCTCTGGAGTGAGAGCTGTATAATAATTGGCACTAGCACATGCGATTTTCGCTGATTCAAAATTCAATTCATAGGCCAAATGAGAAAGCTCATAATCAGCTTGAGCAATGCTGGTTGAACTGAAAGTATTGGTTTCAGCAATGTCTGCCCCTGCGGCGAAATAAGCATCATGTATTTCACGAAGTTGAGTTGGACAAGTAAGTGCTAGCAAGTCATTGTTCCCTTTCAAAGAAACAGCATGCTCAATAAATCGGTCTCCACGGAAATCCTCTTCCTCAAACTTGTAGCGCTGAATCATGGTTCCCATGGCTCCATCAAGTACCAAAATACGTTTGAGGGCTTCCTCTTTGAGGTTAGCTTTCATGTTCGTCTTTTTTAAGTACTCAAGAAAATTTGGAGGAATCGAAAATCGATTATCGCTCATCTTTCCCTTTCGGGTTAGGATTTGGCACCCGGCTGATCCGGGTTGCCAAGACTTCGTAGGGCCTATTCCCTCCGTCTTTCTTGATAAGTACAATGCAAATGTAGAGCAAAAATGAATTGATTCTATATGGCTGTTAAATATTCATGCTCGTTGTTGATGATTGCTGTAGCCACTAATTAGAAATCTATCCTATGGTTCAGAAATAATTCTACCTTTGTCGCGCTATTAAGGGTGGAAGGATTTTGCTGATTGCAACCACATAGATATGAAGTCTACATTGAGAACTGGCATTTCGGTAAGTTCAAATGCTAATCAGTTGACTGCAAGCAGCAATATCCCAAGTCGTAACTTCTAAAAATCAAGGATAGATGCCATATCTATTTACCTCTGAATCAGTGTCTGAAGGACACCCAGATAAAGTCGCAGATCAAATTTCTGATGCTTTAATCGATCATTTTTTGGCCTTTGATAAAGAGTCTAAAGTTGCTTGTGAAACACTAGTGACAACAGGGCAGGTAGTGCTTGCTGGAGAAGTGAAGTCGTCTTGTTATATCGACGTACAAAGCATTGCTCGCAATGTCATTTCAAAAATCGGTTACAACAAGAGTGAATACATGTTTGATGCCAATTCATGTGGTGTTCTTTCAGCTATTCACGAACAGTCTCCTGATATTAACCAAGGCGTTGATCGCGCAAATAAAGAGGAACAAGGAGCCGGAGATCAGGGAATTATGTTTGGGTATGCTTCTCGTGAAACAGATAATTACATGCCACTTCCATTGGAATTGTCTCACTTGCTAGTGCAGGAGTTAGCGGCCATTCGTAAGGAAGGGAAGAAGATGAAATACCTTCGCCCAGATTCAAAATCACAGGTGACAATTGAATACAGTGATGACAATGTGCCCTTAAGAATTGATAACATTGTGCTTTCAACCCAGCATGATGATTTTGAAAAACCGATCTCAGGAAAAGCGGCTGATCAGTTAAAGGCTGACAATAAAATGTTGGCCCAAATTCGCAAAGACGTTGAGGAAGTTTTAATTCCACGTGTAAAGAAATTGCTTCCAAAGCGCGTTCAAAAACTTTTCACTTCCAATATAAAAATGCATGTGAACCCAACAGGGAAGTTCGTTATTGGCGGACCTCACGGGGATACAGGCTTAACTGGAAGAAAGATAATTGTAGATACTTACGGTGGGAAAGGTGCACATGGAGGCGGTGCTTTCTCTGGAAAAGATCCTAGTAAAGTTGATCGGTCTGGTGCTTATGCAGTTCGCCACATTGCAAAAAACATGGTTGCTTCCGGTTTGTGTGATGAAGTGCTTGTGCAAGTAGCTTATGCCATTGGTGTAGCAGATCCTGTGGGGCTCTATGTTAATACTTATGGAACAGCGAAAGTTCAAATGGACGATGGTTCTATTGGAATAAAATTAGCCAGCTTGTTCGACCTTCGTCCTTATGCAATTGAAACACGTTTCAATCTGAGGACTCCAATCTATAGTGAGACTGCAGCTTATGGGCACATGGGAAGAAAGCCAGAAATTGTTGAGAAGTCATTCACTGATGCGACTGGAAAGGTGAAGAAAATGAAGGTGAAGCTATTCCCTTGGGAAGAGCTTGATTACGTGAGTAAATTAAAAAAGGCATTCAAAATATAGGTAGGGTACTCTAACCCTTTCTTGTACAAGAGTCTGAAAGGATTCATCCTTTTCGTTTTGAAACTTTGGGGTGTTATCGCCAAAATTCAATTGTGCATAGAGAAGGGAAGTAGAGAAGAGCACATTTCACCCTTAGTTATTGATTCAAAACCCCGCTATATAGGCGGGGTTTTTGCTTAGGAGAAAGTGAAGTAACTTTGAATAGACGCGTAACAATGACCATAGTAAGAATCGCTTTCATTTTTTTCTTGTTGATCTGTGCTGAGAAAGCACAGGCACAGAGTTATGCAGATTCACTTAGAGCGCGCGTATTTGAGCTTGATTCGCTCAGTCTTTTGGGAATACATGTTCCTGGTGGCAAAGCTGAAAGATTGTTTTGTGAAGACATGATGGGATTTGCAGGAGTTGACGGTTCTTTTCAAACAGCGGTTCGAAATAGCTATAAAAGTGTTTTTGCAACCCGCGGACAAGGTGGCCCTGTCATAGATGGGGAATGGTCTTTTTTGGGACCCTCTATTCAACCCGAAGAGTTAAATCCAGGAGGCAAGGCCATTCCGACTTATGCAGAAGGTCGTGGCAACGGCACAGGTCGAATCAATTTTCTTTACCAAGATCCTACATTGCCAAATCGAATGTTTGCCTGTTCACCAACAGGAGGCCTTTTTGTATCCCAGAACCAGGGCATTTCATGGGAGTCAACCGGAACAGATCATTTACCCATTTCAGGAGTGAGCTCCATTGCTGTGAACCCGCAGAATCCAGATACATGGTTAATTAGCACAGGAGATGGCGATGATAAGTTCATGTTTTCTGATGGTATATGGAGAACCAATGACGCAGGGACTTCTTGGGAAAACATCAACGGCTCAAAGTTCGGAAGAAGTTTGCTCCCCTCTGAAAACCCAGTAAACCACTTATATATAGCGAAGATATTGGCGCATCCATGTGATTTTAATCGTGTGTTCGCAGCCACTAGTTCCGGTTTGTATGTGACCAATAATGCTTTAGACCCAACTGATAAAATCAAATGGAAGAAGATTGATGACTCATTTTATTTTGACTTACTCATTCCTGAAGATGATGAAGGGCTTGTTTATGCGTCAGGAGAACGATTCAAAGTAAGTTATGATTGTGGTAATTCATGGAAGGAATTGCCCTTTCCTGCTTACCCGAAAAAAGAGGAATTCAAATTTGCTCGTTTGGTGTTGCAATCAGCAGGAGAGCGCGGGCAGCTATTCGGAGCGGTCACTTGTGCGCAACAATTTTCTCAGTCGTCCATTGGAGAAGGAACGCTCTGGCTCTTTGATTTAAAGACCGAAAAATGGGACTTGGTTCGTTCTTTAAGCCAAGGAATGAATAATCTTATTACTACACGCGCTCGAGCTTTCGCTGTGAAACCGTCTAATTCGAACTTAATTATGGTGGCCAATGTTCAGCCCATTTACAGGAGTCTTGACGGCGGAGCAAATTTTGAACCGATTGAACGAAACCAAATGCATGACGACGTGCATCATCTGCTTTGGGTAGATGAGCGCGTTTATGCAGGTCACGATGGAGGCGTTTCTGTGAGCTATGACGAAGGCTTGACCTGGGAAACGTCAGATCAGGGTATAGGCGCTGCGAACGTATTTGGATTGTCAGTAGCAAACACAGAAGAAACGCAGGTGCTTTATGGAGCGTATGATACAGGAGGGAATTTGTTGAAAGATGACGCGTGGTTTCATGTTACGTGGGGCGATGGGTTTGAGACCATCATTGACAGCCAAAACCCAGATGAGATGTATGCCACAAAACAAAATGGCCACATCAATCGAAGTACTGATGGAGGGAATGATTTTAATCGGTCAATAACTTCCTCAAGAACCAAAACCGAATGGCATACCTGGATCAAGGCGCATCCCACTAAGAATGGTGTTTTATATTGTAGTGGAGACAAGTTGATGCGCACAATGAACAGAGGGGAGGTATGGGAATCTATCCTGGATGTTAAAAAATTCAATGGCACGTTTGGAAGAGATTACGTGACCGTGTTTCGTTTCTTTACAAGCGAACATCATCCTGAAGTGATTTATGCATATGTATTGGATCAAACGAAGGTCAACCCAGTCTTACTTCGAACTGAGAATGCCACTACTTCTAATGCGGCCTATGTGAAATGGGAAGTGGTTCCTCAAATTCCGAGGCCTGGTTGGATCATGGGAATGGCTGTTGATGCAGATGACCCTAAGCAGTTTTGGATGACCTATAAGAACGTAGAGCCTGAAGGGAAGGTTTACAGATTCAATGGACAGCGTTATGTAGATGTAACCGCTAATTTAGGATGGTGTCTGATTGAATCAATTGTGCTTGACAAGAGCAGTGAAGAACGCATCTATGTTGGGTCAAATCACGGCGTGTTTACGCGAGATAAACGGGAAAAAACATGGACGTTACTTGAAGGCCTTCCCGGAACGTACATCCGCTCATTGGCAATCAATTACCAAACAAGAACTCTTTTTGCAGGTACTTTTGGACGCGGAATTTGGTTCGCCCCACTTTTGCCTTAACTATTTGTTGAGCAACACTTCTATATCGATTGCGCCGGTGGGCGCCGGCCAGGAGTCAACGATAGACATGCTTGCCGGATTCAATTGGTACAATGTAGACTCATCTAGAACGAAGAGTGCATTGTTTGCAGGGTCAAAAGCGAGGTCAATGGCATTTATTCCGTTTGCAGCGCCGTCAACAAACTGATTTGTAGCGAAGATGTGCATGTAGACCCCATCTGCATGAGCCAAGGCAAACCGTCCTTCTGTTAAACGAATCATTTTTTTCAAAGGCAAGTCAGAGACATACCAGTTCAAATCAGTAACTGAGAGGGATTCAGGGTCTACATAGAAAACATAGGGTAATCCATTAGCTGTTCCAGCAACTAAAACATTGGATCCAAACTTCTCAAGAGAAATCACATTTCCAGGGCAAACAAGGCTTTGTATTAAAGCGCCACTATTCCTATCTAGGCTGTACAAAACAGATAAATCCTGTGCTTCATTTCTCACTTCTGCAACAATTCGATTCGATGAAATGAATAGTTCTTCTGGGACGAAATTACCTGAAATGGGGATGGTTCGAATTAAGTTTCCTGATCGCTGAAACTCTCTGATCGCGCCATCAAAACAAGCAGTAAGGTAGGTAAGTGAGTTAGGGTCAAATGCAATGTCTTGGGTGTAGTTGCCGCTGAGTGGATTGAAACCAACGTAGCAGTTCGTTTCAATTAAACTTTCGAAAGGGGAGAAACAGATTTGCGGAGAATTATTTCCGCCAAGAATAAATTCTTGATGCCATGAATTTGCAAATGCTATAGAAGCATCTGAAGCATACGTGTTAATGGCAGAGAATACACCATTGCTTGAGAGGCTGTCTAAAGTAGAGGTTCCCCCATTGGAACTCAGAACTAAAAGGGCATTTCTAGCTAATGGAGGTTCATAATAGCGAATGGTTTTGAATGCAGCGTTTCTGTTGCCACTGGCGTCACGTACTTCAATCGAAATCAAATAGTCTCCGCCAGGCCAGCGAACATCCTCAAAAAAAAGTCCCACATCTTTTGTTATTTCTAATGGCTGCGAATTGACTTCGCGCGTTCCACTTGTATATCGTGTGGTGCCTTGTTCATCTTTAAGTGTAACAATCCACTCCCCAATTGCTTCATTGTCTTTTGCTGTGAATTCAATGAAAAGTGAAGATGTATATGCATAAGTTGGAAGTCCGCCTGAAGGATAAATGATTTGAATCGCAGGTGGAGATTTGTCTTCATCCTTTTTGCATCCAAACACAAAGACAACCAAAAAAAGAAGAAAAAATTGAAGCTTCATGGTGCAAAATACGAAAATCACTTGGTCTGGTTTAATCTAAAATCCCGCTATTGTTGCCTATAATGCGGTGTTAATAAACATGTTCGCCTAGCGTTCATACTTCAGGGAAGATTCCCGAACTTTCACGTCCTTCTAAAAAGTAATGTTTTGCTCCTATGGATCAGAAAAAAGAGCGTATGGAAAGAGTTGGGCGAACCCCACTTGGGGTGAATCCTCGTCAGGCTGAGGACATGGTTGGTGGTAAAATCCAACCACAAGCAGTTGATCTGGAACAGGCCGTTCTAGGAGCAATGATGCTTGAGCAATCAGCGGTTAACTCTGCTATTGATGTTCTCAAACCAGAGAGTTTTTACAAGGAAGCACACAAGCGCATATTTGCGGTGATCATAGATTTGTTCCAGAAAAGTGAACCGATCGATATCTTAACTGTGACCCAGGCATTGCGGAAGTCTGGTGACATTGACCTAGTTGGCGGTCCTTATTATGTTTCTCAGTTAACTACACGCGTGGCGAGCACTGCGAACGTTGAGCAACATGCGCGTATTGTTGCGCAAAAGTACATTCAGCGTGAGCTCATTCGGGTTTCGAATGAAATCATGAAGGATGCGTATGAAGAAACAACAGATGTATTCGATTTATTGGATCATGCTGAGTCAAGTTTGTTCCAAGTAGCAGAGGGAAACATTCGAAAGAGTTACGATACCATGAGTAACCTCATGCGTGAGGCCATTATTGGTATTGATGCAGCACGTGAAAATAAAGATGGGGTCTCAGGAGTGCCATCTGGATTTGTAGATCTAGATCGTGTTACCGGTGGTTGGCAGCGGTCAGACATGGTCGTTTTAGCTGCTCGTCCTGGTATGGGTAAGACTGCTTTCGTACTTTCTATGGCGCGAAACATGGCGGTTGATTACGGTGTTCCGGTGGCTGTATTCTCTTTGGAGATGGCTGGAGTTCAGTTGGTTAATCGATTGATTTCCAGTGAAACAGGTCTTTCTTCTGAAAAGCTTCGGAAAGGAACTCTGGAAGACCATGAGTATCAGCAATTACATCAACGAATTGGCAAATTAGCCAATGCTCCCTTATTCATTGATGATACCCCTGCAATTTCAATTTTTGAGCTTCGCGCGAAGTGCAGAAGATTGAAAGCGCAGCACGGAATTGATATGGTGATCATTGATTACCTGCAATTGATGAGTGGTGGAGGTGATAACAAAGGAAACCGAGAGCAAGAGATTTCAGCGATATCACGCTCCATTAAAAGTATTGCCAAGGAGTTGAATGTGCCGATCATTGCACTTTCTCAGCTATCGCGAAGCGTTGAAACAAGAGGTGGTGAAAAAAGACCAATTCTATCTGACCTTCGAGAATCAGGAGCGATTGAGCAAGATGCCGATATCGTTTGTTTTATTTACCGAGCAGAATATTACGGATTCAACGATCCAAATGAACACCCAAGAGGAAAGGATCCAAGAGGCTTAGGTGAGTTGATCATCGCGAAGCACAGAAACGGTGCACTTGATACTGTTGACCTCAGATTCATTGGACACCTTGCGAAGTTTACGAATTATGACACTTTTGAAGATGATTCTGCATTCCCGAAAGGACTTAAGCCAAACCAAGATTTTGAAGGGGTGAAGACCATTACGGTGAGCTCAAGAATGAACGATGACGAGGTTGAAGATGATAAGTTCGTAGATCGTGCAGGCGAAGAACCTCCCTTCTAATAGCGAATTTTAACATCCACTGCCGTTTTCAGGGCTCACCTGCGGAATGACTTTTGTAACTTTACGTTATATGATACAGGTCAGAATGAAATCAATATTTGTTGTTTTATTAGTTGTGCTAAGCTTCGGTGCAAATGCGAGTAAGATTTTAATCCCTATGGATGACGATCAAGCAAACCATCTGAAAGCATATGGCATCGCATATTGGGTGTTGCAGAACGACATAGAAGTTGAGTGGTTATTGAATTACCGAGGCGGAAGTTTTCTGATATCAAATTATCCAGACATTATTTCTGAGTGCTCAATTCGTGGAGTCAGCATACAAATTATTGCTGATATTCAAGCGCAACAGATTTACACCCAAATAGCAGATCCTGAAGTGAACATGGAAAGGGTGAGTCTTGAAGAAATCCCAAAGATTGCTGTCTATTCTCCAAAAAGTAAGCTTCCATGGGATGATGCTGTTACCTTAGTATTGACTTACGCCGAGATTCCTTACAGTGTCGTTTATGATGAAGAAGTTGTTAGAGGTGAAATGCCGAAGTACGATTGGCTCCATCTACACCATGAAGATTTCACGGGGCAGTATGGGAAATTCTACCGCAGTTTTAGAACAGCGGCATGGTATCAAGAAGAAGTTCGTTACCAAGAAGGATTAGCAGCTAGCATGGGCTTTTCCAAAGTCTCAGAGATGAAACGATCAGTCGCATTTGAGATTAAAAACTTTGTGCTTGGTGGAGGCTTTTTGTTCACCATGTGTTCAGGTACAGATTCATACGACATTGCATTGGCCGCTCAAAATGCAGATATCTGCGAAAGTATGTTTGATGGTGATCCTGCTGATGTTAACGCGCAAGAAAAACTGGATTTTGGGAAAGGATTGGCATTCAAGGATTATGGACTGGAAAAAGACCCTATGGTTTATGAGTTCAGCACAATTGATGCTACAGCAGCTCATGCCAAAATTGGACGGATCAATGATTTCTTTACGCTGTTTGATTTTAGTGCAAAGTGGGATGTTATTCCTACTATGTTAACTCAGAATCACGAGCAGGTTGTTGCAGGTTTCATGGGGCAAACTACTGCGTTTAATACACAGTACATTCGTCCAGAGGTAACCATCATGGGTGAAACGAAATCAATTAAGTCAGCGAAATACATTCATGGAACTTTAGGGCAAGGTCAGTGGACTTATTATGGAGGACATGACCCAGAAGATTACAGGCACATGGTAAATGATCCTGTGACTGATTTGAATTTGCACCCAAACTCTCCTGGATATAGATTGATTTTAAACAACATTTTATTCCCTGCGGCGAAGAAGAAGGAACAAAAAACGTGATCATTCACTGATCAGTACTTTGTTAATTGTTGTTCCTACTTCTGTATTCCGAATGACATCCATTCCTGCTGTTACCTGGCCGAAAATAGTGTATCTCCCATCTAAATGAGGGGTAGAGCAGTGCGTGATAAACCACTGACAGCTTTCAGTGTCTCTTCCGGCTGATGCCATTCCTATACTTCCTGTTTGGTAACGTTCAATGGCGAGTTCAGATCGGATGCTGTAATCTACGCCTCCCCATCCGTCTCCTCTTGGACATCCCGCCTGTACAACAAAATCGGGCACAACGCGGTGATAGAATTTCCCATCATAAAACCCATCTAAAGCAAGTTGAACGAAGCTTCCTACGCTGCCAGGAGCAAGGGTTGGATACAGAGCCAAATAAATAGTTCCCGCTGAGGTTTGAAGCTCAACATTAATTGTGTCTCCAAACATCCCTAAAAGCTCCCAGTTGATTGGATGGTTGAACTCTGGGGTTACAATGTCCAATGAATCACCGTACAAATGATTAATCGCCTTAACGATTTCATTGTGCGTTTCAACTTCTTTTGGGAGTTCTAAATACGCGATTTGCTCGCGAAGTAGTTGCTCTTCGTCAACAAAATCAGAAGGGTCTGCACCTTGTAAATAATACCCAATAGCAGCTAGTACTCCTTCATCTTGGGTGGCTATTCCTTCTCTTATTGCTGCATTCAAGTTGAAATTTACAGGGAGGAGATCTCTTTTTTTCATATTAAATAAAGCATCCATGGAAGTTGTCTGAACCACTTTTGGAAGGGAGATGTCAATGTGCAGCGCAATGTATTCAGCAGCGAGGGGCGTTAAGCTCATTGTGTTTAATAAGGCGGCTTTCCGGTAGGGGCTTGTTTCTTTGGCGGCCAATTCAATGAGTGTCTCATAAACTAAATCGTCATTATTGGCATGAAGGAGGTATGCTTTTTGTCTTCCTAGATTTCCCTCGAAGTTTAGTTCCGAACCTCGAAGTAACGCGCTATTCTCTTCGGTCCAGCCAATGCTCCCGAGCGTTGATCCTGCCAACATAGCGATGCCTGTTCCATTGTCTTTCAACATTTGGATCAGTACTTGCTCTTCGCAGACGTCCAATGTTATTGCTGAACGAAGTAGGTTATAGCGCACCCTTTCATCTCCTTGATTAAGCATTTCTCTATTGAGAAACCCTGCTGTTTCTGGGTCAGGGCTATTCTTAAAAGCAAGGCTGAGTGCAATTTTAACATCGATTTCTTTTTCGCTATTCCAAGCATCGAAGAGTTCTTCAGAGAAAGAAGTAAGGTTTAATTGTTTTGATCGCGCTAAGAAATGAGCTGCTGCCAACCTAAAGTCAGTTTTTGCGCAGGTTAGTTGTTCAAAGGCAACAGGGACAAGCGATTGAAGATCGGCTTTTGAGGGGATCGCATGAAAAGCAGCCCACATCGGATTGATTTCACAGTTAGCGAATAAAAAAGGCAGCAAATTTACTGTTTGGAGTGAATCTGAGGATTTTGCAATGGCAACAAGGGCTGCTTCGGTCAGTGGAGGCGAAGAATTAAGCATTAGAATGTCATAGAGACCGGGAAGGTTGTTGGTGTCTCGTTGTTGGCCTATAGCGTAAATGGCGTGAGGTGTTCTAAGTGCAAAGAGGCTTGGTACAATAGCGCTTTCTTGCAAAGAGGCTGCGTGAACCACTGCCAGAGATTGAATTTCTGGATCAGAGTGAGTTAGAAAGGGGGTAAAGGCTTCAGGATTCCTGTTGTCAACGGCATCAACCATTGACTGAAAGTTGGCATCTCTGATAAGGCAATCAGGCTTTTCGAGGATTGGTTTTTCTTCGCAACCGTTAAAGGCTAGAAGAGATAGAAAGAGCGCGAAGGTTTTTGCGCATTTGATTGAGGTTTTCTTCTTTGACATGTCCAAATAATTGCTGAGCCACAGGGGTATAAAAGGTGTGTAGCTCAAAGAAATCAATGTTTTGTTGAATCCACGCTTTTTCGGTGAAGTTCTTCCTTCCTGTCAAAAGCCATTCTAACCTTAATCTTTCAACAAGGGTAAAGAATTCAGTTGCGCCAAGGTAATTCAAATCAGCATCACACAACGTTTCCTGTAAAAGTGTCTCTGGCGAAGTGGTTATTTTGGTACTCAGTATGAGGTGGTTAACTTTTTCAATGCAGGAAGTACTGGCTGCATTTTTCTTTAGGAAGTCTGTTGCGTATGCCGCGCCAATTCGTTCATGATCGTTCACGGAATCATAATATCCGGTATCGTGAAATAAAGCGGCAATGATTAAGTCATGCAGTTCTGGGGCGCTCAGATTTTGACGCTTCCCTAAGTCAAAGGCTTTTTTAGAAACACGCAATGTGTGATCTAGATTGTGATAGGTATATTCTGAGGAGTGTTTTTTCGTAATAAGGCTGTACGCAAAGTCTTCCGCTAGGGAGATTAGTTCATTCTGAGAAACGAAAGTTCTAAAAGAGTTCATGAAAGGGCATACCAAATGGAAGTACTAAGAACGCAAAAACTTACTTAGCTACCGCATAAATGGTTGAGAAGAAGGCGAGGTCACTTTCTGTGCTAATCAGCTCATAGGCCATTGGTTTGCTAGATTTTTTAGCAATGGTTAGAAACCCTAACCCAGCGCCGCCTTTGTAGTTGAAATTATCATTGCATAAAGTTTCGATGTACAGCTTCCTTAGTTCCGGTAAAGAGAGTGCGTTGAGTTCGTCTATTTTGAAGGCAAGCAGATTGGCATCTTCTTGAAAAACAAGGTTTCCACAACGTACAATGTAGTCTTCGTTGTTTGTAGATAAGATGAAAAACGATTTTCCTTTCCCTGTATTGTCTTTTGCTCCGTGAATTGAGATGTTTTGAAGGCATTCGATGAGCACGGTACAGACTCGTTTCATCACTTGTCTTTTCGAGCCATGATCTAAGATGGCCTCTTCTGTGAGCTTGAGTAACGCATCAATTTTTCGTTGGTTGATGTCCCCGGAATAGGTAAGTAGCACAGATTCACCCGCTTCTTTCGCGGGGGACCATCCGAGTATATTGTGATACAATTCACTAAGATGGGCTTGTGCATTTTTAGAAATAGCCCTCATTGTTTTCGGTTTACCAACACAGTCAAACTGATAAGCGAATGTAGTCTAATATCGACGAATCGACAAAACATGTAGACAAAATGATTAATTATTTCGCTGAGCGGATTAGGCGACGTGTGTTTTGGTTAAGATTCAAATTTAGAAGAAACAAATCTGAGTAGAGGGAAAAGCCATTCTACTTGTTAACACCGCAGGTGGGAAAAGCGCGAGATAGAGTATGATGCAGAAAGGTTGGGGCTCACGGAAAAGAGAAATGGAAACCGAGGAGCGCGAGCCCCAACCGTTGGGAAGGTGTTTAGGTAAGACGTCTTAGTAGGTTCTGAATTTATTTTCAGGGATAATGTATTGTCCTTCAGGGGTGCGGATCATCTGGTAAAACTCTTTGCAGAAATAATTTACAGGCTTTCTAAACGGGCGGTTTGAAAGGTAACAAGACCAGACTTCCATGGCCATTTTCTTTGTTACGTTCCAAGCGTAGGTGTTATACCCATTTGGACGAGAAATTGAATCAATGTGTTGGCGAACTTCTGAAAGTGAATACATAACCGGAGTATTTATTGTTTGATGATACAATGTTCGGGAGGCAGAACGTAAAGGATTTACGTTCAACTTTTTTTATTCTTTCAGATTGAATATTTTGCTAATGAAGGGTGAAGTTCCGCGCATCTGCTTGCTTTGAACGAGTAGTCCAATCTTTTGGAGTAGCATAGGAGCGCCAATGACATCTGCTAATAGAATGCTTTCCCATCTTGGGTTGGCGCATGAAAGTCCTTCCCCAATAGAAGACATAACAGCGGCGCATTTTTGATTAGAGAGACGCGAACGCAAAAAGAGATTGAGCGTTGGATAATCCATTTGGAATGTCATATTTCTTCTTGCACCATTCTCGCTAAAAGAGCCGCTGAGTTGAACGGCGTCGCGATGAGTGAAATAGGAAATCACTTCAATGCTAAAAGCAGAGAATCTAAAAATGTCATTGCTGGATGATGAGTTGCTTGAACCTTGCATAGTGTGTTGTTTTACACAAGGTTCGGGAGGCAGAGCGTAATGTATTTACGTTATGAGTATAGGCGCAAATTATCTTCTAAAGTTTGTTTGATTCTATCTTTTAATGGAGATGGGCTAATGACTTTCGTAGTGCCAGCATGACTTAGCAGTTCTGCGATAAGTTCATAGGTGATTAGCACTTCTAGCGTCACATTGGCTTTACCAGTTTCTAGCCAATTGATTTTCTGACTTCGGTGAATGGGTTGTGATTCGAGGTATTTGGCTCTGACATTACTGCATTCTAGGGTGATTACGACGGGCTCAGAGTCAATCTCCGTAATGCCGATGCTGTGAGCGAAAAAACGATCTATGTTGAAATTTGGGTTCTGATCGAAGCCTTGTTTTTTCGATTTTAGTTTTGAAATGCGATCGAGGGCGTAGGTTCGGTAGTCATCTCGGTCTGCTTCCCAGCTAATCAAATACCATCTGTTGCGGTACTCTTTAAGGAGGTAGGGGTGAACGTTGTGTTTCTTGTTGCTGCCGTCGCTAAACTTCTCATAGTCGAATTCAATTTCTTTGCGTTCTTTGATGCATTCAAGAAGCAATGTCAAATGAGCTGCGCCTTTCACTTCAGGTGCTTCTTCGAATTGAATGAAGCGATCTGAGCTCCTGTCATTCACATCGGGAGTGATTTTTAGCCGGGATACAATTTTCTCTATGGCATTTTCGTACTGACTGAAAATGGGGATGTTTCGAAACTGCATAATGGTGTCTGCAGCAAAGTTGAGGGCGTCCAAGTCATCATCATTCAGGCTCAGGTCGCTAATGCTATATTCAGGGTCGGTATAACAGTAGCCTTTGTGTGCTTTGCTGTAGGAGATGGGCGCGTGGTAGCCAAGATCATTTTCGTTTCGCATGGCCCATAAATCTTTCTCAATGGTGCTTTCGCTGATGTTTTCTCCATCACTTCCATAGAGAGCGTCTTCGCACGCCTGGCGCAACTCTTCTTTTGTGGGATAGGGTTTTGCGTCGTTGGAAATACACCGGTCTATGATGCGATAGCGAAGAAGTGCATACTTATTTGCTGGCATAGCAACTATTTTTGGAACTTAGTGCGAAATCTAAAAGTACACATTCGAAGCATGTCTAGAAACAGAATTATCATTCTTTCTTTCCTTATTTTACTCTTGTTAGGGACTGTGTTATATCTGTCTTCTACTACTTCTTCGCATCAAGTGATTCCGGGTACCGAAGCGTTTTATGGTACAGCGTTAGAGGTCACTTTAGTGAATTACGGTGAAGATGTGCTGGAGTATGCAGAGGATTTTGACCTTTCTTATGAGTATCTGATGGCGCTGATTGTTTTGGAAACCAGCGGAAAGATTCCTTCTGGAAGTCGCTTCGAACAAGGCGTTTACAATCGATTAGTGAAGGTGAAGTCTGGCGACCGAAGGAAGTACGAAAATGTGAAACTTCATCACCTTGAAGACGCCTCCGATGATGCAATCAAAAATCTAGCGACCTCCTGGGGACCGTTTCAACTTATGGGCTACAAGTGCATTGGTATGGAGGTGAATGTGTCTGATATTCGGGGGGAAGACGGGCTCTATAACGGAGTGCTTTGGATCAATGATGAGTACGGTAGGTTCATACGCAAGGGCGATTTCAAGGACGCCTTCCATTACCACAATGCGGGAAGGAAGTATCCGCTTGTAGGTAAGCCCAAAACACATGACCCGCGTTATGTAGAAAAGGGATTGAGTTACATGGAGTATTTCCGCCAAAATAAGCCATAAAAAAAGCGGGCCCCATTGGACCCGCTTTCTAACCTTAACCAAAACTGCGCTCTTAGTTGACCCTGATTTGTTTTACAGGATCGATCGCCTCTTTTTTCTTCGGAAGTGTGACGAATAGAATACCATTGTCATACTTCGCTTCAATGTGCTCTGTGTCTATTGACTGCGGGAGCACGAACTGTCTGTTGAACGCACTTGAGTTGAATTCACGGAACGCATAATTTTTCGTGTTTTCTTTTTCCTCTTGTTTCTTTTCAGATGAGAGGGTCAAACGGTTCTTATCCAGCTCAATTTTTAAATCTTGTTTATTGAAACCGGGCAGTGCGAGTTCAATTTCGAATGCTGCTTCTGATTCGCTCACGTTCGCCGCAGGTCGTTTTGCTGATGCTGTGCGCGGTCTTCCTTTGTCATTCAAAAAAAGATCTCTGGCGAAGGCATCATCAAAAAATGCGTTGAACATAGAAGGGGTGTTTTGTTTGTACTGCTTTGCTAAATTCATAACTAAAAGTTTTTTCGTTTCTGTTTGAACTCAATAGGTCAAAGGATGTGCCATCGGGTTTTTCGACACAAAAAGGCAGGAAACGAACTATTAGAATGACATAATGGCAGTTTCGGTTAGATCAAGCTGTCAAAAAGGCAGTTAAGGTAGTTCATGAGCTTCGGTACGTATACAGCAAAGAGGGGTGCGAGGAGCAGAGATGGGGCAAGATTGATGATTTTTAGCTTGGTTATGTCTAGAATATTCAGTCCCAATCCAATCAACAGAATGCCTCCACAGCCTAAAATAACAGATTGGATTTCTGCAGTAAGGTAGGGTTCGAGCCACGAAGCGCCTAAAGTAAGCGCGCCTTGGTAGATTAAGAGTGGGATAATAGAGAACAAGACACCCCTTCCAAATGCAGAGGCCAAAGCTACTGAAGAGAAAAGATCCATGATGGATTTGGTTAGAATGGTGCTTCGGTCTCCTCTAAGCCCTTCGTTCAAGCAGCCAATGAAAGTCATAGCGCCAATACAGAATAGGATGAAGGCCGTTACCAGCCCTTCTGCGAAGCGGTCTTTGCCGTCTTCCTTTTTTCCGCCCTTTTGCTTCAGTTTTTCAATGGCTGACGTGATTCGTTCTTCTAGCCGCAGAGCTTGGCCTAAAACGGCGCCAATCACAAGGCTGATAACCACAGAGAAAAGATCTGAAGTGTCAAAAGCCGTTTTCACTCCAATCAGAATGGTGAATAAGCCGAGTGCTGAAAAGACGGCTTTGATAAGAGGTTGGGGTAGTTTATCTCTGAGAAGAAGTCCTACGGTGCTCCCAATTGCTACCGTAATTACATTGACGATTGTTCCGATCATATGCAATTATAGGAATTGCTTCGCGAGGTATAGTTACATTTGCTGCAATGAAATTTTCAGTAGAACATACAGATCCCAATTCTTCAGCCCGAGCAGGGAGGATTCAGACGGATCACGGGGTGATTGAAACCCCTATTTTTATGCCAGTTGGAACAATAGGTTCAGTGAAAGCTGTTCCCCAACCAGCGCTGAAAGAAGATGTGAAGGCTCAGATTATTCTTGGTAACACCTACCATCTATACCTTCGTCCTGGAATAGACATTCTAGAACAAGCAGGAGGGTTGCATAAATTCATGAATTGGGACCTTCCCATCTTGACTGATTCTGGTGGTTATCAAGTCTACAGTCTTTCTGATAACCGAAAGATTGAAGAGTCAGGGGTTAAGTTTAAATCTCATATTGACGGATCAACGCATATATTTTCGCCCGAACGCGCCATTGATATTCAGCGTTCTATTGGTGCTGATATCATCATGGCTTTTGATGAGTGCACGCCTTATCCATGTGAATTTGGTTATGCCAGAGAATCTATGGGGATGACGCACCGGTGGTTGAAGCGTTGCATAACTCGCATGAATGAAACGGAGCCAAAGTACGGGCACCAGCAAACGCTATTTCCAATTGTGCAAGGGTCAACCTATACTGACTTACGCAAGCAGTCTGCCGAGTTCATTGCTGAGCAAGGTGCTGATGGAAATGCCATTGGTGGGCTTAGCGTAGGGGAGCCGCATGAGGAGATGTATGCTATGACAGATTTGGTTTGTAGCATTCTTCCTAAAGACAAACCGCGTTACTTGATGGGAGTTGGGACACCAGCAAATATTCTTGAAAACATCGCGTTGGGAGTTGACATGTTTGACTGTGTAATGCCTACGCGTAATGCGCGAAATGGACACCTCTTCACAAGGAGTGGGTTTATGAATATGAAGAATAGAAAGTGGGCTGATGATTTTTCAGTCCTTGATCCAGAAGGAACTTCGGTTGTTGATCAGATGTATTCCAAGGCCTATGTTCGTCATTTATTTGCGGCAAATGAGTTGCTGGCGATGTACATTGCGAGCGTCCATAATTTGACATTCTATCTTGATTTGGTGCGTGAGGCGCGCGAGAAAATAGCAGATGGTACTTTCACAACATGGAAGAATCAAATGGTGAAACAAGTTACACAGCGGCTTTAATGGTCTTCTGAATGAAGAAATTAGATTGGTATATCATTAAAAAGTTTCTTGGAGCATTCTTCTTCATGATTGCTGCTTTCTGTGTGATTGCAGTGGTTTTTGACTTGTCTGAGAACGTAGATGATTTGATTACCAATCACGCGCCATTTTCTGAAATTATAGTAGACTACTACCTCAATTTCTGCTTGCATTTTGGGAATATGTTGAGCGCGTTCATCGTCTTTATTGCCATTATTCTCATTACTTCAGGCTTGGCACAGCGCTCTGAGATCATCGCGATGCTTTCTGGAGGAGTGAGTTTTAATAGGCTGTTACGTCCGTTCTTTATAGCGTCTACTTTCTTGGTTATTCTTTCACTTTTAATTGCGCATATACTTCTTCCTGAGGCGAATAAGGTGAAGGTTGATTTTGAGTTCACCTATATCCACACGCGCTTTCACATTAGTGATCAACACCTCTACAGGGAGATTGAACCCGGAACCATCGCTTATTTCCGATCCATTACTGTTGAGCGCTCTGTGGGGTATAAATTCGCTCTTGAGAACTGGGAAGACGGACGCATGACGCGGAAAATAATGGCTTCAAAAGCGAAGTCTTTGGGTGATAATAAATGGAAAATCACCAATGCTCGAATCCGAGACATTTATGAAGATGGGACTGAGAATGTGCGGTTAGTTGGGGAGTTGGACACAACATTGAACATGGCCATTGAGGATTTTGGTCAGCGAAGTGAGATCATTTCGACCATGAATTACCATGAGTTGAATGATTACATTGCTGAAGTGGAGCGAAAAGGTTCAGGGAACATGGCATTTGTAGAAATTGAGAAGTACTCTAGAACATCCAATGCTTTTGCCATTTATGTGCTCACGCTCATAGGTGTATCCATTGCTGCGCGAAAAGTAAGGGGGGGAACCGGAGTTCATTTGTTTTTCGCCATCATTATTGGATTGACCTATATTTTCACAATGAAGATCATGACGGTTGCAGCCACAAATGCTGGGTTAGCGGCGTCTATAGCCGTATGGGTACCGAACATACTCTTCTTTGTTTTGGGGCTCATTATCTATTCGCGCGCGCCGAAATAACCTAGAGTTTTCCGGTCCAATAAAACCAGTCTTGTTCTATTTCCAGTTTTGGGCTTTCTTCAAAAAGACCATAAACGGTAGATCCAGAACCCGTCATAGACGCATAAGAAGCACCAGCGGTAATCAATGCTTTTTTGGCATTTTCGATTGCGCTATAGCGACTAATAATGGGGGCTTCAAAGTCATTCACCGCATTTTCAGCCCACGTATTTAGGTTGCTTATCTTTAAATCTCTTAGGTCGAAATGTGCCGGTTGAGGTGAAATTAAATTGTACGCATCAGCTGTTCCAACATGAATCTTTGGATTTATGAGCACTAAATACTTGCCGCTCAAGTTCAGTTCAATGGGAGAAATGAACTCGCCTCTTCCGGAAACAAACGCCGTGATCTCATCAATGAAAAAGGGACAGTCGCTGCCCAGTTCGGCAGCGAAGTTCTTGAGTTCATCCAATGAAAGATCTAAGTCGAAAAGTGCATTTAGGAGTATAAGCATATGTGCGCCATCACTTGAACCTCCTCCAAGACCGGCTCCCATGGGGATCACTTTCATCAATGCCACATCTACACCACGAATTCCATGTGCTTCGCGAAGCAAGTCCCAAGCTTTAAAAACCAAATTGTCTTCCTTACCTCCTTGAATGGTCAGCCCGCTTAAAGAGATGTTGAAGCTTTCAGTTCCATTGGGAACAGCTTCAAGCACGTCATAGAGCGGAATAGCGACAAAGATGCTCTCAATGTTATGGTAGCCGTCTTCACGCTTTCCTGTAATAGACAGGCCGATGTTGATTTTTGCTTTCGGAAACCGAACCATATTAAGAGAGGTAGCCGAAACGCTTTAATTTCGTCTCATCATTTCGCCAGTCTTTATCTACGCGCACATACACTTCCAAGAAGACTTTTTTGTCTATGAATTTCTGAATGTCAATGCGTGCTTCAGTTCCAACTCTTTTCAGCATTTTACCTTGGTGCCCGATCAGTATGCCTTTTTGAGAATCACGGGCAACAATAATCTCCGCTCTTATTCGCGTGATTCGTGCCTCCTCGTGGTAATCAGTAACGATTACTTCACATGAATAAGGAATCTCTTGTTTGTAGTGCGTGAGGATCTTTTCACGAATGATCTCTGATACGAAGAAGCGCATTGGCTTATCTGTCAGCTCATCTTTCGGGAAGTAGGGTGGCGCTTCTGGAAGCATGTCCACGATGTGATCAAAAAGTTTTTCGACGTTGAATTTGTGCAAAGCCGAAATAGGAGCAACAATGGCTCTTGGGATTCGCTCTTTCCAAAGATCAATTTTCTTTTCAATGATCTCCTTGTCTTTAGCGAGATCTATCTTGTTGATTAAGATAAAGACAGGGACGTCCATGGCTGCAATCTTATCAAGTGTTTGAGGATGGTTCAGTCCTTCTTCATAAATGTCTGTGACCAGCAAAAGCACATCTGCATCTTGAAGGGCGCTTGAAACGAATTTCATCATTCCTTCGTGAAGCTTGTACTTTGGATCAAGAACGCCTGGGGTATCACTGTAGACAATTTGGTAATCATCTCCATTTACGATACCCATGATGCGGTGGCGAGTAGTTTGAGCTTTCGAATTGATGATGCTCAATTTCTCTCCTACCAAGTTATTCATGAGCGTGGACTTGCCGACGTTGGGGCTTCCTACAATATTTACAAATCCTGAGCGGTGTGTCAAATTGAATAGTTTTTAAATTATTTGCAAAGAAAGGAATAATACCTATATTTGCCGTCCCTTAAACGAAAGGGAAATAAAGAAATTTTAGTTTACCTACCAAAGTAAACGTCAAAATATATTGCGGGGTGGAGCAGTTGGTAGCTCGTCGGGCTCATAACCCGAAGGTCGTAGGTTCGAGTCCTGCCCCCGCTACCATTGGAAAGGTCATTGTTTAAAGCGATGGCCTTTTTTTTGTGCCCATTAAAATGGAAAACGATTCTCTATCTTAATGATGCTGTAATCTGGTTCAAGTCGTTCACCAGTCAATCCTTTGTTGTCATAAGGAATGGCATTTAGCACATAACGAATGGCTTCTTTTCGCGCTTTATCCTTGTCATTTCCTTCAATTACGATCCATGGAGATTGAATTGTGCCCGTTAATCTGAACATCTCTTGTTTAAATTGGGTGTAATCTGCCCATTTTAATTGCGCTTCCATGTCAACAGAGCTAAGCTTCCAGTTGATCAACGGATTGGTTTCACGTTCAAGCAGTCTTTTGTTCTGCTCATCTTTATTGATAGAGAACCAGAATTTTATGAGAATGCAACCGTCATCGATAAGCATTTTTTCAAATTGACGTGCTTGGGGAATGAATCGATTGTACTCCTCTTGTGAGCAAAAACCCATTACAGGTTCAACCACGGCGCGGTTATACCAGCTTCTATCAAAGAATAAGATGTGTCCAGGCTTGGGCAAGTGCGTAACGTAACGTTGAAAATACCATTGACCGCGCTCATCATCAGTAGGCTTGTTCAATGCCACTACTTCGTAAAAGCGTGGATTGATGTAACGAATGAAGCGCATAATGGCGCCCCCTTTTCCGGCGCTGTCTCTTCCCTCAAAAAGGATGACAATTCGTTTTTTATTCTCAATGACCCAGCTTTGCATGCGAACCAGCTCTGTTTGCAGATTCAAGAATTCAGGGTCGTTTTCTAAAGCGTGTAAATTCATCTCCAGCTGATTTTAGGATTCGAATGTATAAAATTTTAGGATTCATTTTAGAGGTGCAGAAATTCGATGTATTCCTCTTGTTCAGAGCGTCTTGGCTTTCGTGAATCACCATTTTGGGGTATTGCTGTACCTTCTGTATACCGATAGTTTTACTCAAAATTCAAAGTGTGATAATTGATTATGACCAACTTCAAGCCGGGGTTTTGCAATCTACAGGAAGAGGTAACCGGCTGTTGCTGTTTCTTTCATTCGATCCGAAATGTGCTTCAGAAATTCGAAAGTGAATTTCTGAACGGGATATTTCTTCGGCAAACGAGGAGGTTTTACGAACGGAGAAGTTCAGATCAGGTAAAGAGAATTCTTGTGAAAATGAGAGGCTGTTTTACAAGATATATGATTGAACTATTGACTTGAATTGCATGTCAAAACCGTGCAGGCGGATACGGGATGTACGTTTCATCATTGGGTACTTTGGGAAAGCGTTTATTTTCCCAATCTGATTTTGCTTGTTTCAAACGTTCTTTTGAAGACGAAACAAAATTCCACATTAAATAGCGCTCTTCGGGGAAAGGTTGTCCGCCAAAAAGTAGTAAACGTGTATTGTCAGAAAGCGCTATGGAGCATGTGTCAACCGTCTTTGAAATAAGCATTTGGCCCGCATCAACACGTTCGTCCCCAATCATGACATTTCCATGGGTTACCACCACTGCTATTTCTCCTTTTAGTTGCCCTTCAATAGCCAGCGTTTGAGCTGTTTTTGACGAGATATCAACCATAAATAAATCGGAATGGACTTTGAGGGGTGATTTACGTCCAAATCCTTCTCCTGCAACAAGGATGAGGTCTAGATCGTTTTCTTTCCATTTCGGGAGGTCTGCCTTTGGGATGAACTGAAAATAAGGATCATCTTCTTCGTTGGCTTTTGGCATGGCGACCCAAATCTGATAGCCATGCATAGTGAATGGTGCTGCCGTTCTCAAGTGGTTTGGAGTGCGTTCAGTATGAGTGACTCCCTTGCCTGCGGTCATAAAGCCTACATCTCCTGCAGCAATCAACTGGTCTGCTCCAGTGCTGTCTCTATGAGCAATAGCACCATCCATGAGGTAAGTGAGGGTGCTCAACCCAATATGTGGGTGTTGATCAACGTCCATGTATGCTCCATTGCCCATTTCAGCTGGCCCCATGTGATCTATAAATGTGAATGGACCAACTTGCCTTTTCTTGGCAAACGGCAATAACCTTCCGACCATGAAATTGCCAATTTCACGTTGTCTTTCGTCTACTTTAAATGTGTTATTAGCCATGCTCTGTTATCTCTTGGAGCAGAAATGCTGCTCTTGTTTTCTCACTAGATGGGAGTTCTTTAATGCAAAGAAAGTTCGGTGTTTAACTTCTTAAGGATTAGAACCGGCCCCTTCCCTTGAGCGAAGCTACGAACCAACTCAATACCCTCAACAACAAGTTTGTAGTCGTTCAATTCTATTTTGTAGTCGTCTGAAATTTGTAGACGAAAGCGCGTGATTTAGCTAGTTTTGTTCCGGTGTCAGTTCTTTCAGCGCTTGTTTTAGAAGTGATTGGGCGTTCATTTTCTGAGGAAGAAACTGTACCTTTTAGCAATCTCAGTTTTTTAGATGTTGCTACATTAAATAAGTTAAATCATGTCAAACTGGAGGCGTTTTCTTCAGAAGTTCGCGGCCTTGAGCTCAGGCGTTTTGTTCACTTCGAAAGCAGCGTTTTCGTCAACAAAAAAAAGGGAACTGGATCAGTTAGCAGTGGGTAACATAAAGCCTTTGGGATTTCAATGGAAAACGCGAGACCCTTTCTTGTTTTGCGTGCATCATGAAGATGCGTATCCGAAAGGGACCGCTGAAATGGGACCTTCTGCAAGTTTAGATGGGCATCCGCATAGGGGGGGCGAGACGATAACGGTGGTGCGCGAAGGAATGGTTGGCCATTGAGATTCATTGGACGCTGCAGGCCGATATGGAAATGGTGGCGGCCCAATGGATGACAGCAGGAAAAGGGGGCCAACACCCCTCCTGATTCTTGGGCAGCTGTGGCTTCAGATGAAGTTGCTGTGTGGAATGTTGAGATGGAAGCAGGAGCAGAGTGGAAGCTTCCAAGGGCTGCGTCAGGAATCAATCTAACGATCTATTTCTTTAAAGGAAACGAATTAAAGGTAGATGGAATTAACATTCCGTTTTATCATTCTGCTGAATTTAGATCCAGATTCTGAGGTAGCATTAACTAGCGGAAAAGAAGCAGCTCATGTGCTCATTCTCCAAGGAAGACCGATCAATGAACCTGTTGTAAAGCATGGGCCATTCGTGATGAATTCACGTGAAGAAATTCAAGAAGCTTTTCAGGATTATCAGCGCACCCAATTTGGCAGATGGCCTTGGCCAGGGCTTGATCATGTTCATGAAAGAAATACTGGACGTTTCGCATTGCACGCAGATGGAAGAAAAGAGATTAAAGGTTAAGCCAAAGGGAATCTAATAATAAAGCTGGCACCTTCATTGGGATTGCTGGCAACCTCAATTGTTCCATTTTGTTCCGTAACAAGTTTGTGAACAATAGATAAGCCTAAACCAGTGCCTTCACCAACTGGTTTCGTTGTGAAGAACGGGTCAAAAATTTTCCTCATATTTTCTTTTGAAATCCCTACTCCTTGGTCTTGAACCTTAACTTGGGCTGTTTTATTGCAGCCTGCATCAAGTTGAATGCAGATTGAATTTATTTTTGGGGACGCGTGAAGTGCATTAGAGATTAAATTCACGAAAATTTGTACAACAGATTCTTCATTTGCTAGAATTTCAATTTGATCAGATGGGTCAAATTTAATTTTCCCAACTGACCGTGAAATTTTGTGTTCTAAGAGCTGAAGACTTCTAGTTATTATTGCATTTAGATCCACTTTAACATGAGCGGCAAAGTCAGAGTTGCGGCTGAATTGCTTGAGGTTTCCAACAATAGATGAGGCTTCTTGGACTCCCTTTTCCATGAGGTCTAAAACGTCTAGGAACTCTGATTTTTCTTCCTGACTTGAAAACGGAGGTTCTTTCGATCTCAATAAATAAATCCCACTCTGCAAATAATGGAGCGGGTTATTAATTTCATGCGCCACGCCTGCCACCATGATTCCGATTGAATTTAGCTTTTCCGATTGAATGAGCTGCAATTGAGCTGACTTGAGATCTTCATTGGAAGCACTCAACTCTTCGTGTGCACTTTTAATCTTAACAAGCCCACGGTTCAATTCAACTTGTTTTCGCTTTTTTGACTGAACTAACCTTAGTAGGAAGAAGGCCAACACAGCAAAGAAAGTCAAAGCGAAAAGGATTATCCAATTTATTCTTTTTGAGTAAGTTAGTTTGATCTCTGCTTGTTCAGCCTTGAGATTCATTTCGTCCAGTCTTTCGAGGTTTTCATTGTGACCTTCCCTCAGTTTCTCTAGTTCAGCGTTGAGTAGTTTGAGGTAATTATTTGAAGAGCTTCCTTTCGATTCAGCTCGATTTTTTTCAGAAAGGAGATCGTAATACTGACTTAAATAGATGCGTGCATTTCCGAAATCTTTTATTTCTTCATAGGCTTCACTTAGGCGCATTAGAATTTTTTCGGTTCCATAACAAGTATTGATCTCTTTTGAACGGCTGAGTGTCTTTTTTAGAATAATGATGGCTTCATGGGGTTTCTTGTTGATGAGTTTCTCGTCTGCCTTCAAACATTGAATGGATACTTCATCACAGGGAACAAGAACTATATTCAACAGCGCATCAGCCTTTTGAATATAAAAATGGATGGAATCTGGTTGTAATTCTGATAATGCTTCAAAACAGGCAATCATCTCAGTTGAATCATTTCCAATGATGTACGAAGAAAGTGCTCTTCTGATTGTCACCTCTCTTTCGGTAGCTTTACTTTTGGGCAATGCCAAGTACTTGCTTCTGAAAAACCGACCTAATTCATTTGCCTTTGACGTCTCAAGCATATAGGGTTCTGCAAGGTCGAGGTAAATAGTTGCCTGTAACGTGTCTTGGAGCTTTAAATGAACCAATCCAAGATTGTTGTAAGCGAAGGCCAAGAGTTTTGAGTTTTGAGCATATTCGGCATGCCTCAAGCTCAGATAATGATATGTTATTGCAGAGTCCCATTGGCTTATTATGGAGTATCCAATTGCAATTATTTGAGCTGCTGCTGCCTTTAGAGAGTCGTTTGTGATTCCCTTCAATAGTGCTTTCTCAGCGGCGATGGCTTGCTTTGGTTTTGACCAAAGAAGAACTTTGTTTACTTCATGTTTGTTATTAAAAACAACATCACTAGACTGAGCAGAACACATAGTGGTGCAAAGTATCCAGAAAATGAGAGAGAGAACAGAGAGAGAGTGCTTCACGTTGAACGTTAAAATTATAACAGCAACAATCTAAGTAAAAATCATGAACTCGAGGAGTTATTCATTTGACTTACTTGATTTCACAATGAAAGAGACTTTAATTAATACTTTATCCGTATTTTTCTTCTATAGAATTAGATTATGCCTTTTAATACGTTGTTTTCTTGGGTGATTAAAAAGCGATTGCATCAAATTGACCTCTTTCGAATGTACCCTATGGAGGTGCAGATGGAGTGGTTCGAACGACTGATTGCCGAGGGCCGAGACAGCGACTTCGGTTCAGACCATGGCTTCAGTTCAATTAGAACAATAGAAGATTTTAAGAAAGCAGTTCCCATTCGAGATTATGATGAATTTCGTCCATACATAGATCGGCTTAGAGAAGGAGAGCAAGGAGTTTTGTGGCCCTCGCGGGTGAAGTGGTTTGCAAAATCGTCTGGAACAACAAGCGACGTCAGCAAATACATTCCTGTAACAAAAGAGGCGCTTGAAGATTGTCATTATAAAGGAGGAAAGGACCTTCTTGCAATGTATTGTCAAAACGTGCCTGATGGAAAACCCTACTCAGGTAAGTGCCTTGTAATGGGAGGGAGTAGTAAGATTCATAACATCAACGAAGGAGCATTCACCGGAGATTTATCAGCCATTATCATCCAGAATCTTCCAATTTGGGTTGAGCTAAGGAGAACGCCCAACAAGGAAATTGCGCTGCTTGATAATTGGGAAGAAAAGATTGAGCGCATGGCTCAAGTGACCATGAATGAAGACATTAGTATACTAACTGGCGTGCCCAGTTGGAGCTTGGTGTTGTTCAAACGAATTCTTGAACTAAAGGGTGCCTCGAACATATTGGAAGTTTGGCCGAACTTAGAATTGTACATGCATGGTGGGGTGAGCTTTAAGCCTTATCGAAGTCAATTCGAAAAGCTCATTCCGAAAACGGGAATGAATTATGTGGAATCTTACAATGCATCGGAAGGGTTTTTCGCCATACAAGACACACTTAACGGTGATGACCTTCTACTCATGTTGGATTACGGGATTTTCTATGAATTCATGCCGATGTCTGAATTTGGAAATGAGGCCCCAGCGACCGTCTTACTTAATGAGGTTGAATTAGGGCAGAATTATGCCTTAATTATTACAACTAATGCTGGACTTTGGCGCTATTTAGTTGGCGATACAGTTCGGTTTACTTGCCTTTCTCCTTTCCGGATTCAAGTGACTGGGAGAACAAGGCATTTCATCAATGCGTTTGGCGAAGAATTAATTATCGATAATGCTGAGGAGGCCGTGAAACGAGCATGTGCGGCAACAGGAGCGAAAGTGAATGATTATACCGCTTGTCCCGTTTACATGACTGAAAAGGAAACAGGAGCGCATGAGTGGTTGTTTGAGTTCGAAGAGCAGCCGTCCAAGCTTTCACATTTTGTGAGTCATTTAGATACAGCATTGAAAGAAGTTAATTCTGATTACGCCGCAAAACGCACGTCCAACCTCACCCTTCGAGAGCCAATTGTGCATGTGGCAAATGCTGGTACGTTTTATGCGTGGATGCTCCGGAGAGGAAAGGTAGGAGGACAAAATAAGGTTCCCCGTTTGAGCAATGAACGAAAATACATGGAAGACCTCCTCGTTTTCATGCAAAACAAACAAGCAGAAACCATCCCAAAATGATTTCATGTATCCTAATGTGTCTACTTCAATTGGTTACCATCAGTTGGTCACAAGACGTTGACTATTTCAAAGTAGACGACTTAGGCTATGTTTATACGCTGAGTCAAGCCTCTTTGGTAAAGCACTCCCCGGAAGGAGATACGTTGTTTGTGTATAGCAGAATGGACCTTGGCATGCCATCACAGCTTGATGTGAGTAACCCCCTTCGTCCGCTTATTTTTTTCAAACAAACAGGGACAATGGTCCTGTTAGATAATACCCTCAGCGAACAGCGTGTTGTTAGGCTTTTTGAAACAGGAGCAGGTTTGCCTGAATGGGTCGCTTCCGGTGTGAACCAAGAATTTTGGATGTTTGATGCCCTCAATAAAGAGTTGCTGAGAATTGATGAACGCATGAGCGTCAAAGCCAATTCAGGATACCTGCCAAACTTGTTAGGGAGAGAGCTTTTGATTGTGGGACTTGCAGAACGACATGAACAAGTTATTCTGGCTGACTCGAATTACGGCTTGTGGATTTTCGACCGATTCGGTGGAATTGCGAAACGCATTCCAATAAAAGGAGTGATAGAGATGCGCACGCATGCTTCGGGGATTTTCTTGAGAACAGAGAGCGGTCCGCTTTGGTATAACTATGGTGCGATCGAACCCGGAAGTTTTCAGAATCCGAAAGCTGCTGCGTCCAAACAGCTCTTCGATGCACAAAATGGGAAATACTTTTATCTTGAGGCGAAGAAACTACAAGTTCAGTATGAAAATGCTGATTAATTTCGTCCCAAAGAACATCTGATTTTGTACTTTAGACCCACTATTTAAACAAAAATACATGCACTTAGCTATAGCCGGAAACATTGGTTCTGGAAAGACTACCCTTACTACGCAATTAGCGAAACATTATAAGTATCAGCCCCATTATGAGAATGTTGATGATAATCCTTATCTCAATGATTTTTATAAAGACATGCAGCGCTGGTCTTTCAACCTTCAGATCTATTTTTTGAATTCTAGATTTGCTCAGCTCATGGAGTTGCGTAAATCAGGTGTGAAAATCATTCAAGATCGAACGATATATGAAGACGCATACATTTTTGCTCCCAATCTGCACGCCATGGGGCTAATGACTACCCGTGACTTTGAGAACTACATTGCCCTCTTTGAATTAATGGAAGAGTTTTTAACTCCCCCTGACTTGATGATTTATTTGAGAGCAAGCGTTCCGGCACTTGTGACAAACATCCAAAAGCGTGGAAGAGAATACGAAGAGGCCATTCGTCTTGATTATCTGACCAGATTGAATGAACGCTATGAAGCGTGGATCTCAACCTATGACAAAGGGAAATTGTTGATCATTGACGTAGATGATAATCGATTCCATGAGGATTCTGAGGACCTTGGGAAGATTATCCAAAGCATAGATGGTGATCTACACGGATTATTTTGATCTGAAAAAAATGAGCACAAAAAAGGCCGATTCATTTGAATCGGCCTTTTTTGTGTCCTAAACTGAAAGGTTTATTTCGAACCTTTCAATTGGAAGTTCAATGTCATGTTGTCATTGATGAGGTTATCTCCAAGACCTTCAAAGAATTTCCCAGATCCGTAACGTACATCCCATTCAGTTCTGTCAATGACCATTGAGCCAGTTAAAACAGCTCCATTCTCACCTGTAGAAGAAAAGATGACACTTGTTGAGATTGGCTTTTCAATGCCCTTAATGTTCAATGTTCCTTCTATTTCAGCTCGCGCTCCATCGGTCTGAGCTTTTTCAAATGCGAAGTAAGCTTCAGGGTGATTGCCTGCATCGAAGAAGTCTTCAGAAGTAAGGTGCCCGATCAATTTGGCCTTTTCATCATCTGGAAGATCTTGGTCCATGCATGAAATGGATCCCATATCTAAGACTAATTTTGCAAAAGTAATTTCGCCATTCGTAAAAGAGACCATTCCGTTCTTGAGAGTAATTAATCCTGAATGCTTTGAACCTGTAATTTTGCTGCCTGTCCAAACTAATTTAGATTTCTCTGGGCTAAAAACATAGTCACCGTCTGATGGAGCTTGCATTTTCAAGTTTTCACTTTTTATCATGTTTACTTCTTCAGGACTTCTTCCTGTAATAGAAGCAGCCATGCACTTGCGGAACTGGTTATCAAAATCTTCAGTTTTACGAAGCTCATCGCACTTTGCTTTTTGAGCCGCATCTTCTGTTTTGTAAACATCTACGCAATCACATGCTTTTGGCTCAGCATTTTGTGCAGTATCAGTCGTGTCTGCTCCATCAGAGCAGCTTGCTGCAAGAAGAACAAAGGCGAATAGTGTTAGGATTTGTAATTTCATAGGATTTGGTTTTGACGTTAAACAAAAAAGGCTCGGTCTTCATGACCGAGCCCCCGGAAGTTAATGACGTTTATTTAATTTCAGTGTAATTAATTGTGTCATCTAGAAGTAATGCTTTCGCAGTATCAACTTCTTCGATGTTCGTGTTGTCAGAAGATTCGTGATCAACAGAACCATGTCCGGCCAAGATTGGAGCAATAACAAGTCCGATCAAACAAGTCAGCTTAATCAAGATATTCATTGAAGGACCAGATGTGTCTTTAAATGGATCTCCAACTGTATCTCCAGTAACTGCTGCTTTGTGAGCTTCAGAACCTTTGAAAGTCATTTCACCATCAATCATTACACCCGCTTCAAATGATTTCTTTGCGTTGTCCCAAGCACCACCAGCATTGTTTTGGAAGATGGCCCAAAGAACACCAGAAACAGTAACACCTGCCATGTAAGAACCAAGTGCCTCAGCACCCATTACGAAACCAACAATGATTGGAGTTACGATGGTCAATAAACCAGGTAACATCATTTCCTTCAAAGCTGCTTGTGTAGAGATCTCAACACATTTGTCGTATTCAGGCTCAGCTGTACCTTCCATGATTCCCGGAATTTCTTTAAACTGACGACGAACTTCTTTTACCATAGCCATGGCTGCTTTACCAACTGAGTTCATTGCCAATGCAGAGAACACAACGGGGATCATGCCTCCAATAAACAAAGCAGCAAGTACTTTGGCTTTGAAAATATTGATTCCATCAATACCAGTAAGTGTTACATATGCAGCGAAAAGTGCCAAAGCAGTTAAAGCAGCAGATGCAATTGCAAATCCTTTCCCAACAGCAGCAGTTGTATTACCTACAGCGTCAAGGATGTCTGTGCGCTCGCGCACTTCGTCTGGAAGGTTACTCATTTCAGCAATACCGCCTGCATTATCAGCTATAGGGCCGAATGCGTCAATAGCCAATTGCATTGCGGTAGTTGCCATCATTGCTGAAGCAGCAATAGACACTCCGTAGAAACCAGCAAGTGAATAGGCTCCCCAGATAGCTCCGGCGAACAACAAAACAGGAAGGAATGTAGACATCATCCCTACAGCTAGACCAGCAATGATATTTGTTGCTGCTCCCGTAGAAGACTTTTGTACAATATCCATAACTGGTTTCTTTCCAAGACCGGTGTAGTATTCTGTGAACACAGAAATCAATCCGCCCACTGCCAATCCAACAAGTACTGCATAGAATACACGTGAAGAGGAAACCACCATTGGTAATCCGTCATTTTCACCGAAGAATTTCATCATCAATGTTTCTGGAAGCATCCATTTGATAATAAAGAACGATGCAATACCCGTAAGGACAATTGATCCCCAGTTACCTAAATTCATTGCTTTTTGAACTTCAGGCTCTTTGGCGTCATTTGATTTGATCTTGATTAACCAAGACCCCATGATCGAAAAGATGATTCCAAGACCGGCAATCACAATAGGAAGTAAAATGGGTCCCATGTTGCCGAAAACATCGCTGAAAGATCCATTCACCGAAATGATGTCGCGAATAACATAGTTACCAAGAACCATTGCAGCAAGCATTGTTGCCACATACGAACCGAACAAGTCAGCACCCATTCCTGCAACATCGCCCACATTGTCACCTACGTTATCTGCAATTGTAGCAGGGTTACGTGGGTCATCTTCTGGGATACCTACTTCTACTTTACCTACAAGGTCAGCCCCAACATCTGCTGCCTTCGTGTAGATTCCTCCACCCACGCGGGCGAAGAGCGCAATGCTTTCTGCTCCAAGAGAGAAGCCAGCAAGTGTTTCTAGAATGATATTCATGGTATCAAAGTCCGCAAATTCACTCTCGCCGCCATTCATAAGAAGTACGATGAAAATGAAAGACAGTCCGAAAACAGCCAAACCAGCAACACCAAGTCCCATTACCATTCCACCTCCTAAAGCAACTTTCAATGCTTGTGGTAAGCTTGTTCTAGCTGCTTGTGTTGTGCGAACGTTGGCTTTAGTAGCTATACGCATACCTACGTTTCCTGCCACTGCAGAGAAAACGGCTCCGATCACAAAAGCAACTACGATGAACATGCTCGCAGGAATCAATCCTGAGCCTGACAATGCTGCCAATGCAAGTCCAGCAATCACAACAAAGATTGCAAGAAGTCTATATTCTGCTTTCAAGAAGGCCAATGCTCCATCTGCAATGTAACCAGCGAGCTTTTGCATACGCTCATTTCCCGCGTCTTGTTTGCGAACCCAAACGGCTTTGAAATACATTACCACAAGGCCAACCAGCGCAAGAAGAGGTGCAAGGTAAATTAGATACTTTTCCATTTTATTTTAATTAATGTTGTATGGTCTAGTTTTTTAGTGCGCGCAAAAATAGACCTTTCTATTAGGGTGACCAAATAGTAGATGTGAACAGATAAATAAGGAGGTCTTATTTTTGAACGTACATCACGTCCTTCACGGCGTTCACGACATTTGAAACATTTGGTAATGCTTCTTCAATCAGCGTCGGGGCATAGGCGAGAGGTGTGTCAGACTGCGTAAGTCGCAAGATTGGAGCGTCTAAATAATCAAAAGCATGTCGTTGAACACGGTAAGCAATCTCAGTTGAAATACTTGCAACTGGAAAGCTCTCTTCAAGCGTTACCAAACGATTGGTCTTCTTAACTGACTTTACAATTGTGTCAATGTCCAATGGACGAATAGTGCGCAGGTCAATCACTTCAGCGCTGATGCCTTCTTTTGCCAGCTCTTCAGCCGCTAGAATAGCCGTCTTCATGATTTTCCCAAAAGAAACGATGGTTACATCTGTTCCTTCTTTAACCACATTCGCCAAACCAATAGGTACAATGTACTCGCCATCAGGAACCATTCCTTTGTCGCCATACATTTTCTCACTTTCCATGATAAGTACAGGATCATTGTCACGAATGGCTGATTTCAAGAGGCCTTTCATGTCATAAGGGTTTGAAGGAGTAACAACCTTCAGTCCTGGGATGTGTGCGTACATGTTTTCAAAACTCTGAGAGTGCGTCGCTCCAAGTTGTCCCGCTTGTGCATTCGGACCTCTAAAAACAATCGGTACGTTGAACTGGCCCCCTGACATCTGCAATACTTTGGCAGCACAGTTGATAATCTGGTCAGCCGCTAATATGGCGAAGTTCCATGTCATGTATTCAACGATCGGACGAAGTCCATTCATTGCTGCTCCAACAGCAATACCTGTGAATCCAAGTTCCGCAATAGGTGTGTCAATAACACGGCGAGCACCAAATTCATCAAGCATTCCTTTACTTGCCTTGTAGGCACCGTTGTATTCAGCAACTTCTTCGCCAAGTAAGAAAACACTTTCGTCTTTGCGCATCTCTTCACTCATGGCTTCGCAAACGGCTTCTCTAAACTGTATTTCTCTCATTTGTTCTTATTGTGGAAGGCAAAATTAGTAATTAAACCTTTTCAATTGGAGCTCTTTCTTTACTTCGTCGAAATTCATAAAATTTTAAGCTTTGATTATGCGCGCATACGAAAATCTTATACCTTTGAAATGAAACATGTGCAGAGCATTTTTGTCTAAGTTTGCAAGCGCTCTAAAAGCAAGAGTAAAATGAAGATATTAGTATGTATAAGCAAGGCTCCTGATACTACTTCAAGGATTGCCTTTACGGAAGGAGACACGAAATTCGATGAGAATGGTGTCCAATTTATAGTTAACCCCTATGACGAGTGGTATGCACTTGTGCGCGGACTCGAACTGAAAGAGGCTGCTGGTGGAAGTGTAACAACAGTAACTGTTGGCGGAGCAGACAATGACCCTGTGATCCGAAAAGCGCTTGCCATTGGAGCAGATAGTGCAGTTCGAATTGAAGCAGATCCTTCTGACGCGTTCGATGTGGCAAATCAAATTGCCGACTACGCGAAGGACCAAGGTTTCGACCTGATTCTTACAGGGAAGGAAACAATCAACTACAACAGTGGTGTTATGGGTGCATTAATAGCAGAAATGCTTGATTTGCCCTATGTAGCTTTGGCAACTAAGTTAGACATGCAAGGCAATACAGCCACAATTACACGTGAAGTGTCTGGCGGTTCTGAGGTTGTTGAAGTGAGCACGCCTCTGGTGCTCAGCGCTTCCAAAGGGATGGCCGAACAGCGAATCCCAAACATGCGTGGAATCATGGCCGCAAGGTCAAAGCCGCTAGAAGTAGTGCAGGGAGTAGCCTCTGTTGGTCACACAACAATTACTTCTTATGCGCTTCCTCCCGCTAAAGGAGATGTGACGTTGGTTGATCCAGAAAACGTACAAGAACTCGTGAATTTGCTCCACACTGAAGCAAAAGTCATCTAACTCAAAAATTGGAAGAACATGTCTATTCTAGTATACGCAGAAACGAAAGACGGAAAGGGGACCAAGTCAGCATTTGAGGCGGTGTCTTACGCAAAGAAAACAAGTGAATCTTTTGGAGGTGATGTAGTTGCCGTTACAGTTGGAGCCATTAATGGTGATGCTGGTCTAGGGAATTATGGAGCATCGAAAGTGTTGAATGCAGCCGTTGAAAGCGCAGATGGTTCACAAATCGCAAAGATTATTGAGGCTGCCATGAGCCAAACAGGAGCAACGTTGCTGATTGCTTCGAACGATGAGAAAGGAAAAGCAGTTGCTCCAAGAGCCGCTGTTCGTTTGAAAGCTGGTTTTGTAGCAGGTGTTTCGGGTTTACCTTCAGTTGACGCAGGATTCATTGTTAAAAAAGGTGTTTTCTCAGGGAAAGCGACCGCAACTGTTAAAGTTGAAGGAGATAAGAAAGTTGTGTCCATTGTTCCAAATTCTTTTGGAGTACATCCAGTTGGAGGCGAGGCGGTAGTTGAGCAGATTTCAGTTGATGCTGGAATGTCAAGAGTTATCGTTAAAGAGTCCAATCCGACTTCTATGGATGGTTCAATTCCACTGCCCGAGGCTGATTTAGTAGTTTCGGCTGGACGTGGGATGAAAGGTCCGGAAAACTGGGGAATGATTGAGGAGCTAGCTCGTGAATTAGGAGCTGCAACAGCCTGTTCTAGGCCTGTTTCGGATATTGGTTGGAGACCTCACCATGAGCACGTAGGGCAAACTGGGATTGCGATTCGGCCTACCCTATACATCGCAATTGGTATCTCTGGAGCGATTCAACACCTTGCTGGTGTAAATAGCAGTAAAGTAATTGTTGTGATCAATAAAGACCCAGAAGCACCTTTCTTTAAAGCCGCTGATTACGGTATTATTGGTGATGCATTTGACGTAGTTCCTAAATTGATTGAGGCTGTAAAAGCATTCAAGGCGAATTAGACCGTGGAAACCGCTTAAAATTTTTTATTTTCGCTGAGAGGGGAAGCCGTTGTGCTCCCCTCTTATTTTTATATGGAAAAGATTGAACTAGAAATTTCAGACATTGCACCAAGTGGATCTACCTCTGGAGCATACGCCCTCGTTTTAAGTGAAACCGAGGGGGCTAGGAAGCTGCCTATTGTTATAGGCGGTCATGAGGCCCAAGCCATTGCAATTGAGTTGGAAAAGATGACGCCGAGCCGTCCACTTACGCATGATCTCTTCAAAAGTTTTGCGCATGCATTTGCCATTACTGTTGAAGAAGTCATCATTTACAACCTCATTGAAGGTATTTTCTTTGCCAAGGTTATTGCTAACCTCGATGGTAAAAAAGCAGAAATCGATTCACGTACTTCAGACGCGGTGGCAATAGCAGTTCGTTTCAACTGCCCTATATACTGCTATGATTTTATTCTTGACAGTGCAGGCGTGAACGCAGAAGAAGCAGAGGAAGGAATGTCTGAAGACCTCGATTACGAAGAAGAAGGATTAACAGAGACACCTGATGACAAGCCAAGTTCTTCATCGCTCTCAGTTGATGAGCTGGAGAAAGAATTAGCAACTGCGATTACTCAAGAAGATTATGAGCGCGCTTCAATTCTGCGTGACGAGATTGATAAAAGGAAAGGCCAAGGCTAAACTTTAATATCTTAACCGAAGCATTATGAGAGCCATCCTAGGGGTCGTTATTTTAGTTGCAATTGCATGGGCATTGAGCAGCGATCGAAAAAAAATCAACTGGGTGACTGTCGGTGGTGCTTTTGGATTGCAACTGATTCTTGCGGTGCTCATCTTAAAAGTACCCGTCGTAAATACAGGGTTTGATTGGTTAGCGAAGGCCTTTGTGAAAGTTATTTCATTTACTGATGATGGGAGTGACTTCCTCTTTAGATCATTTTACACTGGGGAAACAGCACCAGAACTTTTTAATTTCGCATTTCGAATCCTTCCTACCATTGTTTTCTTTAGTGCGCTATCAGCCCTCATGTACTATTGGGGGATCTTGCAGAAAATCGTTTGGCTATTTGCCTGGATCATGCAAAAGACCCTTCGCCTTTCTGGAGCAGAGAGTTTAGCTGCCGCAGGAAACGTTTTCCTTGGTCAAACCGAAGCACCTTTATTGGTCAAGCCTTTCTTGGACCGAATGACGAAGTCTGAAATGATGTGCCTGATGACAGGAGGTATGGCAACAATAGCCGGTGGAGTGCTGGCTTCTTATGTGGGGTTTCTTGGCGGTGACGACCCCGCAGAAAAGATACTCTTTGCCAAACACCTTCTTGCAGCGTCTATTATGTCAGCACCAGCAGCGATTGCAGCTGCGAAAATCCTTGTTCCAGAACGTGAAGAGGTAGATACAAAGCTGAAGATACACAAAGCAAAAATCGGAAGCAATGCACTCGAAGCCATTGCAAATGGAACGAGTGATGGAATAAAACTGGCAGTGAATGTGGGTGCAATGCTCTTGGTGTTTACAGCCTTAATTTACTTTGGGAATTACCTCATGTTCAAAGGCGGTGCCATTACAGGGTTAAACGAATGGATTGCCACGAATACGCCCTATGAGAAGTTTTCATTTGAGTTTGTCCTTGGTTATGTGGGAGCGCCAATTGCTTGGCTCATGGGGGTCTGCTCTGAAGACGCGCTTTTAGTAGGGCAATTGCTTGGTGAAAAGACCATTCTGAATGAGTTTTATGCCTATAAGACCCTCGGAGATATGAAATCAGGTGGGCGATTTGTAGAAGGTAAAAGTGTGATCATCGCCACATACGTGCTTTGTGGTTTTGCCAATTTCGCCTCCATAGGAATTCAAATTGGAGGAATCGGTGCGCTTGTGCCGAATAGGAAAGGATTGTTGAGTAAATTGGGCGTGAAAGCTTTGATTGGCGGAACGCTTGCGTGTTTATTCACAGCTGCCATTGCAGGACTATTGATCTAAGAAAAAAAATATGTCTACAGTAAAAGTTGGTATCATCATGGGAAGCAAGTCAGACCTCCCAATCATGCAGGAAGCTGCTGATGTTCTTGAGGAATTGAACGTGCCCTTTGAAATGACTGTTATTTCAGCGCATCGGACGCCTGAACGCATGATGGAATATGCGGAAACGGCAGCTTCGAGAGGGTTAAAGGTGATTGTGGCTGGTGCAGGTGGAGCGGCGCATCTTCCTGGAATGACAGCGTCAGTGACCCCTTTGCCTGTAATTGGTGTGCCTGTTAAATCGAGTAACTCAATAGATGGATGGGATAGCGTGCTGTCGATCTTGCAGATGCCCTCGGGAGTGCCGGTTGCAACAGTGGCTTTGAATGGAGGGAGAAATGCCGGAATACTGGCCGCCCAAATTGTGGCCGCAGGAGATGCTGATTTATTGATTCGCATCGGAGAGTTCAAACAAGCGCTCAAAGCAAAAGTGATGGACAGCATTTCTGAAGTAGAAGCGAAAAGCTGGCCACGTCTATAAACTCATCCCTTACGTTGATAAATTAGGTAGGCCTAAATTGGGCTTTCCCCACTCCATTGCTGTAACTTTGTGACGTAATTCGTAGTTATGATGACGCTTGACCCCAAAGAACTTCCTGTTGGTAAATTACATGGGTACTTGCTCGGCGCAGTAGCGCCAAGACCCATTGCTTTTGCGAGCACGATTGATGAAGAAGGGAACCATAATTTGGCTCCTTTTAGTTTCTTCAACATCTTCTCCGCTAATCCACCTATTGCTATTTTTTCGCCAGCAAGAAGGGGACGAGACAACACAACTAAACACACATTCGAAAATGTGAAAGTTGTTCCAGAAGTGGTGATCAACATAGTGAATTATGCGATCGTCCAACAGTGCTCATTGGCAAGCACAGATTACCCCGAAGGAACAAGTGAGTTTGAAAAAACAGGATTAACTCCCATTGCTTCAGACCTTGTAAAGCCGGCCAGAGTGAAAGAGTCACCAGTGCAGCTGGAGTGTAAAGTCCGTGAGGTAATTGAACTGGGAAATGAAGGTGGTGCTGGGAATTTAGTGGTATGTGAAATAATTCGCATTCACATAGATGAAGCTGTTTTGGATGAAAATATGCACATTGATCCCAAGAAGATAGATTTGGTAGGCAGAGCTGGGGGGGATTACTATGTTAGAGCAAATGGTTCAGCCCTTTTTGAAGTGGCAAAACCAATTGCAAACATGGGAATAGGTGTAGATCAAATTTCAGACGACATCAGACTAAGTAAGGTGCTTACAGGGAATCACTTGGGGCAACTCGGGAATGTTGAACAACTTCCGAATGAGACAGACGTAAATGAACACAAGCTCATGGAGTTGGCAGAATTATTCGTCGATTTAGAAGAGAATCAATCGAAATTAGAAGAAGAACTTCATAAACTTGCAGCCCAACTGTTAAACGAAGGAAAAGTTCAAGAAGCTTGGAAAACACTCCTGAGCTTTAACAATGGCTGATTGAATAGAATAACCTAATCACCGGAAACGGTAAAAGAAGAGTAGCATGTCATACGAATTGAGAGGTCGCATCAAGCAGATGTTTGACGAAGTCGTTTTCGACTCAGGATTTAATAAGAGAGAATTTGTTGTAACAACAGAGGAGCAGTATCCACAAGACATAAAGTTCGAAATTGTAAAGGATAAAGTGCAATTGTTGAATGCTTTCAAAGAAGGGGATATTGTGAACGTTAAGTTCAACATCCGTGGAGCTGAATGGAACGGAAAATATTTTGTGAATCTAGGCGCTTGGAGAATTGAAACAGCAGACGCTGCTCAACCAGCACCTGGTGCTCAGCCTTTCCCAGGCGCTCAAGGCGCAACGCCTCCTCCAGCCCCAGCTCCAATGCCAACAGAAGTTGACCTTGGCAGCGCTGAAGACGACGATTTACCTTTTTAATAGTAGTGAATGAAGGAGTTTTCAGATCGGTTTATTCGCGTCTTTCGCTCCTTCCTTCCAGCACCATTTACGATTGCGGTCGCTCTGACCGCAATCGCTTTTTTGGTCGCGTTCTTTTCCACAGGAAAAGAGTTTAGTGCAAGTGATCGGGCGCTCAATCTTTTGAGCGATTGGGAAACAGGGATGTGGAAGCCCTCATTACTGGTGTTTGCATTCCAGATGATGTTAATGCTCGTGTTAGGAAATGTTCTTGCACTATCCAAACCTGCAGAAAGAGTCATCGCTCTGGTCAGTAATTCTATTTCGACTTCTACTTCAAGAGCAGCATTTTTCATTTGTTTGCTGACTATGCTCGTAGGCTTTTTCAACTGGGGTTTTGGTCTTATTTTTGGTGCAATTCTAGCACGAAAGGTTGGTGAGAATGCCTTTGCCTCTAAGCGTCAAATTAACTATCCCCTCATTGGAGCAGCAGGTTATGCAGCCCTGATGGTTTGGCACGGTGGAATAAGTGGGTCTTCTCTCATTAAGGTCGCAGAGCCTGGTCACCTTGCTGGATTGATGAAAGGTGTTTTACCCATAGAGTCAGTTGTGGCTTTGCCCAATTCGATTGGAATAGGGGAGACCGTGTTTTCGCCCATGAACCTTACTGCAAGCATTCTCTTATTGACGCTTGTGCCGTTGACCCTCTTCTTGGTAGGAAAACGAGTAACTACGAGCAATGGCCTGCCATTCGCAAAACAGCATTCAGAAGAGAGTGAACAGGATGTTGAAGGAGCTGAGCGCCTCGATTACTGGAAGTTGCCTGCACTAATTGTTGGTTCTCTAATGCTCTTGATGGCTTTGAACAGAGCGGTCATGCACGCAGATACATTGTCTTTTCAATGGGTCACGCCAAATTGGATTAACCTGATGTTGTTTGGGTTTGGTCTCGTTTTTCATGGCTCAATCCATTCGTTTTTGAAAGCCATTGAGGCAGCCATTGGAGGCGCATCTGGAATTCTAATTCAGTTTCCTCTTTATTTCGGAATCATGGGGATTATTACAGGTTCAGGTTTGGTGAACTTAATTTCTGAAGGAATGGTCTCTATTAGCACTGCGCAGACCTACCCCTTGTTTACCTTTTTCTCTGCAGGGTTGGTCAATGTGTTCGTTCCTAGTGGGGGAGGGCAATGGGCGGTTCAGGGCCCCATTATAGTGAAAGCCTCGTTGGAGCTTGGTGTCCCTTTATGGAAGTCTATTCTGGCAATGGCTTATGGGGACCAGCTAACAAATATGTTGCAGCCATTTTGGGCCTTACCTCTATTGGGTATAACAGGGTTGAAGGCCAAAGCAATTTTGCCATACACACTTTTGATGATGGCAATTGGCCTCGTGATTTTTATAACAGTGTTACTCCTCTTTTAGTTATCCCAGTTACACATTCAAGCCTACCGATTAATCAATTTGACCTTTGGATTCACAGTACCTTCTGTAGTTTTGAAAGGAGTATTAGTACGGTTTGTAAAAGGCTTAACTGCAGCTAAATAACTATTTATTCTCTCTTTTCATAAGAAACCGCAAGTACCCTTCAGTCTTGTGGTTTTTTTTGTTTCCCGAATTCTAATTAATCTGAACCGAATTATGGGTGAGGGAATCCAGATGAACATTCTCCTGAAATAGATGAATCAAGGTACCGCAAATTGCAGCAACTAATGCTAAACAAATTGTTTTACCAAAACCCAGACTTATGCACTCAAATCAATTCTTAAGAGGGTTATTGCTGTTCATTTTCATCTATTGTAATAACAGCAACATCCATGCCCAACTTCAAAGCACCTATACAATAGGGATTGAACACGAACATTATTCCATACTTGAATCATCAACTGCTCAAGGAAATTATGTGCTAGCTGGCACATTAGAGTTTGCCGGAGGCACAGAGGTTCACGCATTGGAAATTGATGCACTCGGAAATCCCATTTGGGAAAGAACCTATTCTATCTCTGGCAAGGACCAGGCGTTTCATATTCAAGCAGCCCCTCAGGGATATCTTATTGTAGGTGTTACTGATACGGGTGTAGAAGAAGCATTCGCGATGTCAATTGATCCTGCCGGTAACTACCTAACGAGCACTACGTACCCAGATATGCGATTCGGGTCGGGTTCTCGCTTTTTACATTCAAGCGCGGTACAGAGTGATCCCGTTGGTGGATTCATCGCTGCAGGTTGGCTAGGTGGTGCAAATGAACAAGCTCAAAAAGAAGCTTGGATTGTTCGTTTAGACCCGAGCCTTAATGTAATGTGGTCACGCACATTCGATACAGGCGGAAATAACAACGACTTCGATATGGCAAGCAATGTCATTGAGGCTGATGGAAAAGGATTCTTTGTTAGTGGATCTGCAAATGCATCTGGAGGCGATCAAGTTGCGCTAGCTGCTCTTGTAGATTATTCGAATGGAGTGTCTTGGTCAACGGCTTATGCAGACAACAATGGCAGCGGACATAATTCTGTAGCGGGCAGTGCCTATTATGATCCTGTGTTAGAAGAAGTATTCCAACTGACCAACTTATCAATCATTCACCACTTTGGTGTGAATGTGTTTGACATCTTAACAGGCGCGAGAAATAACTTCGAATCATGGGCTATTTTTAGTCAGTTTGGTTACGCGAACATTCAAGGCTTTCGAGTGATGGAATCATTGAATTCTTCGAATCTTGTTATTGCGGGTTACATGCGTGACCATCTCTGGCCAGAAGTTGATGCTTCTGGAACCACAACAGGAGTTTCATTGACGGGGAGTGTTCCTTTTATGATGGAAATTCCAAAACACCCGGGCGCTATTATTGCAGGAGGGGCCAACCCTGTTGTTTGGGATCAACTTTATGAAGTCCCAACTACGAACTTGACCTTAACAAGCGAAATATATGATCTGTTTTCAGCAGGTCAACAGCCACGTATTTATCATCCGGAAATGGCGTTTAGACAGGCTGATGGTTCTGGGTATGCATTAAACGCATATCGCTCATTGCCAGGTAACCCTGTTAATGAGCTAGAGCTGATTGAAACCTCTGCAAGTGGACAAAATAACTGTACTTCAGATGCACTCGGTTTTTTGGATACTCCACGCGCTTGGTTTGATCACCCAGTAGGTTCTCAATCAATCAGTCAGAGCTCTTCAGGATACAACTTTACTGAGAGCACAATTGGTTCTCAGCCAATGCCTTGTAACACTGTTATTGATGAGCCTTGTCAATTACAACCATCTATTCAGTTTCAACAGTTGTCATGTGATCTATTTCAATTCGACGCTCTAAATTTGGGCGCACCCGCTGGGTCAGACATCTGCCTTGGATGGGATTTTGGTGATGGAACAACAAGTACAAATTCAACAGAAATTCACACCTTTCCTGGAAACGGATCATATGTGGTTTGTTTGACGATGTGGTGTTGTGATGATCCTGACAATGCTGTTACACAGTGCGTTGACGTCATTGTAGACTGTTGCGAACCCCCTGTTCCTGATGTTCAGTGGTCTTGTGAAAATGGTCAGATTGTAGTGACTGCCACTAACAATGGTGCTCCTGCTGATCCAGATTTATATTGCTGGACTTGGGAAGATGGAACTACTGGTGGTGACTATACTTTGGCTATTGGAGACTGTGATGGACTTTACGGAGTTTGTCTGGAAATGTTTTGCTGCAATGATCCGAACTCCGCTATTGGTGTTTGTGTAGATTTTACAATTGATTGTTGTGGCCCTTGCGAGCCACTTACTCCTGCTGAAATAGATTTCACTTGGGGCCCCGCTTTTTCTCCAAACTGCCCACAGGGATGTTCAATCGGCTTCGGTTGTCCAACTCTAGATCCAGATAAATACTGTGTGTTATGGGAATTCGGAGATGGAACTACCTATGATATCGCAAATTCATGCCCAATTCACTGCTTTACGTGCAGTGGCGTTTATGACGTTTGCTTGACGGTGTTCTGCTGTGAAGACCCAACTCAGTCAACTACTGTATGTCATGAAGTTGACGTTGATTGCTGCACATTGCCTGCCGAATCAGATGTTGATTTTGTGTTGAACTCAATTGATGGGTGCACTGTTAGCGTTGATTTGATACTTCCAGACGTAGCTTGCCCGAACGATCTTTGCTGGTCTTGGAACATGGGTGATGGAACCCTAATTACAGGGACATCTGGTTTTACACATACTTATACAGGAAGTGGGGTTTACACGATCTGCTTGGATGTATACTGCTGTAACAATCCACTTGTTGGATACACAATCTGTCAAGACGTTCAAATCGATTGTCCTACTGATTGTGAGCCATTAACTCCGAACGACATCGCTTGGGATTGGACCCCAACAACACTAGATATCTGTCCTGATGGATGTGAAATTGGTTTCAATTGCCCAATTCTTGACCCAGACAAGTACTGTGTTCTTTGGGAGTTTGGAGACGGTGAAACATACACTGATGTTAACCTTTGCCCTATTCACTGTTATACTTGTTCTGGTGTTTATGACGTGTGCTTAACGGTATACTGCTGTGATGACCCAACCATTAGCACAACATTGTGCCAAGAAGTAGTAGTGGAATGTTGCAATGTACCTACTGATGTAGATTTTAATCTTGTTAACGGACAAGAGCCTTGCAACGCGAGAGGTGACATCATTTTGCCAGATACCACTTGTCCAGATGATCTTTGCTGGAGCTGGGATTTCGGTGATGGAAACACACAGGTTGGAGGGAACTTCTTTGACCATACGTATACTGCATCTGGTGTTTATACTGTCTGCTTGAATGTATTCTGTTGCACAGATCCTTCAATCGGTTATACGGTATGCAAAGACATTGAAATCGATTGTGGATGTCAATTGCCTTCTTCGATCTTCATTGATCAATTATTAATTGATGGATGCACTGTGGAGTTACAGGCAGCTTATACAGATGATTACACAGGACCATTGTGTTTTGAATGGGACATGGGAGACGGTTCAACTGCTTCGGGTGAATCTATTCTCTATTCATACGCTGCTAGCGGAACATATACAGTTTGCTTGAATGTATTCTGCTGTGATAGTCCAAATGAAGTCATTACCATATGTACAGAAATAACTGTTGAATGTGGGTGTGATTCTCTTCCAGATTTCGAATGGGAATTCTTTCCGAACTCTGCTGGCAATGATTGCCAACAAGGTTTCTGTATTACAACACCACTTGACCCAAGCATCTATTGTGCAACATGGGACTTCGGTGATGGAACGATTCAGGATTTCCCGATAGACTTTTGTCCAGTACATGAATACCTATGTGACGGATTATATGAGGTTTGTGTAACAGTTTACTGTTGTGAGAACCCAGCTGTAGCCTTAACGGTATGCAACCTTATTACGGTTGATTGCCCATGTTCTTTGCCAACGGGCATTGATTGGATCTACAGCTTGACGCCTGATTGTGAGGCGCAGTTTGAAACACTATTCCCAATTACTCAATGTCCAGAGAGCTATTGCTATACTTGGGACTTTGGTGATGGGACATCTCAATCAGGAACAGCAAATCCTTTCCATGCATTCCCTGGAAATGGTGTTTACACTGTATGCTTGACTGTTTATTGTTGTGATGTGGCTTCTGATGGTGCATCATCTGTATTCACAATCTGCTATGATGTAACTATTGATTGTGGATGTCAAGATGTACCTAGCTTCGAATGGGAACACTTCCCAAGTACGAATGGAATAGATTGTCAGCAAGGATTTTGTATCACGACCCCATTAGATGCGAGCATCTATTGTGCAACGTGGGATTTCGGAGACGGCACGGTTGAAAACCACCCTATCGACATCTGTCCTGTGCACGATTACCTCTGCGATGGCATCTATGATGTATGTGTAACGGTATACTGCTGTGAAGATCCTAATGTGGCTTTAACAGTGTGTAATACAATCACAGTTGATTGTCCATGTTCTGTGCCAACTGGTATCGATTGGATCTACAGCTTAACACCTGATTGTGAAGCACAGTTTGAAACACTATTCCCGATCACTCAATGTCCAGAGAGCTATTGTTATACTTGGGACTTTGGTGATGGGACTTCTCAAACAGGAACAGCTAATCCTTTCCATGCATTTCCTGGAAATGGAACATACACTGTTTGTTTGACCGTATTCTGTTGCGATGCAACATCTGATGGCTTGAACACTTCAATTACGATCTGCCATGATGTGATTATTGATTGTGGTGATCCTTGTCCGAAGCCATGCGAGTTGAACCCAATGTTTATCATGCAAGATTTGGATGATTGTACTTACCTCTTCAATAACTTCACTGTGCCAGGTATGTATACTACCGTAAGTAGCTACTTCTGGGATTTTGGTGACGGTGGAACTTCTACCTCAACCAACCCAATGCACACGTTCCCTGCGAGTGGAACATACACGGTATGTTTGACTGTAACTGGATACTCTCCAGAAGGGCAATGTGAGCAAACGTTCTGCTGGGATGTAGTAGCAGATTGTTTCTGCGCTAGTGACGTGAATGAAGATGGAGTAGTTTCCATTGCAGACCTTCTTATGATGCTTGGTAGCTTCGGCTCTAGTTGTAACTAAGAAAGGTATAGCCTAATTAAAAGCCCTGATAGTGATAAGCTATTGGGGCTTTTTGATTTTATACGAGTCGAAGAAGATGCGGCTCATCTAGAAAAGTTTTCGTTTTTAGCGAAAATCTTTTAGTCACAGTCAATGCGTTTTAATGACCCATTCAGGCCAATGGTTTTTATGGTTTAGCGAGTGAGAATGCTAAATTATTCAGATTGAATTAACGGTTTAAATCACATTTGAAATCTCAGTGCCTTAAATGAATTTGATCTTCTGTCTCAGACAGAGCATTGATTTTCGTTCCGATTTTTATCAAGACAAAGCGAAGGAGTAGTGAAAAAGAGAACCTTCTTAAGGAAAGTTCCTCTTCAAAAGGGCAGTCAAACAGATCAGGATTAAGAACCAAAATCCCTTGTGCAGATAAACCCATTAATGCATTTTCGATCTAATATTAAGGCGCTTGATTGTCCACGAATTTCAAGATTCGAACCAGTTTCTAAATGAACTCTGCCGAATACACATTGCCCTCTCTAAGACCAATTGATCTTGCTGATATTGGACGTAACCAAATCAGTCAGAAGACTGCGGTGACCAAGGAGGATGACATGAAAATCTCATCTATGCTGGTCACGGGTGCTTATTGCTTAAAAAAAGGTGAGAAAACGTTCTCGCCTTTTTTTATTTGCCTGTGAGGAAGGTGAGAAATTCGTCCTTACGTCTGCGTGCTACGAGCACTTCTGTGCCGTCACTCATAAGAATGTAACCGCCATCCTCTTTCACAAACTTTTTCACAAAGTCTAAATTTATAATGTGAGATTGGTGCGTGCGAAAGAAGGTGCTCTTTGGCAGTAAAGCTTCAAATTCTTTCATAGATCGAGGAACCAAAATCCGTTCTCCTGTTGCCAAATGAAAGTTTGTGTAGTTTGACTCAGATTCAAGACGAAGTATATTCGCCATTTTGACCACGGTAATTCCATCAAGCGAACTCAACGTCAATCGGTCTGTAGACCCCATTTTTCGATATTCCATCAAGTGTTCAATCTGCTCTGATGGAGTGCGTTTTACTTTTGAAACAGCTTCGATTAATTCATCTGGGTCAATGGGCTTCAATAGATAGTCAATGGCGCTGTACTTAAATGCTTTTATGGCGAATTCGTCAAACGCTGTAGTGAAGATCACTTGAAAATGAGGAGATCGAATTTTTTCCAATAGATCGAAACCTGTTCCATCTTCCATCTGGATGTCAAGGAGCACTAAATCTGGGTTTTCGCCCAGGATTTTCCTATAACCTTCTTGAACGCCATCCGCTTCTCCAACCACTTCTGCCTGCGGACAGTATTGTTTCAAAAAGGCACGCAAGGTTGATCTTGCATCTTCTTCGTCATCAATTATTACAGTCCTAATCATGGTCAAGGTTTTTAATGGGAAGAAGATACAAACTCATTTTTTAATGCACACGAATCTTGACCTCAACCTTCGTTCCCAAGACCTCTCCAAAACGATCTTTCACCTCTTTGATGTGTACTTTTCGGTCCCTGTTGCCTTCGTCAAGCATTTCTAAACGCTTTTGAGTTACCGTCATTCCTACAGATTTGTGAAGCGAGGCTTGTCCTGTCGTTTTTTGCGCTTTTGAAGTTTCGTAACCTACACCATTATCTGTTACTGTGGCCAGCAAATACTTTCCGTCCATGATGTAAAATAAGTTGATTTTACCCATGCTTCTTTTCTGAGCGAGGCCGTGAATGATGGCGTTCTCTAGATAGGGCTGAATCAATAGGGGTGGGAGCTCAATGTCTGAAGGGTCAATGTCTTCGTCAATAACAATGTCATACTCAAACTTATCTTTGAAGCGCATCTTCTCTAACTCCAGATACAACCGAAGTGATTCAATTTCTTCATGCAAAGAAACTTTCTGAGAGCGAGAATGGTTCAACATTGAGCGGATAAGCCTGCTGAACTTCGCGAGGAAACGATTTGCTTTATCGTTCTCATTGTTAGCGATGTAGCTTTGAATAGAATTGAGGGAATTAAAAATAAAGTGTGGATTCATTTGAGCTTGCAGCGCACTGCGCTCAAGATGCGCCAGTTTGGCCTCAATTACAGCATTTTTTCGTGATCGGTTTACTGAAAAGCGAAAGACAAAGTAAAGGGCAATGGCCAAAAGAAGCAGCAAGGCCCATAAAAATTCTACTTGTTGCCAAAAAGGGAGTTCGGTTTTTAATTCAATAGGATAGGACCGAATGCCTTTTTCATCTATCACCTCAATGGTGAGCATTTGTCCATCTTCAAGATTGAAAATAGCTGGTTCATCTTCTGATAGAACGATCAATGAATCACCAGAACTTTTGGCACTTTGAAGCCTTACTTCTTGAGAGAAAGAGCATACAGAGACTAAGAGAAAACAAAACAGTAGGAGCGTTCGCATCTTTCAAAGGTAACCGTACTCAAAGAGTTTTATAGCATTAATAAAAGATAACTTGCCTGCTCAGCTGCTGTCTGTTGGAGACTACTTCCTTTATGTAAATTTCAGGAGACCAGGAACTGTATTTTTCAAATTCAAGTGAAGTGTAGTTGCTCTTTGAATCGAAGGCTTGGTGCAAAATAGATTTTGAGATCCTATCTGCGCAATGACACTGATGAGGTATGTGTTTTCACGAACCAAAAATAGTTTCTGATAATTACGAAGATGATAGCTATTTGTTAGAGTAGGAGTATCTTTGCATTCCATATGGAATTTCACACCTTTCAGCTGAGTAACGGGATTCGCGTTATTCATAAACAGACCGATAGAGAAGTAAGTCACTGCGGCCTCATTGTCAATGCAGGTTCACGTGATGAGCTGGCCCATCAACAAGGATTAGCTCACTTCATCGAGCATAGCATATTCAAGGGTACCAAGAAGCGAAAAACCTTCCACATTCTTAGTCGTTTGGATTCTGTTGGTGCCGAAATAAATGCATATACAACCAAGGAAGAAACGTGGATTTACGCTTCATACCTAGAGAAACACCTTGATCGTGCAGTTGAACTAATTGCTGATATCTGCTTTAATTCAACCTTTCCTGAAAAGGAATTGGAGAAGGAGAAAGACGTTGTCATTGATGAAATCAACTCTTATCTGGACGTGCCTAGCGAAATGATCTTTGATGATTTCGAAGAACAAATGTTTGCTGGTCATCCAATTGGCAGAAATATTCTTGGAACGGTTGATTCAGTGAGGAAGCTGTCTAGAGAAGATGTTTTTGAGCTCATTTCCCGAAGGTATCGGACAGACCAGATGGTTTTTAGTGTTGTTGGGCCTACTTCAGTAGATAAAATCAAACGCGTCTGCGAAAAGCACCTCAGCCATTACAAGTCTGAGGCCTCAGTAGAAGATAGACAGCCTTTTCTAAATTATAAGCCCACTGAAATTGAAGTTAATAAAGACACTTATCAGGTTCATTATTTGCTTGGGAATGTGGCTTATGGCAACGGGCATAAAAATAAGACAGGTCTAATTCTTCTGAACAATATCTTAGGTGGCCCAGCGATGAACAGCAGGCTGAATTTGCACATTCGTGAGAAATACGGAATGGCTTATAACATTGAATCGAACTACAGCAGCTATGCCGATACAGGGATTTTTCAAGTTTACTTAGGGACAGACGAACGCTTTTTTGCTAAAGCGGAAAAACTGGTCCTCAACGAAATGAAAAAATTCAGAGACAAAGCACTAGGGACAAGCCAGCTACATATGGCGAAACAACAGTTGATAGGTCAGATAGCCTTGAACCAAGACAGCGGCTCTGGGACCATGATTGCCTTAGGGAAAAGCTATTTGCTGTATGATAAAGTAGACTCTATTGAAGAAGTATACGCCGAAATAGAGGGCTTAACATCGAGTAAATTGTTGGAAATAGCGAATGAGGTATTTGACCCAGCAACTTTCAGTAAATTAGTTTACAGAAAGGGCTAAGCTAGTCTGATGAAATCTTGTGAACGTCATTGTTATCTAACTCAATCTGATTTTTGACTATCCTAATTTTCTGAGCGAGAACGAACCATTCTTTATGTCCTTTTGTGAGAAGCCAATGCAATGAAGCGTCATCGTTATCTGCGGCTTTTGCAATATGAAACATCACAGTAAGTTCAAATTTTTTCAGCCAAAGTAGCGCACTCGGATTGCCTTCGGCACCATTGATCATAGCCATTAGATGAGGGAAGCCATTTTTCAAGAGCCAGTCACGAGCATCTCCTTTGTTGAAGAGTGCATATACAAAAATGCCTAATTCAGGGTATCCGTTTTCCATTAACCATTGACGCAGCTGGGCATTTCCTGAGATTGATTCACCCCAGGCGAGAATAACTTTTGCAGGATAGTCGGTTTTAAGCTTCATGAAGAATCAAGATACAATAGCGGAAACTATTTAGGCCAAAGTTGATTGATTTTATCTGACCAATGAATAGGGATCAAAACGTCAACTTTATCTCCAGGCATGATTCGGCCCCCATTTTCAACCCATCCCACAACTCCTCTTCGGTTCAAAGCCGCAATAGGAAAAGAATCTCCATTCGGTTGTAACCCTGCCTTGCGCATTTCTTCTTCTGGGAATTTACAGGGCAGATTTTCTTCGTAGACCACCAAAGTTGACTGCAGTTTGCCATTTCCAATGCGCAGACGTGTGAGCGGGGGAAGTTGTGTGAGAAAAGGAATTCCTTCAATGAGGAAGTTTGCACCAATAAAAGAAGGGGCAATATCTTCTAGTCCCATTTTTTTAGAAATGACATCCAGTTCTTCAACAGATAATGCTGACCATTGTCTGTGGTTAGCGATTGGCGTTCCTTTTGGATAAAGATTCTTCTCTCGAACACCAGCACTCTTGTGGAATCCAGAATGTCTGTCACCCGGAATACCTGCTAAAGTTAAAGACAGCTTTTGTACCTCTGTAGTAACAAAGTCAGACTTGTCGAAGGTTCTGTAAAGACCTACAAGGGTTCCTTGATGTGGGATTTTGACAAATTTCATGGCTGTTGCAAAGATGGTTATACATTTTGGACTCCTCCTAAGCAAGTACCGAAAAGATCATTCTATTATCCACAGTCTTTAATTGAAAGGGCCCTGTTTGTTCCAAACGTGCAGAATGTATATTCCTGATACCAATCCCTGATGCTCTAATTCTAGAGTAGATTTCCGCTTCCCAAAAGCAACTTTTTTTCTGTTCAGTCCAACTATTTCGCAATTCAAGGGCGAAAGAAAAAAGGGACTGAATAACCGTGCTTCCGTTGTCATGAAATTATGTTCGCCTAGATTTAGTGCAATACGCGCTTAAATCAAGTAAGTGTTATTAGGGAAGGATTGGAGTGGGACTTGATTTCCATCTAGAAGCTCTTTGTGTGCCCACCGGCCTTCATTCGTGTTAATGGTGAAAGCATTGCTTGCCGGAAAAAGTACTTCAGTGAGTGAAGATGGAATAATTTCAATTTCAGTATTGGCTTCTGTTGCGATGACAACCCAGAAAAATCTGCTAAAGCCAGAACTGTATAGTCATCTCTCAAAGTTTCTTCCGGAAGAATTTTTGCTCCATCAGTGAAGTAAATGCGGTCATGAATGGCAGCCACTCAATTGATGTGGGGGTTTCAATCAAGATGCCCTTATTGTCAATCACTTGGGATAATTCACTGAACCAAATGGCATCAGGCAATGCAATTTCGGTTGCTCTGGCTGGAACTTCAAAGGGGATTGTCAAATTGGTTGTAGGCACAATAATATTTCCTGTTGTGGCAACTTCAGAACTTATTCTCAAAGCAAATAAGGGTTCACCATTGAATTGAAGCGGGATGTTTTCCATGTACCCGATCTAAAAACGCGTTCCTTGGTTCGAAAGATCAATTTCCACATTCGTGAGCGTTTAGAAGGGGCGTGCGAGAGAGGTTGCTGAAAATAAAGCAATTAGCTGTTTCATAATGTGAAGATTACCCTACCGAGAAATGAAAAAGCGGGGAATAAGTTCATTTGAATTCAATGTAATTCGTGGAAACTGAACTCCAATTAGAGGTGGAACCCTAACTTTGCGCGCTATGCAAGATTCCCCTACAATTTTCACGAAGCCGTTCTGGATATTGTGCGGAAGTACGGTCTTGTTTATGAGCAGTTTCTCAATGCTCTTGCCAGAACTGCCGAGCTATCTGCGTGCGATGGGCGGAGAGGAGTATGTTGGATTAATTGTAGGTGTCTTCACATTGAATGCTTTCTTTTCTAGGTTTTTCAGCGGACGTATTGCAGATGAATCAGGAAGAGTTAAAGTGATTTTGATTGGAACGGTAGTTACTGCTTTAGCCGGATTTAGTTACCTCTTTGCAACTTCATTGTGGTTGTTCTTTTTGATTCGATTTTTTCACGGGATTAGTACCGGTTTTCGACCTACAGGGACCACAGCACTCTTATCAGATATGGTCCCCTTCAACAGGAGAGGTGAGGCGATGGGTTATTTGGGAGTGGCGGGAAATTCAGGAATGGCTTTGGGTCCCGTTTTTGGTTCGCTTATTCGTGTTGAATTTGGATTCGATGCATTGTTCATTACAAGTGGGGTCTTCGGTGTTCTTGCTTTGATTCTTTCATTGTTTTTGACTGAGACTTTGCCCAAGCCAAAACCCATTCAACTTCGCCATATTAATATATTTAAAGGTCAATTGCTTGATTTGGCGAGTTGGCCGGCAGCAGTGGCGCTGCTACCAATTGCGTTTTCATTTGGGATTTTCCTGACCATTTCGCCTGATTTTGTTGGGGCACTTGGCTTCACCTATCGAGGGGCCTTTAATACCACGATTGTTTTTAGTTCTGTAGCTGCTAGGCTCATTGCAGGAAAGGCATCTGATAAGTATGGGCGCATACCCGTTTTGATGGTTGGGAATGTGCTTATGTGCATTGGGATGGCTGTGATTGGGTTTGCAGAGTCAACTTTTGTTGCCATTTTGGGAGGAGTTATTTATGGCCTATCTAATGGCATTAATATGCCTACCATTTTTGCTTGGGCAATTGATTTTGCAAAACCAGGTAAAACGGCACTCGCATTAGGGACGATGCTAATGGCCCTCGAAGTAGGTATTGGCTTAGGAGCTGTGGTTTCAGGCTTCATGTATGGAGATGTTCTCGAGAACATACCGAGCACCTATTTTTTAGGGGCCCTTTTAGGTGTGGCAGGGATCTTCAGCTTAATCGCAATCAAAAAGAGATATCCTGATCCTAGTTAATAATCAAGGGGTTGAGAAATTATCTTTGGTTTTAATTGAATTTGGTGTGACTTTTTAAAGTCGCTTCGTCATAAGGTTGTCATTTAGCCACACTGCATTGCTCAAACGCAAAACAAAGAATTTGTCTGACGAAGGCCTTGTAAAGGTAATCGTAGAGTCCAAAAGTCATGACGACTTTGGGGTTCTCTATGACCGCTACTCGGAAAAAGTCTATCACAAGTGCATCAGCTTCGTGAAAGATTTAGACCTAGCACAAGATCTGACCCACGACATCTTTTTAAAAGTCTTTTTAAACCTGTCAATGTTTAATCACAAGTCGAAGTTTTCGACCTGGCTTTATAGCTTGACATATAATTTCTGCATTGACTATTTGCGTAAAAACAATAAAGTGCGCACTGAGTCTGATGCAACACTAGCCAACATACCTGATAACGAAGATGACCGAAATGAAAAGGAACTGCTCAGTTTAAGAGCAGAGCGTTTGGTAACCGTTCTTGATGAAGCTGAATAAACCGAACAAAACAAAATGTAATGGCAAAGGTGAATGAAACTCTTGTAATCGGAAACTCAGCTGCAATGGACTTCGATTGGTCTTCTTTAGTGGCGAAAGCGGGCGAAATGCTTGTTGAGTATTCTCCAAAAGTAGTTCTAGCTATTTTGGTCCTCCTTGTTGGGTTGCGAATCATTAAAGGGATTCAAAACTTAGTGCGAAGGCAATGTGGAGAAGTTACTTTAGAAGAGGCTCAGAAAGGTTTTGTAACCAGCTTAATTGGGTGGAATCTCAAAATTATGCTCTTTATTTCGCTTGCAGACGTGGTAGGGGTGAAAACGACAAGTTTTGTTGCTGTATTTGCTGCCGGTGGATTTGCAATTGGGCTAGCCCTTCTGGGTACCTTAGCGAACTTCGCAGGAGGTGTGCTCATTGTGATTTTCAAGCCGTATAAAATCAGTTCATTGATTGCATCACAAGGAATGCTTGTTGTAAAGGACATTCAGCCATTCAGCCCCGTTTTGCTTTCTCCAGAGAATCAAGACCTCTATTATGGCTAACGGAGCATTAATGAACAATCATTTCTTAAATTACACCCTTGAAGGTAAGAACAGAGTAGGTCTTACAATTGGTGGAGCTTATAACCCAGACTTTCGCGAAGCGAAACGTATTTTAACGGATGTTTTACAAAAAAGACTCATGTGTAATGACTGATTCAGATCCTGCAGTAGCCGTTTCCGAGTTAGGAGAAAGCTCTGTGAACCTTGCGGTTCGTTCTTGGTTTGATCGTGCTGCATGCGGGGACGCATACTTCGATATCTTAGAAAACAGTAAACTTGCACTTGATTCTGCGGGCATCTCAATTCCTTTCCCGCAGGTAGATGTACACATAATCAAATAACAAATTCAGGTAAATCAATTCTTTTAATTATGAAAAATATTGCTCTCCTAGCAATGATGTCCCTTTCAATTGCACTTAACGCTCAGGATAAAGTGCTCGCGAATGAAGAACAAGATCGCGTATTTTCGTCACTTCAGGTTGATGGTAGCGAAGTGAAAGATACTTTATGGACAACCGGTGGGACAACCGGTTTAAATTTCAGTCAGATTTATCTTCAAAACTGGGCTGCCGGTGGACAAAGTTCTGTTAGTGGAACTGTCTTCGCGAACATCTTCGCGAAATATGCAAAAGGAAATTCCACTTGGGATAACACGCTAGACCTCGCGTATGGTTTACTCAGACAAGGCGATGCTGGGGTATTAGTGAAGACCGATGATAAAATTGATTTTGCCTCAAAGTATGGTAGAAAAGCATCAGAACATTGGTACTACAGTGGACTTGTGAATTTCAGAACACAATTTGCTCCTGGTTATGCCTTCTTAGATGGGGCACCGGATGAGACGAATATTATTTCGGACCTATTGGCTCCAGCCTATTTGCTAGCATCGATTGGTATGGATTACAAGCCGAATGAAAAATTCACGGCTTTTCTTTCACCTGCATCCTACAAAATGACGATTGTAATGAATGATTCGCTTTCATCTATTGGCGCTTTTGGCGTTGATCCTGGGACGAATGTCCGCTCTGAAGTAGGAGGTTATGTGAAGTTGGCTTATACAACTGAATTAGTTGAGAATGTAGGACTTGCTACGAAGATAGACCTGTTCTCAAATTATGGGAACAATCCGCAGAACATTGACATCAATTGGGAAGTGTTGATTTCAATGAAAATCAATAAATTCATGTCTGCTTCTGTGAGCACTCAGTTGTTGTATGATGATGATATCATTCTTCAAAAGAAAGAGGAAGTTGTTGATGTTGAGGGTGAAATAACAGATTCAGGACGTGGGCCAGGTGTCCAGTTCAAAGAAGTGCTTGCCATAGGGTTTTCTTACAAGTTCTAGGCAAGAAATAAATTGGAAATCAAAAGGCCGACCTCTCATTGAGTTCGGCCTTTTCTTTTTGGATGACATTGTCAATCCAGTGTTCGAAGCCAAAGAATTTCTTTCTGACCATTGTTTTCTTTCGTTAAAATGGCTTCGTTTGGTGAAACACTGCTGAAGTTATAGGAGCCACTCAAAGGAGGCGCTTCAGGAGACGGGCCAATCAGGAAATTCCAAGTTGAATCAGTAGCTGAAAAACCGCGATTAATAAAAGTCTTGCCGTTATCTCCAAAACGAGCTTCCTTGTCTTCAATGATCAAATAGATCTTCCCATCCCATTGGGTGGTTAAGTCTTTTCTAACTGTTTTTCCTTCAGTATTTTCACTTCTAAGCTCCCATTTTTCAATACGCCATCTCACGGAATCTCCAGAGAAGCGTGCTTCATCAGGTTTTTCACCAAACTTAGCCAACAGCAATAGGAGTCCGCCAAAGCAAACAACAAAACAAATTACACCTCCAATTTTCATGGAATTCGATTTTCTGGTCATTCCGAAAACGATTAGAATAAGTCCGAGAACCGTGCCTGAAGCACAAAAAACACTAATTAATCCAGGTGTCATTTAGTCTGATTTTTTTCAAAGATATCAATTCATATCTGTCCTGTTTTCAGAGTGATGAAACTAGAAAAGAGTTCCGTTAGTGCAAGAAATGGAGAATGGACTCGAACATATTTGGTTATTGGCTAAGTTTGTGCCCTAAACCGAATAGAATGAAAGCATTTGTTTTTCCTGGTCAAGGGGCACAGTTCCCGGGGATGGCTAAAGACCTTTACGAGGCCAATGATCTTCTCAGGAACCGCCTAGAACAGGCAAACGAAATTTTAGGATTTCGTATCACAGACATCATGTTTGATGGAACGAGTGATGAATTGAAGCAAACGAAAGTAACCCAACCGGCGATCTTTCTGCATTCGGTGGTGCTAGCTGAGGCAATTGGTGAAGCTTTTCAACCAGAGATGGTCGCAGGGCATTCTTTGGGTGAGCTTTCGGCTTTAGTGGCAGTGAAGGCATTGAGTTTCGAGGATGGATTGAAATTGGTTTCAGTGCGCGCAAAAGCCATGCAAAGCGCATGCGAAGCTAATCCATCTACGATGGCCGCAATCCTGGGGCTTGAAGACCACGTGGTAGAAGAGGTGTGTTCTATGATTGATGGTATTGTAGTTGCCGCGAACTATAATTGCCCTGGTCAATTGGTGATTTCAGGTTCAAATGAAGCAGTAGAATTGGCTTGTGCGAAATTAACAGAGGTGGGAGCTAAAAGAGCATTGCTTCTTCCTGTTGGTGGGGCTTTTCACTCGCCACTTATGCAGCCTGCTCAGGCAGAGCTTGAAGTGGCCATTGCCGAAACAAAATTTGTAGCGCCTATTTGTCCAATATATCAGAATGTAACTGCCTCAGCAGTGATTAGCCCAGAAGAAATTCAAACGAATTTAGTTGTTCAGTTGACGGCTCCTGTTAAATGGACGCAAACAATGAAACAAATGATTGCTGATGGAGCAACAGAAGTAATTGAAGTTGGACCAGGAAAGGTACTTCAGGGATTGTTCAAGAAGGTAGATCGGCAATTCATTGTGAGCAGTGCTTCACTTGAACCGGCAAAATAACAATTCAAATTGCTTACACAAAAGGGCTGTTTCCAAATGGAAGCAGCCCTTTTTTTTTGCGAACAAACGAGTTCGGTTGAGTTGGGCTCACTCAATTCTCAAAAGATTGAACATAAGAAAAGAGGTTGGTAAATTCAATCTCTCTTTCCTCGAGGTCAATATTTAGCTGCGTGTTTTGTTGGCGTAAATTTTCATTTTCTTCTCTCGCTTTCGCTAATTGAGTCTTAACAGAGAGGAAGTCTTGCATCAAGCGCTGACGCTCTTGAGCCAGTTGATTTATTTCTGACATAGCAGTTGTAATAATGTAGACTAAAGATCATTAACTCAGAGTATAAATTTACAAGAATCATGAGAGTTTGTCCACTCTGGCTTGTTAACTTGATGGAATTTAATCAAAAATCAAGCAACGCCTTGTATTTCTTAGCGGTTTTAAGCTAAGGAATCATTCAATAACCTCAACTGTTCGTTGCAGACCTCTATACCGTTCTGTAATAAAACCACCTGCATCTGTGCCCTGTTGAATGAGCGGAGTATTGATTCTTTCAATTGTACATTTTACGTTTCCGAGGTCAAACTGTGCAAGATCATTCGCTGGTAAAAGAAGATTATTTGCGTTATTTGCAGATTCAGTGAACAGTTTTGTGTCTGATGTTTCGGAATGGTCCAGAAATACAGTTACAATTTCATTCGACCCTGTGTTCGCTCCAATCCATTCGATCTGATAAGAAGACGTTTGTGAGAATGGTCCTAAATCATCAGCGAAATCGATTAATTCTACCGAAACATCATTGTTGTACTGATTGGCATTTAAATCTACATATTCGAAAGTGCCAGAATCAAGAAAACCAGAAATGTCTTCTTCGTAATAGGCTAGTCCGGTTTTGAATGGAATTACGCTTCCATTAAAACGAATTTCGGCGGGGTCTGACAGCCTTAGTTTTGTGCCAGTAACACCGCCAAATCTGAATGTTGCACGCGCATAAGTGATGTCTTCGTTGGCGTCATAGAAAAACTGATAGCTTACCCAGATGCGATCTTGATTCACGTTTTCAGAATCCTCTCTTGCGCATCCAGCAAGAAAAATCACGAACAATGGAGCAAGTAATAGCGTGTATGTTAGTCGTTTCATAGAGATGAATTTCATGGTTTTTCCCATAGTGAGGCAATCTGCATGCCCATTCAAAGTTGAAGGATTTTAGAGAGCAATTCTAGACGAGGGTAAATTGTTTCCAAATTCAACTTGTTGAATAGCTTCTTTTGGTGCGTTGATTTTCTCTAGAATGAAAACATTTCTTCTTGCAATGATGGTTAGATTGTTTTAAATGGTTAGAATTTCTCATCTCAGGGAGTGATTTATGGGATGTGGGAGCATGAGATAAAGTAAGAATGAAGTAAACCTTTCGAGCATGGTTTTATTTTCGGTACATTAACGTGAGAAATGAACTGCTTTTTATTCCTGTAATTTAACCCTTATGTTTCTTTTGAATCCATTATTCACTAAGCGCGCGCTCATTGCGCTTTCTTTTCTATTTCTGTGCCTATCGAGTAAGGCCCAATTTGCAGACATGGTCTATGAAAATGGAGTAATCTATACATCGAATGGAAACC
>Ga0208768_1000067_pt1 | contig 82781 bp, 60 predicted proteins | sample AntAceMetag02UK1_FD_184760 | JGI IMG/M metagenome (GOLD analysis project Ga0208768, IMG submission 184760) | Saline lake microbial communities from Ace Lake, Antarctica - Antarctic Ace Lake Metagenome 02UK1 (SPAdes) (version 2) | ecosystem: Environmental > Aquatic > Non-marine Saline and...
CTGTATTGGCTGAGCCATTTTGTTTTTCCTCTTGTTTTGTAAATCGACAAATTCACAATCAAAAGGATAACCGAGTGGCTCAGCTCTTCAAGCCACCATGAAATTACAGAAAGAATGATGCACTACCGATGCAAATCCTGGGTCAGTTTTAAGTGCAATTCAACAAATGATCACACTGAAGGCCCGAGCAGGCCTCCGTGTTTGCGTCCATAAGGCTACTGCAGGTGCAAATGGATGACGCTTTACAGCTGTTGGAATGAGCGGCATTAGATCTCTTCTTGAAGTTCTGATTGTCGAATTTGCATAATATCGCGGTACACAAGAGATGACCTGAACGGCTAGTCTGTCTTTGTAGTGACTATTGCAAGTACAGAGCTTATATAGTGAGTGTGTCGACCAGCTTGTCTAGTCCGGCTTGCGACCCTATGCTACGCGTCGCCACTATTGGAGTAAGAGATGGCAGAGATCGAAACCGATTACTTGATTGTAGGCACGGGTGCACTGAGCATGTCGTTCGCAGATTCGCTGCTCGATCACTCCGATGCCCACATCACCTTCATCGACCAGCACCCCCGGCCGGGCGGTCACTGGAATGTAGCGTATCCGTTTGTAACCCTGCACCAGCCAAGCGCCACCTATGGGCTCAATTCGATGGACCTCGACGATGGCCGAATCGACACCGTAGGGCTCAATAAGGGCTTGTATGCGCTCGCCACTGGCACGCAGGTGCTCGGCTACTTCGAGCGGGCGATGAACGAGCGCTTTCTGCCCAGCGGACGAGTCAGTTATCACTCCATGTCTCGCTATGAAGGCAACGAAGGGGGCACGCACCGTTTCACGTCCAACATGTCGGGTAAGGAAACCCGCGTCAATGTCCGGCGCAAGCTGGTGGATGGCAGCGCCTTCACCGCCTCCGTGCCCGCAACCCATAAGCGCAAATTCACCGTCGCCGAGGACGTCCGTGTCACCACGCCGGGCGAATTGCCCAATACATGGCTCAGCGGTGCGAAAGCGGCTGACCATTACGTCGTAATCGGCGCAGGCAAAACCGCAATGGATGTCGGCGTCTGGCTGTTAAACATGGGGGTCGATGCATCCGCCATCAGCTGGGTACGCCCACGCGAGACATGGATGATTAACCGTGCCTCCACCCAGCCGGGTGCACAGTTCGCGGGCAATACGGTCGGCTGGCAGCTGGAACAAATGCGTTGCGCGGCAACAGCCACCAGCGGCGACGATATCTTTGTGCACCTTGAAGAACACGGCCATATGCTGCGGCTCGAGCCAGACAGCCTGCCTACGAAGTTTCACTTCCCCACGATCTCGCAAGGCGAGGTGGATTTGCTGCGCCGCATCGACCGGGTGCTTAAAATCGGCCGCATCAGCCGTATCGAACCGGGAACGCTGCACGGTGCAGACAGCGCAGCCGACGTGCCTGAGAATGCGTTGTTTATTGACTGCACCGCCACCGCTGCCCCGCGCACAGCAGTGTCGCCTATCTGGAATGGCGACACGATCACGCCGCAATTACTGCAGGTTCCGCTGGTTTCGCTGAGTGCATCGGTTGCCGGGTTCATCGAAGCCACGTTCGAAACTGATGAAGAAAAGAACGCGCTGGCTGTGCCTGCGCACATGACCGATACCCCCGCGCATTATCCACAAGCCCTACTCGCAAACGCCATCAACCGGATGCTGTGGTCGCAAAATGCAGCGGTCGCGGCATTTCTCAAGACTGCCAGGCTCGATCCCGCCCAGCGTATGATGGCGGTCATGGGAGAAGTGAACGAGAACACGCGCGAGCAAGCCGGCCAGATCCGCGCTGCAACGATAGCCGCCGTGCCGAATTTGCAAAAGCTGATCGCCCAAAACCAGGCCGCCGAAACGTCACCAGCACAGGCTTAGCGCGTTTGAGAACAACGGCAACTGGCTTGGGAATACCTTCTTTCATTGCCTCGACTCATATTAAAGAATGCTTTAGTATCGAAACAGGTAATTAAAGAGTGCTTTAGAATGACCCGTGCCACTGGCACCTACGCGATCTCGACAACTCTGGGGGAGTCGGTGCGTGCGTTCGTACCCCACCCACTGCCTCCACGTGAGCCCGCTTTGTTGCCCGCAGCCTATCTGGATCTCAACGGACACGCGGAACTGGCCTTGGCGCGTTTGGCTGGGGTGTCCGGCTTGGTGCCGTCAGTGGACTGGCTACTGTACAGCGCAATCCGCAAGGAGGCCTTGTTGACCTCACAGATTGAAGGCACGCAGGCCACGCTGGCCGACTTGTTTGATAATGAAGCAGGCTTCAAGGTCAGCAATACCGAAGATGTTGAGGAGGTGACCAATTATCTACGAGCATTCCGCTGGGTTCAGGAACAACTACGTGAGCCGACAGGCTTGCCCATCAGTGTGCGGCTGTTATGTGAGGCCCATCGACTGCTGTTAGACGGCGCGCGCAGCGCAGGCAAGCAACCGGGGGAACTGCGCCGATCACAGAATTGGATTGGCGGAACACGGCCTGGCAATGCGGTTTTTGTGCCACCACCGCCCGAGCATGTTGGGCAATTGCTCGCCAACCTGGAGCAGTTCATTCACGAGCCTGCCAAGGATTTGCCGACCTTGGTCAAGGTGGCACTGGTCCACGCCCAGTTTGAAACCATTCACCCTTTTCTGGACGGCAACGGGCGCATCGGTCGATTGCTGATCTGCGCATTGTTTGAGCACTGGGGGTTACTGTCTGAGCCATTGATGTACCTCAGTGGCTACCTGAAACGGCACCAGGCAGAGTACTACCGTCGTCTTTCGATCATCCGCTCCGAGGGTGACTGGGAATCTTGGGTAGCGTTTTTTCTGGAGGGCGTGGCAACGGCCGCTGCCGACGCTGAGAAAAATATCATTGAAGTGGCCAGCCTCATCGCGGCTGACCGCAGGCGGCTGTTGCAGTCACCCAAAGCAGGACCGGCCAGTTACCGGCTGTTTGAAATGCTGCCGATGATGCCCCGTTTCACCATTGATCGTGTTCGCCAGCAACTCGATACCAGCTTTCCCACAGCGACGGCGGCCGTGAAGTCTCTTGAATATCTGGGCATCGTGACAGAGGTGACCGGGCAGAAAAAGAACCGAAATTACAGTTACCCAGCGTATATAGACTTGCTAACCCGATGACAAATCCTCATAACATCACTGATCTCACCGATCGACGCGCCGCCAAGGGAAAGCACCCACAGCTTTGCAGATACTCTGCAGCTCTATGACTCCTCGTACAGAACCCCCCATACGCTCGGACTGGCCCTTCGACATCCGCCGCTTGCCGTTTTACTACGGCTGGCTAATCTGGGTATTCAGCACCCTGGGCATTCTCATCAGTATCCCCGGCCAAACCATGGGCATGGCCGTCTTTACCGATTATCTGATCGAGGCCCTGGACTTGAGCCGCACCCAGCTTTCCATGGCCTACCTGATCGGTACCGTCGGTTCATCGCTGCTCCTGACCCGGGCTGGCCGCTGGTATGACCGTCTGGGTGGCCGGCTGACCGTCACCGCTGCTAGTGCTGCTCTGGCCGTGATGGTCCTTTTTATCTCAGCGTCCGACAGCCTTGCCGTGCACTTCGGCGGTGGCGTTGTGGTGAGCTTTCTATTGATCACTGTGGGGTATTTTGGTGTGCGATTTTTCGGCCAGGGCATTCTGACCAGCGCCTCGCGCAATGTGTTGCTGGTGTGGTTTGAAAAGCGCCGCGGCTTGGTGAGCAGCGCCCGCGGCGTGTTCGTGAGTTTCGGGTTTGCCATAGCCCCTCTCGCGCTGTCGTGGCTGATCGCGTGGGGCGGCTGGCGTGAAGCACTGTGGGGGCTGGCCTTTGTCTGCCTGGTCTTTGCGGGCCTCGCTCTGGTCTTTCTGAGAGACAACCCCAAATCCTGTGGCGTGCTGGTAGACGGCCACTCCCACCACGACCAGCTGCCTGTAACCAGCGTGCAGCCTAGCGCTACGATTGAACAGGCACGACGCACCCCCATTTTCTGGCTGGCGACCCTGAGCCTGAGCATGTACTCCCTGCTCGGTACCGCAGTGACCTTCCATATTGTCTCAATATTTGCGGAGGCCGGCCGCAGCCAGACAGAGGCCTTCGCGTATTTTCTGCCCACCGCAGTGTTTGCCACCACCACCAACCTCTTGTGCGGCTGGCTCTCAGACAAGCGTTCGCTCAAGCCCTTTATGATTCTCATGCTGGCCAGCTTCCTGGCCGGCGCAGTGGGATTGCTCTACCTACAGCATAACTGGGGCTACCTGTTGCTTGTCGTTGGATTCGGAATCGGTGGCGGGCTCTGGTCGGTGACATCAAACCTCACTTTTATCCGCAACTTCGGCCCTCTCCACCTTGGAGAAATCACCGGCCTGTGTACCGCGATTTTGGTGTTTGCCAGTGCCATAGGACCGGCCCTGTTCAGCCTGGGGCTGGACTACTTTGGCAGCTACGCCGCTGCCCTGTGGGTGTGCATCGCGGCACTGGTGCTGTTGCTCGGGTTTGCCATGGTCGTTGCGCAAAGCAGGCCCAATGAAATGGGGAAGGCTGCCTAGATATTGGCGGCCTCAAGCGCCATATGTCCCTACATACAAGACAAAAGCGACCCTTGGCAAAGCTTTCGCGGCGCAGCTCCTGCATGCACGAAACCTGTTGGTAGCTGTGGTTATGACGACTTGAAATGTGTCGCTCAGAGGGGCAGTTTTTCCTCATTACCCATCCTTTCCCATCCTTTCCCCTCACATCATTCGTTCCATCTAAATGTTCTATGTGATTATTTTAAACAGTTGTTTTATATTGATTTTATCGCCCTATAACTGTATGTTTATACAGTATTTTAACAAAAATACCGAGGGCTCCCGCTATGCATCAATACGCCGTTCCCGCCACTCAATTTCCGGCCCGCGATCTGGCCGCACTGGAAGACGAAATCACCGAACTCGCCGCGCATCTCAACGCCGCGACCTACCGGCTGCTCACATTGATCCGCGAATTCGACGAGCGCCATGGCTGGAGCGGCGAGGGCTTAAAATCCTGCGCCCACTGGCTGAACTGGAAATGCGGTATCAATCTGGGCGCAGCGCGAGAGAAGGTGCGCGTCGCCCAGGCGCTGCAACACCTGCCGCAGATCAGCTTGGCCCTGTGTAACGGCCGCATCAGCTATTCCAAGGTACGCGCAATGACACGCGTTGCTACCCCGCAGAACGAAGACTACCTGATGATGATCGCCGACCACGGCACGGCATCCCATGTAGAGCGACTGGTGCGCAATTACCGCAAAGTGAAACGCAGCGAGGCGCTGCAGCGGGACAACCAGTACCACGCACTGCGCGAACTTAACTGGTATGTCGACGACGATGGCAGTTATGTATTCAGGGCACGACTGAGCCCCGAACAAGGTGCGCGTATCGCACAGTCGCTCAATGTGGCGATGGATACAATCCATGAAGAGCAGCGCAACGCGGCAGAAGACGTTTCCGCGGAAACGCCGATTGCAGCGAAACGTGCGGATGCACTGGAGCGCATAGCCGATTGCTACGTTTGCGGAGACATTACCAGCGAGCCTGACGGCGAAAGAGTCGTGGTCAAAGGCGGCGACCGCTGCACACTGCACATTCACACGGATATGAACACGCTACAAGCAGACGGCGACGGCGCAGAGTCGGAGCTGGCATCAGGCGGATGCGTTTCCGCGGAAACGTCGCGGCGGCTGGCGTGTGATTGCGCCGTGGTGCAATGGCGGGACAACGCAGACGGCACAGCACTGAATATCGGTCGCCGCACACGCAGTATTCCACCGGCCATACGCCGCGCGCTGGACCGCCGCGACAACGGCTGTCGCTTCCCCGGCTGCACTGCACGGCATCATGTCGACGCGCACCATATCCGCCACTGGGCCGACGGTGGCGAAACCCGCCTCGACAATCTGCTGCAGCTGTGCCGTCACCATCATCGCCTGGTGCATGAAGGGGGTTACAGCCTGACTTTGGACGGGGCCGGTGGGCCGGTATTTGCTGCGCCCAACGGCAAGCTGATCCCGAATGGCCCCGATACACGTTTCTGCGGGAACGTGTTTGCACTCACCACGGGCAATCAACGGGAACGGCTTGGTATCGGGGCGGGAACTCTGGTGCCGCTGTGGTATGGCGACAATATGGACGATGGGATGGCGGTGCAGGGTTTGATTCAACGGGAGTGAGCGCGAGGTGTCGCCAGACCTTGAGCGTATCCTCGATTGCTGTGTTAACACCGGCATGTTGGGTTGCCCATATCACGCGAGTTCCTCGCATGCTTAGTCAGGATTCTCCAGAGCTCGCATCCAGGGTATGCCCCCGCTTCTAAACTATCACCCACTGCTCACAACACGGCCACAAACTCACCAATAACTGTTAGCTCTAACTGGTCACTACTGTCCAGTACGATGTCTTTGAACGCTGCTACCGTACTCATCGGCCGCAATAGGATTTTGCTGTGCTCCCATTCGCCGTCAGCGGTGATTGATTTTTCACTGTGGTAACACTTGATAGTATAACTGCTGCCCGTTTCTGCGTCCTGGATATCCGATGACTGAACCAGTACGATTTTATCCTCTCGTGAACCGCCCTGGTCCGGCTTGAACAAACACCAGGACCCATTGGGTATACGTCGGTTCATAGACTCACCAACCACCTGTGCAACGAAATAGCCCGCCTTATGCGCAAGCGGTTCAGGCAGTCTTACCCAGTCACAAACTTCAACGGTTTGCGCCATGCTGAAATCACCTGCAGCGGCCCTGAGATTAACCAGCGGGACGGCTGTCACATAGCGCTCCTCCGGCGCGACATCCACCACTACCAGCCGCAAGCCCGGATACGTTTCTTTCACAGCAACCAACCGCGCCGGTGAAATCGCTTTCGCCCTGGCGTTAAAGTACGCATTGGTCTCTGGGTCAACACAGAATAGGTAGCAACCCTTCTGACCGCGGGTCATCAAGGTGCGGTAAGTATTCTTAATAATTGTATCGGCCTTTTCCTCTGCTGCCACCGGATTCTCCTTCAGCAGCTTTTTGAATCCTCGGATGGAAGCGTCCATCTTTGAGCGTTTACCAGCATCAGTGACCACTTCTTCATCGCGAACAATCAGGTCCTCGCCGACAATGACACCAATGTAGTCCAGCTCCAGGCCCTGACAGGTATGAATACAACCAACTTCGTTGACAGAATTACCTGCCATAATCCACAAGCTACCATCGTTGGCCAGATTCCACTGCGCCTCAAAACCGGTTTCGGGAATTACAATATCCATAGCCGATGGGTTATTCGACTTCTTTCTTGAATCGCTGATCCAGTCCCAGCAATAGCCGGCCACCATACGTGCCTTGTTGCACTCGAGATTCTTCTCCCGGATTGCTTGTCGCATAGCGACTGGGTCATCAAAGACTTTGAACTCATAATCGATGCCCTCAAGGGTGGGATTCGCCGTTCCCTGAATCTCTAGCACGTCATCCACCCAGGCAAGATAGCCGTCTGACCCATTGCATCGGAACTGGGAGTCCAGGCGTAACTCCTGTACCTGTGCCCCAAGGGAATCCGCCCATTGGTGAATTTCTGCCTTGGTACCGATATCACTCCAGGTCACCATCTGAGCTTCATCAATAAAAAATATCGCCAACTTGGAAGCGCCGATCAACTCTTTAACCTGATTTTCGCTGTCCTTGTTGTAGCGGTTATTTGCGATGAGCCGATGTGCCTCATCGACGATCAGTGCATCAAAGAACCCTGTATCGACCCCAGTATACGAAGCCGACCCCTTAAACAGATTATCAATACGCCCTCTCGTAATCGAACCCTTTAAACGCGCGGCGTATACCATTCTCGGCGCCTGATTTTTGGAAACGTACTGCGCCACCTTTCCTCTTTTCGTAAGCTCAACCAGTAGGTTAATTGCCACCACTGACTTCCCCGTGCCCGGCCCGCCCTCTACAATCAATACCTGTTTTTTCTCACCTGCCCCCTTCGCCGCAAGATCGAGCGCCGTCTCATAGACAAGCTTTTGATCATCGATCATCAAAAACTCGGTATTGCCCTGTATCATCGACACAAGGCTGTCTGCCAAATTTTTGGAAGGCTTGATCTTGCCGTGCTCGATACGGAACATAATGTCGTCCGCATCACCGGTCTTAACAAACTGTTTGAGGAAGGCCGCCAACTTTTCTACATCTTTGGAAATAAACACAGGGGCTTTGTTGATGTGCTCTTGGTAGAACGGGTCTCTGATAGCTTCGTCAGAATCCAGATTATGCAAATAGGCACAGGGCTTGAGTGCTATGGATTCAAATCGGACCGTTTCGTTATAATCCTCTATCAATGCTGCATAGGACCAAGCCTGATAAGACGGATGGCTGGTCTCTCGAATCCCTCCGCCCAGTGCCGTACTCACAATGGCATCCTTATTGGATATGGACACCTTAGACCATTGTTTCAGCTCAATTATCACGGCGGTCTCCACGCCATTGTGATCCCTACCTGTTAAGATAAAATCGACACGATTGTTAGTTAGCGGGATGTTGTATTCAATAGAAACGCCCGCGTCGGCGGGAAGCTCGGGATCACTAACAACCGATTCCATAAACTGCATGGAATTACGCCATGAAGCGATTTCATTTTCAGCGACCTTTCGACCAAGATTTCTCCTGAACTCAGCAAGAATTTTGTCATGTATAACATTCGTGCGCACATCATCGACAAATTGTTGTTTCTTTGCAGAGTAGACAATCATTCGTCGTAGTCCGTATATTTTTTAGAGCTTCCACGCACCTTTTCTGCCGGATACTTGGCCCGGTTGATGTCAATCTTCTTCCGTGCACATTCCTCCAAATCGAGATCAAGCAGATCACAAAGGCGGATTAAATAATTGGCAACATCCCCGATTTCCTCGGCCACCCTGATGTACTGCTCAGAACTGAGGTGTTCGCTTTCTTCAGGGGTCAGCCACTGAAATATCTCCAAAAGCTCCGACGCTTCGACTGAAAGTGCCATAGAAACATTCTTTGGGGTATGGAACTGTTCCCACTCCCGCTCAGCCGAAAATTCCCGAAGTTCTTCCGCAATATCCTGAATCATCTCAATTCCACCGTGATTGGCTATTCTTTAATGTCCCTAGAGTTCTGGATGTAACTACACCGGCCAAATCTTCAATCTAAGCCACATAAGCCAGCATGCACCGAACAAATCCGTTGCTGAATCTACACAACGGCAAGACCAATCTCGGCCAGATAGTCATAGGTGGCGTCATAATAGCTTCGAGGCCTTGTTAAATCGCTGTCATCGCCTTCGGGCACAACGACAATCATTCCCTGACGAGCCCTCGTTAATAAAACTCGATAGGCGTTCTTTTGGTACATCTGGCGCTCTTCTTTCTTGATGCGCTGCCATTTGTTGCCTCCAAAAGACCAGTTTTTCCAACCATCGGGCGCATATCGAAAGTCCGCATCCCACACCAAACATGCCCAATCCAGTTCTAGGCCTTGCACGTGAAACTCAGTCGCCACATCTTCTAAATAATAGGATGAACGCACGTGATCTTTACCATCTAAAAACCAATTGACTGGATTCACCGGAGCTTTGACATGGACACCTAAGGGTCGCAATCTTTCAGCTTGGGACGAAACGACAATCCCGTATCGCTCCGAACCTCTCGCGTTCTCTCTCAGCCATTCGCGCCCACTCTCAAGGTTGCGAGTTAAGCAAATGGGGTAGTTTGAAGACAATTCTCTAAAAGAGACTTGCGCCTGCGCCAATTCACGATCAAGCAACTGCTTCACGAAAAGAGACACATTCTCGCTTCGGAAAGAGCGCATAGATGATTTTAAATGCAATTCGGGAACAAACTTAGTGCCTCTGATCGAACGTAAGCCCTCAATAGTGGAATGACCACCATATTCTGCATCGAACAACTGGTCAGACGCATATATTTTCCAGTCCGGAAAAGATTCCTTAACGGCCTTCGACCAACCGAAGATGCCTGCTTCCCCCTTGTTGATTTCCTGACCTCCACCTACCAGGCATACCACGACGGCCCAGTCCCCATGTCTATTCATACACGAAATCAAAAACTCAGGCTCAGACTGATCAAAGTTTGGCTGGCCCTTCTTCCTTTTCATGAAATCGACAGTTTGGGCACGATCCCAAGCTCGTTGCGCCTCATCGAAAATGGCAACATGTTCTATAGGGGCTCTTTCAAGATTTTCTAAACCCTCATCACGAAAATGATGGACGTTTTGAATGAACGCCTTCACTTCGCTTCTCGCTTCTCCCTTACGAATTTTTTCACCTTTTTCCTCTCCACGCGCGACTTTATCTCTAGCCAAAGCTTCTTGAAGTATGGACACCAAAGGACCGTTGCCTGACAAAAACACACTATAAAGTTCATCATCCGAGTCAATGTGCGCAGTAGCCACATTTAGGCCAACCAATGTCTTCCCTGCACCCGGGACGCCCGTGACAAAGACAATCGCTTTCTCACCGCTCTCTCGTGACATTTTAATAATCTCTGCAACTGACGCTGATGTTTTACTTAGGTTAATTGCACCAGCATCACTACGAGCTATATCTACCACGGAATGTCCGTTGTATAAGGCAAGGGTTGCTTCAATGATCGTGGGTGTAGGTTTATACCCACTCGCTTCCCAAGCAGGTATATCAATAGGCCCTTCCGTGATTAGCGCCAATACCTGAGTAATTAATCTGCCTAAGTCAGAACCGTTGCAACAGATCGGCGCAAACAGCTTGTCTTTCAGTTGACGGATAGTAGTGCGTGCTTCACCTTCAAACTCAGTCGAAACCAATATTGGAGCAATATGAACTTCGTGACTGCCTTCATGGAAATTTCGCAAATCGAGTGCATAGTCAGTAACTTGATCTAGATCTTGCCTAAAAAATGAAGCGGCTCCCACCTTGAATTCGACCACAAATATGGCATTTTCGATAACCAACAATACATCGATGCGCTTGCCCATCCTCGGGATCGAATATTCAAAATAGATATGACCAGTAAACGCCTTCAAGACTGATTGCAACAATTTCACTTGATCAACCCAAGCGTCCCGCTGTGTGGCTAACAGAGCAAAAGGGTGCTCATGCACCATCGTCCCAAGTATATGAACTGGGTCTTCATCAAGGAATTCAGCAATACTACTTTTATAATAAGCGCGATTCATGGGCTTAGTTTACCTGCTCTCAGTCTCTAACCTCGGCTTGGTAATGCTCCAACAAGGGAACATCTGCCGGAGCACATTGAACAGAATTGAGATCATCCACGACTAACCAGCTCAAGTCATCATGGGCAATCAACTCAAAGCCACCCGATAGATACTCTACCTGATAAGCCATTAGACGAACAACCTTGGCACCATAATCACAAACGCTTTCCCCCAAAAGGAACCTATTCTCGTATTGATATTGAATTCCTCTTTCAACTCATGGGCTAGGCAGTGCTCATGAGTCTCGCTCTCCCCAGACTTACCACCGAGGAACTCCCAGTATCCAGCTAGATGCGTACCTGATCTGCGGCGAGCGGCGAGCCCTATTATCTTTGACGATAATTGCAGCCGTGGCATCGATGCGCTTTTTCATATTGCGCCTTCGGATCAATAACTGACGCCAAGTCTATATGTAATTTCAATTTTCCTCTTCATTAAAAAAATTTACCGAAGCGGCCACTCCACCAACTGCTGATCCGCCTTAAGCCGCGCACGCTGGTGCAACATGGATGTATAAATGTCATCCAGCACAAGCGGTCCATCCGCCAGCCTCGGCAGCGAGGATTCAGCTTCCAGCAGAAATTGCTGCTTCAGTGGTGAATCGATATAGGCGATTCGCCACCAGTCGAGAATACGGGTATGCGCATCGCTCATGGCAAGGCCCGACGGGAGCTTGTCGCCCTTGCTGATATTTATCGCATCGTTAGTGGGTAGCAGATTCCAGAGATCATTATTGAACCAGCGGGACCAAGGGAAGCAATGGTCAATATGCACGTTGCGCAATTTCGCTGCGGACCAAACGCAGTAAAGCGATGCATTTTCCTCGCGGAGCGCCGCCACACGTTTCGAGACCAGCGAGGTATCGCGCTTCCCTTCCTGCCACTCGAACGCGTCGAGATTCGCCGGACCGTAATCTGCCAGACCCCACCTTGCAGTCAAACCCGACCACTCCCTGATGATGGCAGGCTCCAGCCAGCAGGCATACTGGCTGAAGGTTTGCCACAGAGCCGATGGTACTCGAAAGACGCCAAATGTTGTCAGGTGCTCCTTGCTGAGGGTTATACGCTCCGGCTTTCTTCTTACGCTGCGTGTTTCGCAGTCGAAGATGGCTCGATTCTGTCCGGGATAAGTGATGTATCTCGCAGGCATGGCCTTGATATTTACGCAGGCATCACGAATCGCTCCTGTCACAATGGCGGCCCGCTCCCCTTCGAAACTTGCCCCCACTCTCAGATCGTAATTGGAGATTTCCTTAAGCTGGTAAAAATCGTCTTTCGCGAAGCCGTAACCGGAGTGCTTGTTTGGATGCTGGCGAATCCCATGCTGAAGCACCAGTGGCTTGTATTGTTTGAGCCAGTAAAGGCCGACAATACCAAACGGGATCTCCACATAGTCATCGGTTCTGGCCGTCACTATACCCGGCGCACTCTCCGCGATGCGCGTTAGCGCGCGCAGCAAACCAAGCTTGTAGGACGCCGCCTTATCATCATTGACAATAATGTGCCGTAGCAAGGGCAGACTACCCGTCCCGTCATCGGGCACGGTGAAAACGAGGGTCTCCCAGGAGACGTGGTCACGTGACTGATCTGGCGTGCAGAAACGATCGGTGAGCGCCACCGCACGAGACCTGGCGTATTCAAGTACCTCCTCTGCTGGCACGCTATTAAACCCGCGCAGCGCATTTTCCTGTTCGTCACTACCGTGGCGCAGGGTAATAACAAGTACACCGGAAGGCTTCAGTAATTCAGACAATATCCTGAACGCTCTCTCCCGCGCAGAAGGCGATACGTGCATCCAGACTGCGCTGAGCAATATCAGATCAAAACGATGGCCCAGGGAGCGCAGCTTACTGAGGTGAGGCAAGGCATCATCGAGCCAGGTAACACTCGGGAGAGAGGCTTGCATGGCCCGCTCGCGCATTTCTGCACTGGGCTCCACCGCCACAACATCCCACCCTTTGGAAGCCAGCCAGTTGGCATCCCGCCCTGAGCCGGCGCCAATATCGCAGGCAAAGCCAGGCGTCTTCGATAGATGGTTCTTCAACCAGCTTCGATGAATGGCCTCAGACGCAATGGCGTTGTACTGGTTAGACAGCGCTTCGGCATGCTGGTCGTAGTAGCGTGTACTTTGCATCATGGCAGCGTAGCCGACGCTGGGAATTTATCGACCCACCAAGCGGCCAAATGTCGTATTCGAAACCAGTGGTGAACTTTTTTCTGACAATCCAAGGCTCATTACCGCGTGATTAGACGAGGACCTTTAACCCTTTGTCGGCCACAATGTTTAGCAGCTTTTGGGCAATACCGTTCGGGTGCTTTAAGCCCTGCTCCCATTGGGAGACGGTGGACTTGGTCGTGTTCAGATACTGAGCAAAAACGGCCTGACTAACGCCAGCCTGCGTCCTTAACACTTTTATCTCATTCGCCTGAAGCACCTTCACCTTCGGCAAGCAGCTCTCATCGAAACCTCTCATCGTCTCTTTGTCTATCAGTCCGCTGTCGTGCAGGCCAGACATGCTTTCGTGAATAGCGGCCAGCATGCTATCGGTCGGGTCGTTCATGCCGACGGTTTCAGTGAATACTTTTATTCTCTGCTGCGGCTTCGCCTTCGCTTTGCGGACAACAGACTTCTTCCTCGCCGGACCTTTCGTCTTGGCTACACGGGTCTCGTTACGGGCCTCCATGATATCGCCTCCTCTGCATTGTGCGGGCATGCCAGTTCTATCAGCGCCCGCTCTTGTATTTAGTAGTTTTCCTAGATTTTCTTTACATGGCCGGCTTCTACGGCCTTCTTCATTTCTTCGTCAGTCTGCGCTTTCCAAACCTTTGCGGCATCTTTGAATGCCTTTAGTGCCTTCTTTGGAACCACACCCATTTCAGATTTGTCGTAACCAAACATATAAACGACACGGTCTCCGTGGTTCCAGGCTAGCAACGTTCGACTGCCGCCGCTTTTACCTTTGCCTTTCTTGGCAGCGATCCGCTTCTTGTAGACCCCAGCGCCCTGGTCGCCGTCGTTCTGGCCTGCGGCCACCTCTGCCGCCGCATCCTTCAGCGCCGTGTTGGCGACCCCATTGCTTTTAGCCCATTTTTGAGCCTGCTTGGTCAAGTAGACATCCACTGTCTTAGTATACCACTAGGTGCTATGAATGATTGACATAAAAATGTATCACAAAGTGGTATATGGTGTACACCGCTACCCCATCATAGGAGAAACAACCGTTAGCGAACTGCCACCCTGCGTGCTCTTACTCAGATCGATTCTAATATCCATCTGCTCTTTGAGCTCAGACACATGCGAAATAATTCCCACCATGCGGCCCGCCCGCTGGAGGTCCATCAAGGTGCTCACGGCAAGCTCCAGAGCCTCGGAGTCCAGTGTGCCGAATCCCTCGTCAACAAAAAGCGTATCGAGCTGAATGCCGCCGGTTTGGGCCTGAACAACATCGGAGAGGCCTAATGCCAGGGACAGTGCGGCCAGGAAACTTTCACCACCGGAGAGCGTTGCCACGGAGCGCGATTCGCCGGAATAGTCGTCATACACTTCAAGATCTAGCCCGGAGGCTCTATTGCCTTTGCTGGGGTCGAGCTTGCGCCGCAATTCATAGCGCCCATCACTCATCTTCATGAGGCGCTGGCTGGACTGTACAAGCACATCATCCAACAGCACGCCCAATATGTAGCGTTGCAAACTGACCTTCGAGCCTTTCAGGCCGCAGGCCACATCGGCCAGGGTACCCACCACCCGGTACTTGGCATCAAGCTCTGCCGTCTCAGCGTGTTTGATATCGTAATTCTTCCTTGTGTCATTCAGTCGGGTCATATTTCGATCCGATAGGCGCCATGCTTCCAGTGTTTCATCTCGCGCGTCTTTAGCCGCCTGTTCGATCTCTTGCAACTTGGGCAGATCACCCGGCTCTTTGCCCTTCAGCTGCGCTTGAAGTGTTTCACGCTTGGCTTTGCTCTCTAGCAGATCACTGTCATATTTAGCGAGCTTATTGTTCAAGGCTTCCAGATCACTCTCTGGCATCGAAGCCAGTGTCACTTCCTGCTCTGTTTTGAATACGCTCGAGGACAGAGCCTGGGTCCAGTCAGCCTTCGCTCTGGCAAGCTTCTGTTCGTTCGCTGTTCTGTTACGCTGCAGCCCCGCGAGTGATACCTGTGCCTCACCTCGAGCCTTGTCAGCCTTCTGGAAATCTAGCTGCGCGTCCTCTAACGATTTCTCGATGCTCTTCAGTACTGCTGTCGCTGTAGCCAATTCCTGCTTGAGCTGACCGACGGCCCGATACTGCTCAGGCAGTGCTTTCTCTGACAACTCAAATCGGGTCTGCGCCTGGCCCTGCTCTTTCTGCGCACGGGCAACAGCCGCTTTGGCCGCATCGGCGGCTTGCCTCAGTGTTGTAGCCTGCTCAGCGTGATTCTTTAGCACCGCACGTTCTGAGGTTAGCTTTGCCTGATCATCAACCCACTTGTTTGCGATTGAGGTAGCTTCACTGAAAGCAGCTTCAATCACTTCCTGCTTTTGCTGCGCTTGATCCCCGAGCTTGCTCGCACACTGGTTAATCTCCGATTGGATGGATGTTACCCGCTGTTCGCAACTAGACACCTCGCCACTGGCGGATATCATCTGTCTCGTCTCAGACTCCAGCGCAGCAGTCGCCTCTTCCAATTGTTCCTCTGGAACAATCTTACTTGCGTTGGTTGCCAGGGATGGATGATCAGCACTGCCACAGACCGGACACGGCTCCCCTTCACCCAAATCCTCCGCTAACAGAGCGGCCTGCCCTTGATGCCAGGCTTGGCGGAGTCGCTTGAGGATCTTATCAGCAGTATCTCGCGCCACATCAGCCGCAGAAAGCTGTTCCCGGGCTTTGGCAAGCGCCCCTTCTGCTTCGACCAGATTGCCCTGCAGGGCTGCAAGATGCTTTCGTGCTTTGAGAGCATCTCCCAGCTTGTGCACCTTTAGCTCTATGCCGTCTGCGCTGGCAATAGCCTTCTGTAAGGCCTCAATATTCTGCTGAATTTGTGCTTCGCCCTGCATATGCATCGTGAACGCGTCAGCACATGTATCGTGAGTGGTTTTATCCCTGGCCTCATTGGCAAGTGCGTTATCCAGCGCTACCTTTGCTTCGGCGAGTTCCTCAGCTTTACCCGTGTATGACGTGAGCTCATGTACTTTCGCGCCGGCTGCTGTTCTTTCAGCATGACGGTTCTTTTCTGCCTGGTGCGCTGTGTCTGCCAGAGTGCGCACTTCTTGTGCAGTAGCCAATACCGAATCAGCGTCGACAATCTCCTCGTTGGTTGTAGCCAGAGCTTCTTCGGCTTCGTACACTCGACCCAGAATTGGCGTTAGCTTCTCAGCGGCATGCGCTTGAGTTGATTGATTTCGATCTATCTTCACCTGATCTGCCTCGGCCAGAAGCCCGGTTTCCCGCAGTGTCACCTTTGCGAGGTTCTCGAAATCTCCCTTTAGCTTGGTCCCATCGTGCAGCGCTCTTTCTGCGGATGCGAATAGTGTCTGGGCTTTTTCTTTATAAGTAGCCAAAGATTCCAGCTCAATGGAGGCAGCCACGATCTTCTCGCCCAAATCTTGCTCATGTTGGACGCCACCCGTCTCCAAAATATTGCGAATCACCGATTGCGCCCGCTCTACGGCATCGCGGATTTCTTTCGAATCCTCCTTCAATCGCTCTTCAATTTTGCTGTAGACCGATGTCTGGAACAGTGACTCAAAGATTTTTTGCTTCTCTTTTGAATCCGCCATTAACAGCTTACGAAACTGTCCCTGAGGCAAGATCATTACCTGCCGGAACTGCTCAGCGTTCAAGCCGGTTATCGCTCTGATGCGATCCGTGGCCTCACTGACTTTCTTCTCCACTAACAACTCGCCGCTTTGCTGGGTGCCATCCGGGCCGAGCTTGTAAAGATCGGCACAACTTTTGTGAGGCGTAAAGCCCTCTCCACGTTTCTTGGGGCGGCCTTGATCTGGCGAGCGAACAATGCGGTAACTGGCGCCCCCAAGACTGAATTCAAAGGTGACCTCTGTTAGCAGCTCGGCATCACTTTGTTGGCAACGCATCTCTCTGGCATCGCGCTCATTGCCGGTTGTGCTGCCATACAAGGCATAGCAAATAGCATCCAGAATCGTCGTCTTACCGGAACCTGTCGGGCCATTGATCAAGAACAGCGGGGACTCACCCAAATCTGAGAATGTGATGCTCTCTGTGCCGGCAAAGGGGCCAAATGCCTGCATTGATAATGCGATGGGTTTCATAGCACGTCCTCCTCCTCTCTCTCCTCAACCAGCCCCTCGAGGAGATCCACCATGTACGCCCTTTGTTCGTCAGAAAGCGCCTCCTCATGGGCTTCTTTGAAGAAGTCCTCAAACAGATTCATATGGCTCTTCTTCAGCATTTCTCGGCTTGCGCCCGGTAACTTACCGTCCTCGCGCACCCCGGTATTTTGCATTTGGAGTACATTGGGGTAGACGTCGCGCAGTTTCCCCATCACATCGATGATCGACTCGGTATTGCTGATTCTCGCAAGGATGAAATCATCAGCGCGTGTATCGGTCTTGCCCGCTGCCAATATGTCTTCCAGGGTGCCTTCTACAATCCGCAGATCCCGAATGGCAGTCAATTCAATGTAGCGCGTGTCGACGTGGCCAGAGGGCGCTATAGCCACCAGCGTGACCGATTTATGATGGCCCACCTCAGAAAATGAATACTTCAGAATAGAACCGCTGTAGCGGATATGTTCTTTGCCCTGATACTGGCGCCCGTGCAAGTGTCCCAGCGCCGCATAGGAGAAGGGTTCGAATAACGACGCACTGACTCTGTCAGCTCCGCCGACAGAGAGTGGCCTTTCGGATTCGCACTCAGCGGCGCCATCGACAAAGCAATGCCCAACGACCACTGTGGGCCTGCCTTCAATCCGGGCCTCATGCACCTTATCCAGCAACGCCGACATCGCGTCCTGATGCGTTGCAACGTCAGTGCCCAGCACCTGTCTTACGGTAAGTGGGCCCGCGTAAGGCAGGCCGAATACATCCACTGCCATGCCATTCCTTTTCAAGGTTATCCGCCTAACGTCAGGCTGCAGTGGACCGATAATGTGCAGGCCCGCATTGCCCAGTAGATCTGAGCCGAAACCCAAGCGATCGCCGCTATCATGGTTGCCGGCGATTAAGATGACCTGTTTACCGAGGTCACGACACAGCCGGTTCAGGGTATGACTGAGCAACTTCACCGCCTCGGCCGGCGGTACCGCGCGATCGTAAATGTCGCCCGCAATGATTACCGCATCGACGGATTCTCTAGCGGCAATGTCGACGATCTGGTCGAGCACATGCGCCTGGTCTTCAATCAGCGACACGCCGTGCAGTTGCCGGCCAATGTGCCAGTCTGATGTGTGGAGTAGTTTCATTGATTTCCTTTAGGGAAGGCGAACTTGATGCAGCGAGCACTAATCAAACGGCCTTGCCCTTCCCTAAATTCCCCAAATCCCCGAAACCCCCTATTCACCATAAATCTCCAAACCCTCCCCATACGGATTATTCGGGCTGTCACTCCGATAAGGACTCCCTGCCCCGTAGGGATTATTGATCGAGTCACTGGAATACTCGCTGCCATAACGCCCGTAGGGGTTTGAGGTGGAATCTGCATCATACGGATTGTTACTCAGCCGCCCCCGGTAGTTGCCGTCACCATCATAAAGCTTCGGCGCATCCGTGGCATTGGGGTTGTTGGCTGACTTTGAACTGTAGGCGCTGCCATAGTCCCCATGGGGGTTGTTGACGCTATTGGCATCATACGGGCTGCCGGCGCCATAGGGGTTGGAGGTTGAGTTTGCGTTGTACGGGTTGTCGCTCAGGTTGCCCAGGTACTCATCTGCGGCGGCTGTAGTAGCGGTGTTGACAGCGAGCAGCGCGGTGAGCGCTGCTGCTAGGGTTAACGTTCTCATAGTGATCTCCCTGGTTCCCTGTCGCCATTATCACGTGTACCGGCCCCGGATTCCTGACTGAAAGCACACAGGTGTACCACGCGGTCGCGGGCAGCCAATGCACCTCCGGCTATAGCGGTGGAGTGTATACGCAGATCCTCACCTTCACCCAGCGCTGCGAAGCTGTCGGCCTGGGCGGCCGCCACAAGCTGGATGAACTGATCGATGCCCGGCGACGCGGATGACGCGGATGACGCGGATGACGCATTAGACTCATTGTCCTGCCGCTCCTCAATGGCATCCAGGGCATAACTGCGAATCAGCTTTGGCATCAGCTTGCTGCACGTGTCGCTGACATCGAACAGTTCCATCCCACGGATCTTGCCGTTGATGACAAAGCAAGCACCCACCTGGGTGTCACTGGTCTTAAAGGCAGCAACGTACTCGTCGACCGAGCCGGCGAAATGTTCATAGGCATCGGCGATGGCAGCCGTACTGGAGTTCACCTCCATCTCATTCATCTTCACACTGATATCGTCCCAGATCTCGCCCTGGTCGGAATTGCGGTCGCCCCACTCACGCAGACTTTCACTCACCCGCTGCGCCTTACGCGCCCGGCCTTTGCTGAAGAACGCGCGCTCGGAGGATGCAAAGGCCGCAGTGCGGTGACTCCAGCGTCCCTGTTCCACGCAGGACACGGGAATTTCCAGCGTCGTTTTAGCGGGCACCAGCAGGGTGAGGTTGAGGATACGGTTCTGCTTCGCACCCACCAGTTCCTCACCATCCAGCAAAAACACGGCCTGGTCGGCATTGTTCGCAAGCAGCAGTGTCGGCACGCTGCCCGATTCCGAGACCTCGGTAACTACCGCCAGGCCCAACGCCTGTGCCTCGGCCAGTGTCAGGTAATCCGCTATGCCGGGTGTGAGTGCCAGCAGCGGCGTGATTTGCAGATTCTCAAAACTCTGTACTTCGCCCAGAGTCACAGCCTGTAAGGCTTTATTGATCGCAGTCATAATATTTCTCCGTACTTTTAACGTGTGAGTTGTGTCTGTTTCAGTTTCTTCAAGCAAGGCTTCGCCCTGGGCCTCATTGCGTACTCCTGGCCCTTATCGTGGTGTGCGACGGTGTTGCTTAGCTGCGGCTCACTTCCGATGGGATAACCGCTCGCCGCGTTGGCACGGGTTCCTACCGCAGGGTGTTTATATTAATCATTTTTAGCGACATGTTTAGAGTGTATACATGCACAGGTATTGTTTTCAGGCACATGCTGGTGAGCTGTTAACAGGCATCAACAACGCGGCTATTCGACTATTCGGCTACATTCTCGCCCTTGACGCTGATTGATGCCGCAGGATCCTACGGTGACCACACTCTCTCCCCTCGCACTCATTGCCAACAGCCCAAGAGGTTGCCACCCACCAACGCGCGCGGCGGCTGACGGGCCCTGCATTTAACGGACAAAATGTTAACTCTGACCCTAACTAATTCTGACCGTAACTAATTCTGCAGAGCGGGAAGCCGGCGCCATAAACCCCAAAGAACAACCAATCTAGGGCTGGCCCGGTCTGCCGATGTCTGTGTAATATTCAGTTGTGACCAATACCGACACTAAAACGACTCACTAGGTTGCGAAGGATTGCCACAATGCAGAAGATAGAAACTGATCGCCGCCATACCCGGATCACACTGAGCGCCCGAGTATTCGTAGAGGTCAGTGCGAGAACCGCGGAATCTGAGGCGGTACTGCTTCATTGCGAGGTAATTGATGTATCTTACGGCGGCTTTCGTGTCTGCATTGAAAGCGAAGTTCCAATGGACGCAATACTGCCGATCTGCGCAGAACTGCCTGGCGTAGACAAGCCGTTCTATTTGGCCGCAGAGGTAAAGTGGTGTCGGGCAAATGAGGATGACAGCCCCGGCTTTCTGGCTGGCTTCGCGCTACTGAACTCAGCGGACACTGACATCAAGTCGTGGCGCAACCTGCTGGAACATGTCTAGCTGCATCCAGTATGCCCCTGCAAGCGTGGTTTTAGGTCTTCGTTACTCGCGGCACCAGGCGGCGCTCGATAATATCGACAAGCTCATTCTCTATCAGGTGAAGCAGGTCAGGGGTATTCACCTGACGCACCAGAAAGCCCTGCTTGTTGGCAAAAATGTAATTGCCGTTTGCCCTGTCGTATACCGCGAGCTTTGCCATCATAGAGGCATCCTCATCGTGAAATCCGAGCCAGACGCCCACTGGAATGAGCAGCGAATCTGACGTTCCCACCGCGGTTTTGTCCGCAACCGGGGCTGGATCTGAGGGTGCCTTAAACTCAGGTTCTTTGTTCTGATCGGTGTTGACGTTGTCAGAAACAGTGGGAATATCCATAGGAGCCTCGCTTACATTCATCGTGATAGTGGGTGTCGCCAGATCAATTGGGGCGAGGTCGGTTGGGGCCAGATTATTTGGGTTCAGGTCATTGGGGTTTGGCTGGGAACTTCCGGCCGCGGCGGTGTCATCCACATCCGTCATGTCATCTCTACTCAAATCAACCATCATCTGTGTTTTCAAGCTACCGCATAAATGCTCTGCCGCAGTAGTTACTTGATCGAAGGATCCTGTTCCCTGATTGAGTCCTTGCAGCCACAGCATGAACGTTTGCAGGACATGATCAAGGGGCTCGGGGTCGGCTGCTGTCAGGCTGGTAGAAATCGAAGTACACACCTTACGGGTGAACCAGAGCATTCGCACCCAGGTATCGGACAGCTCACCGTGCAGTTGCAGCAGCTCTTGGGATATCCCCATCCACGGCGTCACCAGTAGCTCACTAAAAGCAGCCGGCACACTATGATCGAGTATGACTTTCTCGACGGCACGCAGCGCCACCACATGGTCGTGGTCTACGGGCTTTTTCCAGGCCTCATCGCTCACCATTTCTATACCTGACTATTAATGAATTCGACCAAACTGCATTCAAAATCGATCAGGGCCGCTGGTTAATACTTCCTCATATGGCAAAGCATTTAGCGACACTGAGTACAGTTCCAGTATGCTGGTATGAACGAAAAAGAGTACACCTCAATCTCCAGACTGAGAAGTAGCACTGTTATTTCAAGCATTAGATAAAAAACTCAAAGCCTGTTACCTCGATCACATTTTGTGCCAACTGGGCGTTATGTGAAGGTTGCAAGCTGTAGTACCTTTACTGTGCTCAGACGCGCTCAACTGGCGAGACAGCACAATCCTTTGAGACTGTAATCAGGGGTGGTGCCTTCCAGCATGGGTTCGTTATAACAATAAGGCGAAGCGCCTGCCCTGGAAGTGCTGTATTAGAAACTTCAGCCAACATGCAGTGACGACAGGAAGCCCTCCAGAGGCTGCATCATCTCTTATCTGGCTAGTCCAGTGCCGTGACCTTCACGGGCACTGCTCCTTGCATCACTGGCGTGCGCAGGGCAGTAAATGACTTTATTTTTTCGTTTCTTCGATTTCTTTCTGCCGGCGACGCTACGCAATAATCCGTCCGATCTAATGCGCGGCTACATTATTATCGGGATGATCACGACCAATATCCTGATTAGCTTTTTTGTCCTTACTTTTCTGCTGCGCTTTCTTGAGCTGGAACAAAATATGCCACTCGGCGTAGGCTTGGTCGTGATTTGCCTGATAGCCTATCTGGTAGCGCTTATGCTTTTAAAAGTGACGGAGAGCTTCGTACTAACCGCCAACTTTTTGCTCACGATTCTCACCGCAGTGAACGTGGTCGGCATTCAGCTTACGGGCGGCTATTGGGATTCACCTGTAATGCAGTTGGTGCTGCAACTGCCGGTCACCGGCTTTCTATTACTGGGCTTACGGCCGGGCCTTTTCTGGCTAGCGGTAACTGCGCTCATCTGTTTTTTTATCTACCTCAGCGCTATTTTTGATTTCGGCTATGTACAACTACTGCACAGCCAGGCGTTGATCGATACCATGTACATCTTGCTGCAATTTACGCTGATTCTCATCGTGGGCGGCGCGCTCATTGTTTACGAGACCATCAACGCCCAGCTCGCCAAGAGTCTGCATGAGGAAAAAAATCGCTTCGAGCACAAAGCGAGCCATGACGATCTCACCGGCATTCCCAATCGATTCGAGTTTTTTCGCCGGCTCAAGGCAGCAATCGACGAGGCTCGCGAGCGCCATCAAAGGCTCGCAGTGGTGTACCTTGATCTCGACGGGTTTAAACCCATCAATGATTTACTCGGCCACCATGTCGGCGATGAAGCATTAAGGGTGGTAGCGCAGCGCCTGAGACATGTTTTACGGCTGTCCGACACCGCAGCGCGCCTCGGCGGCGACGAGTTTGCGTTGATTCTGCCGGGCATACACCTGCCCATTGACCTGGAACTGATCATGCCCAAGGTGCTGGAAACCATCAGGGAGACAATATGTGTCAATGGTGTGGATATTGTCGTCAGGGCCAGCTGCGGCGTGTCTGTGTTTCCCGTTCACTCCGAAGACCACAGCACCTTGTGCCGTTACGCTGACATAGCGATGTATCGCGCAAAAGAGCAGCACGACACTTATGTGGTGTTTGATGAAAGCATGAAGCTACAAAAGACGCGCTGAACCGCACGCCGTAAATCGTCAGCAGGTCACTCTGTCGTTTACTGATTCACTCCCTCTCACGCAATCACAACCACCTTCAATCCCGGGCAGCGGCCTGCACAGCCAATTGCGCGATAACGCGCGCATGGTCGGCGCGAGTGAGCCGCAGCCGGGTGAAGAAGAAGAATGCCACCATTGCCAGGATCGCAATCGTACTCAGCGTAAACCAACCCAGGGACTGCAATACGGCTTGGCTGACCTCACCGGGCTCAAGACCCGGCGTCATGCCCGACAAGTCGATAACGATACCGGCCAATAGCGAGCCCGCACCGGTCGTCGCCTTCCCGACAAAGGAACCGGCAGCAAACACCACACCTTCCTGACGCCGGCCGGTGCTGAGCTGCTGCTCATCCAGTATGTCCGCCCACAGCGAGATGCCCAGCGCTTGCAACGCCACAATTAACAGCACCGCAATAGACAGGTTTAGCCACTGCAGCGGGTAAATCAGCGGATGTCCATTTTCTGGCAATAACCCGAGCAACCGCCCGCCGATAAACCACAGGAGATTTAACGCCAGTAACAAGCTGACAGCAGAGAGCAATGTTGGTTTATCAAACCGCCGACCGAGTCGATTCAACACGACGAAAGCCAGCAAGGTGCCAGCGGCAGTGGGAACAACCAGCCCGGCCAGCTGGTCTGTGCTGAATTCCCAGAAGTAGGTGCCCATGTACAAACCCAGCGTTGTGTAGACACCGGCGCACATGCCAAAGGCCAGGTTAGCGCCCATGGATATGCGGAAGTTGCGGTTGCGAAAAATGAGCTTCAAATCGGCCAGAGGTTGGCTCCACTTGAAATTGAGCCCGGGAATCGCGCGCGGTAAGCGGGGAATCGCAGAGCGTGTACCCACCACGCACACCAGCGCGGTCACGCCCGCCACCAGTGCCGACAGCACGCCGTACTGCCAATAGTTCGCAGCAACCAGGCGCCCATCAATACCGTTCTCTGGCTGAAAGAAAACCGTAAAGCCGATAGCCGGTAGTAGCATGCCCGCCAGCCAACCCATAGTGACCCGGGCCTTGGCAATGACCGTACGCTCGTCGTAATCCGACGACAGTTCAGCACCCATGGCAGAATAGGGGATGAAGTAAAGGGTAAGAAATGTGCGCAGCAAAATCGAAACAGTGAGCAACCAGACAAATACACCCAGCTCACCCGCTCCCGCAGGTGGTGTGAACAGTGCCAGAAACAAAAATGCGGTGGGAATGCCGCCTGCCACCAACAGGGGATGACGCCGACCCCAGCGTGTGTGCAGATTATCTGACCAGCTGCCCACGATGGGATCAGAAATGGCGTCCCACAACAGCGCCAGGAACATCGCAAGTCCAGCCAGTGTGCCGCTCAGACCCTGCACCTGTGTGTAGTAGAACACCACAAAGTTGACGTAGGCTGCATCCTTCACGGAAAACGGCATATTGCCAATGGCGTAGGTCCACTTTTCTTTTGCCGTGAGCGCTTGCATCGGCTGGTTCACGTGTTGGCTGCCCGCATGATATATCCCGCGTTCACTGGAAGTGCCGCACAAGCCAGGCACAAAGATGCGTATTAACGGCGGCGGCCTGCTCCCGCTGCACCCAGTGCCCTGCATTCTCGATCAAGTGTATCTCCAGATTGCTACAACGCTCCGGCATGTCTGCGGCAAACTCCGGCCGCAACGCCGGGTCTCGATCCGCCATCAACATAAGGCACGGCAGGTCGAGGGGTTGCACGCCCACAGCAGGGTGCGTCAGCGCGTTATTGTCAATATTGCGATACCAATTGATGCCGCCGCGAAATCCGGTGCGTGTGAATGCCGCCGCATAGTGTTCGAAATCGTCCTCACTGAGTAGCGGCTCGCCTAGAGCGGGCGCAGACGCAATATCCAGAAAGGGATTCATGTTCAGTTTGCCATCAGCAAAGGCCACGGCATACACCTCTTCAAGCGGCGGCGCGGTGCGCATGATTTTTGCAACAATGCAGCGTACGTGCTGATCCATATACGACTCCGCAACGTCGGGGAGCTGGAACCACGCCACATACTGGCGCTCGATCTCACCCCCGACCAGATCGGCATGAATGGCAACGCTGGGAAAGGGTATGTAAGGCGTGCAGGCCGCAGCAATACCCGCTACCCGGTTCGGGTGCAGAACCGGCATTGCCCAAGCGACAAAGCCGCCCCAGTCATGGCCGACGAAAATCGCTTTCTCAATCTTGAGTGCATCCAGCAAGGCCACCAGATCACCGGTGAGTTCGGCCAGCGTATAAGCCTCCACAGGATGGGGGCACGAACTGCCGCCATAGCCGCGCATATCCGGCGCGATGACGTGGAAACCGCGCTCGGCTATCGCCTGCATCTGGTTTTGCCAACCCAGAGCGAGATCCGGGAAGCCGTGAACAAACACCACCGCTGGCCCTGAACCGGCCTGATACGTTGATAAATGGAAATCAGAATCTCCGGCACGGCCAGGCAACGGAATATCGTTGAGCGTAACAGTGGTTCTCATTCCTGATCCTTTGCGACGACAGTTTTAGCGGGCGACGCGTCACCCTGCAATTTGGCGCTACCGCCGGTCGCCGGCTGATGTGGGCCGCACAATCACTTATAATATTTACCGATGACAGTCACTCGCGGTTGCCCCGCTGCAGTTTGTCTAATAGCATGACAAGTGTCAATTTATGCCGGTTGCAGTTGCAGAACGAGACTGCAAACAACGGGGAAAAGCATCACGCTGCGGATCGTACGTAGGAGCAACGAAAACACATGGCCACCAGATCAAGGGGGCGACCGGCGCAGAGTGCAGTTTCCGATGACGAATTGCTGGACGCAGTGCTGCAATCGTTTGGCGAGAACGGGTATGACGGGGCCTCAGTGCGGGAAATTGCCCGTCGCCTTGAGGTTAGCCACAACCTGATTCCACAGCGCTTCGGCGCCAAGGAGAAGCTCTGGTATGCGGCCGTCGACCACGGCTATGGTCGCCTGATCCATGATCTTCGCCGGGAGGCTGAGACGCTGGGCAGCGATGAGGTATTGATATTGCGCGGACTGATCAGCAGCTTTATACGGATCAACGCGCAGCACCCTTCCCTGCTACAAATCATCAACCAGGAGGCCAGCCAGCCCGGGCCGCGTCTCGATTACCTGTTTGCCACGTATATCAAACCGATCCGCGATTTTGGTGACGCCTGGCTTTCTCGCCTTGCGGACGAAGGGCGTATCAAGCCTGTTTCGGTGACCCTGATGTACTTTCTGATGACGCACGGTGCCGGCGGCATATTCGCCCTCCCCGCCCTGACGAAGCGGCTCGGGAAAAGTGATAAAAAGACATCCAAATTGTCTCTCGAAGAGCAGGCGGAAAATGTGGTCAGTCTTTTTTTTGACGGGCTATTACCGCGTTAACGGGACATGTAGCCTCTGGATATCCTGTTGGGAGCAATGACTCAGCACCCTGCCGGGAGAAAAATTGACAGCTGTCACGCAATAATCCAGAATCAAGGATTATGGGAACTCACGCTGGCAGTCGTGCGAGGTCATCAGGTTAGGCCTCAAGCACGCCGCCATTACATAAAAAGAGGGTCATCACATTGACTTCAAAGCAGGCACCGTCGCGCGCCCCCGTAGCATTTCAGTGGGGTATATTCCCAATCGTCATGGGCTTGGCAGTCCTCATCTCGTGGTGGCTCATGCGCGGTGGCATGGAGCCCGCGCTGGCAATACTGGGGCCGCAGTTTGCCGCCATCATCATCGTCGCTGTGTTTGAGCATGTTTACCCCTACCATAGCAGCTGGAATATCAACCGCGCGGACATCAGTGTGGACGCGCGCCATGCTATTGGTATCGCTATTTTGCTGGCGTTCCTGACACCGGTGGCGGTGTCCATTGGCGTGGTCGTCGGCGGCTGGCTGTCCGACCAGTTTGGCAGTGGCGTGTGGCCGACACAGTGGCCGCTATTGGCTCAAATTATTCTGGTGCTTCTCATCGGTGAGCTGCCCGGTTACTGGATTCATCGCTGGGAGCATGAGTGGGACGGTCTGTGGCGCTTCCACGCCGTACACCATAGTGCGCCGCGCTTATATTGGCTCAATGCCGGACGCTTCCATCCTATCGACTCTTTTATGACGTTCGCGCCCTCGTATATCCTGCTGGTAATGCTGGGCAGCGGCGAAGTGATGCTGGCGTACTTTGGATTGATTACCACTGTGCATGGTATTTTCCAGCACGCCAATATCCAACTCAGGCTGGGACCGCTGAACTGGTTTTTCAGCATGGCGGAGTTACACCGCTGGCATCACTCCAAAACAGTGTTCGAGGCCAACCATAACTACGGGCAGACGGTCAGTGTCTGGGACTGGGTGTTCGGCACGCGCTTCCTACCCCAAGACCGACAGCCACCGGAAGAGATCGGCATCGCTGGCCTAAACGCCTTCCCCATGACCTGGTGGGCGCAGATACTGTCGCCGTTTCGTTGGGGCAGGATAAAACAGTCGAGTGCTGCGCAAACTGCCGGGGCCACAACCGAGGATTGAGTTTATCCACACTGAAGGAGTATCCTCGAATTCGCCGTAACAGCATGCGCCGGAGGCTTTGCTTGAGCGCAGCAGTTAAGCGCCCCACCGAACTCCGTCACAATAATAAGGATAAAAAATGCCATTGGATAATTCCGTTAAGCCGTTGCGACGCCTTCTCCTTGTAATTGCCTTTATTGCTGTTGGCGCCTGCACCGACGCTGTTCCAGACCAAGTACTGGAGCGCTCACGTGAAATGCCCGCGTGGTTTGAAAATGCCAAATTGGGGATTTTTATTCATTGGGGGCCCGCCTCCGTACCCGCATTTGCCTATGGCCCTCCCCTGCAACCGGGCGAGCTCGAGGAGATCATGTTCGGCGAATCGCCGCGCAAGGAGATGCCTTATGCAGAGTGGTATCTCAACGCCATGAATTACCCTGACAGTGAAACCGCGCGCCATCACGCGGCCACTTACGGCGATGCGCCCTACACGAATTTCAAACCCGTTTTTGAAGCGCACGTAAACGCGGGCTGGAACCCCACAGCCTGGGCGGATCTTTTTAAGAAAGCCGGCGCCCAATATGTCGTGCTGGTTACCAAGCACCACGACGGCTACACCCTGTGGCCCAGCGATATTGCGAATCCCAACTGTGAGAACTGGGGCTCGCCGCGCGATATGGTCGGCGAACTGGCGGCTGCCGTGCGAGCGCGAGGGATGCGCTTTGGCACCTACTACTCAACCGGCCTGGACTGGACGTTCGAAATGTATAACGACGGCGATCGCATACAGGACATCATGCGCAGTGCACCCGCCAGCCAAGCCTATGCCGACTACGTTTACGCCCAGATGAAGGAACTGATCGACCGCTATCATCCAGACGTTTTGTGGGCAGACATTGGCTACCCGTCAAAGGGACAACAGGGCACACTGTTCGAGTACTACTTTGCGCAAGTGCCCGACGGGGTCGTCAACGACCGCTGGGGCGCTGTTGATGTACTGGGACAAGTTGCCGCCATTCCCGGCGCGACCTGGATGATGAAAGCGCTGGGACGACTGATGTTGTCCAACCAATCTGACGTGCTTGAGGATGACCCGGCGCGACCGGGCTTCAAAACGGCAGAGTACGATAGTTTTTCAGGTATCGCCCCCTTCAAGTGGGAGGCCACGCGAGGTCTTGGCGGCTCCTTTGCGTACAACCAGCGCGAGACGGCTGACGATATGCTTTCAGCGTCTGACCTGGTGGACTATCTCGCGGACACAGTCGCTAAAAATGGCAATGTACTGATCAATGTGGGCCCGGATAGCTACGGCCGCATTCCCGCGATCCAACAAGCGCCACTGCAAGGACTGGGGGACTGGATGGGCGTTAACGGAGAAGCAATCTATAACACTCGCCCGTGGACCCGCTTTAAGAACGAGCGCGGCCGCGAGTTGCGCTATACCCAAACCGACGACGCCCTCTACGCCATTGTGGTGGGTGCGACGGAAGCGCGTTTTACTATCGAGTCGCCCGATATACCGTGGCAAAACATTGATGTGCTGGGTGCCAAGCTGCTTAAAACGGAAGATAAGGACGGCATGATCACGCTGTTCCTCGACGCACCTCAGTCGGGGCCCGCGGTGGTGGTGCGGTATACACTGTGAGCCAGACAGCAGGCTATTGCATAGCGAGGCGAAGCGCACCCTTGCGTAATCGCATATTGTAACGAAGCAGTTGATATCCCAGCATCAGTTTCTTCAAGAACGAGGGGTTCTCAATCGATTCCAGTAGGTCTGAGGGGAACACGCTTTGATAGGTGGGTATCCCATACTTGGCTCGGATATCCTCAAGAGAACTGCTCCATTCCTGCTCCCATTCGATATCCATCATGCAGGGCGCGTCGCGCCCGTGTTGCCAGGCCTCATTCACAATCTGCATGATGATGGTAAAGCCACGAGGTTCCTTGGTCGTCGCCATCGCCATGCCAGCAGCCAAAAACATGGCCGAATAATTGTGACCAAACTGCGCCAGCTGAAACGCTGAGATCGCGATCTCGTTGGAGGAATGTGTCGTGTAGCCCGCTACCAGATGCCAGACGTCATGCATTTGCAGAATGCGGGCATTGAGATAATGCAATGAATGCGGCAGAGCACTAAGCATGATGGATTCACGGTCCAGCACTTCCGGGTCATAGCCGTTCTCAATAATCATATTGTGCAGGGACAAGCCAAGGCTCTTTTCAGGACAATTGGCCAACGCAGGAACATCGGTATGACCGGGAATCGGACGGGTGACTGCTTGGGCCGCTCCCGGGTGATGGCGCGCATGATTTTCAGCAATCTGCTCGAAATCAGGGTGCACAGCTGCCCCCAGAGCCGCCACAGCAACTGTGATAGTGAGGGCGTCATAGCCTTCTGGCGGCCCTTCCACGACCTCCCAGAACGATTGCCAGAAGCTGTCCTCAAGCGGCGCCTCAGGCAGGCCATCGGGAATCTCTGGCGTAGGGCCTGAACCCAGCCACGTGGATGCAATATTATCGTAGACCGCGTCGGTCGCATCCGGACAGGAATACGCCGCCCAGGTCATCGCGCCGGTAATGAGGATATGTCCCGCCGCATCGCCTTTTTTCGCTGCAACTACAGCGTTGCGAAGGGACTGGGCGTCGGGCCTTTGGGTAGCTTGCTGGATCTTTGCGCGCAGCGTCATATTGAATCTCCGTCCTGACGACGCAGGAAGCTGGATTAATTATTTATATGTACACCTGCCAATAATACAACAAGAGTCGCTTGAATTCACCTACCTGACGCACTCGCCCCACGGATAGGCCATTCCGCCGCAGAGAGACTGCAAACAACGTTGCGCACTTGCCCCGCATCCCCTATAAAGAGCCACCCAAAGAGTATTCTGGAGTTCCTATGCATAAAGTGGTTATTTTGATTCTTAGTTTGGCGGCAACTACCGCGGCGGCACAAGAACGCCAGCTGCTCTGGGGCGACACACACCTGCATACGGCTTACTCCTCCGACGCTTACACCAATAACAATTTGACGGGCGACCCCGAAACAGCCTATCGCTATGCGATGGGTATGCCCGTTATACATCCCTACCACAAGGCTCGCGTGCAGATCGACACGCCCTTGGACTTTCTGGCGGTGACAGACCATGCGGAGTTTCTGGGACAGATTCGCAACATCCATCTGAATGGCGTCGATACGTCCGATCTCGGGATCATCGATACGATCAAGGCAAAAGTGGCCGCCTTCGTTTTGAATTGGACCATCGACAACGGCACCGGGCGAGAATTGTTTGTCAGTGTACTGCCTGACCCGAACCTGACACCTTTGCAGGACGCGAAAGCGAACAGCCTCGGTGGCAGTGGCTTGAGCCTGCTGCCGATGCCCGCGGCGGTCGAGATTGACAGCTGGCGCACCACTACCGATACGGCAGACAAGTACAACCAGCCCGGCGAGTTTACTGCACTGATTGGCTGGGAGTGGAGTTCCCTTCCAGGCGGCGCCAATCTGCACCGCGTCATTCTTACCGACAGCGACGGGGCTGTCGCACGAGAATACGCGCCCTTCGGCCTGGATGACAGCCCATACCCTGAGGACTTGTGGGCATGGCTAGACAAAACCAGTGAAGCAACCGGCGCACGATTTACTGCGATACCCCATAATTCAAACATCTCAAAGGGGTATATGTTTTCCGATACGTCCCTGCGCGGCGAGCCGTTCACAGCAGAGTATGTGGCGCTGCGCAGCAAGTGGGAGCATGTCGCAGAAATCACCCAGATTAAAGGTGACTCGGAAAGTAATTCCCTATTTTCACCAGAAGACGAATTCACCGATTTTGAGGTTTACCCCTATTACATACAGCGCGAGTGGACACCCTACAAGCCACAACGCGGCGACTTTGTTCGGGAAGCATTGAAACGCGGCCTTGAACTGGAACAGACGTTAGGCCAGAACCCCTATCGATTAGGCGTCATCGGATCCACGGATTCTCATACCGCACTGTCCTCCGCCGAAGAGGGTAACTTTCACGGCAAGCTGGCGACCGACTCTATTCCAGCAAACAAGAACCTGACGTTCAACGACGATGGCCCGGGCGCGTCGGGCTGGGCCATGTCGGCGTCAGGGATGGCCGCCGTTTGGGCGACGAGCAATACCCGCACCGCCATACTCAACGCGCTGGAACGCAGGGAAGTGTATGCCACCACTGGCCCGCGCATAGTCGTGCAATTTTACGGCGGGGCAGACTACACAGAGGCGGATCTGGAAAGTCCGGAAGCCATTGACGCAGCCAGGGCCAGGGGCGTCCCTATGGGCGGGGAGTTGAGCCAGGCCGAGGAGCCCGCATTTATCGTTTTCGCCGCCAAAGATCCCGAGGGTGCAAACCTTGACCGCATTCAAATTGTAAAAGGTTGGCTGGATGAAGCAGGAGAGTCTCACGAAAAGATCTTCAACGTTGCCTGGTCCGACGAACGCAAACTGCAAGCCGACGGGAACTTGCCTGCAGTGGGCAATACGGTTGATCTGCGCACAGGAGAGGTCGATGACAGCATTGGTGCCGCGCAACTGTCAGCAGCGTGGACTGACCCCCAGTTCGATGCTGGCCAGTCTGCATTTTACTATGCCCGGGTACTGCAGATTCCAACTGCACGCCACTCTCTGCTGGACGCTATTGCGCTGGGTATCAAGCATGCGGAGGATCACCCCGACACCATTCAGGAGCGGGCTTACACATCCTCGGTCTGGTTTCAGCCAATCCAGTAGCGGATCGGGTCGCTACACCGATTTTCAGTGCAGTATTAATCCACGACACCGGACGATGTCATAACAGGCGACTCAGGGATTCAATTCCAGGCATTAGGCCACAATGGGAAGGTATGTCGCTTAAAGAAATCTGACACTGTGTGGAGATTCCTGTTTACACACAACATTGGTTCACACCGATGGCACCAGAACCCGCCACGGTGGCGTCGATCTATAATAGCTAGCCTTACAGATTTCCACTTTGAGAGACTAGCGCCAAGGCGTCGACATGGTATAGCCGCGACGATACCCGCGTGTAGTCGCGTGTAGTCGCGTGTAGTCGCGTCAAAGACCCAATCCCAAGCTCACAAGGTCCAGCTTTCATTTTTTCTGAAAGACTGGCGGTCAACTGCACTTGCCTTCGCAGCGTGAACGGCACCTTGGATAAAAATCTCTACCGCCGAAAATAAAAAGGGAATGCTGGAAGCTTTTTTCGACCCGGTACACGTTGATGCGTGTGCATGCAGGACATAGGCGTTACGTTACGTGAGTGTAAGCTCGCGATTCGCTACGGAACTGGTTCTCACTGGGGGACAAGGCGTTCTCTGGTCCAGCGACACTGCCTTTATCAAAGCAAGCTTTCGATCACTGCTTTAGGCCGCAGTACTCACACCCAAACCTTACTGAACTCATTGCAAATTCGGCGTTGCTGTACCCCTGTAACGACAACTCGCCGATCACTGAATTACAGAGTCGGCGAGTACGGCGTGGTTTAAGCAACTTCCCAGTGATCAGGAAGCCCTAACCGCTAGCACTTAACTTCTTGACCAGGGGTTTCTGGTTTGCTCAGAGAAATCGCTGCGCGACCAAGGGTTCCGTGACTGCTCAGAGAAATCGCTGCGTGACCAGGGGTTACGTGACTGCTCAGAAAAATCGCTGCGTGACCAGGGGTTACGTGACTGCTCAGAGAAATCGCTGCGTGACCAGGGGTTACGTGACTGCTCAGAAAAATCGCTGCGTGACCAGGGGTTACGTGACTGCTCAGAAAAATCGCTGCGTGACCAGGGGTTACGTGACTGCTCAGAGAAATCGCTGCGTGACCAGGGGTTACGTGACTGCTCAGAAAAATCGCTGCGTGACCAGGGGTTACGTGACTGCTCAGAAAAATCGCTGCGTGACCAGGGGTTACGTGACTGCTCAGAGAAATCGCTGCGTGACCAGGGGTTACGTGACTGCTCAGAAAAATCGCTGCGTGACCAGGGGTTACGTGACTGCTCAGAAAAATCGCTGCGTGACCAGGGGTTACGTGACTGCTCAGAAAAATCGCTGCGTGACCAGGGGTTACGTGACTGCTCAGAAAAATCGCTGCGTGACCAGGGGTTACGTGACTGCTCAGAAAAATCGCTGCGTGACCAGGGGTTCCTTGTTTGCTCCAGGAACGCGGATTCGCTACCAGAGTTTGTCTCCTGACCCTTGGAGACATTCTTTTGAGCCCATTTGTTGCCAGAAGCAGCAGCAGAATAACTCGCGTCCGACGCCAGCGTGTGGGTTACACGGTGTACAAATGTGCCATCGCTTCCCGCTACCACTTTAGCTTGCGCCGTTTCCATCATGACGGACGATACCGATACGGCCATCGCGACACTGGCAATCCCGGCACACCCAAGTATTTTAATCATTTTCATATCTGCATCCCGCCTTTTTCAGTTTATCCGTCACAACTTGTGACCGAAGTCTCCAAACCGGTCCTCACTAGGGACGCGGTAAGCATTCTTTACTAGTAATGCTTGACGTAGTTATACGAGTTACGCTGGGGGAACAGAAGAGGTGCCCATACCCTTTTTGGGTTAAGTGAAGCTGCGTGCGTTGAGCTGCCAGGTAAGAGATGAACGTAATCCAAACGCCTACACTTCGACCACCTATAATAGTGAAGCGGGTGTGGGGAATACTAGCGAGCGCTTAACCAACAAGGGTCACCCGCTGCGGCATTCGGGATCGATGGGTTATTGGGTTGAGCCAGGGGGGCGGGGGGGGTTCCGAGAGAGACTTTCTATGACCGTCTTTTCCTTTAAGTAGACGTTCAGCCAATTGACGGGAGCCCTGTCAACCAACTCATCGTCTGCTTCGTTGGTATCCAATCTTTCGATATGGTCTTTGACACCCCACTTACGGGTTCTACTCATTCCCTTATCGCTAGACTTGGAAGACACCAAAACGCTTAGCCCAGGCAGGCTAGGGCCACCATCGTCATCGATGATTGCGGGGCCATGCAGGTACTCTGTACTCTTCAAGTCACTCTTCAAGTCACTCTCCAAGAGACTACGCAGTTCAACAAAGTCGATATTGCCACAGCCTCTCTCGCCAAGAGCTACCGCACGGCTTGCTGTCACATATCCGTAACCCTGCTCAAAGGGGCTGTAAGCTAAGCGTCCATCTCGATTAATTGCGGGCTCAGCACTAGTGATCAATTTGCACTTGAGATCATCGGGCGTCAAATCGGGTTCCAACTGTATTAACAGCGCCAACATACCCGACACCAGTGCACTGGCCTGCGAAGATCCTGTAGAGACAAACTCTCCCGTCTTGAGCATGTCTTCTGGTTGCTCCCGTGCAATGGCTGAATCGGGATGAATAAGGCCCGTCATATGGCCTCCCAGGGCCACCACGTCTGGCTTGATATGCCCTGTTGGCGTGGGTCCACGGGCTGAGAAGTCGGGTATATAGTCGTCATCACGAGTATCGGGGGTCCAGGAATCAGTGACAGCGCCCACTGTAATGACATAGGGCAGATTCCCGGGTGAGCCGATCGTTTCCGCGGCAGGGCCATCGTTTCCGGCAGCAGCCACCACCGCTATGCCTTCCACCCAGGCCCTCATCACTGCCTGATTGACCGGGTCCTCCCAATAGGGCCATCTGGGCCGCTGGGAAAACGACAGGTTCAGGACCCGAATATCATACTTTTCCCGGTTGTCTACGACCCACTGAACAGCGCGGACAATTTCCAGGACATGCGCCAGACCCTGCTCGTCCAACACCTTGACAGCCACCAGGGCCACATCGGGAGCAGCCCCTTTGTAAGTGCCCGTCGGAATACCATTCCTTATTGTTCGGTCACTGTTGGCGATGATGCTGGTCATATGCGTGCCATGCCCGCTCTCATCAACCACTTCCCTGCCAGCGGTATCGGTTAGAGCATCGTATCTGGCGACCAGGCGCTTCGCACCGGAGGTGTCTTTGACGAGTGCTTCATGCTCCCACAGCCCGGAGTCGATGACGGCCACTGTCACCCCCTTACCCGTAACACCCTGGAGTTGCAGGGCGTCGATGCCTGCCACTGTATTGTAATAAAAATCTCCATGATTGTTGTCGTAACCTGGCACGAGATCCGTTTTGCAATCGTCGGTAAACTCAGCGTTGATTGTAAAATCACGTTGCCGGGGAGCGGCGACTGAACGCAGTGATACCGGCGTCTGAAAACTGACTTTCAAGTCAGCCCTGTCGGTTATCACGGGTCGCCCAGAGGCGGGAAACTCCAGCGTCAGTGATCCTGCAGTCGCGTGGCTATAGAGCGCAGGGTCAACAACGGTGTCACCGACGGCCATAGCCGCAATGGGCCCGAGTGTGACCGGCCATTCCAGTTCCAGTCTCTGCAGAAAAGCAGGCTTAGGCTTTTTGTTATACAGCGGCCACAAAATGCCTTGCGCTGTCATATCGAGCTCGATGTGACCCCTGACTCTGCAGTTGCCTTCCTCGTCAGAGTTGTCTTCAGGCCTCTCTACAGGTGAAAGGTCATCGATATGCCTTGCTACCAGCGGGGAGGTGAGCACGGCGTCTAACTGTTCTCGTGTGAGCTTTGCACCGACTGCATTTATTATATGGAGATCATGCGTGACCGCTCCGCCAGCTTGCTCTACCAGGTCACTCATCTGGCCACTGGATGGACCCTGCAAAAAAACTTGCAGTACCTCTGCCTCGTCAGCCAGCAACGGAAGGCCACTGAAAAAACAGAGCCCGAAGCAAATCGCTTGAACACAAGTTTTCATCAAGGAGATTTTCGTTTCCGAGTCAGCTACCGGTTGCTTCTTCAATTAGGGAGGCAAAATTTGCTTGCAGCATATTGGGCACATCCTCTGGATAAATTGGACGAGCGAAGAAAAATCCTTGCAGTAAATCGCAACCTTTGTCTACCAGGTATGCCAATTGGTGCTCGTTCTCAATACCTTCGGCGATTACCCGCAGGTGAAGCGTCTTAGCCAGCGCCATAATAGCGTCAACGATCGCTGCGCCATCCGGGGTATCAAGATCAGAGACAAAACTGTGGTCAATCTTTAGCGTATTAATAGGAAATCGCTTGAGGTAACTCAAAGATGAATAACCTGTACCGAAATCATCAACGGCAAGATCCACACCCAGATCTTTCAGTGCACGCAGTTTCGCAATATTGGTCTCTGCATCATTCATGATGGCACTTTCAGTTAACTCAAGTTCCAGGCGCCATGGCGGCAAGCCGGATTTCTCAAGAAACTCTGCCACCCATTGCGGCAGATTGTTCTGGTTGAACTGCAGCGGGGAGATGTTAACGCAGACACGGAAGGTGTTCAGGCCCAGGGTCTCCCAGTATAGACAATGGCGGGCAACTTCGTTCATCACCCACTCTCCCAACTCAATGATCTGCCCGGTGCTTTCTGCAACGGGTATGAACTCTTGTGGCGATACCATCCCACGCGCGGGATGCTTCCAGCGCACCAGCGCCTCCATACTCACGACAGCGCCCGTTTCTGCATCCACCTGGGGCTGATAACGCAGCTCCAGTTCATTATTGCGCATGGCCTCGCGCAGCTCCTCCTCCATCTTGAGCTGCTCAACCGCTCTAGCGTTCATTTCTTCGTTGTAAAATCGATAACAGGCGCGGCCCTCTGCCTTCGCAACGTACATGGCCGTATCCGCATTCCTGATAAGCGTATCGGGATCACTGCCATCCTGGGGATAAAGCGCGATACCAATACTCGGCGTTACGACGGGATTGTGTGACTGCAGAGCAATGGGTTCCGAGAGGCTGTTCAATATTCGCTTTGCAACTTTCTCAATATCGGCAATATCAGAAACATCGGATAACACCACCGTGAACTCATCACCGCCGAGCCTGGCGATCTCAGTTGCACCATCTCCGACTTCTTTGTCCTCACCGCTGTTCTGCGAAAAATAGTTAACGGCATCTTCCTCGCGCAGTTCCATGGTTAGCCTTTTGGCGATTTCCACCAGCAGACTGTCGCCTCGGGCGTGCCCGATGGAATCATTGATTCGCTTGAAATGATCCAGATCGATAAACAACAGGGCGGCAGTCGTCTTCTTGCGTTGACTGCGCTTTAGCAACCGATTCAATTGCTCATTGAAACTGCGTCTATTGGGAAGGCTGGTAAGCGGATCATAGTATGCGAGGTAGCGCAGCCTGTCTTCTTGCCGCTTCAGTGAATTGAAAGCGCTGCTGGCGCGCAGCATGTACTGAACGTCCCGCCCTAACAATGACCAGTTCACGGGCTTGGTTCTATACTGTGTTGCGCCAGCCTCAAAACCCTTATCGATGGAATGCCGGTCATCAGACCCCGTCACAATCATAATCGGGATAGTCTCGCCCTGCGGCAACTCGCGGATGCGCTGGCATGCTTCAAGCCCCGTCATCCCGGGCATCTCCACATCCATAAATACCAAGTCCGGCCTTTCACGCACGAAAACGTCTATCGCTTCGAATCCAGTGGCAGCTTCAACAACGATCATGTCATCCGCTTCCAGACACTGCCGTGTTAAAAAGCGGACGTTTTGATCATCGTCTACAACGAGAATCTTTGCTTGATGGCGTATGGGATCTGTACTCGACATTTGGTGGAGGCGCTGATGCCTTTATTAGGGTTTGTAGGCTATCATTACTGTAGGCTCGCGACTAGTGCGAAGAGGCTTCATGGGCAAGCGGTTTGGGCTTGCTCCCGGTATATTGATTCCAAGGAGACGAGACACGCGCTATGCAGTTGTATCCGGCAGCAATAAAAGGAATTTTAGTGCCGGTCGGCTTAATCTGCGCGGCATATATTGGCCGAGCTTATATGGATCTGTTGGGCAATGATTCTCGTGTCATTGTAGAGAATCTGGCCTATCTGTTGTGCCTCGTCGCTATTGTCATAGCGTACCAGTTCAACCGCAGTAGGTTGATGATGGCCTCATTAGCGGTGGCCGTTTTTTATTGGGCAGTTCAGCGATATCTTCAGAGTAGTCTCGCAGAAGCTGAAGCGTCGCGAGTGTACCTCGGCCTGAGCATCGCCCTGCCTGCGCTCACTTTCTATTTGCTACTGCTACCTGAGCGCGGCATTCGCAATCTTTACGGACTCGTCTTTCTTCTCGCCTTTGTGCTACTAGCACTAATCTGCGTCCTGCTTGGCCCATGGTTACCTGCGGCCAATGAGGCGGCATATGGCTACTATGCACCTCGAGCCGACGACAGTTATATGCTTTCCGTCGGAGCCACCCTGCTGGTCGCGCTGGTTGCGCTGGTGGGAACGGTGCTTCTTTGCATGCGCAACGAAGAAGTCGAAGCAGCTCTACTGGGTGCCTTTCTCTCGTTGTACCTGGTGCTTGCGCTGCTGCATTTGGAGTACATCTCAGTTGTCATGTGCACGGCCGCAGCGCTGTGTCTTTTATGGGGGCTGTTGCGCAGCTCCCACGCCATGGCTTACCGTGATGAACTTACTGGTTTGCCGGGGCGACGCGCCCTCAACGAGCGGTTAGCGATGCTAGGCAGCAACTTCACATTAGCCATGTTGGACGTCGATCATTTCAAGAAATTCAACGATACATACGGGCATGATGTCGGCGATGAGGTTCTCAAACTTGTTGCCTCCCGTATTCACGATGTGCGTGGTGGAGGCACTGCTTACCGTTATGGCGGTGAAGAATTTTGTATTGTATTTCCGCGTAGAAACGTCGACGAAACGGTCGAGCCCCTGGAGCGGATAAGGGAAGAAATCGCCAATTATATAATGTCTATCCGCGATCATGGCCTGCGCCCTCAGCGCAAAAAAGACGGCTCCAGAAAACGCGGGGCCACACGCCTGGGCAGCGACCAGGTCTCGGTGACGGTCAGTATCGGTATCGCCGCTAGAAGCGCCGAAGAGCCTGACACAGAAGCGGTACTGGCCGCAGCAGACAAAAAACTGTATCAGGCAAAAAAGGCTGGCAGAAATAGAGTGGCGTATTAGCGTAACTAGCGTAGTCAGGATAGTAACTGGTTGCGGCGCTTGGCCCCTTGATCCTGCACAAACCGCGGTAGATCCTGCAAAGGAATCGCGGGGCTGTAATAGAACCCCTGCACCTGATGACAGTGATGATCGCGCAGAAATTCGATCTGCTCATAGGTTTCAGCGCCCTCCGCCACCACCAGCATACCCAGTCTGCGGCCCATCTCAATTATCATCGTGCAAATAGCTTCCTGATGCTCGTTATTCGGCAAATCTCGAACAAAGCAGGCATCAATTTTGAGAGCCGAAATGGGTAGTTCGGTGAGGTGTGAGAGCTGCGAAAACCCAGTACCAAAATCGTCCAGTGAAAATGAAATCCCAAGTTCTCGCAGCTCATCCATACGCTCTTTGATACCGCCGGGACTTTTGAGGATTGTTGACTCGGTCAACTCGAACTCAATGCGCACCGGATTAGCGCCACTGCGGGTGATAATGTCTTTAACAATATCGACAAACCGGTCGTCCTGAATCTGGGAAAACGAGATATTCACCGCAACGTCCACGTTCTGCAGTTTATGTTCCCGCAGCCAAACCTGAGCACTGCATGCATGTTGAATCACTTGATAACCAATGGTTTTCATCAGCCCCATATCTTCGCAGGCAGCGATAAACTCACCTGGCGCCACCAGCCCACGTTCCGGGTGATTCCAACGCAACAGCGCTTCCAATCCCACGAGATGACCGGTGGCCAGATCAATCCTCGGCTGATAATGCAGTTCAAACTGGTTCTTACGCACCGCCGTGCGCAGTTCAGCGGCGAGAGAACTATTGCCTGCAATATCGAATGTCAGTCTGTCTGAGTAGGGAACAAAGCAGCCGCCCTCCATACTTTTGGCTTGCTGCATGGCGCTTCGAGCGAGCTCCACCAACTCAGAAAACTCCACGCCATCTTCCGGGTACATCGCCGAACCGATGCTGGCTTCCACGGCGACCTGCTGCTCGCTGAGGATCATAGGAGCAGAGATCGACTTCAGCATTTTCTCGGCGATCAGTTGCACATCAGTAGCAGAACTCACATCCTCAAGTACCACCGCAAACTCATCGCCACCAAGACGCGCAATGCTGTCTGTACTGCGCAGCTTATTGATCAAGCGCCGCGATATGGACTTGATCATGACATCACCATCGGCTTCACCGTAATGATCATTGATATTCGCAAACTGATCGATATTGATATACAGGAGGGCCGTTTTGAAACCGTAACGTTCGGAACGACCCATGGCGCGCTCAAGATGGGCCCGAAAGCCCACCCGGTTGAGGGCACCCGTCAGCGCATCACGATTGGACAGCTGGCGAATTTGTTCCCGCGCCTGCTTCAACTGGATGGTGTAATCCAGAATCCGGTGCACCAGTGAGTCCTGCAATTGACCGCGTATCAGATAGTCCCGGGCACCGAGTTCCTTAAGTTGCCCGAAGCTTGCCTGGTCCGCTTCGTCCAGCAGCACAATCAGTGGCGCGGCGGCCTCGTTTTTAGCCGCCAGACGCAAGAGGTATTCTGTTTCCGGACCATGCGCCATGATGACCGCATCGATCATTGGATCCAGCAGCGCCTCCAGGGGTCGCTCCATAGACTCAGACGACGCGAGATGAAACCGTGCAGGCCGCGCCCGCTCCAGCGAGGCAGAAATGATAAGGTGATCAGTCTTTTTGTCGGAAATAATCAGTACTGTATGCTGTTCCACGCTCATTTCCTGGCTACTGGACCCATTTACACTGTCCGTACGACACACTTTTCAGTCAGGTTACCCCTTCTCAGCAGGTGAGCTGCACAGTGCTTATTCTTTATATAACATAAAGTTATACGGAATAACTGATTAACATTCTAGTAAATATTTCCCTAAAATTACCAAAACGTTTTTTACGCTGATCAAACTCCAGAGATGCGACGGGAATCCCCCATCGGCAGGGGACAGAGATAGCTGGCCGAGAACGCTATTGCTAGCCTCACCAAACGGGATAGGCTATCAGCGACGCAACCAAACGGGATGTTTATGAACAAAGAACTCACATTTGAGATTATGGACGGTATCGCTCTCATAACACTAAACCGGCCTGAGTCCTTCAACACCCTGTCCCACGCGATCATCGAGGGATTGGGATCGGCCTATCGCCACTGTGACGAGAATGATGACATCCGCGTGGTGGTCGTCACTGGCGCGGGAAAAGCATTTTGCGCCGGAGCCGACATGAGCGGCGGCGCGAACACATTCGATGGGGCCGCCCACAACGAGGTGATTAATTCCTGCCCTTTAAGTATGCAGGCATGGCAACTACGCAAACCGGTCATTGCGGCATGCAACGGCCACGCAATAGGCGCAGGACTCGGCTTGGCGATTCAGGCAGACATGCGCATCTTCGCCAATGAGGGAAAATACGGATTCCTCCAATCGCGGCGCGGGGTGGTGGCCGACTTTGCCATCGAGTACGTGCTGCCGAGGCTGGTCGGTTTTGAGCGAGCCTTTGAACTGCTGGTACGCGCCCCTCGACTTAACGGTCAGGAGGCACAGGCCTGGGGCTTGGCGGGTCGCTGTGTGGCGGCACAAGATGTTCTGGAAACAGCGCTGGAGATCGCTAGAGATATCAGTATCAACTGCGCACCCTTGCCTGTCGGCCTGCATAAACAGTTGCTGTGGCGCGGGCTCGCCATGGGACTCAATGAGTTGGCTGAGCTGGAAACCCGAGCCTTGAACCACACGATGACAACACAAGATGCTGTAGAGGGCGGCATGGCCTATGTAGAGCGCCGAGTGCCACAATGGAGCGCGAGTATCAGCCAGGACTGGCCAGACTGGATGCAGGACGGATGACGGGGTCATAGGCCGAAAACGGGAATATTGCGGTCTGTGCACATCCTTATGTGGTAGGCTGTATCCTCGTTTTTTTCCTCTTCCGCTGTATATGAGTCTAGCGTCCGACAAACTGGAAGCCATCCGTGAGCAGGTGCAGTCGCATCTTGATCGCGCTGAGCAAAAAAAGTTGAGCCCTGCACAAGAGCAGGCGCTTAAAGACGAGATCAAGCTGACGCTGGCGCGCGAAAATGCGGTCATTGTGGCTCACTATTACACCTCTGCTGCCATTCAGGCCTTGGCAGAAGAAACCGGCGGTTGCATCTCTGACTCCCTTGAGATGGCGCGATTCGGTCACGACCACCCCGCCAAGACGCTGATTGTGGCCGGCGTCAAGTTCATGGGCGAAACCGCAAAGATACTGACACCTGATAAACGCGTCCTCATGCCCACACTGGAAGCGACCTGCTCCCTAGACCTGGGCTGCCCAATTGATGAATTTTCTGCTTTTTGCGACCAGCACCCGGATCGCACAGTAGTGGTGTATGCCAATACCTCAGCTGCCGTAAAGGCTAGGGCTGACTGGGTAGTAACCTCAAGCATCGCGCTTGATGTTGTGGAGCATCTGGCGAACGAGGGCAAGAAGATCATCTGGGCACCCGACCAGCACTTGGGCAACTACGTGAAAAACCAGACGGGGGCAGACATCCTCATGTGGGATGGCGCCTGCATCGTGCATGAAGAGTTCAAGGCGCGCGGTATCGCGGATTTGAAGCGTGTCTATCCAGATGCCGCCGTGCTGGTTCATCCCGAATCTCCTGCAGCGGTGCTGGCACTGGCCGATCGTGTAGGCTCCACGACGCAGATCATTCGAGCTGCTACTGAAATGGACAACAAGCAGTTCATCGTGGCGACTGATCAGGGCATCTTTTACAAAATGCAGCAACAGGCCCCCGACAAAGAGCTTATTATCGCCCCGACAGCAGGCAATGGCGCGGCCTGTCGCAGCTGCGCCCAATGTCCGTGGATGGCAATGAACGACTTGGAAACACTCGCTGGAGTATTTTCGCGCAGTGACAATGAGATCTTTGTCGACCCCGCCATTGCGGAGCGTGCCATGCTGCCGCTGCGCCGCATGCTGGATTTTGCGCAAGCACTCAAAGTTTCGGTAACCGGTAACACCTGACACTTTACCTGTCCAAACTGCCGCCGGTAACGCTCAGAATTCTTCCAGTTGCGCCTGCATTCTGGCCACATCGTCCAGCCGCTGATTGATTTTGGCGGACACGGGGAAGTTACGGCCTGCGAGCTTAAGGGCATAGTTCAGCTGCTTTCGCGCTTCATCCAATCTGCCATTCAAGATGAAGTACTCCGCTCGTGACTGATGCAGGCCCACAATATTGCCTGACAAACCCTGCACTTCAGCCAGCAGGTACCAGAGCCCAGGGTCATTGGGTCTGCGCTTACTTTGCGCAATGAGCACTTCCTCGGCGATATGGGGCTGCTGATTCTTCATTAACGCATCGGCATAAGTCATCGTTAGCGGATGATTGCCGGGGGTAACCTGCAAGCGCTGCTTGAGTTTTTTCACCGCCTGCTCTGGCCGGTTGCGCGCCATTTCAATCTCGGCGTCGGCTATCACGTACTCCAATCGATTCGGGCTGGTCGACCAGATTGAATCCAGTTCCAGTGCCGCCTTGTCAGCGTGTCCGGCGGCGGTAAGCGCCAGTACCAAACCGTAAGTTGCCGCTTCACGTGATCTTGGCGTGCCTTCCAGTTCGCCCTGAAACCGCTCCACTGCCTGGGCGGGTATATCGGTCAGCTCCAGGATGACTCTGGCTCGCATCAGCTGATACTCCAGGTCTGGCTCTCGAATTACCGCCGGATACTTTCTGGCGCGATTTCGCGTATCTGCTATGCGATTTTCAGACAAAGGGTGAGAACGCAGGAACTCAGGAACTTGCTCTCCTTTAGAGAAGCGTGTTGCATATAGCATTCGCTCAAACATCGTCGGCGCAGCCTGCGGATCCATTCCGGCGTCGACGATAGTTTGCATACCAATTCGATCTGCCTCTTGCTCATTGCCACGGCTATAACGAAGGGCGCTATCCTGCGCCACTGCTTGAGATGCCGCGAGAGCCGCCATGCCTGCATCCCCGCCAGCGGTGGCCATCAGCACCAGACTGGCCAACATGGCACCAAGTGCAACGGGCTGCAGCTTGCGCTGAAACTCTACTCCACGAGAGAAATGACGCTGACTCAAGTGGGCGATTTCATGCGCTAGCACGGTTGCTAACTCATCCTCTGTCTCAGCCCAAACAAGCAGGCCGTTGTGAATACCAATCACCCCACCGGGCACAGCAAACGCGTTAAGGGTGGGGTTGTCGACAATCACCAGATCAAGGCGCCTGTCCTCCAGTTTGCTGTGCATCACCAACCTGTAGATCAGATTCTCGATATAATCAAACAACAAAGGGTCATCGATAGTAGGGACTTTACTGCGAAACTCCCGCAGCCAAGCGCGGCCCAGTTGATATTCGAACTGCGAGGAAAACATACTGGTGCTGGATTCACCCAGGTTTGGCAGCTTGAGCTCTTCGGTAACAGCTAGCCCTTTCATGGGGAGCATTAGCAATAGACACAGCACCAAAACGCCATGACACGCGAGCTTTCTCAATTCGAAAATGTCGGGCCGTGAAAACACGAATAAAAGCGCCAATCTATCCACTGGGTAGTGGGGTATTGTACTGCAACCACGGGACCACAGGACACAAAGTTTGCGCAAGTGCGATCGCCCAGATTACGCCATGCTTGATCCGACACGACGCCTAGGCGTCGACGATTTCAGGAATATGGCTTACACTTATTCAGTTTTTTCGGCTAACGAATTTGCTTATGAGTACGTTTGAACTTACAACTTCCATGCTTGAATCCCGCAATATCGCGAGCGATTATAATAGTATGGCCGATCGCATTGAAACGTATCGCATGCAGGAGCCTGACGCCGCCCCGCGGCTAATTGTTAAGAAACCGGATGGCACTAGAACCGTTGCGGAATTCTGCGTACCGGAAATCGATGCAGCAGATTTCACTATCAACCGCCTGCGGACAGCCGTTGCGGAACACGGTTCACTAATTGTGCGCAATCTTTTTTCTCAAGGCTCAGTCAACACGCTTATTAACGCCGCAGACAAAGTGATCGATGCCTGCGCAGATGTCACTGACCGGATGCCAGCAGACATCTACCGAAATCCGCCCGACAACTTGAGAACCATCATGCCAAACAAGGATCGGGAGCTTGCGAACACGCGCAGTTTCCACCGCGACTCCGGATCGGCAATGTGCGTAGAGGCTCCCAGTGTTGCCGAAGCCTTGCTGGGTTTATACGAGGCACACGGGCTCAAAAAAATGCTGGCTGATTACCTCGGCGAGCCGCCCTGTGTATCCGTCAAGAAATGGGTATTGAGGCGCTCAAGGCTGCCGGTCGCTGAGGCAGGATGGCATCAGGACGGGGCTTTTATGGGCACCAATCTCAATAGCCTGAACATGTGGATTCCATTGTCTGCCTGCGGCGGAGATACGGGGGCGCCGGCAATGGATGTCGTACCACAAAGGCTATATGACATTGCATCGGCGGAAGGCGCGCAGTTCAACTGGTCAGTCAGTGATTCGCTCGTGGCGGGGCAGTTCGCTGCGATCCGGTCAATGGTGCCTCACTTCAATCCCGGTGACGCGTTCTTCTTCGATCACTTCTACCTGCATAGAACTCAGTACCGGACTGACTTCACCAAACTACGCTATGCGGTTGAAACCTGGTTTTTCGGCGCCTCCAGCTTCCCCAAGAATCAGATACCTCTCGCTTGGTGAACACTGCCAATCTCAGGCAATAAATCCATCTTACGCGATCTAAAGAGGCCGGCCGGGCTACATCCCCAGACTCGTCATCATTCTTGATCAGCAGAAGCTCGACTTTCTTTGCGCCTCGTTAAGGCGATATTGTAGGCGAGCTGCTGCTCATAGGCTTCATCGACATGACCCGGAGGTAGCTCGTGCAAGGACACGTCCCAGGGCACTTCTTCATATTTTTTGTCTCGCCAGTAATACTGTAACTTATCCGCCTTCCAGTCACGGTAAATTTCTTCCCACCTGACCCGCTTGAAGTGAGGTTGCAAGCAGCCTTCAGTGAGAGCCTCACCCTCGAGTTGATAGCGAAAGTCGACCGACAACCGCATCCGCTCAAGGTTGTAATTCTCCATCGCTTTATGGACTGTTAATGCGGTAAAGAGCACAACATCACCCGCCTTAAAATCAGCACCTACCCAACGACAGGACGCGACCTCCCTATTGAGAATGGCACGGCGATTACCCGCTCCCAGATGAAATTGCAGAGGGAGAACACCAAATTTATGCGATCCTTCCATCACTGCCAGAGAACCCTCCTCGATGGCGCAATCGCCCAATGGTATCCACGCGGCTGTGAGCTTGGGAGTTCCCTGATTATTGGGGAAGTCCTGATGCGGCGGCGTAGCCAATTCAGGGCTATCCGGAAATATCAGCCTAACAATACTTAGCGGATGGGGGAAAACCGAGTCCCCCAGAGCTTGGCGCATGACATCCACCAAATTGCTCTCATGTGCCAGACTATGAAGTGCCTCAAGCTTAATAATACGGTCATGAGCCTGGAAAAACTTTGGCTGTCCTTCTCGCAGCGGACGACGTATCGCCTTCGCTAAGATACGTTCAGATCCGCCCTCTATCCATCCTTGATCGGCAAGTATCCCGGTAATCTGGTTCCTGAGCTCCTGTAATGCCGGCAGGGGAACAATATTTCGAAAAAATAAATAGCCATCTGTGTCGAGACGAGCCCGCAGAGCATCGACATTGCCCAGCAGCTCGTTTGCCTCATACATAGGCTCTGGGATAACGCGTTGCGCAATTTTGGGGAAAGCTTCAACCCGCAACTCAATCAGGTGGCGCATGAGCGCATCGCTACCGCTGGTTCGGGCAACTTTTTGCAGCATGGCGATACCATGCTCATGATCGCCGGCATCAATCAAAGCCTGCACCTGATCAAGCAGCGGACGATAGGGGCGAAGCTCCTCCTGATCAGCGGCGGATAGGCTTTCAGTCGCCATAAACACACCCTCCAACATACACTGAGAAATACCTTTGTCGCACTTCCACAGGGAGCGACAAGAATACCGTAGCAGGGCCTCTTTTTCGCGCCTTTATAGCGCTTGCACACAAGGCTCGAGCGTTAGAATAAACCATCTCAGCTGACGCGTTCTGCGCTGATCAGTTCGATTGAGGTGAAGGTTCCTTGTCGGCGCCATCAGCGGAGCCGTCATGAGCTAATTTGTCCTTGCCCTGACCTCCTTTCTTGCCGCCCCCGCGAGACTGCCGCCAAAAGCCTGCCTGACGACGTGATTCAAGAAAGAGGCCGGCATGGACATAGAATTGCCGCAGTTGCTTTTCTGTCTCTTCGTCTTTGGAAAATAGCAGATCGAGTAGTGGCTCGTCGCTGCGATCACCACCGGGCTTTCTCATCACGCCCAAGCCGAATCCATGATTGAACTTGAAAACATCATCGTACTGAGTTTCCAGTTCCTCGAAGTACTTCCATGCACCAAAATCCTTGATTTTCGCCATCACATCATGAAAAAGAATAATGCCGCCAGGCTTCACCTTGGGGTACCAGTTAGTGAAATCCTCTTTGATCGCCTCATAAGTATGCAAGCCATCAATGTGCAATAAATCGACTGAATCATCTTCGAAGTGCCGCAGAGCCTCATTAAAAAACATACGCAGCAAATATGTGATGCCCCGATAGTTTACGCGCGCATGATCAGCGCACTCCGTATAGATTGAATCGTCATAGGCATCAGTGTGTTCGTCGCCTTCCCAACAATCGACTCCGTAGGCAACACCATCGATATCGTGCTCTACCATCGACTGGCAAAACGTGAAGAAAGAGAGACCGTTGTATACGCCCAGCTCTACCAGCAGCTTCGGGCGAATAGCGGCAACGAGATCGTAAGCGAAAGGAAGGTGATCAACCCAAGTGCTGAAAACCATCCTCTTGGGTTCGAACCGCTGCAATGACGGTGGAAAATAGATCTTATCCATAATAGCTTCTTATCAGCCTCTCGTTGATACCAGTGTTAAGCCGACGCACCTTGCGTTTCAGCGGAGTTCTTCAATCTTTGCATTTTTCGGTTCGAAGAGATTTGGACATACCGCTGCACGTGATCAGACAACTGACCGAGATAGACAGGGTTTGTCTTGGGGGTTTCAAATTTTTTGCCCCGAATGACCTGGTACTGGGCGAGTATCGCAGACACAAATTTCTGTCTGACTTCCGCCTCCTCTCCACCAGTTGTTACACCCCCGTGAAACTGATGGAAAGTGCCCTCTCCATGCAAGAACACATGGGTAACACCTGGATACTCACAGGCCCGTTTGTACATATCGAGATTTACGACACCGCCGCCGCGCATATCAAACTTCGCATCATAGCCGCCCAAATCATGCCATACCGCGCGAGGCATACTGATGCAGTTACTCTCACCATGCGGGAGGAAGAAGCCGGGCTCACAGGATCCACTAAAACAAGAAATATCAAAAAGGCGGTAACCGTCTTCAGGCCAGTTTATCGAGCGCATCAAAGCCTGCTCCTGCTCGACATTATAGCCGCTACCGACAGCCTTCTGCTGTAGCTCGGAGCCCAAATGATAACCCGGCACAGTCACAATCGCTTGCGCGGCGAGGCGATGCCCCATGATGATGTTTTTTATGACCCCAGGGGTTACCAGACGGGCGCCATCGATCATCACACAAATGTTATCGCCGTGGGCCTGCTCAATACCGTAGTTAATCGCATGGATAGGCGTCGGCTGACTTTCCTGCCGAAGGTGATAGTGGAAGTTCGGTGGCAACGAATCGATAAATTGAGGCGCTATGGTGTTTCCAGATTGATTTTCAACCACAAGTACTTCGTAATCTTCGCTCGACACATCCTGCTGGTAATCGGGAAGCAAGGACCTGACAGTATTTTCAGCCTGTCCGGGCATGTCGTAGACAATTACCACGAAGCTGACAATAGTGCCGTTGCTCGCTCGGCTTCCGCTACGAATACGCCGTTTTAATCGGTTTAACATTGAATCTGCACCGTTCAAAACGCGGCTTCTTGTAACTTGCGATATAGCGTCTCAATATGCTCCGGCAGCGCCTCTTCGCCCTCGCTATCATTGTGTCTCAACTCCGAGGTGTAGAATTTTTCGTCCGGGCGCTGGCAGGCCAGGCCCATCTGTCCGGCGGCGCGGATAATTTTCTCGTCCAAGACCGCTTCATCATCATCGAAGCAGAGGATAGGGAAGGGATCGGCCTGATGCTCTCGGTACAGAATACTGTTGTAGGCGTGCCACAATTTGAGTGACTCTTCGCGCGTCTTGTTGCTGCGTTTTCCAAGCGATTTTGCTACGGCGTTCGGATGACGATAGATACCGATAAGCTCGATTTTTGGGTACAGATTTTTCCAGCCATCGATGACCAGCAGGCCGCGCGGGTCTTTGAATCCAAAATTCGCCTCTGCTGCGTGTGCAGCGAGCAGTTCCATGCCCCAGTCGACGTGCTCGTCCTGCCAGACTACACGCTCCGGTGGCGTATCCCAGGCGCCGCCATTTGCAGCCAGGATAGCATCGTGCAAGTCGACGAACTTCTGGTTCTCCCTGTTACCCTTCTCGTTGTGCTTATTCCAGATATGACAATCGCCCAAAAATAATCCAGCATGCTGCAGCGACCCCGTCAGGCAACTGGTACCACTGCGGTGCATACCAAGCACGGCAACAACTCGGGTTGGCAGCTTGTTGACTGGCTTGTTTATCGCTTGCCCGCTCACTTATATGCGCCCAATAAGCTGTAATAGGCTGGACTGATTCATAATCCCTACACTTATACCGGTTATGGTCATCTCTTGGGCCTATATTCCCCTATTTGTAACAAACAAGGCAACCGCGAATTCCCCTCCATGCGTGAGGAGGTCCCCAAAATAGACAGTTGCGACACTTTCGCGTGGGTTTATCCTAATGATCCGCATCCACTGTCGGCTGACGTTGATTCCAGGGGGCTACCCATATCAGCAACACCATGCCTGGAATCGCCAGAACAGTGCAAACCAGAAAAAAGTCCACCCATCCGATCTGCTCGACGATCATCCCGGTGCTGGCATTGGCCAGCGTGCGGGGCACGGCCGCCAAAGCGGTGAACAGGGCAAACTGGGTTGCCGCATACATTCTGCTCGTCTCGCGAGCGATAAAGGCCGTAAAGGCTGCCGTACCCATACCAACACCGAGGTACTCAAACCCTATCACCGCGGCCAGTAACCACAGCTTGGCACCGACACTGGCGAGGACGGCGAAGCCGAGGATACTCACCAACTGCACCACACCAAACACCCAGAGCGCACGATTGATACCCAGCCGCACCATCACCAGGCCGCCCAGCAGTCCACCAACAATGGCTGGCCACAGGGCCGCATGCTTAGCCACTAAACCAATTTCTGTCTTGCTGAATCCAATATCCAGGTAGAACGGCATAGACAGCGCAGTGGCCATATTATCGCCAATCTTGTAGAGAAACATGAAGCCCAGCACCAGCAACAATGTTGACCAGCCTCGGCGATCAAGATACTCGGAAAACGGCGCAACCAATGCCTCGCGCAAGCCCGAAGCCGCGGGCAGTTCAACCTCAGACTCCGATACCACCAGGCTCATGATCACGCCGACGGCCATAAAAGCCGCGGTAATCCAGAACACGCTGGACCATGGCAGGGTATCGGCCAGTATCAGCGAAAGCGATCCGGGCACAAGGCTAGAGACACGGTAAGCCTGAACATGGATCGCACTCCCCATGCCCAACTCCTGATCCGGTAGGATCTCCCGCCTGAAGGCATCCAGCACGACATCCTGGCTAGCGCTGAAGAAGGCAACGGCAACAGCGAGCCAGGCTATCGCCCAAGTAGACTGTGAGGGATCAAACATTCCAAAGGCACCGATAGAGATAAGCAGTGCGATCTGGGTCATGATCATCCAGCCACGGCGCCTTCCCAAAAACGGTGGCACCCAGCGATCCATAAAGGGTGCCCATAAGAATTTCCATGTGTAGGGAATTCCCACCAGCGCAAAAAGTCCGATCTCAGTAAGGGAGACACCGCCCTCACTGAGCCAGACTGGCACCAGCTGAAATAGCACGTAGAGTGGCATACCGGACGCCAGCCCGGTAAAAACACAAATCAGCATGCGCCGATTTAGGACCGCACCTCGCCAATCGGTTTTGGCCGCAGTCAATGTAGTACGTCTCGATGCAAAGGTAGCCTCGAATCTATTCGCGGATGAAGGAGAAGACTACCACTCACAGAGCGCATAGCCATGGTTCATGACTTTCTTTCAAGCGGAGCGCCTAAGGCACATAGAACTCTGTAGGCTTGATCGACCATCACGCGACTTCAAACAGACCCGCTGCACCCATGCCGCCGCCAATACACATAGTCACCACCACATACTTTGCGCCTCGGCGCTTACCTTCCAGCAGCACGTGACCGACCATGCGGGACCCACTCATACCGAAGGGATGTCCAATGGAAATCGACCCGCCGTTGACATTCAGCTTGTCGTTATCGATACCCAATTGATCGCGGCAATAAATCACCTGGCAGGCAAAGGCCTCATTAAGTTCCCACAGATCAATGTCGCCGACGCTCAAACCATGTCGCTGCAGGAGTTTGGGTACCGCAAAGACAGGGCCAATGCCCATCTCATCAGACTTGCACCCTGCCACAGCAAGACCCCGGTAAATACCGAGCGCAGACAGCCCCCTCTGCTCTGCCAGCTTGCTGTCCATCAAAACACAGGCTGAGGCACCATCAGAAAGCTGCGAGGAGTTGCCTGCGGTAATGAAACGCCCCTCCTTAACCCATTGACCGTCTTTAAACACCGGCTCCAGAGAGGAGAGAGATTCCAGCGTCGTAGAGGGGCGGTTACAGTCGTCCCTGTCGACTATCGTCTCCTGATACGTGGATTCTTTTGTCTCCTTGTTGAATACCGTCATGGTGGCATTCATTGGCACGATCTCATGATCAAACAGACCTGCCTGCTGCGCCGCCGCCGTGCGCTGCTGGCTTTGCAGCGAATAGATATCCTGATCCTCACGAGTGATATTATAACGACCAGACAATACCTCAGCCGTCTCCAGCATCGGCATGTAGGCGGTCGGATCAATATCGATGACTGTTTGTGATACGTTGCGATAGGCATTTTTGTGCTTGGTTTGCACCAGCGAGATCGACTCGACACCGCCGGCCACTGCGACATCATACTCATTGCACATAATACTTTTTGCGGCAGTGGCAATCGACATAAGGCCGGATGAACACTGCCGCTCTATGGCCATGCCTGCCACTGTGTCCGGCAGCCCTCCGGCTATCGCGCACAATCGACCAATATTGTACGCCTGGGTGCCCTGCTGGGCGGCAGCGCCGAAAATACAATCCTCCACCTCGCCCGGGTCGATGCCTGCGCGCTCTATCGCCGCGCGCACCGCATGGCCACCCATGGCGGGCGCTTCGGTGTCATTGAAGCCACCGCGAAAGGATTTGGCCAAGCCGGTTCTGGCTGTGGATACGATGACTGCTTCTCTCATGGGTATGCTCTCACAGTGAATTCATTGAATAATAAGGCCAGGACAGATCCAGACACACCAGCAACGCCTTCGCCCCGCACTCAGCCTCAGCCTCAGCCTCGCTGACTGGAAACGGGCACAATCTCCCCGGTCATGTAGCTGGAATAATCCGAGGCCAAAAACATCATGACGTTGGCGACTTCCCAGGCCTCAGCGGCGCGCCCATAGGCTTCCTTCGATTCCAGTTCTGCCAGCAGCTCTTCCGAGGCAGACTTGCGCAGCATCGGGTGCAGGACAATGGACGGCGCCACGGCATTGATCCGCACGTCGAATTCGGCGGCCTCTAACGCGGCGCACCGTGTCAACGCCATCACGCCCGCTTTAGCCGCGGCATAGTGCGCCTGCTCCTTCTGTGCCCGCCAACCCAGCACCGAGGCGTTGTTCACTATCACACCGCCCTGTCCACGCGCTTTCATGACTTTCATCATATAGCGCGTCATGCGCATGGTACCGTTAAGCGTTACGTCGATCACCCGGTGCCACTCTTCGTCTTCCATCTCAATGAGGAGCTTCGAGGTACCCAGCCCGGCGTTGTTTATCAGGATATCCACTCCGCTCATCTGCTCTTCGGCGAAATCGATCAGCGCGCGCACATCTTCCTCGATAGCAACGTTACCGACTTTACCGTGAACAGTGGCCAGCCCGCTGTCGGCCTTGAGTTTTTCGACGGCGGCGGCGAGGCGACCCTCGTGTATATCACTCAATACGATTGCCCTGGCCCCCTCCTCCGCCGCCTTCGTAGCAGCAGCAAACCCTATGCCAGCGCCTGCAGCAGCCGTCACCAAAACGGACCTGCCCTTGATCAGTCCATGACCCGCGACATATTCGGGTGCTGTCAATTTCATTGCGTATTCCTTATTCGTGGCGCAGCTACTGGGCTGCACCTTTGGGTTCTCTGGGCATACCGAGGCCACGCTCGGCAATAATATTACGTTGTATCTGATTAGTGCCGCCATAGATGGTGTCGGCACGCACGAAAAGATACATCGATTGTAGACGGCTCAACTCATAAGGGCCGCTTTCAAGAATCTCGCATTCCGGACCCAGTACATCCATTGCCAGTTCGCCGAGGCTTCGATGCCAGGTAGACCAGAACAACTTGTAGATCAGCGCCTCCTTCTGCAGTGCGCCATCGCTGCCGCTTTGCCCGGACAAAATACGCATGGAGTTGTAGCGCATAATCTTCAATTCTGCGTGGGCTCGGGCAATGCGCTGGCGGATAACAGGGTCTTTTGCGGCACCATTGCTCCGCGCCTGGCGCACCACTTCGTCGAGCTCATTCTGAAACTGCATTTGCTGGCCCAGCGTCGAGACACCTCGCTCAAACCCAAGCAAGCCCATCGCCACTTTCCAGCCATCACCCGCAGCGCCAACAATATCTCCGGCATCACATTCGGCGTCATCAAAGAACACTTCATTGAATTCCGAGGTGCCAGTAATCTGTACGATTGGCCTGACTTCGATCCCGGGCTGGTCCATGGCTATCAGGAAAAAACCCAGGCCTTTGTGCGCAACAGACTCTGGATCCGTACGCGCGATCACAAAACAATAATCTGACTCATGCGCCAGCGACGTCCACACCTTCTGGCCGCTGATCAGCCATTTGCCGCGCGCTGCATCGAAACGCGCCTTGGTTTTCACATTCGCCAGATCAGAGCCGGCGCTGGGCTCAGAATAACCCTGGCACCAAAGCTCGGTGCCGGCCACAATCCCCGGCAGGTACTTTTCTCTCTGCTCCTGCGTACCAAACGCAATCAACGTGGGGCCTGTCAGGCCCTCACCGATATGCCCGACACGACCCGGAGCCCCAGTACGAGCGTACTCTTCAAAAAAAATCACCTGTTGCTCTATAGAGCAACCACGGCCACCGTATTCCTTCGGCCAACCGACACAGGTCCACCCGCCTTCGGCCAGTTTCTGCTCCCAGACCTTACGCTCTTCGGGAAAGGTGTGTTCGTCGCCAGGTCCGCCACGGTAGCGCAATTTTTCGAAGTCACCTTGCAGATTGTCCTGCAACCAACTCGCCACTTCGGCGCGGAATTGTTCGTCTTCAGGACTAAAACTCAACTTCATGGTATTCCCCCTAATCCAGCAGCACGCGAGCCAGACGCTCGCGGTGCAATGCGCCATTCCCCAACAGGTGTTCTGACGATTTGGCGCGCTTCAAGTATAAGTGAACGTCGTACTCCCACGTAAACCCCACGCCGCCAAACATCTGCAATGCATCAGCGGCAATCTCGAAATAGGCGTCGGAGCAGTACGATTTGGCAACACTGGCCGCCTCACTGAGCTCCAGTGCCAGCGGGCCACCTTCAAGCGCTTCGTGCGCGACACAGGCCGCATAGTAGATGGCAGAGCGCGCAACTTCGGTTTTCAACATCATGTCGGCCGCTTTATGCTTTATCGCCTGATAACTGGCAATGGTGCGATTGAACTGCACGCGTTCGCTGGTGTAGGCCACCGCCATATCCAACATTTGCTGACAGCCCCCCACCTGTTCCGCTGCCAGCGCGATGGTGGCCAGATCAATAGTCTTGGCGAGTGCTGGCCAGCCTTGCTCTGGCAGGCCCATCACGGCATCGGCGCTCACGCGCACCTCTGTCAATTCGATCGCGGCCTGCTTACGCGCCTGGTCCATGGTCGGCAACCACTGGCGGCTCACCCCTGGCGTCTCCGACTTCAGCAGGAACAGGCTGATTCCCTGCTCGCCCGCCGTGCCTTCAGCTCGCGCCGCCACAATCAGCAGATCGGCGGTGTGGCCGTCAATGACGTAACGGTACTCACCGTTAAGAACGTAAGCGTCAGCCTCACGTCGCCAGGTGGCCGTGATCGCCTGTGCATCCCAGCTGCTCGATCCACCATTGAATGCCAATGTTGCCGTCAGCTTACCCTCGCAAATCTGTCCCAGCCATTGCGCCTGCTGCTCTTCGCTCCCGGCAACACGAAGTGCATTGGCTGCCAGACAAACCGTTGAGAAAAAGGGCGCACACAGCAGGTGCCGCCCCATCTGCTCCATCATGGCAACCAGCTCCACATATCCCAGACCCATGCCACCACAGGACTCGGGAACATGAATCGCCTGCCAGTACATTTCGCCGCAGATGCGGTCCCACAGGGCAGTTTCATACCCCTGTTCCGATGCCATCGCGCGGCGCACGGCCGCGCTGTCTGATACTTCAGCAAGAAACGACGCCGCCGTCTCACGGATCATTTCCTGCTCTTGGGTAAACACAAATTCCATAACGTCTCCGCTCTATCCCCACTACATGTTTGTATTTTGCTGTCCTCAGGCACCCCAAACCTTCTGCGCGGGAGACTCCTGCGCCAGCAATTCCTCCACAGCGGTGCCAATTTCTGCCGGTGCCCAGGCTGCACCGCGGTCCACACCCCCAGTCGTGCGCCAGCCATCGCAGATACAAATACGGCCGCCCTCGGCTTCGAATATTCTGCCGGTAACGCGCGCCGCTTCAACGCTGCCTAACCAGGCCAGCAAGTTAGAGACGTTCTCAGGGGCAAAATGATCGAAACTGCCGTCTTCTGGCTTCGCCATGCGGGCAGCCATTTCCGGCACTGCGTTGGTCATACCGGTGCGTGCCGAGGGTGCTACCGCGTTAGCTGTGATGTTGTAGCGCGCCAGTTCCGCTGCCTGGTTCAGCGTCAGGGCAGCGATGCCCGCCTTGGCGGCGGCATAATTTGACTGCCCGATAGAACCCTGCAGCCCCGCGCCAGACGTTGTATTGATAATACGGGCATCAACCGCCTTGCCTTCCTTAGACTGGCCACGCCAGTAGTGCACCGCATGCGAACTAATGCAGAAATGCCCCTTCAAGTGAACAGCCATGATCGTGTCCCATTCCTGCTCCGTCATGGACGCGAACATGCGGTCGCGATTGACACCGGCGTTATTCAGCACAATATGTAAATCGCCAAAACTCTCGATGGCCTGCTTGACGGCATTCAGGCTGTCGTCATAGTGAGTGATATCCGAGCTGTTAACCGCAGCGATGCCACCGGATTTGGTAATCTCATCCACCACTGCCTGCGCAGCCTGTTGATTGATGTCGTTAACAACGACCGCACAACCTTCAGCTGCAAATACCCGTGCGTGGGCTGCGCCCAATCCACCGCCAGCGCCAGTAATGATCGCTACTCGGTCTTTTAGAATTCCGCTCATGTCTCACTTCCTCATAATTAATACGTATTGCATCGCTGGCGCAGGATCTGTCCGAAGCATGCCCGGGACATCGCACCAGCAGGACCCAATGACACTGACTTAAGCATCAGATTCGGCGATAAATTGAATAACAGTAGGCGGGGGCGCGCTGTGAACCCATCCGCTGTGAACCCATCTATAGGAACTTAGGCTCAGCGTACTGCCTCGCACAGCGCCAACCCTATGGCATTCAATTCACCGCCTGAGTACCACTTTTGAACGCGTGTAAGTACCTTCGACCAGCACCCTACAAACGCTCAAGAATCGTCACGTTAGCCTGCCCACCGCCCTCACACATGGTCTGCAAGCCGTACTTGCCGCCACTGCGTTCCAACTCATACAGCAACGTTGTCATCAACTTGGTGCCAGACGCTCCCAGCGGGTGGCCCAGGGCAATCGCGCCGCCATTGACGTTGGTCTTCTCCAGCGGATAGCCTGTTTCAATAAGCCATGCCATTGGCACCGGCGCGAAGGCTTCGTTGATTTCCACCAGGTCAATGTCCGACAGTTTCATGCCCGATTTTTTCATCGCGTATTGTGTCGCTGGAATCGGCGCAGTGAGCATCCAGATCGGATCGGCGGCGCGCACGCTCATGTGCACAATGCGCGCACGCGGTGTCAGATTGTAACGCTTGAGCGCAGCTTCAGAGACAATCAGCATCGCCGAGGCCGCATCACAGGTCTGGCTGGAGACTGCGGCCGTAATCGTGCCACCTTCTACCAGCGGTTGCAGTTCGGCCATTTTATCCATTGAGGTATTGCGCGGCGTCTCGTCCATATCCACACCGTTCAATGGCGCGATCTCAAGGTCAAAACGCCCTTCCTTGATGGCTGCCAGTGCCAGCGTATGGGACCGCAGAGCGAACTCCTCCATCTGCACGCGGGAAATGTTCCACTTGTCGGCAATCATCTGGGCGGAGGTAAACTGCGAAGGCGGAGTACTACCGTAGCGCGCCACCCAGCCCTGGCTGCCGGAAAACGGATCGCTGAAGCCCATTGGCTGCGCCGCTATCATGGCCGAGGAAATTGGAATCTGCGTCATTGTCTGCACGCCACCTGCGATCACCACATCGTTGACGCCAGACATGATCGCCTGCGCCGCAAAATGCACCGCCTGTTGCGAGGACCCACATTGACGATCGATGGTAGTACCCGGTACGGCATCAGATAAGCCCGCAGCGAGCCAACAGGTGCGGGCAATATCTCCGGCCAACGGCCCAATGGTATCGACGCAGCCAAACATCACATCGTCGTATTCATCGTCGGGAATAGTATTGCGATCGACCAGTGTTTTGATCACGTGGGCGCCGAGATCGGCAGCGTGCACGGCTGCCAAACCACCCTTGCGGCGGCCAGTAGGTGAACGTACTGCGTCTACTATATAGGCATCTGCCATGTTCCTGTCCTCTGTCGTTAAGCGAAAGTAGCGCCGGCACCCAGTGCCGCGCCCGGCGCGAAGATACGATCTGCCACCCGCGTTTTATGAAAGCCTGCATCACCCCACGTGTTCGCCAGAGCCCACGACTTCTTCATGAAGATATGCAAATCCATTTCCCAGGTGTAACCCATAGCGCCGTGTGCCTGATGGCAGTTTTTAGCGGCGAGATTGGCCGCCTCGCAGGCCATCAACTTGGCGTGCGAGACAGCATGGGCGGCTATCTCCTGCTGCGCCGCGATGGCATAAGCCGCTCGATGCGTTGGTGCCTTGGCGTATTCAAGCGCCACAGCAACGTTCGCCATCTGGTGCTTGACCGCCTGGAAACTGCCAATCGGTTTACCAAACTGTTGACGCTCACTGGTGTATTGCACAGTGAGGTCGATCATCCGCTGAGCCAGCCCCAGTGCCTGTGCCGCTGCACCCAGTGCACCGCGGTCAAGCGCATTGGCAATTAATTTTGCAGCCTGCTCCCCCGTGGCGACAGTCGTCGCGCTCTTTGCCACCTCAACCGAAAACAGTTTGCGCGACAGATCAATTGATTCGTTGTATTGCAGTGTCACCTGATCCGGGGTGGCAGCGAGCACCGCGTCGCCGCGCTGCAATAGCAGCAGATCTGCAATATGCGCATCCTCCACCACGAGATTCTGCTCCAATCCAACGACCACTCGCGCCTCTCCGGCGGCGATCTTCGGCAGCCACTGCGCCGCCAAGTCGCCACCGATCTCCTGCAGCATCGGCACTGCGACCAACACCACATGCACCAGCGGCTCCGGCAGCGCAACGTAACCGCACTCCTGCGCCAGCAGCACGAAATCCAGTTCACTCATGCCCAGTCCGCCGTGCTCTTCAGGCACAGTCATACCGGTCAAACCCAGCTCCGCAAGTTGGCCCCACAACACAGCGTCGCGGCCACTCTCAATTTTCCAGCTGGCGCGAATGCGTTCGGGTGTTATTTCATTCGCCAGGAAATCTCGCACTGATTCCTGAAATAACAGCTGGTCTTCTGTAAATGTAAAATCCATGGTCTACCTCGGCATTCCCAGCATTCGTTCGGCGATGATATTGCGCTGCACCTCATTGGTCCCGGCATAGATCGGGCCGGATTGAGCGAACAACCAACCATCCAGCCACGTGCCCACACCCTGCGCAGCCGGCGCATGTGGCAGCAGTTCTGCACGCGCGCCGAGTATGCTCATGGCAGTAGCGTGCATGTTCTGGTCCAGTTCCGACCAGAAAATCTTGTTAGTGGAGGACTCCGCGCCGATCTTGCCGCCTTTGTTGAGACGGCATGCGGTTTGGTAGGTGGTGAGGCAATAACTCTCTGCATCCAGATAAGCGCGGGTCACCGCTTCCTTGACGGCTGGATCTCGGTCAGCGCTGTGCCTGTTTTGCGTGTAAAGCTCAACCAGACGGCGGGCCGTTTCCTGAAAGCGCGCGGGTGAACGCAGCATCAGCCCGCGCTCAAAGCCCGCGGTTGCCATTGCGACACTCCAACCCGCACCTTCGTCGCCGAGGCGATTGTCGACAGACACTGCAACGTTATCGAAAAATATTTCAGCGAAACCCGGTAAGCCGTCCAACTGCGGAATTGGCCGCACGGTAATCCCGGGACTATTCAGCGGCACCAGAATAAACGTCAGGCCACGATGCCGCTCGGACGCAGGGTCTGTGCGAAACATACAGAAACACCAGTCTGCCCAAACAGCGCGGGTAGACCATGTCTTTTGGCCATTGATAATGTAGTTGTCGCCCTCGAGCGTAGCGGTTGAACGGATCGCTGCCATATCGGAACCGGCATTGGGTTCAGACCAGCCCTGCGACCAAACCTCCTCGCCGTTTGCCATCTTCGGCAGGATGCGCGCTTTTTGCTCCTCGGTGCCGTATTCCATCAGCGTAGGACCCAGCAAAAATATACCGTTCTGGTTCACACGCAGCGGCGCACGCGCCTTGTAATACTCCTCTTCAAAAATCAACCACTCGATCAGATCGCAGGCCCGACCGCCCAGCGCCTCCGGCCAGGTGACCATTCCCCAGCGCCCTTTATTGAGAGTGGCCTCCCACTCGCGGTGCTGTTGAAAGCCATCGGCAGTGTCAAAGGTTTGCAACGGCTGCGCAGGCACATTGGCCGCCAGCCACGTCCTCGCTTCCTCACGGAAAGCGTTTTGTTGCTCAGTAAATGCCAGATCCATTATTCGTTATCCCTAAAACTTTGCGTCGCGCTTTTGCACAAAGGCGTCGCGAGATTCCTGCGAGTCGCCCATGGTATAGGCCTCTAGTGTGAAGCCCTGTTCCCAGCGGTACTTGTCTTCGAGGTTGCCGTCCTCGATGCCCGTCAAGGCCTCCTTGGCCAGCTTAACCATGGCCGGCGATTTAGCGGCAATCTTCGCTGCAATCTCGCGCGCGGCAGGGAGCAGCTCGGCAAGCGGCACGACTTTTTCCACAGCGCCAAGACGGTAGGCTTCCTGTGCGTCGATGAAGTCGCCGGTGAAATACATGTGGCGCACTTTTTGCACCGGGAACATGCGCTGTAGATGCGCGCCACCGCCCATGGCACCGCGGTCGATCTCGGGGACGCCAAAACGCACACAGTCAGAACAGAGAATAATGTCAGCCGCGCCAGCCATGCCGATGCCGCCACCGAGCACAAAACTGTGCAACGCAATGATGACCGGCTTGGGGTTGCGATGCATAGCGCGAAAGGTTTCATAATTGCCTTTGTTCACCTCCACGATCTTGCTCGGGTGCGCAGCCAGTTCCTTGATATCCACACCCGCGCAAAATCCCTTGCCGACAGCGCCGATAATAATGACGCGCACTTCATCATTTACACCTAACGCATCAATCTCGGCGGCGATGGCAAACCAACCCGCGGTGTCGAAGGCGTTGACCGGGGGACGATCGAGAATCATCTCGGCGATGCCGTTTGCAATCGTTGTTGTGAAAGGCTTGGACATACATTACTCCTGGGAACTTTCTGAAACGCGTAGCGCCATGAGTTGAAGACGCTGCTCGGCCTCCATCACTATCGACCGCACCAATGCATCACACGACAGCAGGGCATCTATGACACCCGCGACCTGTCCGGAGGGCAACACACCGTGCGCGGGGTCGCCGTCCACCATGGCTTTCTGGATGATCATTGGCGCGTTAGCGGACATAATCGCCTGTGCGGACGTCATATCATCGTCCTTACTCATTGCAATGGCCGATTTCAACAGGCTGAAGACCGTTGCGCCGGTGTACTTACGAAAGGCCAGACCATTACGCATGGCGATGAACAGCTTGCGCAACGTGCTGGCCTTCTCCAAGTCAGCCAGCAACTCGTTCATAATCATGCGCTGTGGCATACCATCCATCGCTTTGGACACGATAATATCGCTGGGGCTTTTGCAGTCGATGTAGCGCTGCAACGTTTCTCGCGGCACCGGGCTCTCGTCGGTCATCAAGAAGCGTGTACCCATTGCAATACCGTCGGCGCCCCACGATAGCGCCGCTAGCAAACCGCGCCCGTCCTTGAAACCACCGGCAGCGACCACGGGTACCTTTGCGCCCACCGCGTCGACAACCTGCGGAATCAGCAAGGTGGTTGGAATGGCGCCGGTATGCCCGCCACCCTCTCCGCCCTGCACAGTCACTACATCGGCACCGAGCTCAATGGCCTTGATCGCGTGCTTGGGCAGGCCCACCGTCGGCATACACACCACGCCGGCATCCTTCAATTTCTTAATAAATTCGGGGCCGGGCGAGCGTGAATAACTCACCGCACGCACACCATGGCGAATGACCAGATCGACAATCTGCGCGGCGTTGGGCTGGTACATGTGGAAGTTCACACCGAAGGGCTTATCGGTTAACGCCTTCACCCGCAGAATATCGCGCTCTATTTCATTGGCCGGAATCGTCGCACCGGCCAGAAACCCAAACGCACCGGCATTGCAACTACCCGCGACCAGCTTCGGGTCCGAGACCCAGCCCATCGCAGTCTGCACAATCGGGTATTGGCAGCCCAGCAGTTTGGTCAAACGTGTTTCAAGCATGTAACAAGCCTCGTGTTAGCAACGGACACCCGGGGGATTTTCCTTGATCTGGTGCGCGCGCTGGTTGTGTGGATCCAGTGCGGCGATGACATCGAGCTGCTCCTGCGTCGGTGCCTCAGTAGTAGGCACCTGCGCCGGCATATGCACGGGATAGCCGGTGTTTTCTTGCACCTCATCCGCGGTAACGCCGGGATGCAGGGACACCAGGCGGATCTGGTGATCCGGGCCGCCAAAGTCCATCACGCACAGGTTAGTGATCACGAAGCGAATATCGACATCATCAAGGCTATGCCCCTTGGGCAGACGCGCAGGGTTGTAGCCAATAGAGGATACGAAATCACATTCGCCATCCATAAACACTCGCGTGTTGTGATCCGGGATGAAAAAACTGTTGGGATGAGAAATAGAGTTGCCGGGAAATCCACGCGCGCCCAGCATCATGGTTTTGGGTTTCTCATACGTGCCGCCCAATGCAGACGTATTGGACTGGCCGTACTTGTCGATCTGGGTCGGGCCGAGCATGGCGTGGCGCCTGCCGCTCCACACATTGTCGAAGATACGTGAGAACCCCATCCAGCTCTCGGTAGCGGGGACGAAATCGTCCGGACGCTTACCCAACGGATTGGGTTCGCTCAACATCCATGCTTCCGAGTCCGTCATCATCAGGTCCGGGTTGCTGGTTTTCATAGCGAGGCTCGCCGCCAGGCGCGGCACAACGCCGATGCCCGTACCCAGTACTTCGCCTGCGTCGGCGAACGACTTGCTGGCCGCTACGATACACAATTCGGCCAGGGTGTAATCAGTTGCTGCTGTCATGATTCTTTTCTCCTTGGCTGATCAGTAAGTGGGCAGTTCAATAGCGCGAATAGCATCGAGGCCACCCACATTCTTCTGGTACTCCTCTTCCGAGGCGCCGACGAACGCATCCAGGTAGCCCTGAAAACCCGCCTCTTCTTTGGCAGAGCCGGCGTAGGCTTTGAAGTGCGGCACATCGAAGCCGTAAAGCGGGCTGCACGATGACGGGTGAGCGCCACCGGCGATGGGGATCACGCCCGTAGTCATGGAACGCTCCCAGTGCACTAACCTGGCCTGCGCGGGATCATGGAAGAACTCGGTCTCTACCAACTCGTCGCAGGACACAAACGTTTTGTCAGCGGCGCGCGCAAACCAGTCATCCATATAAAAATCGGGGCCTGCAATCTGGCATACGCCGCGCACGTCTGCTCTGTCGGCATGAAGCAGCGACACATCCAGCTTCAGGGCGGGCATGGCCACCCACTCCTTGTCATCATAAGGGCTATCGATAACCTTGATGTCAGGGTTTCTGTTGACAATGTCAGTACCCAGCCCCACTTCTGTGGGGATAAAAGGAATGCCCCAACTCGCTGCCCGCAAGCCCAACAGCATCATGCCCTCATCGATCTCCATCACCTCGATAGAGCCGGACTGGCGTGCCTGACGAAAGTAGGGCTCCAGCGGTATAAAATCCAGCGAGACAAAGGCGAAGACGACTTTTTTTACCTTGCCAGCCGCGCACAACATGCCGACGTCTGCGCCGCCGTAGGCCACGATAGTCAAGTCCTTCAGGTCCGAGCGCAGAATTTCGCGCACCAATGCCATCGGCTTGCGCCTAGGGCCCCAGCCGCCGATACCGACGGTCATACCGTCTTGAAGATGGGCAACGGCCTGAGCCGCCGTCATTTGCTTATTCATTGAGTACCTTCCTTTTTAACTGACGATACGCGCCATGCGGTAATCGTGCTTCACAAAATTTACACCGAGCGTGCTGCGCGTGCCGCGCACACCTTCGACAGCGCTAATGCGCTGGTGCACAAAATCGGCCAGGTGTTCCGCGTTGCGCACCATGGTAATGGCCAGTATGTCCGCGCGTCCGAGCATCACCCCAACAAACCCAAGCTCAGTGATCTCGGCAAGCCGAGCTGCTACTAGTCTTGTCTGCCCGCTGCGCTCCACCTCAATCCAGATATAGGCGAGGGCAGCATCCTTGAAACGGTCGATATTAGTGACCGCCGTAATCCGAATCTGCTTCTCCTCCTCCATGCGCTTGACTCTGGCGCGCACGGTGCCCTCTGTCACGCCCAGTTGCTCGGCGATCTGACGATTGCTGACGCGAGCATCGCGCGACAAGCGCTCAACAATGGCAAGATCCGCCTGGTCAAGCTTACGCCGCATGGAAAGGCACCCAGTCAGGCTGATTCTTCATCACCTCCAGCGCCAGCGCTGGCGTCAGGCGACGCACGCCGGGGATGGCGCCCAGCTTATCCGAGATCAGTTCATTCAGTGCAGCCTGATCCGCAGCCACCACAAGGATCTCAATGTCCTGTGCGCCCACCACCACATTGACCGAAAAAACTTCAGGAATAGCCGCCATCTCGCGCGCGACTATTTCCGGCGAGCGGCCTTCCACTTGCACACCAATCGCCAGCAACATCCCGTAGCCGGCCGCTTCAATATCGGTCACAGCCACCACTCTCATGGTGTCCGACTCTTCCATCCGACGCACACGCATCCGCACCGTGTTTTCGGCAATATCCAGTTCCCGCGCGATGGCCCTGTAGGGCATACGCCCATCCTGTCGCAGCAGACTGATAATCGCCTGATCGATAGCATCCAGGTCGATGGGCGCGGCGCGTGAAGGAGTTGAAGGAGTAGACAGATTATTCATTGTCAGTGCGCGGGGGGCCGGTTCGCAAGTGCCACCTTGTCCACCTTGCCGCCGGCGTTCATTGGCAGTTCGTCCAGAAAAACAACAGACCTCGGCGCCTTATAGTTGGCCATCTGGGTACGCGCCCATGCAATCACCTCGGACTCATCTGGCTGAATATCGCCAGCAACCCTGACCACAAAAGCTCGCGCGACCTCGCCCATGCGCTCGTCGGGCACACCGACGACCGCGGCCCTGGCAATGCCGGGCATATCGCAGAGCACGTTCTCAATCTCTGCCGGATAGCAATTGAATCCACCGACGATGAACATCTCTTTGATACGCCCGGTGATACGGACATAGCCGTCATTATCCATGATGCCAACATCACCCGTCTTTAGCCATCCGTCGCTGGTCAGCGACTCCGCTGTTGCCTCGGGATTGTTGAAGTAGTGCTGCATCACATTGAAACCACGCACCCAGATCTCTCCCGCGATGTCCGGCGCGATACGCTGCCCTTTTTTGTCGACACACTGTATTTCGGTATCGTCCATCGCACAGCCTGAAGTATGGGAAATACGCTCGGCGCTGTCGTCAGCGCGGCAGATTGACACCACGCCACAGCTCTCGGTCAGGCCGTAGGCCGTGACGACCACTTCAAATCCCAGCACCTCGCGCATCTGCCGGACCAGTTCTACCGGCACCGGCGCGGCGCCGGTGACCGCAAGCCGCAGGCTCGACAGGTCGTACTCGCTGCGCCGCGGATGCGCCAACAGCGACTGGTAAATCGCAGGCGGGCCTGGAATCATCGAAATATTGTCTCGAGCGATCTGGGCCAGTACCGAGTCCAGATCAAAATTCAGTACCGGCAGGATATGCGCGCCACTAATAATAGCGGCCAGCCAGCCGGCCTTGTATCCAAAAGAGTGGAAGAAGGGGTTGATAATAAGATAGTTGTCGTCGCTGCGCAGGCCAACGGTTGCGCTCCAGGTCTCGAAGGTGCGGATATTCTGGCCGTGGCAGGTCACCACGCCTTTGGGATTGCCGGTGGTGCCGGAGGTAAACAAAATATCCAGCGTATCATCGGGGCTCAGCGCAGACGCACGGCGCTCGACTTCTTCAGAGGAAACAGCCTCTCCAGACGCCAGGAAGGCCTTCCATGTTTGGCAGTTCGGCGCAGCGCCGGTCAGTGTCACTGTACGTTGCAGCGCCGGTAATTCCTGATCTGCCAGCATTTCGGGGTAGCGAGCACCGAGAAACTCACCCACAGTGAACAGCATTTTCGCGCCGCTACTGCGCAGTATGTAAGCTGCTTCTGCGCCCTTATAGCGAGTATTGAGTGGCACCAGCACGCCGCCAATACTCTGCGCACCAATAGCGGCGATAATCCACTGGTAGATATTGGGTGCCCATATTGCTACGCGCTCGCCTTTTTCCAAACCGGCGGCAATAAAGGCCTGGGCCGATCGTATGCGCATAGCATCCAAATCGGTATAGGTCAGCTGCACTTCGCCGTCTGTGATAGCCACCCGTTGGCCATGGTTAGCCGCCGCTTCGGCGACTACCTGCGGCAGGGTGCGGGCTATATAAGGTGATACCGGCATTGTGAGGGATGTACTCGCAGCTAGAATGGCTTTAGACCGCTATATTAGTCAGTCTTGATCTCGATTAAAACCATTATGCGTAGAATATTTATCTGTAATTTACGAATAATGACTTTATTGACCTGCGGGGACTGGGCGGGCATGACAGCCAGATCGAGCTGACGGCAAGGTTTCGAGCACTTGAGCTCAAGCGCCGCACCAAGCGCCACATTCTTGACATTGGCACAGGCATCATCGACGGACGAAATCGTAAGGTCTGCCACGCTATCACTGCGCTCGCTCAGGAATTATACTGCTCATATCGTCTCTACCGCCTGCAAGATGCTTGTGCTCAAGATAGGATTTCCTGTTTCAATGCCTGCTAGTCATAACGCATTGAGTTCTTGCGCGCCCCTTTACCTCGCCAATCGAGAATCGCCCGTGGCAATCCAACGATCAGTCAGTCTCAGGAACGTGTGTTCATTTCATCAGCGCAGCAAGCGCGTGAGACGGTTACACCGGTTCAACATGCTGGTGCTTTTTCTTGTGTGCAGTGGCACAGGGTGGGTGAACTGCGCCCTCGCGTCGGCAGAGACCGATATTGTGAGGGCTGATATAGCGCAGTCCAGTTTTGACGCGGCCATGCTAGACGCGACGACGACTAATCTGGATGCCGCAGACTCTGCGGACCGCGAGGCGACGACACTGGCCAAACGAGTCGATGAGCTGCGCGCCGAGAATGCCGGGCTACCCAAAAGGATCGAGCAACTGCAGAAGGCATTGGTGTTTGATCGAGAGCAGGCACTGCTGGCCTGGTCCAAACGCCTGCCAGTGGACGCCGACGGTGAAACGCTGGAACGATTGCTGGAACAGCAGCGACGCATGGTCTCAGAGCTGCAAGCGCAGATAAACTCGGTAGAAGTTGAGCTTACCCTGTCCTTGTCCGGGCCGTTGCAGGCTTCCAGCGATATCGCCTCACTGCGCAGGAGTGTCGAAGATCTGTCGGTGCCACCGGTCGCCGCTCAGGACGAGGAGCGCCGCATCGTATTCAAATCACGACAACTGCGTCACGCCAGCGAGTTACGCCGCGCCACAACGGAACTTGATCTGCGCGTTATGGAACAGGACAGCGCGGCACTGCGTCAGCGGCAGTTGGAGCTGACGTTGCGAGAATTGCGCCAACGGATCAACCTGGACCAGCGCCGCACAGAAATTCTGCAGGAACGTATTGGTAATCTGTGGCGCACTGAGCTACAAACGCGCATCGAAGAACTTGCGCAGGCTGAGAGTGAACTCGTCGGAAGTGCGCAGGTAGTGCTGCTGGCAGCAGCAGAGAACTCCGCATTGGGCAACCAACTGTCCGAGAACCATGAGCTGCTGGCCCGCGATAGAGCAGCACTGGTAAGCATTGAAGAAGAACGTGATTACGTAACAGAGGCACTCCGCGATAGCAGGGCGCGCTTGGAACTGGGCAGTGCCAACGAAGCTGTGGGGCGGTGGATGTGGACGGAACGTCGACGACTGGAACCCCCCGCTCGTCTGCGCCAAAAGCTGGACACCACCCGAATCAATCTTGCAGACATGCGCCTGCGTCTCGTAACGCTTAAGGATCAACAACAACAGCTCACCGACATTCCCAAAGCACTTCGGACACTGCGCGAAGCCAGTGAGGCAGGCGCGGATGACGAACAAAGCGACGTCGGCGCAGACGAGCAGTTACCGCCTTTACTGCAAACACGTGCAGAGCTGCTCAATCTACTCGACCCGGTCCTGACAAGACGCATCGTCGCCCTGCAACACAGCGAGACCGCTTTGCGGGAACGGCTGGTAGCGACCCAGGAATTGCAGAACCTGCTTGATCGCCACTTACTGTGGCTGCCCAGCCACGGCGTGGTTGACCCCCAATGGCTGGCGCGAATACCCGACGGGCTTCGCGACCTTACCTTGCCCTCGCGCTCCGCGACCACGCTGAAGCTCAGCGGACGCAGCTTCAAGGACAACACCTTACTCTGGATCGCGTGCCTGCTTACTTTTTCGGTGCTGGTCGTATTACGATTGCAAGCACCTTCGCGCATTCAGGCTCAGGCAACATTGATCGAAAAGTCGCGGCAACAGACCTATCGCCCAACGGGTATTACGCTACTCTGGACGCTGATCGGTGCAGTGCCAGCCCCTGCTGCAATTGCAGCAATCGGTTTTCTTTTGCAGCAACTGGGAACCCCCGGCCGTTACAGCGACTCACTTGGGCTGGCCTGCATGGCCTTGGTAATCCCGCTGCTGGCCGCTCAGTTGCTGAGATGGTCCCTGCTCAAAGGCGGGCTTGCAGATCTGCATTTTGAGTGGCGCGCGCAACGGCGGGAAACACTGCTGAGGGCGCTGTCGGTAGGCTCGCTCATCGTATTGCCCCTGTATTTCATCACCACCCTCGCCTTTGTGCGCCGTTCAGATATTGCAATCGACATACAGGCGCGACTGTCTGTAGTGCTGAGCGCCATCGTATTGGCGTGGGTGCTGTGGTATCTGCTTAAGGAGGGACGGGTATGGGCGGTGACCGCAAAGACTTCCGCAATGCGCTGGACATTGCGCGGCCTTCTGCCGCTGCTGGTGTTGGCCACTGCCGCATTAGCGCTGGCAGGTTATATCTACTCCTCTGGCGTACTGCTTAAGTCAGCTCTCGATAGCATCAGCCTGATCGTGGCGGTGACCATTGCCCTTGGCATGTTGGAGCGCTGGTTTATGTTGGGAAAACAAAACCTCGCGCTGCGACAGCTTCGAGCAAGCCAGGCGGCCGCACTGGAAGTCGGCGACAGCATGCCGGACAGTGTTGCGATTCATGAAGATGATATCTCCGCGCAGGACGTAGACGCGCAAACAACGAGCCTATTGCGCGGGTTACGCATAAGTCTGCTGGCTTTAGGCCTGTTGTGGGTATGGCTGGATGTGCTTCCCGCCATCTATCGCCTCGACGAGTTTGCGCTGTGGCACCTCAGCGACACGGGCCCCGATGGCAACAACATCCGATTACCGGTCACGCTGGCATCGGTGTTGCTGGGCGTTTTCGCCCTCGTGGCGACGATAATTGGTTCACGCAACTTGCCAGGACTGGTAGAGATCAGTCTTTTGTCTCGCGCCGGTATCGATGCAGCTTCACGCTATGTTATCAGCAGTTTGCTGCGTTACACCATTGTGATCGGCGGCACCCTGATAGGTTTTAGTTTGCTCGGCATGCGCTGGTCTCAATTGCAGTGGATGGCAGCAGCACTGACTGTGGGTTTGGGATTTGGACTACAGGAAATTTTCGCGAACTTTGTATCTGGCATTATTTTGTTGTTTGAACGACCCTTCAGAGTAGGCGACGTTATTACCGTGGGTGATATGACAGGCCGCGTAACACGCATTCGCACACGCGCAACAACCATACTCGATTTCGATAACAAAGAAATCGTGATGCCGAACAAAACGTTCATCACCGGTCATCTCACCAACTGGGGCCTAAGCGACACCACTACCCGCGTGATTGTTCAGGTGGGCGTGGCCTATGGCAGCGACCCTATCAAGGTGCGTGAGTTGCTGCTGCAGGCGGCGACTGAAGATCCAAGGGTAGTCGCAGAGCCAGCACCAACCTGCTGGTTTTTGGCTTTCGGCACGAGTTCACTGGATTTCGAACTCAGGGTGTTCGTGGCCTCTCTAGTCGATCGCCTGGAGTCGCAGAACGGACTCAATATACGAATCAATCAGCTTTTTACCGAGCACGGTATCGAGATTGCATTTCCGCAACTGGATTTGCATGTGCGGAATATGCCGAAGACTAAGGGATAGACTAGCGCCTCTACTCGTCTGCCAATGGAATACTCGTGATGCCTGTCAGCTGGACCAGCATTGCTCTTACGTCAGTGCTGCTGCCGTGGAAGTGATAAGACCGCCCATCGGTCAGTGACAGCTTGTAGTGTTCGATGTTCGGCAGAAAAAGCGTATGCACACGCTTATACCAGTGTGTGTAGACCTCAAAATGCGTGAGGCTCTTGATCATTTCTCGGGTGAAGGTATCCGTTTTGAGGTATAGACCTTTGACTGCCACTTGGTTACCGACTAATGATAGTCGACAGGGGATAAAGTGCTTTTTGATATCTATCCACATTACGTGGTAAGTGCCCAGGAGGAACCAGAGTCCTCCAAGAGTTACAAAACAACCAGCAAAAAAAAGCCCCCACTGCCGCTCTAAACTGACTTCGATGTTTCCCAACGAAAGCGATAATAAGACGCCAACATATATCCAGCAATAGAAAATGAAGTGTCCGGGTAGAAAGAGCCAAGCCCAGTACTTCACATAAGATGTATCGATCCACGTCATTTCCCCGCTCCGCCTTGAGCGCCGGCGGGTGAACCACTAACGATTGCCCCACCCACAAGTGATGCCGTATTGGTTTGACCAAAGGTCACCAGGCCAGAAGAAAATTGGCCACCAAACGAAATTGGGTGCGATTTAGTGAGCTTACCTGCAAAAGCGCCACCCAAAGTGGCTCCGGCGAACGAACCCAAATTGAAATTTTGCGCAACAGATTTGCTTGAATCTATAGCTATATCAATTCCCTGTCCAACTGCATTAGCGCCACCACTTAACACAGCTCCCTTAAACAAGGCCGCGCCAACCGTCCGGGCAGCAGCCAGCGGCGAGATAGCGCCCGATACTGCTCCAGTACCAACACCAATAGCCGCATCTTTCCAATCACAACCGTCCAGGCAAGCGCTCATGCCTCCAGACACCCCGCCGATAATCGCGCCGATGAGTACCGGGCTCTGCCCGTTAGGATCAACATAGATCGCCGGATTACCGCCGGCATAGGCATAGCGATTGATACCCCCATCAAACCCCGCCGGATCCTCACTGATAAACCTTCCTGTCTCGGCATCGTAATAGCGCGCGCGCATATAGTAGATATTGTCCGCTTCCGCGAAAATACCCACCTGACCGGCATACTTGAAAGGTTGCGGGATTGTTTCCTGCTCACCGAGCACCTCGCCGTAGGGCGAATAGGCATAACGGTTCACGGCTATTCTGGCGCTGTCTGTCATCGCCACCGTGTGCCCCGTGCCATCAAAATGGTAGACGTATACCGCGCCGCCAGCAGTCACCATCGCCGTCAGGCCTTTGCCGTAGATGTAGTAACGAGTGATCTGGCCTGATTCATTCGCTTCGGCAATCAGATTGCCGGCGGCGTCGTGGAGATACTGCGTGCTTACTCCATTACGGGTCGCCGCGATACGGTTGCCTACACCGTCATAGTTGAAACTGTGATTGTCGCCCAGATGGGTCAGGCGATGCATCGCGTCGAACTGGTAATTCACGTTACTTTTCTGTGCTTGCTGACCTTCATTGTCGTAGGTGAAACTGTCACTGCTGCTCGATAGAAGTCTGTTGCGCTGCGGATTATAGTTATGCGTCACTTCATCGTTGATCAGTCCGGCGGGCAGAAGGGGCATACGGGCAATCTCTTGTATCCGGTTGCCATTTTCGTCCAGCGCAAAACTGTAACTGGCCAGGACGCCACTACCCTCATGCACTAGCCCGGTCAGTCGATTTGCCTGATCAAGAGTGATGCCGGTATGCATGCCGTTAAAATGGCTGATGTCGGTCAGACGATTGGCTGCGTCGTACTGATACGTCATAGTTCTGGACAACCAGTCAATGGAGACGCTCACCAGGCGATTCAGTGAATCGTAGTTGTAGCTGAGCCTTTTATTTCCCGGGTAAGTGAGTTGGGTGAGATTTCCCACCGCATCGTACTGGTAAGTGACTTGATACCCATTGGGATCGGAATGCTCGGTCAAGCGATTCAACGCGTCGAAGCTATTACTGGTCGTGCCGGAAGGATCCACTATCTGATAAAGATTGTCCCGGATGTCATAGTCGAATTGTACCGAAGAACCAGAGTAGTGGATTGCATCCAATTTTCCACTGTCGGTGTACTCCAGCGTAGAGAGGTCACCATTGCGGTCCGTGTGGCTTGTCAGGCGGCCCGCGACATCGTAGGCCCATGCGTTTTTACGACCCAGAGGGTCCGTGCGTTGCGTGACCAGCCCTCTGGAGTCGTAAACGAACGAGGTTACAGCACCTCCCTGATCGGTCAGGCGACTGAGGAATCCCCGATCGTTGTAATCCTGATCGATAACCGGATGAGCACCGGTTCTGGCTGTATCAGTAAAGCCCAAATTATCGTAAGTGAATTGAGTGACTGTGGCTCGGGCATCTTTAATCGTATCTGGCAGACCATCTGCACGATATGTAGTGACAACTTCATTGCCCAATGCATCGCGAACATGGGTGGGGTGATTCGCCATGTCGTAGTCAATACCGCTCTGATGCCCGAGTTGATCGGTAGTAACGCGTAGGCGGTGTTCACCATCGTATTGATACGCAATTCTCTGGTTAGTCGCGCTGATCTGCTCTTTCACGTTGTTATTGCCATCGTAGACCTGCAGCGTCTCCCGTCCTAAGGGGTCGCGGCTCCGAATCAACTGGCCCTGGCCATCGAACACAGCGCGGATTGTGTCTCCCAAGGCGTTTTCGATTGCCACATTACGACCACTAAGATCATAGTAGTAGCGAGTGCGGACAGCGCCCGGTTGTTCTTCTGAAGACAACAGACCCGCGTAGTGCATTTTGTAGACGCCTGATCCGCTTTCGCGAGGCGCCTTTTGCTCGATCACACGGTCAAAATCATCATAGGTGTTATCAACTATGGAGACTCCAGAGGGGTTCACAACGGTTTCGAGCCGCTGCAGGCTGTCATAGAAAAACTGCCACCAGGTAGCCTCCAGACCAACTGCAATTGCGAGATTACCCTCATCATTTTGGTTGTAGTAAACCGTGCGCCCCGCCGAATCAGACACCGAGCTAAGGTCGTCGCCCGAATAGGTCAACGTTAAATTGCGACCATACATATCAGTTACTGTCGTCAGCCTTCTATCACTATAGTCAAAGTTCAATTGATTGCCATCGGCATCCTCGTACAGCAAAACCTGGTCCTTTTCATCAAAAAAAGTGAACGCGCCAAAACGTTCCAGAAGCACATGAAAGTTCCCGCCGGCAGGATATCGCACTAATTTATTAGTGACTCCCGGGGGCGATATATAGGTGCCATCCGGCATCTCCTGGTATGACAGAGCTTGAGTACCGAATTGAACAGTTACCGTCTTGTCCAGCAACTGGTCCATAGCCCAGTCTGCAACCATTACACTCACCCCCCAGTTCTGTATGGGCGGATACTCTGCCTCCATCAGGCTGCGGACCACATGATTGGCGACGATAAACGACGCTGCAGCAAAGGCGGTTTGCTCGCCCAGTGCTACGCCAACGTCGCTATGCCTTGAGATGTAGCTATTGTAGTTATGGGTCCATCCACGGCCCATATGCGCGGTATCGCTGGCCGCTTGTTGACTGTCGTAGCTGCGCGTGAAGCTCAGTCCCCGCGCTCCGGCTCCACCCAAAGAAAGATCAGTAATATCCGAGAAAAATGCGCCGGTGCGCAGATCAACGGGGTCACTGACGGGTGTGCGGCCAATGTTTTTTTGCGGTGTTCTTAGAGCCGTCGTTTTTTCCTGGGTCACATTGGGTGACGCGCGTCGTGCAAAGGTAGCATAGCCACCGTTCATGGCAGGCGAACCCCTGGGAGAGATGATCATCCCCAGACTACGCCGATTCTCGTCTGAAAAATAAGCCATATGCCCACTACCACGCCATTCGTTCAATTCGATCGCACCGAACTCAGGCACAACCAACGTTTGCCCATGTGTTTTGGCGAGAGCTTCAAACTTGAGAATTTCAGCACCCGTATAATTCTTGAGTTCGGGCTCCAGTTGATCAAAATTTACATTATTAAGCAGGAAAAGCCTGCCTTGCACGGCGTTATTCAACGCGATGATTTTTATAGTGGACATTCCCGGATTGGACATACCTTGCAGCTGCTCCAGTACACTGTGCTCCATGGCGCTGCTGAATAATCCGTCTGACAGAAATGAGCCTGACTTCGCCGCCGCACTTCGCTTGGAAATACTCGCCGCCTGGGCCTTCACATCAATGTAATAGCCTTCTTCCTGAGCCATAAGTCCGAATCGGTGATGTCGAATCATACGAACACCAGCAATTGCACACTGCATATCCGCATTGAGTTGGGTTTGCCGCATCCAGGAAAGCCCCATGATATTGAGCGTTTCGGAAATACGCTCACGAGAATCCTCTGCCTTACCCTCAATGCTCATACGACTCAATAGGCGCTGACGTTCCTGGATCAGGGTCGAATGCTTGTCGCCACCGAAACCTGATATCAGCACATAACTGCTGCTGCGTTCTACGTTATATTCGACGCCAATCTGATCAGCGAACGAACCATTACCTGCAAGGTAGGGGTGCCTCACCGAGACGATGAGCCTATTTTCGGTGCCAGGCAGCGGCGATGCCGGCTCTTGAATTTCAATTTGATCATCAATGAAAATAAGCGCCACCCCGAAATAGTAGTGAAGGCTGACTTTTCTGCCTGCGATATCCTGAATACGCTTGGTGATATCGATACCACCATGCTCTATCTGCACCGTATGCGCATACCCGTCAGGAATAGCAGACCAAACGTCAGTAGCCACTACAGACAGCGGGAGCACGTTGGGCAACACATTAGTGCGATCTGGAATAATTTTGTAACCGCCGAGCACTTCCTGGACTGAAGCGTTGGGGTGATGTTCCCCAAGATAGGACACAAGCGTTGTGGAAAGACCTGTCAAGTAGCTATCAATTCCGGCATCACTCATTCCATCGATGGAGTTTGGCGTCACTGCACCCCCTGACGAGTACAGTAAACTGGGCTCCAGGTACCCCATTGCTGCATCGAGATCAATCGCTGCAAACTCACTGGACAGTTTGAACGCCGGGTCAAGCGACACGGGATTACTGTCAACAACGACTTCAACCCAAATACGGCTGAATCGCAGAATGTTTCCATCAAGAACAACGGGTACGCCACCATTTGCCAACATGCCAGCAATGATCTGCACATCCTCTTCGACACCCAACCAATCAGCCAGCTGATTCAGCTGTACAGCATCATTGATTGGCACTCTGGCGTTACCGAATACATACTGTGCCTGATAGCCTGCAGCGCGCAACAACTCAACCAGTAAAGCCGCTTGATCAAAATCATTGCCGCTGCGCTCTTGCAGCGTCAGGTAGGGGCCTTTAAGGGAACCAAAATAGGGTACATATTCGACGTTATTACGAACATACTGGTAGATACGTCGAGGATCATTCTCCAGCGCCTCCGCCAGCTGCGAATACTCTGACGATGTTGCAGCAGCCAATTGAGAGAGCGCATCCCCGGGGGACATCCTGGATGGGGCAGGCATAGATCGACTCTCCAGCGCCTGTCGCGACTGCTCGGGCGAAACGCGCTCCAATGTTCCTGCATACCAACCGGATCTATCTGGCATCCTTGAGCCAATAGATGCTTTTACTTGCTGCACTGGCGAGTCAGACACAGCCTGCGCTGTGGCGCTGCCGGCGAGTAGTAAAGACAATCCCATAATCACAAAGAAAACGGAGTGTGCCGCCGTTCGCAGGTTTCGTAGCATGATGACATCCTTGTCAATTTCACGTTTTTAAAATCCTTGATAAATGCGCTCGATAATGACCAGGTCACCGACGTCCAGCCTCCCGTTGAGATTGACGTCACCATGCCCCGGCAACCGCTGACCCGGCTCGGCAGCAAGTAGATCGGAGAGTATTGCCTGCAGAAGAACCACGTCCCCCGCATCCACCCGCGCGTCGGCATTCAAATCGCCATGTTTATGGTTGATGTCGGAGCCCAGCAGATACTCCGCTAAATTGCTAATGCCATCACCATCGAGATCCAGCGCGGCATCATCACCATTGAACGGGTCGAGATTGCTGTTCAGCTCTATCGAGTCCGGTATAAGGTCATTGTCGTCGTCATCGTCAACAAAGTCGGCCAACAGATCACCGTCAAAATCAGCGCTATTGGCAATAGTCTGCGAGGTAATATTGCTGACCTCATCGTAGGTATAGTCCACTAAAGGCCCATCGGCCCGCCCCATCATTGTCAGCCTGTCGAGATCGTCATAAGAGTAGTCGATCACAACCAGCGTCGAGGCGGATGCGGGCATCCCCTGTGACAGCATGAGTACCAGTGCTGCGCCGGCAGCACTGCTGTGGATGCCTAACTTCGCCACCCAGTCCTGCGAGTAGAACGACATACTGACTCCCTGGCCTTCAGCGAAAAATTTAGCCGTTTAGGCGCACTAACGCTCGTTGAATGTGCCCTCCAGCAACCAAGCCTGGTGACAAACCTGGTGCCGGAAATGATCTAAAATTGAGTCCCAAGCGATATCACTCTTCACAACATTGGCTAATGAAATAACTATAGGACAAAAAGACCCACAGCCGTAGTTTCCTATCTAATCTAATCTGGCCAGCCGATATCACTCGGCCAAAAAGCTTTGCTGAATAGCGAAAGTACCTATCCGAAAATACAGTCACAACGAACGCACATACCTCTTACATCACAAACCTCGCTCATATTTGTTACCCTCAAACAGCTGATCGCCTTCGCCGGGGCGCGCCAGCGTCAAACTAGCGAGTACAAATTGGTTTAACTTGTCCTGCTTTGCCTGCACAGTAGCGAAAGCGCGAATCGTCTTCGCAAACGACTGAGAACCCACTGATTGGTGATGCCATGAACGACCACCCGTATTCTTCTCTAACACACAATGTCAGTATGCTTGGGCGCGTTCTGGGTGAGACCATGAGCGAAGCTGCGGGCCCCGAATTTCTCGACAAAATCGAGCAAATACGCACGCTATCCAAATCCGCACGCGCGGGTGACGGCGATGACAAAAATCGCCTGATGGCGCTGTTGCTGGGCCTGGAAAGAGACGAGCTGCTCCCCGTAGCCAGAGCATTTAGCCAGTTCCTGAACCTCGCCAATATCGCCGATCAGCACCACGCTATTTCTCGCGAAATGGACGAGGTGAACTCGGCGACCGAGTCGCTTGCGGGCGTGTTTGCAAAGCTACAATCCGATGGCCACAGTATCGAAGATATTGGCCAGGCTATCGCCAATCTCAAGATTGATTTAGTACTTACCGCTCACCCCACAGAGATTACACGTCGCACGCTAATTCATAAACATGGAGAGATCGACGCCTGCCTGAGCCAACTGGAGCTTAAGGACCTCACAGAGCGGGAAACCTGTGTGATTCACAAGCGCCTGCGGGAGCTGATTGCACAAATCTGGCACACACAAGACTTTCGCGATGAGCGTCCCACCCCAATCGACGAGGCGAAATGGGGCTTTGCGGTGGTAGAGAACTCTTTGTGGGACGCCATACCAGAGTTCCTTCGTCGACTGAATAACACTCTGTTGGAGGTAACCGGTAACAATCTGCCCGAAGACGCAGCGCCGGTGTGTTTTTCATCCTGGATGGGCGGGGACAGGGATGGCAACCCGAATGTGACGTCTACCGTGACCGAAGAAGTCCTGCTGCTGGGTCGGTGGCAGGCGGCAGCTCTGTACCTCAAGGATGTTGAGGCGCTGGTCGAGGAGCTTTCGATGACATTGTGCAATGAGGACCTGATGCGCAGGGCCAGCAACGCACGCGAGCCGTATCGCGTAATACTGAGGCAATTGCGGGACAAACTGCGTCTTACGGTGAGCGCCTTAACGGCGCAAATTAACGAGCACAAGGTACCACCCGCCGGCACTCTGATTACGCACGAAGAAGAACTCTGGCAGCCCGCCTATGCCTGCTATCAGTCGCTGCTGGATTGCGGCATGGTGAGCATCGCCCACGGCAAATTGCTTGACTTGCTGCGGCGAATCAAATGTTTTGGGGTCAATCTGGTGAGCCTCGATATTCGCCAGGATTCGGATCGCCATACCGAAGCGCTGACCGAGCTGACACAGTATTTGGAACTCGGTGACTACCAGCAGTGGGACGAGCAACGCAGACGAGAATTCCTGCTCGGGGAGCTGGCGAATAAACGCCCGCTGATACCCGCGGAGTGGCAACCGAGCGATCAGGTCAGGGAGGTGCTCGAGACCTGCGCGGTGGCCGCGCGACAGCCGCATGGCGCATTGGGGTGCTACATTATTTCAATGGCAAGGCAAGCCTCGGATGTGCTGGTGGTCGAATTATTGCTGAAAGCGTCTGGCTTGCGGTCACCTCTGCCGGTTGTGCCGCTGTTCGAAACGCTTGATGACCTTGACCGCGCAGAGCAGGTAGTTGATCAGCTACTAACGATTCCGCAGTATCTGGAGCACTTGCAGGGACGGATGATGATCATGATCGGCTATTCAGATTCCTCCAAAGATGCGGGCATGTTGGCGGCCTCATGGGCACAGTACCGCGCGCAGGAGGCATTAGTGCAGCGCTGCAGCCGATCCGATATTAAACTCACGTTGTTCCATGGCAGGGGCGGCACGATTGGCAGAGGCGGTGCTCCCGCCCACGCCGCGTTGTTATCACAACCGCCGGGGTCGCTCAGGAACGGTTTGCGCGTAACCGAGCAAGGTGAAATGATCAGGACCAAACTGGGCCTGAAAGCAATGGCTATTAAAACGCTGGCGCTTTACACCAGCGCCATTCTGCAAGCGAACTTGCAAGAGCCGCCAGTACCAAAGCAGGAGTGGCGTGATGTGATGGATAGTTTGTCTGCGCATTCGTGTCATTACTACCGCGCATATGTGCGGGATAATCCCGATTTTGTCAGCTATTTCCGGCAGGCAACACCCGAGCAGGAACTGGCGAAACTACCCCTTGGCTCCCGGCCTTCGAGACGAAAATCCGGGGGCGGGATCGCCTCTCTGCGCGCGATACCCTGGATTTTCGCCTGGACCCAGAATCGTCTAATGCTCCCGGCGTGGCTGGGTGCTGGCCAGGCATTTGGTGACCTGATGCAGTCCGGCAAGACGGATACGCTTAAGGAGATGGGCAATCACTGGCCATTTTTCGCCACACGGCTATCGATGCTCGAAATGGTTTTTGCCAAAGCCGATAGCGGCTTATCCGCGTACTATGATCAAAAGCTGGTCTCAGAAAATTACCGACAGATCGGCGAACAGTTGCGCATACAGCTGGCCGCTGATATCGAGGTGATTCTCGAACTATTGGACATATCAGAATTGTTACAACACCAGTCCTGGCCACGCGAATCGATTCAACTGCGGAACATCTATACCGACCCACTGAACTTCCTGCAGGCCGAACTACTGGAGCGTAACCGCAAACAACAGGAGGATGTTATCGATCAAGCGATTATGGTGACAATAGCCGGGGTCGCAGCCGGCATGAGAAATACCGGTTGACGAACGCCAGCGCTGCGATACTCGCGGGCGAGGCATGGCGGCATGTCTACTGCTTCGCTACCACCTCTCCACTACTGTCGAGATAGCCGGCGAATTCCCCGCCGGCACCGGGGCATCCGTCATTGCGCAAAAAAATGGTGCCTGGAGTTCGGGCGCGACCACTAAGCACCTACGTCTATACGGTTTACCCGATGATTTTCTCAACCATAACTGCATTGTTCCCATTGTTTAGCTGTTTAAGATAAGCGCACACATTACTGATCTATTCGACAACAGAGCGAGCTCTACTCATGGATTCACACCAAGATCCGTCGACTCATACTCCCCATTTACCGTCTGCACCGGAAACAAGCCGCTTCCAGCAGTGGATGGACGATCCGATGCGCTCAGTGGTTGTCGCATCGTTGGGCACCATGAGCACCTTAGGCATCGTTCTCTCAGGGATCTGGGCTATCAACGTTGTCCTGCCCTAGCGCCTTCGCGCCGCCGATATGTTGGCGCGTCTCAACGTCACTTGTAAGTCGATAGCCTCCTGCCGAAGACAGAAGCGTCCCTTCTGCGTGCGATCAGACTGCCGATAGATCGTTTTAACTAAAACTCCAGCGGCACCTGGGTGACGGCAGCAAAGCCCTTCATGATGGCATCGACGTCGCTGGTCGGAGCGCCATCGGGTTCTACTGAACAGTCAGAAAAAAAGATGTTGACGCCCTGAGGTATAGCATCTGCAAGGGGCACCGCAACCAGCTCCCGAATACTGCCCGCTGTGCATTCCGGCACATTGAAACTCGTCACCGTTTCGGCAGTGGCCGACTTATTGAGCAGTGCACTTCGACTCTCTTCAATCCAGGCAATCACAAGAGCTGAGGCCGCATCGAAGTCCGAGCTATCCAACAAGCCAGCACTGGCTGCAACAGCCGGAAAGCCGGCACGGGCGGCCGTGCGGGCTGCCCCAACGGTACCAGAGATTGCAGACAATGGGCCGACGTTCTGCCCGGAATTAATGCCAGACACGACGAGATCTGGAACAATATTCAGCTGCTCAAGGGCGACGTTCACTGCGTCTGCAGGAAACCCGTAAACAGCAACACCGGAGTAACCGCTGACGGTGGATGAATCTTCCCAGACCAGTTCTCCCTCGGTTGTTTTGTCAGACGAGCCGCTTTGATTTTCAGCTGGCGCCACAACTCTGACATCAACATTTTCCAGCATAATAAGCTGGTTCACCACACTATCAATACCCGGTGCTCCGATACCGTCATCATTCGTCACCAGGATAGTCAGAACCGGTGGTGACTCGGTGAAGTCGTTCGAGTTATTAGAGCCATTCGAGCAACCAGTGAATGACAGGGCAATGACCACAAAAAAACCAATACTTCGTAAATTCATATAAAAATCGCTAGTTATGACTCCATGATTATTGTGGTCTGTGTTGACCGCGTACGGAAAAAACAGTTTTTAATTCTGTGGTGCAAACCTATCACAATACTATTCCCCAGCAAACTGTGAGTCTTTTCCAATATGAAATGAGCCTGAAACGAAGGAAAGCACAGGAAGCTGTTTCCAATATGAAGTGAGCCTGAAATAGCCCTTGATGTCGTTCATGATCAATGGATGAAAACGATCATGAGCTTA